>Ga0070741_10002980_pt1 | contig 43403 bp, 40 predicted proteins | sample Coa_R1_4_FD_66440 | JGI IMG/M metagenome (GOLD analysis project Ga0070741, IMG submission 66440) | Surface soil microbial communities from Centralia Pennsylvania, which are recovering from an underground coalmine fire - Coalmine... | ecosystem: Environmental > Terrestrial > Soil > Unclassified ... | reverse complement strand
TCGGTGCTGATGGAGCTCGGCCAGCTCGTCGTCATGGGCCAGGAAGCGCCGCCGAACCTCGCGGTCTTCGTCATCGACAACGGCGTCTACGAGTCCATCGGCTCGGGGCGCGGCGGCCCGCGCCCGACCGCCACGGCGGGCAAGACCGACCTCGCCGCGCTCGCGCTCGGCTGCGGCGTGCCGCATGCGGTGAACGTCGCCGGGCCCGAAGAGCTCGAGCGCGAGATCGCCGCCGCTTTCTCGCAGAGCGGCTGCCGCCTCGTGAACGTCAAGGTCAAGCCCGGGCACGCGCGCGTGCCGCCGCGCCAGAGCGACGGCTTCGAGACCAAGTACCGCTTCGTGCGCCATGTCGAGCGGCTGGAGGGCAAGCAGATCCTGCAGCTCGCCCGGCAGGACCGCCAGCTCATGAAGAAATGAGCGCCGGACTCGTCGAGGGCGCGCCGACCGGCGCCGACGCAACGTACCTGCGGCGCGTCATCGAGGGGGCGCGGCGCTCGCGCGAGGCGGGGCGGCACCCGTTCGCTTCCCTCGTGGTGCTCGACGGCGAGGTGATCGCCGAGTCGCAGAGCATGAAGAGCGGCAACACCGACGCAACCAACCATTCCGAGATGCGCGTGCTGCGCGAGGCCTCCGCGACGCGTCCGCCGCCGGTGCTGGCGCGCGCGACGCTCTATGCGAGCACCGAGCCCTGCGCGATGTGTGCGGGCGCGACGTACTGGGCGGGCATCGGGCGGCTCGTCTTCGGCTTCAGCGAAGCGTCGCTGCGCGCGCTCACCGGCGCCGATCCGTGGAACCCGACGCTCGCTCTGCCCTGCCGCGAGGTGTTCGCGCGCGGCAGCCGGCACATCGAGGTGATCGGGCCGTATCTCGAAGAGGAAGCGGCCTCGCCCCACCAGGGGTTCTGGGGCGCGAAGCGCTAGCCGGCTTCCGTCAGGGCGCCTTGTACAGGCCCATCGCCACGGGCAGCACGTAGCTCAGCCAGGGCACCAGGGCGATGACGATCGAGACCACGAGCATGTTGACGATGTAGGGCAGCAGGTGCCGAGTGATGTCGCGCACGCTGCACCCGGCGATGCCGAGCACGATGAACAGGCCGACGCCGAACGGCGGCAGGAAGAGCGCAACGCCCATCACGGTCGTCATGACGATGCCGTAGTGCAGGAGATCGATGCCGAGATGCTGCGCCGTGGGGATGATCACCGGCACGAGCATCAGCATGCCCGGCAGCCCGTCGAGAAGCGCGAACAGCAGCAGGAACACGAGGATGCTCAGCGTCATGAACAGCACCTTGCCGCCGCCGGCCGCGAGGATCATCTCCGCGAGCCGGTGCGGCACCTGCTGCACCGTGAGAAGCCAGGCGAAGATGTTCGCCCCGGCCATCATCAGCATCACGATGCCGGAGATCATGCCGGTGCGCACCAGCGTGCGGTAGAGAAACGTCCACGTGATCTCGCGGTACACCAGGCCGCCGATAACGAGCGCGTAGACCGCCGCGATCACCGCGGCCTCGGTGGGCGTGAACGCGCCGCCGCGGATGCCGCCGAAGATGATGATGGGCATCATCAGCGCGCCCGAAGCGCCGACGAGCGCCTTGCCGCGCTGGCGCCAGGGCACGCGCGGCTCCGGCGCCAGGCCGGCGCGCTTCGCGTCGAACACCTGGTGCACGGCGAGAGACAGCGCCATCAGGAGCGCGGGCACGATGCCGGCGGCGAACAGCGCGCCGATCGAGACGTTGGTGATGCTGCCATACACCACCATCGTCAGGCAGGGCGGCACGAGGATCCCCATCCCCGAGGCCGCGGCGACGATCGCGCCGGCGCGCGCCGCGCTGTAGCCGTGCCGCTTCATCGCCGGGATCATGAGCGAGCCGACCGCCGCGGCGTCGGCCTGGGTCGACCCCGACACGCCCGAGAACAGCACCATGCCGAAGATCGTGACGTTGCCGAGGCCGCCGCGCAGGTGTCCCACCATGGACTGCGCGAGATCCATCAAGCGCTTGGAAATGCCGCCGGTCTCCATCAGCTCGCCGGCGAGGATGAAGAACGGGATCGCGAGCAGCGTGAAGCTGTCCACCGCGCCGAAGGTGCGGCTCGCGATGATCTCGATCGGCGCGCCCTCCATGAGCATGAGCCCGATGGCGGCCGCGCCGCCGAGCGCGAAGGCGATCGGCACGCCGAGCGCGATGAAGCCGAAGAACGCCGCGAGCAGGCCGCTCAATTGATCTCTTCTTCCTTGAGCTCGTCGAGCGGATGCGCCGCCATCCCGGAGCGCGCCCAGTGCGCCGCAACGTGCCAGAGCGCGAGCGCGGCGCCGACCGGGATCGCGAGGTAGGCCCAGTGCATGCCGACTTGCAGCGCGGGCGACGTCTGGCGCGATGCCGTGAGCGTCTCGAGGATCCCGGTATAGAACAGCAGCGCGAGGAACGCGGCGACGATGCCCATCGTGGCGGCGCCGAGCGGCACGCGCATCGCGGGGAAGAGCCGCCGCAGGATGTCGAGCCCGAAATGGCGATGGCCGCGCACCGCGGCGGCACCGCCGACGAGCGTGATCCAGACGAAAAGGTAGCGCGCCACCTCCTCGGTCCAGATCAGCGGATCGCCCATGACGTAGCGGGTAAAGACCTGCGCGAAGGTCACCGCCGTGATGACGGCGACCATCGCGGCGAGCAGCGCTGCCTCGAGCCGGCCGAGCAGCCGGTCGACGGCCAGGATGAAGCGGCGCAGGACCGACCCCTTGCGGCTCGCTAGTGCCCCGCGGCGCTGGCGATCTTGTTGATGAGGTCCTTGCCCAGGCGCTGCTCGGATTCCGCCCAGGTCTTGCGGCCGGCCTCGACGAACGGCTTCAGGTCCGGGCGCGTGATGTTGACGCCGGCCTTCTTCAGGTCGTCGAGCACTTTCGCCTCCTTCTCCGCGCGCACCTGGAGCGTGAGCTTGCGCCCCTCGAGCGAGGCCTTGCTCATGATCGCCTGGAGGTTCGGCGGCATGCGCTGCCATTGCTTCTCGCTGAAGACGAGCGTGTTGATCAGCATGAGGTGGCTCGTCAGCGCGTAGTTTTTCGCCACTTCATAGTGCTTGGTGGTGAAGTAGGTGACCGAATCGTTCTCGGCGCCGTCGATCACGCCCTGCTCCAGCCCGGAGTAGACCTCGCCGAACGCCATGGGCGTCGGCGCCGCGCCGAGCGCCTTGAAGAGCGCGATGAAGGTCGGGTTGGGGATGACGCGGATCTTCTTGCCCTTCAGGTCCGCGATGCCGCTCACCGGCGTGCGCGTATAGACGTTGCGGAAGGTGATTTCCCAGTAGTGCACGACGTGGAAGCCGGCGGCCGGGGCGCGCGCGGTGAGCTCCTTCTCGACCACCGGGCCCTCGAGCAGCTTGAACGCCTGGTCCGGGGTCTGCACCAGGTAGGGCAGGTCGAGCACGCCGAACTGCGGCACGAAGTTCGTGAGCGAGGCGGTCGGGTCGACCGTGCCGGCGATCAGGCCCGACTGGATGTTCTGCCACATCTCGCGCTGCTGGCCGAGCTGGCTCGAGGGAAAGACCTCGACCTTCAGCTTGCCGCCCGACTCCTTCTCGGCGACCTCGGCCATGTGCTTCAGGCCGACGACGACCGGGTGCGACGGATCGAGCACCACGCCGATGTTGAACTTCAGCTCCTGCGCCGGGGCGCGGCCCGCGCCGAGCGCGAGCACGAGCGAGACTGCGATGCCGTATGCGATTTTCTTCATGAGCTCCTCCCTGGTTTCAAGTGTAGACCACCGGGCGAGCCGGCGAGGGCGCCGTCTCGCATGATGAGCCGGCCGCGCAGCAGCGTCGCCACCGGCGTGGCCGGCACGCGCCAGCCGTCGAACGGCGTGCGCTGCGCCTTGCTGGCCTGCTCGGCATTGCGCACTTGCATGGACCGTGCCGGGTCGACCAGCACGAGGTCGGCGTCGGAGCCCGGCGCGAGCGCCCCCTTTCGGGGATACAGCCCGAAAATGCGCGCCGGCCCGGTGCACGCGGCGCGCACCAGCGCCTCGTAGGTCAGTGCGCCGTCGGCGACCAGCTTGAGAAGCAGCGGCAGCATCGTCTGCACGCCGGGAAAGCCTCCGGGCGCCTTTTCCAGGCCCGCATCCTTTTCCGCGGGCGTGTGCGGCGCGTGGTCGGTCGCGACGATCGAGATTTCGCCCGCGGCCAGCGCGCGCTGCAGGGCGAGCGTGTCCGCTTCCGTGCGCAGCGGCGGCACGACCTTGGCAACGGCGCCCAGGCGTTCGAGCGCCGCGCTCGTGAGGAGCAGGTTGTGCGGCGTGACCTCGCTCGTCACGCCGGGCTTGGCATGGCGCAGCGCTTCGAGCGCCCGCGCGCTGCTGATCTGGCGCAGGTGCATGCGCCCGCCCGCGGCGGCATGCGCGCGCAGCGCGCGCGAGACGCCTTCCGCCTCGGCCTCCGCGTCGAAGCCGGCCGACAGGCGCTCGTCGAGCGCGGTGACCCCCGCGACACCGCCCGCGCTGCGAATCGCGGCGAGCGCCTCGGCGATCGCCTCCTCCGTTCGGCGGCAGAGATCCTCGGGCAGAAGGCCCATGAAGATCTCGAAGGACGAGGCGCCCGCCGCCGCGAGCGCCGCCACGTGGGCGGTGCTCCTGCCGACGAGCGCCTGCAGGGCGAAGTCAACGTGGCAGCGGCCTTCCGCAAGGCGCCGCTTCTCCTCGAACTGGGCGGGCGTCTCGGTCATCGGCGAGTCGGTGGGCATCACCATCACGGTGGTGACGCCGCCAAGCGCCGCGGCGCGGCTGCCGCTCTCGAAGTCCTCCTTGTGCGTGAGCCCCGGCTCGCGGAAGTGCACGTGCGCGTCCACGATCCCCGGGAGCGCGAGGCAGCCGCCGAAGTCGAGCGTCTCGCGCGCCTGCGGGGCCTCGCCGGGATCGAGGATCGCCGCGATGCGGCCCTGGTCGATGGCGAGGGTGCAGGGCCTCGCCCTTTCCGCCGCGAGGCGCACGCCCCGGATCGCGAGCTCGAGCATCAGTCGTGGTCGCCGCCGAGCTCGACCACCTGCCCGATGCCCTGCTCGGCGGCGCGCCGCGCGATGTGCCGCGCGGTGACGAAATCCTGGATCGGCACGCCGCTCGACTTGTAGACGACGACGTCCTGCGGCGCGCGCCGGCCGGGGCGCTTGCCCGAGAGGATCTCCGAGATTTCGGCCACCGCCTCGCTCTTCAGGACGCCGCGCGCGATCGGGATCTGGAAGTCGCCGGCGCGCGGCAGGCAATCGCTGCGGCTGTCGATCACGTGGCATGCGGCGCGCCGGATCACGCCGTCGTCGAGCTCGCGGCTCTCCGGCGCGTAGGCGCCCGCCGCGGCAACGAAGGTCCCCGGCGCGAGCCATTCGCCGCGCAGCACGGGCGCGCTCGAGGTGGTGGCCGCGACGACGAGCTCGGCGCCGCGCACCGCTTCCTCCGCGGAATCGACGAGAGTCGGCTCGCAGCTCTCGCCCCTCAGCGCTTCCACCAGCGCCGCTCCGCGGGCGGGCGTCCGCGCAAACACGCGGATGCTTCGCAGTGCGAAGACGGCGCGCAGCCCCTGGATCTGGTTGCGCGCCACGCGGCCTGCGCCGATCACGCCGAGCGTTCGGCTGCCGGGATTCGCGAGATGCCTCGCGGCAAGCGCGGTGCCCGCGCCGGTGCGCAGGTCGGTGATGTAGCCGCCCTCCAGCAAGGCCTGCGGCTGGCCGCTCTCGCCGTCGAAGAGCGCGACCAGCGCGCTCATCCGCGGCAGCCCGCGCCCGGCGTTGCCGTAGAAGTCGGAAACCACCTTGACGCCGAAGCCCAGGCCGCCGCGCAGGAAGGACGGGTTGAAGATGGCCACGCCGGGTGGCTGCTCGGAATTCGCCACCGCGCGCAAGCCCTCGACCGCGGCGCCTTGCCCGAGCAGCCTGAACGCCTCGGCCTGCACGTCGATCGCCTCCCGCATGCCGAGCAGCGCGCGGCAGTCGGCTTCGGTGAGGATGCGCAGCTTCACCGGCGGAAGAGCCGGCCCGGCGCGCGCGCCGGTCGCGGCGCACCGAGCGCGCGCAGCGCGGCCCACAAAATGGCCTGGTTCGAGCTCACGACCGGGATGCCAAGCGCCTGCTCGAGCGGCTCGATGCAGGCGAACGTCGGAAGATCGGTGGCGAGCAGGACCAGCGCGTCGCAACCGCCGACGTCCATGCGCGCGACGAAGGCGCGCAGGCGCTCGCCGTCCACCTGCGGCACGTCGTGCATCGCGAGGATGTCGAGCGTCGCGTGCGTCGCGACGTCGTAGCCCCGCTGCGCGAAGAAGGGCGGCGCGAGCGCGTGGATCGCGCGCGGATACGGCGTGCCGAGCGCCATGCGGCGCACCCCGAGCGACTGGAGCGCGTCGCGCAACGCAGTCCAGGCCGACAGGCACGGCACGCCGGCCAGGCGGGAAAAGCGCTCCACCGCCGCCTCGTTCCAGCCCGGTTCCATGATGAACGTCGTCACCATGTCGCAGTAGGCGATGACGTCCACCCGCGTGGCGGCGATGGCCTCGAGCGCCGCGTCGGCCTCGCGCTCCATCCGGCGCACCGCTTCGGCGGTGAGCTCGCCCTTGGCGAGGATGCGCGTCGCGTGCGCCGCATAGCCCTCCGGCAGCGCCGACCAGAGCTCGGGCTCGATGACGCTGTTGTTCGCGGGCACGATGAGCCCGATGCGGCCGCGGCCGCCGTAGACCGCGGTCATGCCGCGATTTTTTCGACCGCGGCGGCGAGCACCCGGCACCCGAGCACGATGTCGCGCTCGTCGGTGTCCTCGGCGATGTCGTGGCTGCGCCCGCCGATCGAGGGAATGAAGAGCATCGCGCTCGGCAGCGCCTGGCTCATGATCATCGCGTCGTGCCCGGCGCCGCTCGGCAGCGACAAGGGCGCCTCGCCGAGCGCGCGGCTCGCCTCCCCGATCACCTCTCCGAGGCGCGCGTCCATGGGCGCGGGCTCGATGCGCGCGGTTTCGGCGAGCTCCACGCCGACCGGTCCGCGGCCCGCCTGCGCCGCGAGCTCGCGCAGCGCCGCGAGCATGCGCTCGAGGAGCCGCGCATCCATGTCGCGGAACTCGACCATCATCGAAGCCTGCGCCGGCACGACGTTCGCCGCGCCGGGCTGCACCTCCACGACGCCGATGTTCCACACCGTGTCCGCCGCGGCCATGCCGGCGAACGCATCGAGGATGCGGTTCGCCAGGCGCAGGAGCGCCGCGCCGGCGTCCTTGCGCATGCCCATGGGGGTCGTGCCGGCGTGGTCCGCCTGTCCGCGCGCGGTGATGCGCACGCGCCGGATGCCGACGATGCCGGTGACGACGCCGATCCGCCTGCGCGCGGCCTCGAGCTTCGGGCCCTGCTCGATGTGCGCCTCGAGATACGCCAGGTGGCGCGTCTTTTCCACGCGCGCCGGCTCGGCGGAGAAGAGGGACTTCGCCAGCGCGTCGGGCACGCCGGGCGCCGCCTCGTCGAGGACGCCGCAGAAGGACTTCACGCCGAGGAAGGGCGCGTAGCGGCCTTCCTCGTCCTGGAACGAGATCACGTCCACCGCCGCGGCGCTCTTCTGCTCGATGCATGCGCGCGCGATCTCGAGCCCGTAGATCACGCCGAGCGCGCCGTCGAGCCAGCCGCCCTTCGGCACCGAGTCGGAGTGCGAGCCGATCAGCACCGCGCGCGATGCGGCGCTCGAGCGGCCGTAGACGTTGCCGTAGCGGTCGATGCGCGCGTCGAGGCGCGCCTCGCGCATGCGGCCCTCGAGCCAGCGGCGCGCCGCGACGTCGGCCTCGGAGAACGCCGGACGATCCACGCCGGTGCCGACCTTGCCGTGCTTGGCGAGCTCGCGCAGGTCGGACAGCAGCCGCTGCGAATTGATCTCGATCACGATGACGCTTCTGGAATAATTGTAGTCACTCTACCGCGCGAGGCATCCCGATGACCGAAAGCACGCTTCTCGTGGCCGGCGGCATGGTGTACGACCACGACGGCGACACCGACCGGCCGGCGCGCGCCGACATCCTGGTGCGCGGCGGGCGCATCGCCGAAGTCTCTCAGACAATCTCCCTCAAGGAAAAGCCCGACCACACCCTCGATGCGCGCGGCATGCTCGTACTTCCCGGATTCGTCAACGCGCACTTTCACTCGCACGATGTGCTGATGAAGGGCGCGTGGGAGACGCCGCCGCTCGAGATCTGGCTCATGAAGGCGCTGCCGCCGAGCTATCCGAAGCGCAGCCGCGAGGAGATCAAGCTGCGCGCGCTGCTCGGCGCCTGGGAGTGCCTGCGCGGCGGCATCACCACCATCCAGGACATGGTGACGCTCGCGCCGTGGGACCCGGATCACCTCGACGCGCTCCTCGAGGCGTACGACGAGATCGGCATCCGCGCCGTCGTGGCCCTGCAGTTCGCCGACCTGCCCGGCATCGACTCGACGCCGTTCTGGGCGGAATCGGTGCCGAAGGAATTCCACCAGGTGCTCTCCGGCGCGATCGAGCCCTCGAAGGGCGTGGACCTCTTCGGCGTGGTCGAGGAGGCGTATCGCAGCCGCAAGGGCCGCCATCCGAGGATCACCTGGGGGCTCGGGCCTTCCGGCCCGGAGCGCTGCTCGCGCGCGCTGCTGGAGCGCCTCGGCGCGTTATCCGCGGCGGAGAACCTGCCGGTGTATACGCACATCTACGAAGGCAAGTACATGGCGCTGCACGCGCGCCAGGCCTATGCGGCGCACGGCGGCTCGCTCATCGAATGGATGGGCGAGCTCGGCCTGCTGAACGAGCGCATGAACCTCGCGCACAGCGTCTGGCTTCTGCCGCGCGAGATCGGGCGGCTCGCCGAAACCCGGACCAACGTCGTGCTCAACCCGGTGGGCAACCTGAAGACGAGGAGCGGCGTTGCGCCGATGCGCCAGCTCCTCGACGCGGGCGTCAACACCGCGCTCGGCTGCGACAACTGCAGCTGCAGCGACGTGCAGAACATGTTCCAGGCCATGAAGCTCTTCAACGGGCTCGCCGCGGTGAGCGATCCGGAGCCCGGGCCGCCGACCGCCCCGGATGCGCTGCGCGCCGCCACGCTTGCCGGTGCGCGCGGCACCCTGCTCGAGGGCAAGGTGGGCGCGATCAAGCCGGGATATGCCGCGGACTTTTCGCTCCTCGACCTGAGCGATCCTTCTTTCGTGCCGCTCAACAGCGTGGCGCGCCAGGTCGTCTATACGGAATCGGGCCGCGCGGTGCGCACCGTGGTGGTCGACGGCCAGGTCGTGCTGCGCGACGGCAAGCTCGCGCGCGTGGACGAGGGGGCGCTGCGCGAGGCGGTGGAGCGCGCGATGGTGAATCTGCGCGAGGACATGCGCCGGGTCGGCGCCCGGGTCGAAGAGATCATGCCGTATCTGCTGAAGGCCTACCGCCGGGTCTGGGCGAGCGACGTCGGCATCAACCGCTTCGTGGGCAACGGCAAGCTGTGAGCGCGAACGTCCTGGACGCGGAAGCGCTCCAGGCAGTCGTGGACCGCGCGCCCTTTCATCGCTGGCTGGACGTGCGCGTGGACCAGGTGGATGAATCGGGCGTCGGCCTTTCGGTGCCCTGGCGCGACGAGATCGGCGAGGCCGCTGCGGCGCACGGCGGCATCCTTGCCGCGCTCGTCGACCTCGTGGCCGACCAGGCGATCGCGGCGAAGCTCGGGCAGGGGCTGCCGACCATCGATTTGCGCACCGACTACCACGGCGCGGCGCGCGCGGGCCGCTTAAGGGGCCGCGGCGTGGTGGTCCGGATGGGCCGCAGCGTCGTCACGGCCGACGCATGGATCTATGATGAGGGCGGCGCGCTGGTGGCGAGCGGCCGCGGGACCTATTTCAATCGACAAGGAGGAGGTGGATCGTGAAACTCGTGCATGCAGTCGCATGTGCAGCGGCCGCGCTGCTTTTCGCGGGCGCCGCGCAGGCGCAGCCGAAGGCGAAATTCATCCTGGACTGGGCGTTCCAGGGCCAGCAGTCGATCTGGACGCTCGCCCAGGACAAGGGCTACTTCAAGGCCGCGGGCGCCGACATCAGCGTCGACCGCGGCTACGGCTCGGGCGACACGGTGGCGAAGGTCGCCTCGGGCGCCTGGGACATGGGGCTCGCCGATCTCTACGTGCTGCTGCGCTTCCTCGGCGAGAACCCGGACCAGAAGCTGAAGGCCTTCTTCCTCGTCTACGACCGCTCGGCGCTCTCGGTCGCGAGCCTGAAGGAGAGCGGCATCAACAAGCCGGCGGACCTCAAGGGCAAGACGATCGCGGCGCCGCAGGGCGACGCGAGCTTCCAGGTGTTCCCGCTGTTCGCGAAGCTGAACGGGCTCGATCCGAACAGCATCACCTGGAAGACCGTGACGCCCGACCTGCGCGAGACGATGCTGCTTCGCAAGCAGGCCGACGCGGTGACCGGCCACATCCTCACCGTGCGGCTGAACCTCATGAGCGCGAAGGTCGATCTCTCGCAGATCCATTTCATGCCGTACGCCGACTACGGCGTGGACCTCTACGGCCACGTGCTCCTCGCGCGCGCCGACTGGCTGGAGAAGAACCCGCAGATCGCGCGCGCCATGATCATCGGCACGGTGAAGGGCTTCAACGACATGCTCGCCGACCCGGACGGCGCCGTGGCGAGCGTGCAGAAGCGCGACCCGCTCATCAAGCCCGACATCGAGAAGGAGCGGCTGCTCTTCACGGTGAAGAGCGTGCACGACACCCCTGCGGTGCGCAAAGACGGCATGGGCGTGGTGAACAAGGAGCGCCTCGCGCGCACGCTCGCCCAGGTGTCGGAGGCGTTCAACATGAAGCGCGCCGTGAGCGCCGACGAGATCTTCACCGACAAGTACTATCCTCCCGCCGCGCAGCGCAAGGTGAATATCAAGTAGTTGAAAGCCCTCGTCATCGAGCGCCAGGGCGGGGTCGAGAACCTCGCCTGGCGCGACTGGCCCGACCCGCAGTTGCGCGCGGGCGACGTGCTCGTGCGCGTGCGCGCGGTCGGGCTGAACCACCTCGACATCTTCGTGCGCCGCGGCATGCCGGGATTCCCGGTGAAGACGCCGTTCATCTCCGGCGGCGACATCGTCGGCGAGGTGGCGGCGCTCGGCGCAGGCGTGAGCGGCTGGCGGGTGGGCGAGCGCGTCGCGGTGCATCCCATGACGCCCGAGGGCATGATGGGCGAGGCGATCCAGGGCGGGATGGCGGAGCTCGCGCGCGTTCCCGCGACGCACCTCGTGCGCGTCCCCGACGCCCTCGACGACCTCACCGCGGCCGCCGTCCCGATCAACTACGCCACCGCGCGGCGCATGCTGTTCGCCAAGGCGCGCCTGCAGCTCGACGAGCGCCTGCTCGTGCTCGGCGCCTCGGGCGGCGTCGGCATTGCCTGCGTGCAGTTCGGCAAGCTGGCCGGCGCCCGCGTGATCGCCGCGGCGGGCTCGCGGGAGAAGTGCGAGCGGCTGCGCGAGCAGGGCGCCGATGAGGTGATCGATTACGCGCGCGAGGACTTCAGCCGCGAGGCCTGGCGCCTTTCCGGCAAGCAGGGCGTCGACGTGGTCGTCAACTTCACCGGCGGCGAGACCTGGAACCCGTCGCTCAAAACGCTGCGCAAGGGCGGGCGCCTGGTGACTTGCGGCGCGACCGCCGGCTTCGACGCGGCGACCGACATCCGCTACGTCTGGGTGCGCGAGCTGCAGATCCTCGGCTCCGACGGCTACACGCTCGAGGACATCGCAGCGAGCCTGCGGCTCGCTGCAGAGGGGCGCCTGAAGCCGGTCCTGCACAGCGTGCTGCCGGTGCAGCAAGCCGCCGAGGGGCACCGCCTGCTCGAGAGCCGCGCGGTCTTCGGAAAGGTCGTGCTCAAGCTATGACAAGCGCCGCCGAGCGCCGGCGGACGAACCTCGGCTGGTTCTTCAGCGACACCGCGGCGAGGGTCCCCGGGCGCATCGCGCTCATCGATCACTCGGGCTCGACCCTGCGCGAGTTCACTTACCGCGAGCTCGACTCCGCGGCCGAGCGCGCGGGTGCCGCGTTCGCGCGCGCGGGATTGCGGCCGGGAGAGCGCATCGCGCTCGTCGCCGCCAACCGGGCCGAATACCTGAGCGTGTTCTTCGGCGCGATCCGCGCCGGCCTCGTCCCCGTCCCGGTGAACCACAAGCTCGGCGCGCAGGCGATGGCCTTCATCGTCGAGGACGCCGCCTGCGCCGCGGTGGTCCTCGACACCGACTCGCTCGCAGGTTTCGCGCCCGCGCTCGAGCGCTGCAGGACGCCGCGCTTGCGCATTTCGCTGGGCGCCGCGCTGCAGGGCTGGGCGCCTATGAGCGAGCTTCCCGGAGCGGAGCTCGAGCCCCCGGAGCTCGCGGCCGATGCGCAATGCTTCCAGCCGTACACGGCGGGCTCCACCGGGAGGCCCAAGGGCGTGATCGCGGCGCACGACGGCCAGCTCTGGAGCATCCGCATGAGCCAGCGCTACTGGCCCGTCGGCGAGGAGGAGCGCGGCATCGTCGCGGCGCCGCTCTATCACAAGAACGCGATGCGCGGCACCGTCAAGCCGATGCTCTACGCGGGCGCCTCGGTCGTGCTCATGCCCGGCTTCGAGCCGCGCGCCTATCTCGAGGCGATCGCGCGCCACCGCTGCAGCTCGGCGTTCGGCGTGCCCGCGATGTTCGCGATGCTCCTCGCCGAGAAGGACCTCATCGCGCAGCTCGATTTCTCCTGCCTGCGCGTCGTGTCCATGGGATCGGCGCCGGTGCCGCAGGAGCTCGTCGAGCGCGTCGAGCGCGCGTTCCCGTCGGCTAAGGTGAAAGAGAGCTACGGCCTCACCGAAGGCGGCGGCCCGCTGCGCCCGCCGCTCGACGGGCGGCCGGTGCCGCGCGGCAGCTGCGGCGTTGCGGCGCCCGAGACCGAGCTCAGGCTGATCGACGCCGACGGGCGCGAGAACCCGCGCTACGGCGAGCTCTGGATCCGCTGTCCTTACGTTTGCAAGGGCTACCACAACCAGCCGGAGCTCACGCGCGAGCGCCTCGTGGACGGCTGGCTGCGCACCGGCGACGTCTTCAGCGTGGACGACGCGGGCTTCTACTATTTCCGCGGCCGGCTCGACGACATGTTCCCCTGCGGCGGCGAGAACATCTATCCGAAGGATGTCGAGAACCTGCTGCTCGCGCATCCCGACGTGCTCGACGCCGCGGTGGTGCCGCATCCGCACCGAGTGAAGGGCCTCGCCCCGGTCGCGATGGTGGTGCCCAAGCCCGGCGCGGCGCTCGACCCGGGCGCGCTCAAGCGCTTCTGCCTCGAGCGCGGGCCCGCGTTCGCGCACCCGCGCATCGTGCTCGTGGCCGAGCGGCTGCCGCTCTCCGGCGCGGACAAGGTCGACCGGCGCGAGGTGCGCCGGCTCTTCGGCGAGCGCTTCGAGCCGATCGGTGAGTGATCCGCTCCTCAGCGCGGAGACGCTCGCCGACTGGGTGCTGCGCTTCGTGCGCTACCCGAGCGAGCAGGGCGAGCGCATGGAGGCGGAGCCCGCGGTGCTCGGCTTCGTGCGCGAGTGCGTGAAGCCGCTCGCCGACTCGCTCGGCCTGAGCGGGCGCTTCGACGAGATGGGCAACTACCTGATGGAGATCGGCCCGGCCGGCGGCGAGCCCGCGCTCGCTTTCTTCGGCTACGCCATGACGCATCCCGCGGCCGGCATGGCGCGGCCCTTCGCCGGCGAGCGGCTGCAGGCGCACGGCGAGCCCGCGATCCGCGGGCGCGGCGTCTCGGAGCAGAAGTCGGCGCTCGCGGCCGCGCTCGCCGCCTTCGCGGATGCGGCGCGCTCGCGCCTCGCGCAGCGCGTGTGCCTGGTCGTCACGACCGCGGGCGAGACCGGCCGGCACGACGCCGCGAGCTGCGCGCTCCAGGCCCTGGGCGCGGTGCCGCGGCGCGCGGTGGTCGCGCTCGGCACCGACAGCCGCGTCTCGCTCGGCAACCGCGGCCGCATCGACGCGCAGATCGTCGTGCGCGGCAAGGCCGCGCACAGCTCCAGCCCGGACGCGGGCATCGATGCGATCGCCGGCCTGCGCGAAGTGCTCGACGCGCTCGCCCGCGTCCGTGGGACACTGCCGAGGCATGCCGAGCTCGGTCCCGCCACGCTCACGCCCACCGGCGTCGAGAGCTTCCCGAAGGCCACGCATACCGTGCAGGACGAGGTGCGCCTGACGATCGACCGGCGCCTGCTGCCCGGCGAGCGCGCCGAGGATGCGCTCGAGGCCATCCGCGCCGCGCTTCCCGCCGGCCGGCCGTGGAGCACCGAGCTGCAGCGCGGCGCGCACATGCTGCCCCACCAGCTCGCGCGCGAGGCGCCGCTCGTGGGCCTGATCGCGGAGGCGCATCGCCGCGCCGCCCTCGAGGCGCCGCGGCTTTTCTACAGCGCGGCTGCGCTCGACGCCGGGTTCCTCACCGCGCGCGGCGCCGAGGCCACGATGTGGGGCCCGGGCGCGATGGAGCAGTTCCATTCGAGCGAGGAGTTCGTGCGGCTGCGCGACGTGCTCGACGTCGCGCGCGCCTATCGCGAGCTGATCGCGCTCGCAGCGGCCTGAATGGACCGGCGCCGGCTCACCCTTGCGCTCGCCCCCTTCGTGGTGATCGCAGGCACGCTGCTTTTCTGGGAAGGCCTGTGTCGCGCGTTCTCCATCCCGCCGTTCCTGCTGCCCGCGCCCAGCACCGTCGCCGCGACGCTCATCGGCTCGTTCGGCGCCATCCTCTTCAACGCCGAGTACACGCTCTTCACCACGCTCATCGGATTTGGCCTTTCGGTGGTGGTGGGCCTCGCTTTGGGCGTGCTGATCGGCGCCTGGGCGCTCGCCTACGCGGGCCTGTATCCGCTGCTCGTCGCGTTCAACAGCGTGCCGAAGGTCGCGCTCGTGCCGGTGCTCGTCATCTGGTTCGGGACCGGAACCATCCCGGCGACCATCACGGCGTTCTCGGCGGCCTTCCTGCCGATCGCGGTGAACGTGGCGACCGGCCTCATCACCGTAGAGCCGGAGCTGAAGGACGTGCTGCGCGCGCTCGGTGCGAGCCGCTTCGACGTCATCCGGCTCGTCGGCATCCCGCGCTCGCTGCCCTACTTCTTCGCCTCGCTCAAGATCGCGGTGGCGCTCGCGTTCGTCGGCGCGGTGGTCTCGGAGACGGTCGCCGCGGACCGCGGCATCGGCTACCTCATGATCGCCGCGAGCTCGCGCTTCGACGTGCCGCTCGTCTTCGCGGGGCTCGCCGTCATCGCGGCGATGGGCGTCGCGCTCTACGTGGTCTGCGTGATGATCGAGCGCCGCTACATCGGCTGGGCGGTGCGCGGCGCCGTGGAAGGCTTTGCCTGACTAGGGCGCGGCGGGGACGAAGCGGTCGAGCCCGATGTCCACGGCCGCGGTGCGCCGGTTCGCCTCTTCGAGGTAAGGCAGGACGCGCGCGTTGCGCGCGCGGATCGCGTCGAGCTCCCGGGCAAGCACCGGCATGAGGCGCTCGATCTCGGCGTAGAGCGCGTCCTCGTCGAGGAGCGCGGCGCGCCCGTCGCGCAGCACGACGCGGCCGTCGACGATGGCATGACGCACCGCGCGCCCCGATTCGGTGTAGACGAGCTGGGCGACGGCGTCGTTGAGCGGCACGAAGGCCGGATCGCGCAGGTCGAGCAGCGCGACGTCGGCCTTGTGTCCCGGCGCGATGCGGCCGAGCTCGCCCGCGAGCCCGATCGCCTCGGCCGAGCCGATCGTCGCGGCGCAGAACGCCTCGGCGCCGCTTCCCCCTGAGATGAGCGCAAAAAGCTTCATCGCCTGGAACAGGTTCTGCGCGTCCGAGCAGCTCGAGTTGTCCGTGCCCAGGCCGACCTTCACGCCGGCCTCCAGATAAGTGCGAATCGGCGCCACGCCGCTGCGTGTCTTCAGGTTCGAGAGCGGATTGAGCGCAACCTGCGCGCCGGCCGCGGCCATCTGGTCGATCTCCGCGCGGGTGAGCCAGACGCCGTGCGCGATGGTGAGGCGCGGGCCGAGCAGGCCGACGCGCGCGAGATGCCGGATGAGCGAGCCGCCGTCGCCCGTGTAGCGGTTGCGCGCCGTGACCGCGTTCGCCTTCGACTCGTAGACGTGGCAGAACACCTGCAGCTTCTCCCGCGCCGACTCTTCGGCAAGGAGCTGGAGGAATTCCTCCGAGCAGATCTCGGGCGTGGCCGGTCCCAGGCCCCAGCTCACGCGCGGATGGCGGCCGGCGTGGCGGCGCCGCTCGTTGCGCAGCCGCTCGATCAGCTCGCGCGCGCCGCCGGTGCGCTTCACCGAGAGCGTCATCTGCGACCTGATGTCGGCGGGAATGACCTCGTCCCAGAACGGCATGCCGCGGCTGCCGGGCGCGTCGCCGACCTGCAGCGCGAACACGCAGCGGATGCCGAGGTCGTCGTAGGCCTGCAGGATGGTGTCGACCTCGCCCTCGTCGAAGGGATGCACGGTCGCCATGTCCTGCAGCGTGGTGATGCCGAGCTTCAGCGCCTCGAGCGCGCCGATCAGCACGCGCGCGCGGATCTCCTCGCGCGGGCGCTGCGGGTAGTTGGGCGGCACGGCGTGCAGGAACCACGCCTCGAGCGGCATGGGCGTGAAGCAGCCTTTCAGGAGCGTGTCGTGCGAGTGGTAGTGCGCGCTCACCAGCCCCGGGATGGCGAGCAGGTTCTTCGCCTCGAACACCTGCACGCCCGGCGGCGGGGCGATGCCTTCGCGCACTTCGGCGATGCGGTCTCCGGCGATGGCGATGTCGCGGACCGCCGGCTTCGCTTGCGGCTCGCGCGGGTCGAGCACGCGCGCGCCGCGCACGAGCAGCGTGACCGGATTCAAAGCACGTCGGCCTTGGCGGCGGCGGGCAGGCTCGCGCGCAGCGCGAGGAGCTGCGCGATCGCCGACACCGCCACTTCGGCGGGATGTTTTCCGCCCTTGAAGAGGCCGATCGGGCAGACGAGCTTCTCCGCCGGGACGTTGCGCTTGCGCAGGCGCAGCCTGAATTTCGCCGCCTTGGTCTCCGAGCCGATCAGGCCGACGAACGCGGCGTCGCCGCGCTTGAGGATGCGCTCGACGAGCTCGAGGTCGAGCGCGTGGCTGTGCGTCATCACGAGGTAGGACGCGCCGGCGGGCGCCTCGTCCACCATCCACGCCGGCTCCTCCTCGATCACCACGCGCACGTTCTCGCCGACCGCGGCGGGAAAAACCTCGGGCCGCGGATCGATCCAGGTGAGGCGGCAGGGCAGGCGCTCCAGGATGCGCGCCACCTCCTTGCCGACGTGGCCCGCGCCGAAGAGGACGATTTCCAGGTCGCTCTGCGTTTCCTCCATTTCCTCTTTCTTATTGAAAACGAGCGTCACGCTGCCGCCGCAGCACTGGCCGAGCGAGTCGCCGAGCGCGAAGCGCCGCTCGCGGCGCGCTTCGCCCGAGAGCAGCATCTCGCGCGCGATCTTGAGCGCGCTGTACTCGAGGTTGCCGCCGCCTATCGTGCCGCGCGTCTCGTGCGCCGAGACCCACATCCGGGTGCCGGCCTCCCTTGGCGCCGAGCCCTCCGTCCTAGCGACGAGGATTTCGATCACGAAGCTCATGGAGGGCCCTCAGGATCTTCTCCGGAGTCGCCGGGGCTTCCAGCGGAACTGGATCCGGCGAATCGCTCGTCGAGCCGACCGCGTCGTAGATCGCGTGGAACACCGAGAGCGCGAGCATGAGCGGCGGCTCGCCGACCGCCTTGGAGCGGTAGGCGATGTCGCGCACGTTGCGGCCGCGCTCCCAGAGCGCGACGTTGAACACCGGCGGGCAGTCGCTCGCCACGGGAATCTTGTAGGTCGAGGGCGCATGCGTCTTCAGCTCGCCCTTCGCGTCCCAGACGAGCTCCTCGCTCGTCAGCCAGCCCACGCCCTGGATGAAGCCGCCCTCGACCTGGCCGCGGTCGATGGCCGGGTTGAGCGAGCGCCCGACGTCGTGCAGCAGGTCGGCGCGCAGCAGGCGCGACTCCCCGGTCAGCGTGTCGACGACCACTTCGGCGCAGGCCGCGCCGTAGGTGAAGTAGTAGTACGGCTCGCCCCACCAGCGCTCGCGGTCGAAATGCAGTCCCGGCGTGCTCCAGTAGCCGGTGGCGGAGAGCGAGACGCGCGCGAAGAACGCATCGCGCGCGAGCTGCGTGAAGCCGAGGCTCTGCGTGCCGCCGATCAGCACCTGGTTGTTGGAGAACACGACCTCTTCCGGGGTGACCTTGTAGGCCTCGGCGCAGTAGCGCACGAGGCGCTCCTTGAGCGTGCGGCAGGCGGCGCGCGCGGCCTCGCCGTTCAGGTCCGTACCGCTCGAGGCCGCGGTCGGCGTGGTGTTCGGCACCTTGCCCGTCGAGGTCGCGGTGATGTGCACGCGCTCGAGGTCGATCTGGAACTCCTCGGCGACCATCTGCGCCACCTTGATGAACAGGCCCTGGCCCATCTCGGTGCCGCCGTGGTTCAGGTGCACGCTGCCGTCGGTGTAGATGTGCACCAGCGCGCCCGCCTGGTTCATCGGGATCTTGGTGAACGAGATGCCGAACTTGATCGGCGTCAGCGCGAGCCCTTTTTTCAGCACCTGGTTCTTTTCGTTGAACGCCTCCACGCCCTTGCGGCGCGCCCAGTAGTCGGAGCTCTTCTCGAGCTCGGCCATGATCTCCGGCAGGACGTAGTCGTGCAGCGCCTGCCCGTAGAACGTGACGTTGCGCGGCGCCTCGCCGTAGAGGTTGCGCTTGCGGATCTCCAGCGGGTCGAGCTTCAGCCGCCGCGCGATCGCCTCGATCACCGCCTCGGCGGCGAGCATGCCCTGCGGCCCGCCGAAGCCGCGGAACGCCGTCGCCGAGACCATGTTCGTCTTGCAGCGGTAGGAGACGATGCGCACGTTCGGCAGGAAGTAGGCGTTGTCCGCGTGGAACACCGCGCGGTCGTTCACGCCGGGAGAAAGGTCGGCCGACAGGCCGCAGCGCGACGCGAAGCTCAGGTCGAGCGCCTGGATGCGGCCCTCGGCGTCGCAGCCGACGTCGTAGTCGTAGATGAAGTCGTGGCGCTTGCCGGTGCCGATGATGTCGTCGTCGCGGTCGGCGCGCAGCTTCACCGGGCGCCCGGTGGCGCGCGCGAGGAGGGCCGCGGCGATCGCGAAGCTCGAGGCCTGCGTCTCCTTGCCGCCGAAGCCGCCGCCCATGCGGCGCAGCTCCACGGTGACTGCCGCATCCGGGACGCCGAGCGCGGCGGCGACGAGGTGCTGGATCTCGGTCGGGTGCTGCGTCGAGCAGTACACGTGCATCTCGCCGCGCTCGCCGGGAATCGCGAGCGAGATCTGCCCTTCCAGGTAGAAGTGCTCCTGCCCGCCGCAGCGCAGCTTGCCGCGGATGCGGTGCGCGGCGCTCTCGAGCGGCGCGAGGCTGCCGTGCTCGACCTTCACCGTGGGCAGGACGAAGAGCTGCTTCGCGAGCGCTTCCTCCGCGGTGAGCACCGGCGGCAGCACCTCGTACTCCACGCGCGCGAGCTTCGCCGCGCGGCGCGCCGCCTCGATCGTCGTCGCGGCGACCGCGAAGAGCGGCTGGCCGTGGAATTCGACGAGCTCGGCGGCGAACAGCGGCTCGTCGGGCAGCACCGGGCCGATGTTGTTCGCGCCCGGGATGTCGGCCGGGCCGACGACCGCGACCACGCCCGGCGCGCGGCGCACCGGCTCGAGGTCGAGCTTCAGGATGCGCGCATGCGCGTGCGTCGAGCGCCCGATCGCCGCGTAGAGCGTGCGGCGCGGCTCGGGCAGGTCGTCGACGTAGCGCGCCTCGCCCGCCACGTGCAGCGCCGCGCTGTCGTGCGGCAGCGCGGCGTGGATGCCGCCGGAGCGCGGCCGGTCAGGCTTCAACGGGCACCTCGAGCACTCGCGTCGCGCACTTGCCCTGCGACTCGAGATGGAACTTGCGCAGCAGGTTCTGCGCCGCCGTGATGCGGTACCACGCCGAGCCGCGATGGTCGTCGAGCGGCTGGAAATCCTTCGCGAGCGCCGCGCAGGCTTCCTCCACCCCCTTCGCGTACGCGGCCTCCGCGGAAGGGGCGCGCGCCGGCGTCGCCGCCATGCCGCCGAAGCCGAAGCGCGCCTTGCCGGACGCATCCACGTGGAACGCGGCGCACAGCGTGGAGATGTCCTGGTCGAAGCGGCGCGAGAGCTTGTAGGCGGCGAAGCGCGCGCCCGCGGCGAGCTTCGGCACGCGGATCGCGCGGATGAACTCGCCTCTCGCGAGCACCGACTTGCGGTAGCCGGTGTAGAACCGCTCGAGGGCGACCGTTCTGCGCTGCGCGCCCTTCTGCAGCACCACCTCGGCGCCGAGCGCGAGAAGCAGCGGCATGCTGTCGCCGATCGGCGAGCCGTTCGCGACGTTGCCGGCGAGCGTGCCGGCGGCGCGGATCTGCGCCGCGCCGAGGCGCCGCAGCAGCTCGGCGAAGTCCGGATGCAGCGCCGAGAGCGCGGCCTGCGCATCGGCGTACGTTGCCGCGCCGCCCACTTCCACATGCGTGGCAGTCTCGGTGACGCGGCGCAGCTCGGCGATGCGCCCGGTGTAGGCGACGAGCGGCAAGTCCTGGTGGCTCTTGGTGATGAGCAGGCCGAGATCCGTTCCCCCGGCGAGGATCACGGCGGCGGGATTCTCCGCGAGGAACGCGGCCAGCTCCTCGGCAGTCGCGGGGACGAAGAAGGTCTTGCCGTTCGCATTGATGAGCGTGGCATCGGCCGGAAGCGACTCGAGGCGCGTCCTGCGCGCGGCGTCCTCGGCGCGGTCGCGGCCGGCTTGCGCAAGCTGCGGCGCGCGCTCGCCGGCCTCGAGGATCGGGCGGTAGCCGGTGCAGCGGCACAGGTTGCCGGCGATCGCATCGCAAATCGCTTCGCGCGAGGCAGCGCCGGCGCTTTTGTAATGCGCGTACAGCGCCATGACGAATCCCGGCGTGCAGAAGCCGCACTGCGAGCCGTGGCAATCCACCATCGCCTGCTGCACCGGGTGCAGCGCGCCCTCGTAGAGCGGCTTCAGCGCCTCCACCGTGACGAGCTCGCGCCCGTCGAGCGTGGCGAGGCACTGGATGCAGGTGTTGATCGGCAGGTAGCGCAGGCCCGCGCCGCGGCGCTCGACGAGCACCGCGGTGCAGGCGCCGCAGTCGCCCTCGGCGCAGCCCTCCTTGGTGCCGACGAGCCCGCGCCCCTCGCGCAGCCAGGTCAGCACGGTGCGCGTCGGGTCCTCGCCGGCGAGGCTCAGGCGCTCGCCGTTCAGGATGAAATCGATGGACGCTCGCATGGAAGGTCGCAGCGTAGGCCGGCCGCGGCGAAATTGTCAACCAAACGGCTTCGTTTGGTTGACATTCCGGGGGGCGGGCCTTAGCCTCGGGCGACCGTGCCGCGAACCACCCGCCCGCGAAAGCCCGCCGCCGCGCGAACCGGCCGCGCCGCCGAGGAGCGCGTGTTCAACGCCGTGCTCGACGCGATCCTCGACCATCGCCTCGCCCCCGGCACCAAGCTCGTCGAGCGCGACCTCGCCGAGCTGCTCGGCGCGAGCCGCAGCGCGGTGCGCGCGGCGCTCTCGCGCCTGGGCCACAGCCTGCTCGTCGAGCTCAGGCCCAACCGCGGCGCGGTGATCGCGAACCCGAGCGCGGCGGAGACGCGCGACGTCTTCGAGGCGCGGCGCGTGATCGAGTCCGCGGTGCTGCAGCGCCTCGCGCGCGGGCTCACGGCGAAGCAGGCCGCGGAGCTGCGCGCGTTCATTGCCGAGGAGAGCCGTGCCTACGAGCGCGGCGACCGCAAGACCGGCCAGCGCCTCTCGATCCGCTTCCACAAGCTGCTCTCCGAGCTTGCCGGCAACGCCGTGCTCGACCGCTTCATGGAGGGCCTCATCAGCCGCACGCCGCTCCTCACGCTGGCGCACCGCGGCCCCAAGCTCGCGTACTGCGGCGCGGACGAGCACCGCGAGATCGTCGAGGCGCTCGCGCGCAAGGACGCCGCGCTCGCGGTGCGCCGCATGGGCGCGCATCTCGCGAGCCTCGAGAGCCAGCTGCGCCTGGACGACGAGGAGCCGCTGCCCGAGCCGACGCTCGCCGCGGCGCTGAACGGGCACGCCGCATGAAGCGCTTCGACTATCTCGAGCCGCGCTTGCTGGAGGAAGCCATCGCCTTGCTGCAGCAGCATGGCGCGGCGCTGAACGTCCTCGCCGGCGGCACCGATCTCCTGGTCGAGATCAAGGAGCAGATCCGCGCGCCGGCCTATGTGATGAGCCTCGGGCGCCTGCCGGGCCTCGATCGCCTCGCTTTCGACGAGCGCGAGGGCTTGCGCATCGGCGCGCTCGTCACGACGCGCGCGCTCGAGACGCATCCCGCGGTCAACCGGCACTACCCGGGCCTCGCGCAGGCGCTGCGCGAGCTCGGCTCCATCCAGGTGCGCAACCGCGCGACGCTCGCCGGCAACATCTGCCGCGCCTCGCCTTCGGCCGATACGCTGCCGCCGCTCATCGCCGACGGCGCCGCCGTGACGCTGCACGGCCCGCAGGGCGCGCGCCGCGTGCCGCTGGAGGAGTTCTTCACCGGCCCGGGCAAGACCGTGCTGGCATCCGCCGAGCTCCTCACCGAGATCGTCGTGCCGCCGCCCGCGCCGCACACCGGCAAGCACTACATCAAGCACGGCCGGCGCAAGGCGATGGAGCTCGCCACCGTGGGCGTCGCGGTGTGCCTCACCGTCGACGGCGAGCGCTGCGCCGACGTGCGCATCTCCCTCGGCGCGGTCGCACCCACGCCGATGCGCGCCAAGGCGGCGGAAAAGGTCTTGCTTGGCAAGCCGTTGCAACCTTCTCTGGTCGAAGAAGCAGCGGAAGCGGCGGTCTCGGAATCGCGCCCGATCAGCAACGTGCGCGGCAGCGCGCAGTACCGCACGCAGATGGTGCGCGTGCTGACGCGGCGCGCGCTCGAGGAAGCGCGCAGGAGGGCGGCGGCGTGAAACGCGCGGTGTCTTTCATCGTGAACGGCGAGCGCCTGGAGCTCGAGCTCGATCCCTTTCGCAGCCTGCTCGACGCGCTGCGCAACGAGGCGGGGCTCACCGGCACGAAGAAAGGCTGCGACGTCGGCGACTGCGGCGCGTGCACCGTGATCCTGAACGGCAAGCCGGTCAACTCCTGCCTGGTGCTCGGCGTCGAGGCGCAGGATGCGCGCATCGAGACGGTCGAGGGCCTGCAGGCGGCCGACGGCGCGCTGCATCCGCTGCAGGAGAATTTCCTCAAGCTCGGCGGCGCGCAGTGCGGCTTCTGCACGCCGGGCTTCCTCATGATGGCCAAGGCGCTGCTCGACGAGAATCCGCATCCCACCGAGGAGGAGATCCGCTTCGGCATCGCCGGCAACATCTGCCGCTGCACCGGCTACACCCGGATCGTCGAGGCGATCCAGGCCGCGGCAAAGGAGATGCGCCGTGAGTGACCTGAGCGTCGTCGGCGCCTCGGTGCGACGCAGCGACATGCGCGCCAAGGTCACGGGCGCGGCGCAGTACGCGGGCGACGTGCGCCTGCCCGGCATGCTGCACGCCAAGATGAAGCGCTGCGCCGTCGCGCATGCGCGCATTGCGCGCATCGACGTCTCGAAAGCCAAGGCGCTCCCCGGGGTGAAGGCGGTGCTCACGCATCACGATGTCCCGCGGGTGCTGCATTTCGGCTCGCCGCATCCGCGCTCGGCGTCGCTTGCGAAGGACCAATACATCCTCGACGACAAGGTGCGCTACTGGGGTGAGGGCGTGGCGGCGGTGGCCGCGACGAGCGAGGAGATCGCGGAAGAGGCGCTCGATCTCATCGAGGTGGAATACGAGCCGCTGCCCGCGGCGATCACGCTGGATCAGGCGATGGCTCCGGGCGCCCCGCGCATCCACGACGTCGCCCCGAAGGGCAACCACGTGATCGAGCCGGTGCGCGTCGTGCGCGGCGACGTCGCGAAAGGCTTCGCCGAGGCGGACGTCGTGATCGAAGGCGTCTACGAGATGGGGCGGCCGACACCCGCGTACATGGAGCCCAACGTCTGCCTGTGCCAATGGGACGTGGAGGGCAAGCTCACCGTCTGGATCTCCACGCAGACTGCGTTCATGGTGCGCGGCATCCTTGCCGAGGTGCTCGGGCTGCCGCTCAACAAGGTGCGCGTGATTTGCGACCACATGGGCGGTGGCTTCGGCGCGAAGCAGGACCTCTTCCAGACCGAGTTCCTGTGCGCGCTGCTCGCGCGCGAGACGCGGCGCCCGGTGCGCCTGGAGTTCACGCGCAAGGAGACCTTCCTCGGCGGCCGCTCGCGCCATCCGTGCCGCGTGTGGCTCAAGCAGGGCTTCAAGAAGGACGGCACCATCACCGCGCGGCAGGCGAAAGCGGTCTACAACAGCGGCGCGTACGCCTCGCACGGCCCCGGGGTGACGAGCGTCGGCACGTTTGCGCTGACCTCGCTCTATCGCTGCGACAACGTGCTCCTCGAAGGCGAGTGCATCTACACCAACGCGCCGATCGCGGGCGCGTTCCGCGGCTACGGCGTGACGCAGACCTACTACGCGCTCGACATCCAGATGGACGAGGCCGCCGAGCGGCTCGGCATGGATCCCGCCGAGCTCAAGCTGAAGAACGCCGTGCGCGAGGGCGATCTCTCGCCTTCGGGGCACCCGATCGTCGGCCACGGCCTCGAGGATTGCGTGAAGCACGGCGTGCAGCTCGTTTCGTGGAAAGATTTGAGAAACAGGAAAAAAGGTTCCGGGATCAAGCGCCGCGGCTGGGGCATGGGCTGCGAGATGCACGGCTCTTCCGCCTATCCGGGGATCAAGGAGCAGGGCAACGCGATCGTGAAGCTGAACGAGGACGGCACGGCGACGCTCTTCACCGGCACCGCCGGGCTCGGCACCGGCGCGCACACCGCGCTCGCGCAGATCGTGGCGGAAGAGCTCGGCTTCACCTTCGAGCAGGTCTCCGTGGTGCACGGCGACACCGACGTCGTGCCCTGGGACATCGGCGCGTTCGCGAGCCACACCACCTACATGGGCGGCAAGGCGGCGCAGCTCGCCGCTGCCGAAGCGAAGAAGCAGCTGCTGGAGCGCGCCGGAGACCGGCTCGAGGTTTCTCCCAAGGATCTGGAAGTGAAGGACGGCGTCATCGCGGTCCGCGGCGTGCCAGCGAAAAGCATGACGGTCAGGGAAGCGATGCTGCCGACGCGCGGCCAGCCTTCGCCGCATATCGTTGCCACCGGGACCTACACGCCGACCAAGTCCTACTCGTTCGCGGCGCACTTCGTCGAAGTCGAGGTGGACACCGAGACCGGGCAGATCGAAGTGCTCCAGGTGATCCCGGTGCACGAGCTCGGCCGCATCATCCATCCGGTCGCCGCCGCGGGCCAGATCGAGGGCGGCATCCAGCAGGGCATCGGCCACACGCTCACCGAGGACTACATGATCGACGAGAAGACCGGGCGCTCGCTCAACCCGAGCTTCGTCGACTACAAGATGCCGCTCTCCATGGACATGCCGCCCATCAGGACGGTGATGCTCGAGACCGCGCCGGATCCGGGCGGCCCTTTTGGCGCCAAAGGCGTGGGCGAGGACCCGATCATCGCCGTCGGCCCGGCGATCGCCAACGCGGTCTACGACGCGATCGGCGTGCGCTTCCGCCATTACCCGATCACGCCGGAACAGGTGCTGCAGGCGCTGAGCGCGAAGTGAGAGGCGAGTTCTCCATCGGCTGCAACGGTCGCGGCGCGATGCACGACCGCCCGCTGCCGGTCGACGAGCAGTTCAGGCTGGTGAAGTCGATGGGCGTGTTCGACCATTTCGACCGCATGCCGCAGCCGGGCGAGGAGAAAGAGTACGTGCGCGCGGCGCAGAAGCACGACCTTCCCATCCGCACCGGCCTGTGGTCCTACACCGTCGGCAAGGACGAGGCGAAGCTCGAGCCGACGTTCCGCATGTGCAGGGACGCGGGCGCGGAATGCCACAACCTGATGGTCTACGCGAAGCACGCCAGCGGACATGTCACGACCGACCAGGAAATCGCCGATTTTTACCGGCACGCCTACGACGCCGCCGGCAAGGCCGGCCTCACGATCGGCTTCGAGGTGCACATCAACATGTGGTCGGAGGATTTCCGGCGCGTGGGCCGCGTCGCGAACATGGTGCGCGCGAGCGGCATCCCGTTCAATTTCGTCCTCGACCACAGCCACGTACTGCTCAAGGTCGAGAACCCGGAAGAGCAGGACATCAGCGGCATCCGCGAGGACGTCGAGTCGGGGCGCCTGCGCATCGATCCGTACGAGGAAGGCAACGTCCTCGACGAGTGGATCGGCATGGACATGACGATCTGGCTGCAGATCCGGCCGGTGTCGCCCGCCGGGCCGAAGAACCGCTGGGCGATCCGCAGCGAGGGCGGCGCCTGGGGCCGCGCGGTGCAGTATCCATTCGTCAAGCCCGGGCCGGGCGAATGGCACTCGCCATGGCACGCGTGGCGCGTGGAGCCCTGCAAGGAGGTTGTGCGGCGGGTCCTGCGCCGCCACCGCGACAATCCGAAGAGCGCGCTGCGCTGGATCACCACCGACATGCTCGACATGCCGGACTACGGCGGCGGCGCGAAGTACTCTCTCATCGAGCAGAATGCGGCCATCGCCCGCTGGTTTCGCGACACCTGGAGCGCCATCAAGTCGGAGAAGAAATGAAGGTCAAAGCCGCAATCGCCGTCGAAGCCGGCAAGCCGCTCGTCATCGAAACGGTCGACCTCGAAGGGCCGAAGGCGGGCGAGGTGCTGGTCGAGATCAAGGCGACCGGCGTTTGCCATACCGACGAGTACACGCGCTCGGGCCAGGACTCGGAAGGGCTCTTCCCGTCGATCCTCGGCCACGAGGGCGCGGGCATCGTCGTCGACGTCGGCGCCGGCGTGACGAGCGTGCAGAAGGGCGACCACGTCATCCCGCTCTACACGCCCGAGTGCCGGCAGTGCAAGTCGTGCCTCTCGCGGAAGACCAACCTCTGCACCGCGATCCGCGCGACGCAGGGCAAGGGGCTGATGCCCGACGGCAGCAGCCGTTTTTCCCTCAACGGGAAAGCAATCCATCACTACATGGGCTGCTCGACGTTTGCCAATTTCACAGTGCTCCCCGAGATCGCGGTGGCGAAGATCCGCGCGGACGCGCCTTTCGACAAGGTGTGCTACATCGGCTGCGGCGTCACCACCGGCATCGGCGCGGTGATCAACACCGCCAAGGTCGAGCCGGGCGCGAACGTCGTCGTCTTCGGCCTGGGCGGCATCGGGTTGAACGTGGTGCAGGGCGCGAGGATGGCCGGCGCCAACAGGATCGTCGGGGTGGACCTCAATCCCAAGCGCGAAGCGCTCGCGCGGAAGTTCGGCCTGACCCACTTCGTCAACCCGAAAGGGAAGGACGTCGTTTCGGAAATCGTGGAAATCACCGGCGGCGGCGCGGACTACAGCTTCGAGTGCATCGGCAACGTCGAGGTGATGCGCCAGGCGCTCGAGTGCTGCCACCGCGGCTGGGGCGTGTCGGTGATCATCGGCGTCGCCGGCGCCGGGCAGGAGATCCGCACGCGCCCGTTCCAGCTCGTCACCGGACGCGTCTGGAAGGGCACTGCGTTCGGCGGCGCGAGGGGCAGGACCGACGTGCCGAGGATCGTCGACTGGTACATGGAGAAGAAGATCAACATCGACGATCTCATCACGCACACGATGCCGCTCAAGGACATCAACAAGGCATTCGATCTCATGCATGCGGGCGAATCGATTCGCTCCGTCGTGCTCTACTGATGACGCCGCTGCCCGCCACCATCCTCACCGGATTCCTCGGCTCGGGGAAGACCACGCTGCTCAACTACATCCTCACCCAGAAGCACGGCCACCGCATCGCCGTCATCGAGAACGAGTTCGGCGAGATCAACATCGACTCGGAGCTGGTGCTCTCGAAGGACGAGGAGATCTTCGAGCTCACCAACGGCTGCGTGTGCTGCGTGGCGACGGCGCGCGCCGACCTGCTGCGCATCCTGGAGAAGCTGCTCGCGCGCCGCGACAGCCTGGACCACATCCTCGTCGAGACGAGCGGGCTCGCCGACCCGACCCCGGTGGCGCAGACCTTCTTCGCCAACGACAAGGTGTCGAAGGAGGTGTCGCTCGACGCCATCGTCACGCTGGTCGATGCGAAGCACGCGGCGAAGCACCTTGCCGAGGACTGGCACGGTGCCGACAGCCAGGCGGTGGACCAGATCGTGATCGCCGACCGCATCATCGTCAACAAGACGGACCTCGTCGGCCCCGAGGAATTGAAGGACGTGGAAGGCAAGGTGCGCAAGCTGAACCAGACCGCGCCGATCCTGCATTCCAGCCATGCCCAGGTGGATCTCGACGAGATCCTCGGCATCGGCGCCTTCCGCGAGCAGAAGCGCATGGCGCTCGGGGACGATTTCTTGCACGAGCATTCCCACGATCCGACGCTCGAGTCGCAGTCCTTCGTCTTCGAGCGCCCGTTCGCGCGCGCGCGCTTCGATGCCTTCCTGAAGAAGCTGCTGGACGAAAGGGGCGACGACCTCTTCCGCCTGAAGGGGATCCTCGCCTTCGACGCGGACCCGCAGCGCTACGTGCTGCAGGCGGTGCACCGGATCGTCGACCTGCGCGCGGCCGATGCCTGGGGCGAGGACAAGCCGCTGAGCAAGCTCGTCTTCATCGGCCGCAATCTCGATCGAGGCGCGCTCGAGGCGGGCCTCAGGAGCTGCTGCTAGGCCTTCTTCGCGGGATGGGCGCGCCGGATGGTCGGCGAAGTGACCTTGTCCGAGACGTGGAAGTCCCACACCGCGGCGCCGCCCTTCGAGGCGAACTCAGCGATCGCCTTCGGCAGCTCGCCCAGGCCGCCGCCTTTGAAGGTTTTCCCCGCGAGCCCGAAGCCGCGCGCGACGCTCGCCAGGTCGCAGTAGCCGAACACCGAGCCTTCCTCGGGCATGCCTTCGGAGCGCAGCTTGTGCACTTCGGAGCCGTAGGCGCCGTCGTTCAGCACGACGACCAGGATGTTCAGCTTGTGGCGCTGGATCGTCTCGAGCTCCTGCACGTGCATGAGCAGGCTGCCGTCGCCGTCGAACAGCACCACGGTGCGATCGGGGCGCGCCGCGGCCACGCCCATGGCGAAGGAGATGCCGTTGCCGATGGCGCCGAACTCGCGGATGGTGAGGAATTTCTCCTGCGGCCGCGAAGGCATCTGCGCGAAGAACGCCGAGCAATGCCCGCCCGAGTTCACCATTTCCCAGTCGCGCGGCAGCGATTTCTCCAGCGCCTCGACCACGTCGCGCGGGTCGAGCAGCCCGGGCTCGAGGTCGAACTCCTGGTTGTCGGGCTTCGACTCGCGGATGCGCCTCGCCATCGCGTCGCTCCGCCAGCTGTTCTGGCGCGCAGGCAGCGCCGCGGTGAGCGCCTCGACGCCGAGGCGCGCGTCGGCGCGCAGGTGGTGGCGCGCGACCTCCTGGCCCTGGCTGACGCCGACGGGATCGATGTCCACCTGCAGCATCCTCGCCTTCGGCCAGAGCTGGCCGCCGCCGCCCGCGTGATAGGCGAGCGAGCAGCCGACCGCGACGACGAGATCGGCCTCCTTCAGGTACTCGAGGCCGACCTCGGGGGTGAAGCTGCCCGAGATGCCGATGCAGAACGGGTCTTCGTGGAACAGGCCCCGCGCCGGGAGCGTCGTCGAGAGCAAGCCGCCGGTCTTCGCTGCCAGGGCGCGGCAGGCGGCGCCCGCCTTCGCTTCGACCGCGCCGAGGCCCGCCAGCACGACGACCCTTTCGGCGGCGGCGACGAGCTGCGCCGCCTTGGCCACATCGTCGGGATGCGGCGGAAGGGGCGATGGATGCGGCAGCAGCTCGCGCGAGGGCCGGGGCAGGTTCGCCGGCCCGTCCCAGGGCCGCGCCTGCAGGTCGAAGGGGATGCCGAGCACGATGGGCCGGCGCTCGCGGCGCGCCTGCAGGAAGGCATCGCGCACCGCTACCGGCATGCGCTCGGGCATGTGAAGGCGCTGATACGCGGCGCCCGTCGCGGTGATGAGCGGCGCCTGGTCGATTTCCTGGTTGTACCAGCCGCTTTTCAGCGGCGCTTCGCCCGCGAAGAGCACGACGGGCAAGTGCGCGCGCACCGCCGCCGGCAGCGCCGTGATCACCTGTGTCACCCCGGGCCCGCAGGTCACGCTCGCCACGCCGACGTCGCCCGTCTTGCGCGCGTAGGCCATGGCGGCGGCGACCGCGCAATGCTCGTGCCGCACATAGACCATGCGGCATCCCTGGCCCGCGAGCCGCGCGGCCCAGTTCATGTTCGCGTCGCCGAGGAGCGCGAAACAGGTTCCGACCTCCTCCTGCGCGAAGGCCGCGGCAAGGATGTCGTACACGCGGGGCTTCACTTCGTCCGGCTTCATGCGAGGCCTTTCAGGAGCTGCTGCGCGCGCGCCATCGCGCGCTCCGACACCTTCGCGCGCACCGCCTCGAAGCCCGGGCCGCGCGTCGCATCGAGGCCCATGCGCGAGGTGGTGCCGGCCGCGCTCGCCGACGGGTCGAGCGCATTGCCGGGCAGGCCTTCGATAACGAGCGTGTCCTTGTGCGGCTGGAAGTGCGTGGCGAGCGCCCACATCACCTGCGAATCATCGGTCACGTCGAGGTCGTCGTCGACCGCGATCACGGTCTTCACGTACGGATCCCAGCCGAGGAGCGCGAGCATGACCTGGCGCGCCTCGCCTTCGCGCTTCGCCTTGAGCGCGACGTAGGCGTGGAAATGCACGCCCGAGCTCGGGTAGTGGAGCCGCGTGACGCTCGGGAAGCGCTCTATCAGCTTCTCCGCCATCTCGGACTCGCGCGGCACGCGCGACAGGTTCAGGTGCTCGGGGGAGTTGCCGCCCAGCACGTCGACTAGGATCGCGTCGCGCCTTCTCAGGACGGTGTCCACCCTGAAAAGCGTGTTGGTCGAGCGGCTCGATGAATAGCCGGTGAACTCGCCGAACGGCCCTTCGTCCACCTTCGCCTGCGGATCGAGCGTGCCTTCGAGCACGAACTCCGCGGCGGCGGGGACGGCGATCTTGTGCTTTGGGGTGCGAATCACTTCCAGCGCAGAGCCCATGAGCCCGCCGGCGATCCTTCGCTCGTCAAATCCGTAAGCCACGCGGGCCGATGCCGCCAGCATGAAGAGCGGATGCGCGCCGATGACCATCGCGACGGGCAGGCGTTGCTTCTTCTCTTTTGAGATTTCCAGCGAACGCCACAGGTGGCCGCGCGAATGGAGGCTCGTCGCGAGCTCGGTCTTCGAATGCAGCATCGCGCGGTGGTACGAAAGATTCCCCGGCTGTTCGCAGACGATGATCGCGTTGGTGATGTAGGGCGCCCTGTCGGTCTCGAAGTGCCGGAGCAGCGGCAGCTTCGAGAGATCGACGCGCTTTTCGACGATGTCCATCACCGGCCCGCGTCGCACCAGCTTGGGATTCGCTGCGCGGCGCGATTTCGCCTGGTAGGTCTTGTGGATGTCCGCGGGCGTGCAGCCGAGCAAACGCGCGATCCGCTCACGGGACGAGAAAAGGTTGGTCGCGACGCGCGTTCCGGCGACGTTTTCCAGCAGCAGGAGCGGATAGCGTCCCTGCGCCGCGAGCGCGGAGGCGAGCGCGGTGACTTCCTGGTCCGCGGAAAGCTTCTCCTCGATGCGCACGACGTCCTCGGGATGGCGCCGCAGGTAGTTTTGCAGGAACGTGTGGAAGTCCTGCTTTGCGTCGGATTTCACCTGTCTACAATAGCCGAGGAAGGGTACTTGGGCAAAAGGCACGCATGCTCTATCAGGTCGCCGGACTGCTGAACGCCATCACGATCCTCGCGAGCCTGTCCGGCGTGTGGGCGCAGTTCGCCAAGATCCGCGAGCGCAAGCGCGACCCGGGCGCGGGCCGTCCGACCGAGATCCTCTCGCTCAACCAGTTCACCGTGAGCCTGTTCGCGTTCTGGTCGTTCTTCGTCTACGGCTACTCGATCGAGCCGTTCAACCATTACCTGGTGTGGCCGCGCCTCGTCGGCTGCTTCCTGGTGCTCGCGATCCTCTACGAGATCTACGCCGATCGAAGGACGCGCGCGTCGCGCGTGGTGTTCTTCTGCGGCAGCGCGCTGCTCGCGCTCGGCATCTGCGGGCTCTTGCTCGGCCGCAGCTTCAAGGATGAAGGGCGGCTCGCCTCGACTTCCCTCATCGTCGCGGTAAGCCTGCTCCTCGCGCAGGCCTATTGGCACCAGATCGGGCTCATCTGGCGCTCGGGCAAGACCGGCGCGCTGTCGCTGCGGATGAACCAGACGATCCTCGCCATGGACTGCAGCACGATTTTCTTCGCCCTCACGATGGGCCTGGCCGCCGGCTGGCCGCTTCTCATGCTCGCGCTGGTGAGCGGCAGCACCAAGCTCGTCGTGCTGTGGCTCTTCCGCTGGACGCGTCTCAGCCCCGAGGCCGAGAGGCGTCGGGCGCTGTCAGCAGCTCAGGGCTTCACTCCGGCGTAGGTGTCCTTGAGGCGCGCCTTCGCTTCGTCCATGTTCTTCGGCGGCGGCGTGGTCTTGATGCCGCACAGGCGGGCGATGTTGTTGCCCATGTAGTCCTCGAGGCCGTCCTCGTCCAGGTTCATGCCCTGCGGCGGCGGGCCGCACAGCACCTCGAGCTCGCGCAGCCACATGCCGGGCTCGTTCGGCGGCGAGTCGGTGCCGAAGACGATCTTGTGGCGCGGCAATTCCTTCGCGAACTCCACCATGCGCGCCTGGAACGTCCAGCCCGATTCGCACACCACGTTCGGCGTGTCCATCGCCATCCAGAACGCCTCGAAGGAATAGTTGCCTCCCGTCTGGATGCCGAAGTGGCCGATGATGAAGTTCACCATCGGGAACTCGCGGATCACCGGGTAGAACTGCGTCGGGATGGAGTAGGGCCCGTCGCCGGTGTGGATCAGCACCACCACGTTGTACTTGGCGCACATCTTCATCGACGGCCGCAGCCAGTCGAGGGCGCGGTCGGGACGGTAGTTGTGCATGTTGGAGTGCAGCTTGAGCATCTTGAAGCCGTACTCCTTGACGTGGAACTCGAGCTCGAGCGCGCTGTTGTCGGGGCCGAAGCGCGGGTTGAGCATGAAGTTGCCGATGAAGCGGTCGGGGTACTTCTGCGTGAGCTCGGCGATGTACGCCATGTAGTCGCGGATGCCCTCGCGCCCGGTGCGGCCGCCGATGCGGTGCACGGTGTTGCCCGGGGGCGGCATGATGAAGCCCATGTCGATGCGGCGCGGCTTGCCGTTGATCATGTACGGGCCGTCCATCAGCTTCAGCATGCGCTCGCCGTTGAACGGCGTGCCGGTATGGCGCCAGGCCTCGTCGACCAGGTTGGTGGGATGCAGGTGGGTGTCGATGATCATGGTCAGCTCTTCGGCGCGGGCGTGGGCTTGAGCCCGATCATCCGCGCGGTGTTGTTGCCGAGGTAGTCCTCGAGCGTCTCCTCGTCCAGGTTCATGCCCTGCGGCGGCTCGGTGCAAAGCACCTCGAGATGGCGCAGCCACATGCCGAACTCGTTCGGCGGCGTGTCGGTGCCGAAGAGGATCTTGTGCTTCGGCAGGTCCTTGGCGAACTCGACGATGCGCGACTGCAGGCACCAGCCGGACTCGCAATAGACGTTGGGCAGCTCCATCGCCCACTGGAAGGGCTCGAAGCAGTAGACCCCGCCCGTCTGCACGCCGAAGTGCGCCATGACGAAGTTGAGCTTGGGGAATTCCTTGATGAGCGGCACCCACTCGGTCGGGATGCTGTAGGGTCCGTCGCCGGTGTGCAGCTTCACGAGCGGCACGCCGAGCTCCTCGGCCTTCCTCAGCGCCGGCCGCACCCAGTCCTTCGCGCGGTCGGGCCGGTATGCGTGCATGTTGGCGTGCAGCTGGAGCATCTTGAAGCCATGCTGCTTCACGTGCGCCTCGAATTCCTGCACGCCGGCCTCGACGCCGTAGCGCGGGTTATAGACGAAGGCGCCGATGAAGCGCTCGGGGTGCTTCTTCACCAGCTCCACCGTGTAGGCCATGTAGGCGCGAATGCCGTCGCGGCCGTCGAGGTGGTCGTTGTCGAAGTTGTGCAGCGTGTTGCCCTGCGGCGGCTGGATGAACGCCTTGTCGATGCGGCGCGGCTTGCCGTTCACGTGGTACGGGCCGTCCATCATCTTCAGCAGGCGCTCGCCGGTGAACGGGTCGCCGTCGTGGCGCCACGCCGTATCCACCACCTGCGTGGGATAGCAGCTGAGGTCGATGATCATGAGTAGCTCCTTAGCGGATCCAGGTGAGCAATTTCCCGCCGGCGCCCGTTCTCGGAGCGGCCGGCTGACCGCTTCTACTCACGCCGCACGATCTTATCCGATTGCGCAGCCGGGATGGCGGCTTTAGTATCGGCTGCACCGGGTATAAGCGTTCAGCGGGGCGATTCGGCAGCGGCGCCGCGGGAAATTGCCCATCACGGGGAGCCGCATGGGATGAAGAGGCTGGCGCCGCTCTTGGGGATCGCGGTCTTTCTCCTCGCCTGGGAAGGCGCGGTGCGCGCGCTCAGGGTCCCGGCCTACCTGCTGCCGCCGCCGAGCACCATCGCCGCCACGTTCGTCTCCGAATTTCCGAAGCTTCTCCTGCACGGCTGGGTCACGTTCTACGAGATGGTCCTCGGCTTCGCGCTCGCCGTGGCGGTCGCGCTGCCGCTCGCCATCGGCATCACTTCCTCGGCGCGCTTCGACCGCTTCGTCATGCCGATGCTGCTCTTCTTCCAGGTGGTGCCGAAGGTCGCGATCGCGCCGCTCTTCCTCGTCTGGTTCGGGGTCGGCACGCTGCCCAAGGTCCTGGTCGCGTTCCTCATCTCGTTTTTCCCGATCGTCATCGACGCGACGGTGGGCCTGCGCTCGATGAGCGGGGAGATGCGCGACCTCGCGCGCTCCATGGGCGCGAGCCGGGGGCAGCTCTTCGCGCGCTTTCGCCTGCCGGGCAGCCTGCCGTACCTCTTCGGCGGCCTGAAGGTCGCCGCGACGCTCGCCATCGCCGGCGCGGTCGTGGGCGAGTTCGTCGGCGCCGACAAGGGCCTGGGCTACCTCTTGCTCGTGACCAACGCCACGCTGCAGACCGCGCTCATGTTCGCGACCGTCATCGCGCTCACCATCATCGGCCTCGCCTTCTTCTATGCGGTCGAGCTCTGCGAGGCCGTCCTCATTCCCTGGCACGTCACGCATCGGCTGCGCGACGAAGCCGCCACCCTGTAGACCCGATCGGAGGAGCATCGCCATGCCACGCCTCATTCTCGGATTACTGGCCCTGCTGTTCGCGACGGCCGCGGCCGCGCAAACCAAGTTTCCCTTCCGCCTGAACTGGACCGCCTCCGGCGAGCACTCGGCGTACTTCGTCGCGAAGGAGAAGGGCTTCTACCGCGAAGAAGGGCTCGACGTCGAGATCCTGGACGGCAGCGGCTCGGGCACCGTGCTGCAGCTCGCGGCGAACGGCAGCAGCCCGGTCATCCAGGCCGACGCCGCGACCATGATGCGCGGCGTGACGAGCGGCATGCCGGTCAAGGCGGTGGCGGTGCCGCTGCAGATCTCGCCCTCCGCATTCATCTACCGCGCGGAGTCGCCGCGCCCTACCAAGGTCTCCGAGGTGAAGGGCATGCGCATCGCGATGAGCGTCGGCGACTCGGGCATGGCGATCTTCACCGCGTTCCTCGGCAAGATCGGCCTCAAGCCCGACGACGTCCAGCTCATCACCGTCTCGTCGACCGCCGCCAAGGACCAGGCGATGCTCAGCAAGCAGGCCGACGCGCTGATCGGCTTCTTCATGGACCAGGGCGTGCGCCTCGAGCCGCAGACCGGCGTGAAGATCGGCTACACGCGGCTCTACGACCTCGCCGGGGTCAACGCGCTCTCGAGCGCGATCATCGTCAACACCGACTGGCTGAAGGAGCCGCGCAACGAGGACGCGCTGCGCCGCTTCCTGCGCGCGTCGCAGCGCGGCTGGCAGTACGCCATGGAGAACCGGGCCGAGGCGGCGCAGATCTTCTTCAAGGAGAAGCCCGGGATTCCGCTCGCGATCTCGCGCGGCACGCTGGACGGCGCCATGACGCTCATCCGCACCGAGCACAGCAAGGGCATGCCCATGCTCGCTTCCGCGGTCGAGGACTGGCGCGACACGCAGCAACTGCTCGCGAACTACGCCGGCCTCAAGCCGCTGCCCGACGTCAACGCCTATTACACGAATGCCTACCTCTCCGACGCGCCGTACCTGCCGAAGAAGTAGGGATGGCGGAGCCATTCATCCGGCTGGAGGCCGTCGGCAAGACCTACCCGACGAAGGACGGCCCGGTCCAGGCGTGCTCCGACGTGAGCCTCGAGGTGCGCGAGTCCGAGTTCGTCGCGATCCTCGGCCCGAGCGGCTGCGGCAAGACGACCATCCTCAAGATGGTGGCGGGACTCGTGCCGCACACGGCGGGCCGCATCACGGTCGGCGGGCGCGCGGTCGACCGCCCGCAGACCGACGTCGGCATCGTGTTCCAGGAGCCGGTGCTGCTCGACTGGCGCGACGTGCTGGCCAACGTGATGCTGCAGATCGAGATCCGGGGCCTCGACCGCGCGGCGCACGAGCCTGCGGCGCGCGAGCTGCTTCGCGCCACCGGGCTTTCCGGCTTCGAAAAGAAGAAGCCCTACGAGCTTTCCGGCGGCATGCGCCAGCGCGTGTCCATCTGCCGCGCGCTGGTGCACGATCCGCCGCTCCTCCTCATGGACGAGCCCTTCGGCGCGCTCGATGCGCTGACGCGCGAGCAGATCTCGATGGACATCCAGCGCGTGTGGATGGAAAAGCGCAAGACCGCGCTCCACATCACGCACAGCATCCCGGAAGCGGTGCTGCTCGCCGACCGCGTCGTCGTCATGAGCGCGCGTCCCGGGCAGATCGTCGGCATCCTGGAGATCGACCTGCCGCGGCCGCGGCGCCTCGACCGGCTGCCGCCGCTTTTCGCCGACTACACCAACCGCATCCGCGACATCTTCAAGGCGCGGGGCGTCCTCGCCATGGACTGAGCCGATGGTCCTCGAGCAGCTGAAGAAAGCCGGAATCGATCTGGTCGCGAGCCTTCCCGACCAGTGGCTCGGCGATCTCATCGCCCAATGCGAGGCGGATCCCGCCGTCACGCACATCCGCCTCGCGCGCGAGGACGACGGCATCGGAATCTGCGCGGGCGCATGGCTCGGCGGGCGCAAGAGCGCGCTCGTCTGCCAGAACTCCGGCGTGCTCGGCTCGGTGAACGCGCTGGGCGGCATCGCGTTCCACCACCAGATCCCGCTGCTGGTGATCGCGGCGCACCGCGGGCACTACGACGACAGCCAGTACTACCAGATGTACAAGGGCAGGATCTGCGAGCCGGTGCTCGAGGCGATGGGGCTGCCCTACTGGGTGATCGACGGCCCCGAGGGGCTGCCGATGATCGCGGACGCCGCGCGCCAGGCGTACCTGAACCGCCTGCCGGTCGTGCTGCTCCTGCGCCGGCGCGCGCTGGTGGGGCGCAAGTGAAGCGCCTCGCCCTCGCGAAGCTGGTGAAGGAGCGCCTGCGCGCCGACGACCTCGTGGTCTGCGGCCTGGGCGCGACGGAGGCGGCGTTCAAGGAAGCCGCGCCCGTCAATCCCACGTACTACGCCTCCGACCCGATGGGGCTGTGGCCGTCGATCGCGCTCGGCCTCGCGCTCGCGCAGCGCGAGCGGCGCGTGACGCTGCTCGCCGGCGACGGCGACCTCCTCATGAACCTGCAGGTGCTGGCGACGATCGCAACCGCGCCGGCGCCGAACTTCCGCATCGTCGTCTTCCACAACGGCGCCTATTCCTCCACCGGCGGCCAGCCGCTCACCGGCAAGCCGGCGTTCGCCGCGATCGCGCGCGGCACGGGCTTCGAGCGCGCCGCCGAGGCGCGCGGCGAGGCGGAAACGGCGCGCGCGCTGGACGAGCTCTTCGCAGGGCCGGGACCGGCGCTGCTCGACGTGTGGCTCGAGGACGAGCCCTGCCCGCCGGCGCCGCCGGGGCCGTGGTCCCAGGTCGAGGAGCGCACGCTCTTCATGCGCGCGCTGCAGGGGCTCAGCCGAGGTTCGCGAAGCGGTTGAGCGGCGCGCGGCGCCGCAGGGCGTCGACGAGCGCTTTTCCGAGATGCGGCGCGTCGCGCTCGAGCTGCGCGAGCCCGGGCGCCGCAGCCTGCGCGAGCTCGGCGGCGCGCGCTTCGGCTTCCGTGAGGAGCGCGCCCTCGTCGATGCGCGTGCAGCGGCCGTCGCGCAGCACGACTTCGCCGGCGACCAGCACGGTGCGCACGTTGGCGCCGTTCTCGTACATCACGAGATGGTTGTAGACGTCGCCGCGCGGCCGCCAGCCCGGCCCGGTGACATCGATCAGCGCGATGTCGGCGTGCGCGCCCGGCTCGATCCTTCCCGCCTGGCCCGCGAGCCCGAGGAGGCGCGCGCCGCCCTCGGTTGCTAGGCGAAACGCCGAGCGCGCGTCCACCCAGTGCGCCGGGTCTATGTCGGAGACGCGGGACAGCATCGAAGCAAGGCGCGCCTGCTCGAGCACGCTGACCGTGGCGCTGCTTTGTCCGTCGGTCCCGAGCGCGACGCTGACCCCGGCGCGCAGCAGCCGGCCGAGCGGCTGGATGCCGCTGCCGAGCAGCAGGTTGCTCGCCGGGTTGTGCACGACGTTGACGCCGCGCGCGGCGGCGAGCGCGATATCGTCTTCCGTGCACCACACGAAATGCGCGAGCGAGCTCTTCTCGTTGACGAGGCCGAAGCCGTCCAGGTAGCGCACGAAGCTGCCGCCGTGCGCCTCCGGCGCCATCAGGTGCTGGGTCTTCGCCTCGAGGAGGTGGGTGTGCAGCCCGATGCCGTGGCGCGCGGCGAAATCCCCGGTCATCTCCAGCAGGCGCGAGGTGCAGCGCTGCGGCCCGTCCACGCCGAGCATGAGCTGCAGGCGCGGATGCTTGCCGTGCCAGCGCCCGAGCACCTCGTCCATCATCGCGAAGTATTCCTGCGGGGGCGGGCGCTCGAGGCCCCGCCAGCGGGCGCGGACATCGTCCGGCAGCGCTTTCTGGTCGATCGGCAGCGAATCGAGGTAGACGCGGTCCTCGTACATGGGCGCGACCGCGGCGCGGATGCCGACGTCGAGATAGGCGCGCAACGCAGCGTCCACGCCTTCCACGCTCGGCACCAGGCCGTCGCGCAGGTGATCGATGTGCGCGGTGATGCCGCGCTTCAGCATCGCCATCGCGTGCAGCGCGGCGCCGGCATACGCCGCCTCGCTCGAGCGCGGCGCGCGTCGCGCCATCGCCCGGATGACGAAGAGGTCGAGCGGCTCGCCGTTCACCGTGCCCTGCAGCAGGGCCGACTGCGAGTGCGTATGGCCGTTGACCAGGCCGGGGACGGCGAGCGTCCCGCGCGCGTCGATCTGCTCGACGTCGCCGGCGAAATGCGGCGCCGCCTCCGGCGGCGTGACGGCGGCGATCCGCCCGTCCTCGATCCAGACGTCGAGCCGCTCGGCGCTCGCCGCGTCGGCGCTCCTCAGAACCTCGCCGCCGCGCAGGGCGCGACGCGTCACAGCATGCGCTCCGCTCGCGGCGGAAGGAAGCGCGGCGTGAAGATTTCGTCCGCCTCCGGAACCTTGCCCAGGCCGAAGGCTCGCGCCACGTCTTCGGATTGGCGCTGCAGCCTCGCCTTGTCCGGCTCGCTCAGCCCCTTTGTCCTGGCGTTCGGCGTCGCGATGAAGTCGACCAGCGCGCGCAGCCGGACGAGCTCGGTGGCGACGTTGATGGTCGGCTCGCGCTGATGCACGAATTCGATCGCCGCCTGGGGGTCGGCGAGCGTGTCCTTGAGGCCGTGGTTGTAGGCGCGCAGAAACGCGGCGACCGCGGCCGGCTTCTCCTGCATGAACTTCGGGTTGGCGAGAATCGCGTTGCCGTAGATATGGACGCCGTAGTCCTTGTAGTTGAAGAGGACGAGCTCCTCCGCCTTGACCCCCATCGCTTCGATCTGGCCCACCTGCAGCGAGGGGAAGCCCGACGCCGCGTCGAGCTGGCCGCGCGCGAGCTGCGTCAGGTTGAGTCCCGGCTGCAGGTTCTGCCACTTCACGCTCGCCGGGTCGATGGACTGCGCCCTTGCGAAGATCGGGAAGAGCTTGCGCGCGGAATCGAACACCGGCCCGCCGATGCTGCGTCCGGCGAGGTCCGCGGGTTTGGAGATGTTGAGCTTCTTGAGCGTGGTGAAGCCCGCGGGCGTCGCGTCCTGCGTGAGATAGACGGCCTGCACGCGCGCGGACGGATCGGCGGTCTTCGACAAGTGCTCGATCAGCGCGCTCGTGTCCCCGTAGCCCATGTCGTAGGTCCCCTGGGCAACGCGCTGCACCGCCGCGGCGGAACCGGCGCCTGCGTCCAGGGTGACGGCGAGGCCCTGCTGCGCGAAGTAGCCTTTTGCCTGCGCGAGGAAAAAGGGGGCCTGCTGGCCGTCGATCACCCAGTCGAGGGTGAACTTCACGCGCACCGGCTCCTGCGCGCAGGCGAGCGCCGGCAGGAGGCAGAGCAGTCCAAGGAGCGAATGACGCGGGGATGGAATCATGAGCGAACCTCCTCTTCGCCGTGCTCGCGCAGGAGCGCGAGCATCCGACGGCGGATCTCGATGCCGAGCTTGTCGGAAGCCATGTTGCGCTCGCCCCCGGCCTCGGCGAGCGGCACGTCGGGGTCGGTGCTCTCGAGGATGTAGCGGTCCTCGTCGACCACCTTGCGGTCGAAGGCGGTGCAATCGGCCGCCGGGACCTCGTCCTCGCGGTCCGTGCGCAGGCAAAGCTGCACGATCTGCGAATGCCCGTCGTCGATCGGCGTCGCCGCCGTGAGGATGACGACGCGCAGCCCGGTCGGAAATTCGTAGATCACGCGGCGCATGAACGGCATCCACCACGTGCCCTGGACGCGCCGGTGCGTCTTCTCGCCGGCGATGCGGTTGGCCTTCGCCGCCGCCTCGGTCTGCTTGACCACCATCTGCGTGCGCGTGCGGAAGCCCCACGGCTCCGCAATCAGGTCGGTGTGCGACTCGCCGGCGTCCTGCGGGTCGCCGAAGGTGCCGCGGTGGGTGAAGTTGATGTGCGCGTTGTCGAAGGAGTTCTCCATCAGGCGCAGGCCCGAGCAGCGCCACACCTCGTAGAACTGCGGGATGCGCCGCATGCGCGGGTCGTCCCACTCCTCGACCTGCGGGATGCCGAAGAGCGGCTGGTCGTCGAGGCACGTCCAGACGTAGCCGTAGCGCTCCTCGGCGAGGAAGCGCCGCACGCGCGCGCTCGCCGGCGGCGTGTCTCGCGTGAGCTGCGGGATGCGCACGACCTTTCCGTCGTGGCCGTAGGTCCAGCCGTGGTAGCCGCACACCAGCAGCCCGCCGTCGTAGTAGCCGCGCGAGAGCGCCGCGGTGCGATGGCAGCAGCGGTCCTCGAGCGCGCTCACGCGCCCCTCGCCGTCGCGCCACAGCACGATGCGCTCGCCCAGGAGCGTGAACGGCTTCGGGCCGTCGGCAAGCCGATCGGCCGGGATCACCGGGTACCAGAAGCGGCGCAGGACTTTCTGGCGCGTGGCGAGCATGCCTACAGGTACTTCGCGAGGTCCACCGGCGGGTACGCCACCTTGATGAAGCGCTTGCGCGCCTCCGCCGGCAGCGTCGCGTCGATGATGACCTTGGTGACGAGGCCGTGCGCGCCCGAGGCCGGGTCGAGCTCGTTGCCGTGCGCGCCGGGAATCTGCACCACGTTCTCCTGCCAGCGCACGCGCGTGCCGAGCGCCCACATCACGTCGGCGGGATCGTGGATGTCGACGTCGGCGTCCACCACGATCACCGTCTTGAAGTTGACGTGCGCGCCCATGGCGGCGAGCGCGACGTTGCGCGCCTCGCCGGGCTCCGGGTCCTTCAGCGCGACGATGGCGGTGAAGCCCGCGGCATAGGGCGGAAGGTGCACCGCCGCGACGCGCGGGCTGATGTGCCGCACGAAGCGCTCGAGCAGCGGCTCGCGCGTGATCATGTTGCCGACGCTCACGTGCTCGTAGCCGCCGCCGTTCATGGTCTGGAAGATCGGCTGCGCGCGGTGCGTGATCGCGGTGATGCGCGCGACGTGCTTCGGGTCCGCAGGCGAGTAGTGGCCGGTGAACTCCGCCATCGGCCCTTCCATCTGGCGCTCGCCGGCCAGGACTTCCCCCTCCAGCACGATCTCCGAAAAAGCCGGGACCAGCACATCGCAGGTCTTCGCGCGCACGACCGGGATCGGCGCGCCGCGCAGGCTGCCGGCGACCTCGTACTCGTCGCCGTCGTAGCGGAACGCGCCCGCCATCATCACCACCGGATCGGGGCCGATGGCGACGCAGAAGGGCAGGTTCTTCCCCTGCGGCTCCAGCTTGTCGAAGAAGCCCTTGATGTGGCGCCAGATGTTCATGCTGATGCCGGTGCGGTCGGCGCCGTAGACCTGCATGCGGTTGTAGGAGAGGTTGTGGCGGCCGCTGTCCGGGTCGCGCGCGATGACCACGCCGGCGGTGATGAACGGCGCCGGGTCGAGCGGCGAGTGCGTCGGGATCGGCCACTTCGTGAGGTCGGGCTTCTGCACGATGGTGTCCTGGCACGGCGCCGCGCCCTTTTGCAGCTCCGGCCTGATCGGCTTCTGGGTTGCCGCGCCCATACGCCCGGAAACTTCATTTTCCTTGCACTGCAAGGCGAGGGCGATGCGCCGCTGCGAGCTGAGGAGGCCTCCGACCACCGGGACGTCGAAGCCCTTCACCGAGTGGAAGAACGCCGCCTTGTCGGCCTTCTCGCAGGCGCGCAGCACCGCGCCGAGCTCGCGCACCGCGTCGACCGGGCGCCGGATGTCATGGAGCTCTTTCTTGCTCCGCAAAACCTCGAGGAAGCCGCGCAGGTCGTTGAAGTCCATCGTTACCCTTTAGGCGCGCGCGTCCATGCCGCGCGTGGCCCAGCCGGTCATGCGCCTCTCGAGAATGGCGAAGATCTGGTACATCACCATCGCCATGATGCTGATCACCGTCAGGCCGGCGAAGACGAGCGGCATGCGCATCTGCGAGCCGGCCGACATCATGAGGTAGCCGATGCCCTCGTTCGCCGCGATCGTCTCCGAGACCACCGAGCCGACGAAGGCGAGCGTGATCGAGACCTTGAGCGAGGCGAAGAAATAGGGCAGCGAGCGCGGCAGCCCGACCTTGAGGAGCACGTCGGCGCGGCTCGCGCCGAGCGCGCGCAGGACGTCCTCCAGCTCGGGCTCGATCGTCGCGAGGCCGGTCGCCACGTTCACCGTGATGGGAAAGAAGCAGATGACGAACGCGGTGAGGATCGCGGGCAC
>Ga0070741_10002979_pt1 | contig 43421 bp, 31 predicted proteins | sample Coa_R1_4_FD_66440 | JGI IMG/M metagenome (GOLD analysis project Ga0070741, IMG submission 66440) | Surface soil microbial communities from Centralia Pennsylvania, which are recovering from an underground coalmine fire - Coalmine... | ecosystem: Environmental > Terrestrial > Soil > Unclassified ... | reverse complement strand
GTGCAGCATCCGATAGCCCAGATGTCGCGCGGCCTCGAAGTACTGGGGATCATTGAGCGTGATGAGCGCCTGAAGCGGCGTGTTGGTGCGTTCGCGCCGGGCGCGGCATTTCTCGCGTGAGGGGGCGTCAAAGGTGATCATGGTGGGCGGCGGGGCGGTGCGTTTCCAGAACAAGTACAAGCTGCGCCGATAAAGAGCATCGCCGTGGTCCTGGGTGTATTTGGCCGTAGTGCTGGTCGTGTAGCCTACCGCTTCCCAAATGCCCGGCGGTTGGTACGGCCGCACTCCGCGGCCACCCATTTTTAAGTCGAGCAATCCTCCGATATACAGCGCTTCGTCGCGCAGTTCCTCGGCATCGAGCCGGAACCGCGGGCCGCGCGCCAGCAACCTATTCTCAGGGTCAACCGCCAGTAACTCGGGCGTGACCTGCGAATCCTGGCGGTACGTCGCCGAAGTGACAATAAGCTTTACGAACTGCTTCACGTCCCAGCCGGTGCGGATGAACTCGGTCGCCAGCCAATCCAACAATTCAGGATGGGAAGGCCATTCCCCCTTGGTGCCAAAATCTTCCGCGGTTTTGACAATGCCAGTCCCAAAAAACTGCTGCCAGAAACGGTTGACGGTGACGCGGGCGGTGAGCGGGTGATTGGGCTCCACTAACCACTTGGCGAACGTGAGGCGATTGGTGACCTCACTCTGGGGCAGCGGCGGCAGGATCCCGGGAACACCTGGCCCAACCGGCTCACCATGCTTGTCGTATTGACCCCGAATCAGCACCCACGCCGGCCGGGGCTTTTCGAGCTCTTTGGAAATCATCGTCGCGGTGATTTTCCCATCAAGTTCGTCCCGTTCTTTTTTGACGCTTTTGAGTTCCATGCGCAATGGCTTGAGGTCCGTGGCAGGATCCTCGTAAACGCTTTCCAGAAAGTAATCTTTTAATGTTTTGCGGTCTGCTTCTTCGAATTTAGCGTCCTCTTTCTTGAGCAGGTCTTTGATCTCCTGAGGGGCTTCGGCCTTGTCGCCCAGACCTCGTTCGATCCTGTTCCAGGCGGCGAACGACACATACGGGTTTTGTGCCGGATCATTAGGGGAGAGCACTCCGGCCTTGTCCCAATAAACCGTGCCATCGAACTGGGCAAAGGACATGCCGGTCACCTTGGCGCCGGGTTTTAATCCAACCGCCGCCGCCTCGACCTCCAGCCGGACCCATTTGCCTGTTTCGGGTAAGGCGCCCATGTCCCGTTTCTCCGGCGTGCCTTTTTCGCCGTAATCAATGGCGTCAATGTCGCCCCAGTTGGCCCGGTGGTCCCATTTGTCCGTATGAAACTGCAGCATGATCGCCTTGGGCGGATCCTTGGGATCGAGATAAACATAGGCGAAGAACTTGTCCCCCGCCGCAGCTTTCAAGGGACTGGCGTCTTCAAAATAAATCTGGTCAATCCCCTTGCCGGAGCGCCGGATGGAGCGCTCGCCGCTATAGACCGGGCCTTGGTCGCGCGTCACCCATTTGCTCGGTTCTTTTTCCTGGTTGACCTGAACGTGAGTGTTGGTGGGGAAGTCGTCTTCAATCCAGACAAACTCCTTCGGCTCTGGCTTCGCCGCGTTGGTCAGCGTGGCCGGATCCTGATAGTCCAACCCGGCGACGAGCTCATGAAGCTGCTTGCGCAGGTCAGCCAATTTCGAATCGTAATCGGTCATTTGCCGCGCCTGTTCCGGTGTCGGCAACTGCATGGTTGGCGGAGGTAGCAGCGCGTTGCCGTCCATGGCCTTTTCGGAAATGTTATTGAAAATCGAGAAGACCTCGTAAAACTCCTTCTGTTTGATTGGGTCCAGCTTGTGATCGTGGCAGACCGCGCAACCCATGGTCAACCCGAGCCAGGCCGCGGAAGTCGTTTCGACCCGATCGACGGCGTAACGGACCTGGAATTCTTCGTCAATCGCGCCGCCTTCGCTGGTCGAGACGTTGCAGCGATTGAAACCCGAGGCGATCATTTGCTCGCGAGTGGCGTTGGGCAGCAGATCTCCAGCAAGTTGCCAGACGGTGAATTGGTCGTACGGTAGGTTTTCGTTAAAGGCGCTCACGACCCAATCGCGGTACGGCCAAATCGAACGCTCATTGTCGAGATGTAACCCGTGAGTGTCTCCGTACCGGGCCACATCCAGCCAGTACCGCGCCATCTGCTCCCCGTAATGGGGGGACGCGAGCAACCGCTCCACCACTCGTTCGTACGCGCCAGTCTCGTGATCTTTCAAGAAAGCGTCAGTCTCCTCGGGTGTGGGCGGCAGGCCCGTTAGATCCAGGGTTACCCGGCGAAGCAGTGTTTCTCGATTGGCTTCCCGCGCAGGCTTCAGGCCCTTGGCTTCCAAAGCTGCGAGGATGAACCGGTCGATATCGTTGAGGGGCCACTCGGCTTTCTTGACCTCAGGGGGGTCTGGCCGGACCGGGGGTTCGAACGCCCAATGCTTTTGATACACTGCCCCTTGCTGGATCCATTCGCGTAGTAAAGCAATTTGGTCCGGTTTCAGCTTTTTACCCGAAGCCGGCGGCGGCATGATCGCCTTGGGGTCCGAAGAGCTGACGCGCCGCCATAACTCGCTGCCGTCCAAATCGCCAGGCTTTATCGCTGGATGGCCTTTATGAATCGTGGTGGCGCCTTCGAGTGTATCCAGGCGCAAATCGGCCTTGCGCTTGCCCGCATCAAAACCGTGGCAGGGAAAACAGGTGTCCGAGAGAATTGGCCGAATGTCACGATTAAATAGAACATGGGCGGCCGGCGCCGGCGCGGCGGCAGCAACGGCAATGCCGGCCAGCCACGCGCCCACCCAACAATAGGCTCGGTTCCGCCTGTTTTTTGTCATAAGGGCGAACTGTTCTGCATGGAAGCGGTAGCGGCACGCCAGTCCCGAGCAAATGCCAACCAGTGTTAATCAGAATAACCTTCGAACACCATTCGACAAGATGAATTTTGGGATTAGACGGCTTTGGCACCAGGCAAATTCACCCGCAAAGCAGCTCCAGGGGTGGGGTCCGGACCGGCGCGCCTCGAATGGGGTCAACCTGGGCTGCTGTGCGGGCTTTGACTCCCCGTTCCATGCCGGTGCTGGTGTGGGCAGACCAGCGAGTCAAGTACGGCTGGTTTCGGCTCCCCTTTGCGATAAACGGCCGCGGAGGCCGCACACGGGGCGGGCGGTTTGAGCGGGATCAGCACTGCTCCGGGATGGGGCAATTGGCCGACTTCTTGCGGGGCCAGCGTCACGCCCGAACCGGCGGCCACCTTCGCGACCAAAGCGCTCAGGCTTTCCACCCGGTATCGAAGACGAGGAGTAAAACCAGCTTGCTGGCAGGCACGGCAAATCAAATCGTTGCGGCCGGGAAACCGGTCTTCGTCGAATCCGACAAAATCGGCGCTTTCAAGCTCAACCAATCCGATCCGTTTGCGCAGAGCCAGCAAATGATTGTCCGGCAGCAACGCCTGCAAAGGGATGCGCTGCAAAATGACGACCTCGAATTCGATGGCGAGTTCCGGGCATGGATTTCCCAGCAGGGCGAGATCGATGCGGGCCTCGCGCAAAGCCTTGACCTGTTCCCCAGGCGGCATCTCCCGCAGGACCACCTCGAAGCCGGGATTGTTATGGTCGAAGATCCGCAGTGCCGGAGTCAAACTGGCCAGCACTGGCGCCAGGTAACCGATCGTGATGGTGCGCTTGGTCTGCGGCCGGAACGCCCGCATTTCGCTGACGGCATCATGGCTGCGACGCAGCAGGTCGCGAGCGTGCGCCAGAAACGCCTCTCCGGCATCGGTGAGTTTGAGCTTCGAGTTGCCCCGGTGGAACAAATCGACTCCCAGTTCTTCTTCCAGGTCGCGCAACTGACGGCTCACCGCCGGTTGGGAAATGCGCAAACGCGCCGACGCCCGGCTGACGTTCAATTCTTCGGCGACGGTGACGAAATAGCGCAAGTGCCGCAATTCCATTCGGGCGAGCTATACCTCAAAGACATTAGCGTTCAAAGAACAAAGCATTAGCTTGAAGCGGTTGCCGCGGCGAGAATGTGCACATGAAAACAGCGACCTTACATGACCCGGCGAAAAGCGAAACCTCCGCGGTGAAGCGCCCTGCGGGCAAGCGCGGCACGACTGAGCTGGGCTGGTGGCACAGCCGTCACACGTTCTCATTCGGCAAAAAGCTTTGATCTCAACTGAACAAACCAAATCCTTATGTCCTTAAGACCTATCAAGCGACTCATTCAGGCCAAGCCAACTCTGGAAGGCGCGGGCGTGCGCTTGCGCCGCGCCTTTGGGTTCGGCAACACCACGGAGTTCGATCCGTTCCTGCTGCTCGACGATTTCCGCAATGACGTTCCGGAGGATTACCTGGCTGGCTTTCCGTGGCACCCGCACCGGGGCATTGAAACGATCACCTACGTGCTGGCCGGCACGGTTGAGCATGCGGATAGCCTGGGCAACCGCGGCGCGATTGGCGCGGGCGATATCCAGTGGATGACCGCCGGCCGAGGCATCATTCACCAGGAAATGCCCAAGGGCGACGGCCTCGGGCAGATGCACGGGTTTCAATTGTGGGCGAATCTGCCGTCCTCGTTGAAAATGACCGCCCCGCGTTACCAGGAGATCAAAGCTCCTGAAATTCCAGAACTCACCGATGATGATGGGACCCGTGCGCGCCTGGTGTGCGGCAGTTTTTGGGGCAAGCGCGGACCCGTCGAGGGGATCGCCGCTGACCCGGTATATGTCGATATCAGCGTGCCTCCCGGAAAGCGGAAGACGCTTCCGGTCGAGACCACGCGACACGCTTTTGCTTATGTGTTCGCCGGCACCGGCAAGTTCTGCAACGCGTCCGGCCCGTTGGCGGTGCCGACTGAAGGCGTGCAGTGGCTGGAGACGATACCACCGACTGAGGCGGGCAACCGCTCGCTCGTCCTGTTTGATTCCGGCGAAAACGTAGCCGTGCAGGCCGGCGAGGAGGGCATTCGCTTTCTACTTGTTTCGGGCAAGCCGCTCCAGGAGCCGGTCGCCTGGTATGGCCCCATCGTGATGAACACCCAGGAGCAACTTAAGCAGGCCTTTGAAGAGCTCAGGGAAGGCACCTTTCTGGAAACAGTAAGCCGAACAGATCGCACCCCCCGCTGAAATATCTTCAGCCCTTCAGCCTGGCCAGGCCTCATTGGCGCTTGACAGCTTGACCGAAGTGTCGGTAAGTGAACCGCATTGCAGGCTTCGGCAGTATCAAAGATATGAATAGATCTTTGCTTCGATTCGCCGGCGTTGGGACGATGCTCGGCCTGTCCATCGGATTCTCCACTGGCGCAACCCGATTGGAGGGGCGAATTGTCGACGACGTCACCGGCCAGCCCTTGGCAGCCCGGCTCGCGCTGACCACTCCCGACGGTAAGTTCGTGGAACTCGACGGTGAGCACGCACACGTTCAATACCTGGATAAGCGCTGGTGTTATGTGGACGGCTCTTTCGTTCTGGACCTGCCCGATACGGGCCTGCTGATCGAAATCCGGCGGGGACTCGAAACCCGACCGCTGACTGCCCGCATCGCCGCCGCTACGAACGGGACAACCATCCAGAAGACCTTCCGCTTGCGCCGCTGGATTGATATGCGGAGTAAAGGGTATTTCAACGGCGATTTTCACGCGCATCTGCCGGTGCCAAGAGAAGCATACCCTCAAATGAGAGCCGAGGACCTCAATGCGCTTACTCTCTTGCACGTGACCGACTCGCAATACCCTTCTCCAATAAATGACTGCTTTACTGGCCGGCTAGATCCCATTTCGACCCCAGGTTGCGAGGTTCGTGTTAGCCAGGAAGTCCGGGATTGGCAGATGGGACACCTGACGCTGGTTAACCTGACGAATCTGGTCCCCGGATACCCCGATGTCGGCGGAACGATGGAGTATTATCGGAGCGGGCCGCAGTGGGACCTGGTTCGGGCGATGCGGGCGACCCGTGACCAAGGCGGCATTATCTTCTGGTCACACTTCGCCTCTCTGCCCGGAGCGCAATCGCCTATTGGTATCGCCCTGGGTCTGGTCGATGGGCTCGAACTGATAACTTGGAACGATCCGACACAACTTCCAAACCATTGGAGTCCCTGGCTGAACTCGGGCATGTCCCAGGCCGAGTTCCCCATCATGCGCCCGCTGGATCTGTATTACCAGTACCTCAACGCCGGCTTTCGCGTGCCCCTCGCCGCCGGCACGGATAAATTCTCGGAGGATATCCCTTTTGGCAGCAACCGAGTCTACGCTCGGGTTAAGGAGCCTGCCAGTTACGCTGCGTGGATCGAGGCGATCACGGCGGGCAGGGCCTTTGTCAGCAACGGCCCGATGCTGGACTTTGATGCCGGTGGGCACGACTCGGGCGATGTCGTCGAGTTCCACGGGACCAATCGGCTCAGGGCCCGGGTAAGCGCCCGTTCCATTTTGCCTTTCACAACTCTCGAAATCCTGGTTAACGGCCAGGCGGTCGCTCATAAGACGATTGCAGTTCCCAAAAACCCGGCCGTCGATGGGGTCTATTCGATGGAGGTCGAAACCACGGTGGAACTTACCCGCAGTGCGTGGATGGCTGCCCGCGTCGCAGAACACCCGGATCTCCGCAGCCATATTCTTCCGCGTGGGGTCTCCGTCTTTGCCCATACCGCCCCGATCTACTTCTTGCAGGACGGCCGCAAAGTCCGCGATGAGGCGTCCATCGCTTACCTCCGCAAGTATGTCGAAGCTGTGCAGCACTGGCTTAAGACCAATCCCCCATTCGCCAATGAACCGGACCGCCAGAATGCGTGGCGGACGACGGAAGAGGCCTTGCGGGTCTATCAGGCCCTGTAAACAACCCGAGTGGCGTTGACTTGTCTCGCGAGTGGACTCGGTTAAGAGGAATCGCGGTGTGATCTTTACCGGGGCAGAACTTTGAGACAATCCATTCCGCGTTTAGCGCAGAAGCGTTCCAGCATTTGCTTTGCTTGTGCCTCGAACTTGCCGTCCTTTATGGCCATCCAAATTTCAGCCACTTCAGCCTCGTGAACGTCATTGGTGGCACTGCTCAAACGGACCACGCTTGGGCCGGAGAATTTTCCATCGGAGTCGGTAGTGATCGTGAACGAAAGCATATGACTCTACTTCATCGCCATCGGGTAAAAAGATCAAGGCGTTGTTGTTCACAAAACAGGACGAGTTTTTGGCCGATTATTCACAGGCTGGGCAGCACGCGTAAAACCTTTACCCGGATCTAACGACAAACCAGCCGCCTAAAGTTGGCCTTCGCGTGGACTCCTTTTAATACCCGCCCCCTTTTCGGGGCCAACACTCCATTTCATCGGCCGGCGCTCTCAGCCACGTTACCTATCCAAGGAGGAAGTGACGCCAAGCCTCAAGCAAAAGCGGCTTCCGTTTGATTAGTAAGGGAGCAAAAGACGCAGTGTTGCAGTGAACATGTCCCAGGGAAGTTCCAGGGTACCGGCGGAGTGGGTTTGTTCTAAAGGGTCTAAACAAGCTGTAGTCATCGAGAAATGGGCTTCTTCAAAAATTGCCTGAGAAGAGGGCGAGGTTTGGCAACGGGAACTTCGGTGGCGTTGTGCTGGTTGGGCCCGATGGTGCACGTGGCGCTTGCCGGCGCTTCCTTGACGCTGGCGTGGGACCGGAGCACGGACAAGAACGTGGTCGGCTATAACCTCTATTACGGGGTCGCCAGCCGGACTTATACAAACATGATCGCCTGCGGCAATACCACCAACGCCACGGTCACCCAGCTGCAAGAAGGCACCCGGTATTATTTCGCCGCGACCACGCTGGATTCCGCCGGCTTGGAAAGCGAATTCTCCACTGAAATTTCGGCTACGCCAGCCGGGGGCATGTACGACGGAGTAAATCTGAACGATCCCTCCCAGGCCATGGCGGATCCTGACGGTGACGGACGCTCGAATCTAATGGAATACGCCCTGGGCACAAATCCCTTCAATTCGGCTGACAACCAGGATGGCCTTCAGCCTTGGATGACCCAGGCAAGCGGCAGCCCATATCTTGCCATTCAATACAAGCGTCGCAAGGACGTGGTCGGGCTACAATACATTCCCGAAGTCTCGACGAATAACCAAAGCTGGCTCTCCGATGCCGGGCACGTCCAGGAAATCAGTGTCGCGACGCTGGACAGCCAATTCGATTGGGTGACCGCCCTGGATCAGACTCCGGTCAGCGCCACGGCGGCACAATTCATTCGGCTGAAAGTAATTCTCGGGACCAATGTGACCGCTTCCGAAGCGCTGATCGGCAGCGCCACCACGCTCCTGGGCAACGGCGGAAACGGTGCCAGGAACACGCTCTTTTCGCAGCGGATGGTCACTCCGTTAGCCTACGCGGGAATAGTCAGTCACCTGGGCGCGGCGACATTAACGGACAGCAATGCCGCCTGGACCGTTAATCAATTCAACGGAACTAACGGTAGTTTCTACGCCGCGTTCACGAATGGCTGGACGGTGGATATCACGAACACCGATGCCTCGACCCACACGCTGGATCTGGGCAGCGACGTCCGGGCAGTCGCCGCACCAGGCGCGCCTTACACGATTCGAAAACACTTCACCATCGCCACCCTGTTTGGGCCCACCAACCAGGTTGGATTAGCCGCCGGCCAGAATCCATCCGCGGCCGACAATATTCTCCTGACGATTCCCGAGTCACAGCAGACGATGACGATTTTCTATTTTAATGACGGGGCCGGAACTCAGGGATGGTTTCGGGCGGATTACTCCTCCGCTGCCGACCAGGTCATCTATCCCGAGCAGGGCCTGGTCGTCCGTCGTGGGAGCACGGGTGACCTGCTGCTGACGCTGGCCGGACCGATTAAGAACGGTCCAACCGTAGCGCCGATCAATACCGGCTATAACCTGCTGGGCACCTTGCAGGCGGTGACGAATCTCACCTTGCCACAATTGAACTTGTATACCGGCGATCCGAACACCGGCGTGGCCGGCGGTTTGAATCCGTCGGCCGCCGATAATCTGTTGCTCGTTCAGCCCGACAGCACCGTCGCGACGTATTTTTATTACCAAGATTCAGCCGGCAACCAAGGCTGGCTCGATGCCGCGTACAACTCGGCGCAGTCCGTGTCGGTGCCCGCCGGCAGCGCATTTTATCTGCGACGCAAAACGCCCTACCCGGCTTTCAACTGGATTATGCTGGGCAATGGACGTTGACCAATAAATATTGCGACCCTTGGGACTCAACCTAGTGGGGATCTGGGCCGGCGGATATCGACTGTGGTCGGCAGTTAACCTTCGCCTCGCCGAAGTAGCCCCATCTCCGCAGAACCAAGCGAGCGCCGTAAATGCCAAGAATCCCAGCGGCTATGGTGTCCGAGAAATGGTGGCATCCCAGGGCAATCCGAGACCAGCATACCAAAGCAGCATAACCTGCCGCCAGAACTCCGAACCTGCGGTCGATAAGCCATGCTGCGGTCGCCAAACCTATAACAGTGGCGGCGTGGCCGGATGGAAATGCGCCGAACTCGTATTTACCGAAAATCCAATGCGCATGATGCCAGACTCCATAAAAGCCCTGGATCTCGTGCGAATCGGGACGAGTGCGCCCAAGCAGGCTGCGCATAATGGTCGCCGCAAATCCTGTCAGGAGTCCCGTTAAAGCGACCAGAAAGACGGCTCGGCTTGCCCGAAAACGACGAAGCAATAGTAACAATAGAGATATCGTTGCCCCAACCACTGCAATTACCCATCCCTCACCCGCTTTGCTTGAGTATATCGCCAGGGATCGCCAAATGTTGGAAGACCGCAGGGTAAGAATCCTTGCGACTTGCCCGTCCAGCAGGAACCCAAGTAGAAGCAAGCCCAAGCCAGCAATAGTGCAGACCAGGGCCTGCGCAAGTGGGTTCTTCGTACGTTCGTCAGCCGCAGATTCAGCAACGTACGGGTTGGCTGATCTCCACGAAGCAAGGGCATGCTCGAGAACTTTCAGCATCGCATTACCTCGCTCTGGTTTGAGCTGACGGCACGGCAGGGTCTGGGCGGTCGAGCGAGTTGTCTGATATGCAAATCACGATTCAGACGGAAGGCAAGCGGCCTTTTGGTCGCTTAGAAGTGGCAAGCAGATCGTAACGGAAGTTAATTCGAATGGCACCGAGTCAATGCGAATGGTGCCTTGATGCGCTTTGACAATCCATCGCGCGATGCTTAACCCCAGCCCACAACCATCCGGCTCATGGCCGTGTGCTGTGTCACCGCGGAAAAAGCGATCAAAAACTCGTGGCAAAGCTTCGCCCCGAATGCCGGGACCCGTATTTGCCATCGTAAAAATGGCCGACGAATTAGCCCGGTGCAGGCCCATGGAAATGCGGCCTCCCGGCTGGTTATACTTGACCGCGTTGTCCGAGAGGTTCAGCAAAAGTTGGCGCAAACGATGGGCGTCACCCCGCACCATGGCGTGTTCACAAGTTTGCAATTCCACAACCAACCCGGATGATTGAGCGAGAACTTTAGTGTCGGCGAAACTGTCCTGCACCAACTCGTGAAGGGAGACCGGATTCTGGCCCAGCGCAATGAGGCCCGCATCGGCCTTTGCCAACAAGGTTAGGCCGTCAACGATTCGTGCCAGACGGCGCAATTCCTCCAACCGGCTGGCGGCGCGGTCACGGGCAGGAGCACCCAAGGATTCATCGCTCAATTCCATTTCTGTTTCACCGCACAAAACTGTCAGAGGAGTTTTCAACTCGTGCGATGCGTGCAAGGTGAAGTCGCGAATGCGCCTAAAGGAATCATTCAGCCGCGCAATCATGGCATTGAGGACCTCCGCCAACCGGTCCAATTCGTCGCCGTTGGCTGTACGTGGAAGTTGCTCGCTGAGGTTGTGCTCGCTAATGCCTTGGGCAGACCTGGTCAGGTCTGCCACGGGCGCAAGCGCCTTGCGCATCATCCAGGCACCACCGCCGATGCTCAGCAGGATTGCCGGAACCCCGATCCAGCCTACGACGCCGAAGAGGTCATCCAGGCCTTTGCCGGCCTCCTTTTCTTTGCTGTGTTGCTCGCTCAATTCGTCAACAGACAAACCGGCGATCACTAAAGCGGACACGAGCAAAACTGCGGAATACCAAAGCGTCATCCGCGCACGGATGGTCATGGATTCTCCTTTAAGATATAGCCGGAGCCGCGCACGGTGTGCAGCAGTTTGTGCTCGAAGCTCGCGTCAATTTTTTCGCGTAATCTCTTAATATATACATCCACCAGGTTGGTGCCCGGATCGAAGTCGTAATCCCAGACCTTTTCGATAATCATCATGCGACCGCACAGACGGCCCGCCGAGCGCATGAGAAATTCCAGCAGGCGGTACTCGCGGGCAGTCAGTTCGATATTAATCCCACCCCGTTGAGCTCGGTGCGTCACTGTATCCAGGGAAAGATCCGCTAGCCGCAAGGTGGGGGCCTTGGCCTCGTTGAGTCGTCGAGTCAGGGCCCGCACACGCGCCGCAAGCTCGACGAGGGCAAATGGCTTGGGAAGATAATCGTCGGCTCCGGCGTCCAAGCCTTCCACGCGTTCGGTGACTTCTCCGCGCGCGGAGAGCAGCAGTACGGGGGTGAGATTCCCATGGCTGCGCCACTGCCGCAATACGCTCAGGCCGTCTCGTCCGGGAAGCATGATGTCGAGGACGATCGCGTCGTAGGGAATGGTGCTGGGCGCGTTGAGCGCTTCCTCGCCGTTCCCGCAGAGGTCGACCGCGAAGCCTTCCTCCTGCAGCGCCTTGCGGATGAACGAGGCAGTTTTCTTTTCATCCTCGACGACCAGAACACGCATCAGTCATCTACCTCTCCTGGCGTCATATTCTTCGCGCGAACTTTCAGCTATTTTTCTTTGGCTTCTTGTTTTGCCGTCTCTTTTTCGATCGAAACGACCTGGCCGCTTTGAGCGTCCACTTGAACCTCGGTAATGTCTTTTGTTCCGGGCATGGCAATGTCGAAGGACCAGATCAGCCGCCCTTTTTCTTTTTCAAGTTCGCCTTCCTTGATCGTCCCGTTGGGAGCTTGAGCCAACGCGATCTTTTCCGCTTCAGGCTTGCTGATTTTGGCCTGCCCCTCCAGTTTCGCTTCTTTTTCAGACGCGCAGCCCAAAAGCATCCCGGCGACAATCACAACGGACGATAGAGTTCGGATTTTCATAATCATTGAGTTCTTTGCTGGGCCGTTGCTGGCCCGGAGATTAAGCGAAGCATTTAAACATGAATCCGGCATGAACCGCGAATGACAGTTTTGTCATTTCCACGCCCAGAGGCCATTGCACCGGCTCACCGCCGCCCATGGGAGGGGATGTTTCGGATCGGACAACACCTTAGCGCCCTACCACGAGAATATCGAGCATGGCAGGACCACCGCGTCCGCCTCGGCCGCCGCCGCGGCGTTCTCCGCCCGCTGGCGCGGTTGATCGTGTTGTGGCTGCGTCGGAACCGGGCGGAGGAGTCGCCGGGCGCTCCAGCGCAATTAAAACGATCCGATTATTCTTAGTATCGAGCGTGCAGGTTTTGGCGCCAGGCTTGGTTTGAACGGTTTGCTCCACTTCAAAGCTGGTTGGACTGTTTTCTTTAATGATCGTCAGCGTTCCATCCCGTTGCGAACTGAACGCTTCCATCGTGGCAGGGTTGAACCCGCCGCCATCCGTTCCGTTGCCGATGGGTAGCGTGGCTAGAATTTTGCCGTCGTCCGCATTGAGAATGACGGCCGTGGCTGGCTCATGACAGAACGCGAAAAGAATCCGATTCTTTGCGTCCAGGCCCAAACCGCCTGGCCCGCCTCCCTTTCCTGCGAGGTCGTACTGAGCTGTCACTTTTAGGGAGTTGACATCGACGACCGCAATTTTGTCTTTGTCCTCAAGATCCACGTAGAGGTGTCCCTGCCCGTCGCTTGCGGCTTGTTCGGGTGCGCCACCGAGGTCTAGCGTGCCCACGACGGAACCGTCCTTCGAATCAATGACGGTCGCGTTGGGCTGGCTGTGGCTGAATACATAGACGCGTCTCGTAAGCGGTTCGAACAAAATCCCATCCGGACGTCCTTGCACATCGATGGTTTTGATCGTTTCGAGCGTCTTGGAATCCCACATGACGACGGGACTGCTGCTGCAAAACCCGTGATGCGCCACAGGATCGACGGCAACGCCTCGCGCGCGGGCATTCGGTATGGCCCCGGCCGATTTGAGCGTATCCAGGTCAAAAACCAGGACCTGATCACCACGCGGCACGTAAATTCGGCGGCCCTCGCTGTCCGCATAGACATAGTCGATTCCCCCCGAGCCCATGGTTTGGGCGCTATTTACGACTTTGTACGGTTCGGCAGCAATGCCTGGTCGAGCCAGACCGCCGCCGAATACCAGCATTCCAAGGGCCGCGATAAACAGAATGGGCGAATGATGATGAGAGTTTTTCATAGATTTTGTTAACATTAGGGATTCCAAGCCCCAAAAGAACCACCGGCACGCAAAAGCGTCCTTCAGGGGCTTATCCTTAAGAGAGACGCTTATTCATGGAACAGGTTACAGGGTCATTGCGCTCGAACCTTCGCCCCGCCGCAATTTCAACAGCAGATAATAAAGTGTCGGCGTGGCCACCAGCGACAGTAACACGGAAATGCACAACGCGCCGATGACCGCGATGGCCAGCGGTCGCAGCATGTCCGCACCGCTGCCGATGCCCCAGGCCAGGGGCAACATCCCCAGGGCGGCGGCCAGAGAGGTCATCAAAACCGGGCGCAAGCGGCGATGCCCGGAGCGCACCAGTGCGTCTTCCAGATTCAATCCCTCCGCGCGCAGGTGGTCCACAAAGTCCAGCATCAGAATGCCGTTTTTGGCCACAATGCCCACTCCGATGATTGCGCCCAGGAACGAGACGATGTTAAGGGTTGTGCCGGTTATCCACAGGGCCGCCACCGTTCCGAATAAGGCCAACACGGCGCCGAAGACGATGGCCACTGGCTCGTAAAAAGAACGAAACTCGATGACCAGCACCGTAAAGACAAGCAACAGCGCCATCAGCAACACCAGGAGCAGGTTATGAAATGATTCCTGTTGCTGTTGATAAAGGCCGCCATACTCGATCGCACTCGGCGGCAGGGATTTGTCCTGGCTCAGCTTGGCCCGAATATCGGCCATGGCGCTGCCGAGGTCGCGCCCTTCAAGCCGCGCCGTGACCGCCACCTCCTGTCGCAAGTCTTCGCGGTCCAGTTCGACCTGGCTGGGCTCTTGGCGGACATCAGCAACCTGGCTGACCCTGACTAGGGAGCCGCCAGCCGTGCGGACGGGCAGGTTGTTCAATGCTTCGGTGGTTGCGACGCTCTGCGGATTGGCCCGCACGCGGATATCCACGATTCGGTCGCCTTGCAAAACGTGCGAAGAAATTTGTCCGAGCAGCGCGGTGTTCACCGCGTCCGCAAGGTCATTGGCAGTCAGTCCAAAGCGTTGGGCATCGGCGGTACGCACGCGCACGTTAATCGACGGCCCGGTTTCGGTCAGCCCGTCAAAAGTGTCCACCACACCCTGAACGGACTGAATCTCCGAAGCCACGTGCGGCGCCATCTTGCGCAGCCATTCGAGATCGGGCGAAAAGATCTTAATCTGGATGGGTTCAGGCGTCAGCGCCAGGTCACCCACCAGGTCACTGAGAATCCCCGGGAATTCCCAGCGCACCGCGGGTATCTGCTGGTTGAATTGGTGACGAAAACCGGCAATGACCTCGTCGGTTGAGTGCTTGCGATTGGCTTTGAGCTTGACCAGGAAATCGCCGCGATAGGGTTCGGTGATAAACAAGCCCAGTTGGGTGCCCAACCGCCGCGAATAGCTCTCCACGTCCGGATCGGCGTGGATAATGGCTTCGGCCTGGTCGAGTTGGCGCGAGGTCTCAGTGAGGCTTGTGCCGGGCGGCGCGTTGAAATCGATGACAAACCCGCCCTCATCAAATGGAGGCAGGAAATCGGACTGCAAACCCCGGTAGATGACGACTCCCAGAAAAGCGATGACGCCGCAGGCCAGCATGGTCAGCCACCGATGCCGCAAGGCGGTGCGCACGGAGCGCTCGTAGACCCGGAGCACGCGCCGGAGGACAAAGCCGCCTTCGACCTGGTCTTTGCCTTGGTCTTTGGCCGATTGTTTCGGTTCGCGCACAAACCAGCCGGCCAGTGAAGGCGTCAACGTAATTGCCAGCACCAGTGAGGTCAGCAGCGACACCACCATCGTCAGGGCCAGCGCCCGAAAGAAAACACCGGTTATTCCCACCAGAAAGGCCAACGGCAAAAACACCACCACCGGCGTCAGTGTCGAGGCCACGAGTGGATGGAAAATTTCGGCAATCGCCTCGTGGATGCCCTCGAGGCGCGGGCGGCCCGCCGCAATTTTGGCGTACATGGCCTCAACCACTACGATGGCGTCGTCGATGACCAGTCCAATGGCGGCCGCAATCCCACCCAGGGTCATCATATTGAAAGTCATGTGAACCAGATTCATCGCGACCACCGTGATGAGCACCGTGATAGGGATCGCCAAGATGGCGGTTAACACGCTGCCCCAGTTCTTCAAAAATAAAAACAGAATCAGCACCGAGAGGATTAGCCCAAAAAGAATCGCGTCCCGCACACTGCCCACGGATTCGCGAACGAACTGCGATTGGTCGTAAAAAAAAGCGAGCTTCATGTCCGGCGGCAACTCATGGCGCAGTTGCGCCAATTCCTTTTTCAAAGCGTTAGCGATGTCCAGCGTGCTGCCGTCCGGTTGGCTCAGAATGTTCAACAGGACCGCGTTTCGACCTTCGGCGGTCACCACGGTGAACACCGGTTTCGGAGCGCGCTCGATGCGCGCCAGGTCGCGCACGCGCACCGGGTGATCCGTGCTGGCTGCCACCACCACGTCGGCCAGCTGTTCCGGCGAGTGGACTCGCCCGTCGACCGTCGTCAGATACAAGTGATAGTTCTCCTCGAGCATTCCCGCCGGAGCGATCAGGTTGTTCTTCACCAGCGCCGCATTGATGTCGCCCAGGCTGAGATTGGCCGCCTGCAATTTCACCGGGTCCACAATGACGTGATATTCCGGGGGCTTTCCGCCCACGACCTCGGCTTTGGCCACCCCAGCGATTTTCAGAAAGCGCGGCTTGAGATTGTAGGTGGCCGTTTCCCACAATGTCATGAGATCGCGCGTCGGACTGGTCAGGCTGACGCCGATGATTGGGAAGGCGGAAAAGGTCAGGCGCGACACTTCGGTGCTGGCTGTGGAAGGCAACTCGCTGCTGATTTGGGCCAAGCGCCCCAGCACATAGAGCTCGGACCGCACCATATCGGCCTGCCAGTTGAAGAAGATATTGATCTCAGCCGAGCCTCGTTCTGTGGCGGAACGTACGCTCACCGTGCCCGGGATATCTTTCATCGCCTCTTCGATCGGTCGAGTAATCACCGCCATCATCTCATCCGCGGGCATGATGCCGTTGTTAACCAGAATGACGATGCGCGGGAAATCGGTCTGCGGAAAGACCGAAGAAGGCATGTGCAGGGCGGAGTAGGTCCCGGCCAGGCACAAGACGACGGAGATGAAGGTGATGGCCAGGGCGTGGCGTGTGGCAAACCGGCCTAACACTGAACTGCGTGGGGCGTTCATTTCGCCGGCGCCGAATTGGTCGGCGTCGCCGCCTGGTCGGACGAATGCGCCATCTCGATCTTCGTCTTCTGGGGCAACCCATAGGCGCCCACGGTCACCACCGTTTGACCTTCGTGCAGGTCCGAACCGCTTACCTCTACCCACCCATTTTCCCGGTACCCAACCTGCACAGGCGTTTGCGTCGCTTCGGTCCCGTTCACCAACGCGATGACATTGGTGCCGTTGAGGTCGGTGACCACGCTTTCGGCCGGAGCGGCCAGGCAATTAGTGTGAATTCCGATCACCACGCGCAGGCCCACGAATTGGCCGGGGTGCAACGCGCTGTTTTGGGGCAAACTTGCTCGGGCCATGACCGTCCCGTTGCTGGCGTCGATGGCCGGGCTAATGAAGGACAGTGTGGCGGTCACCGGCGGTTCAGTCTGCACCTGCACTTCCTGGCCGGATTTCAATTCCGCGGCATCCGCCGCGGGAAGATTGGCGCGCAGGGCAAGCCGGTTCAAGTCGAACACTTCCACCGCGACGGTGGTCAAATCCACCGCCGCGCCGGGCTTGGCATTGACATGAACCGCGGTTCCCGACAAGGGCGAGGTCATCTGTAAAACGGCGAGTTGTGCTTCTGCATTCTGCAGGTTGCGCTCGGAAGTGTTGTGCTCGGCGTAGAGTTTTTTCTGACGCTCGACTTCCTGTCGCGCGTAATCCAGGGTCACCGTGCCCGAGTTCAATTCGACCAGCAGGTCGCCCTTGTCCACGTGCTGGCCTTCCACCACATTCACCCGGGCGACCACACCGGCCACCGCGGGAGCGAGCGAAGCCGATGCGGGAGGTCCGGCTTGGCTCGCGGGCATCGGTTCGACCGTGCCGTAGCCGGTGAGATACTGATGCAGGGTCATGCGCTTGAGCGTGCCAACCTCGACGCTCACTACGGTATTCGACCCCGCTTCGCCCTGAGCTTCGGGGCGGGACTGGTGCGACGTGATGAGCAGGTACAGGCCCACACCGACGCCGACAATCACAACAATCGCCACGATGGTTTTTATGGCTTTCATTTCTGCGAAACTCGCCAGGCTCCCGACTCGGAGGCTGACGCTGAAACTTGCGCTACTTCGGATGGATTCCCTGGGCCGCGGCGTGAATTGTCGCCGGGGCCAGCGTTAACGGATTTTGAACTGCGTCTTCCAATTGGCCAAGCGCTTGTTGGGCTTTAAGCCGCGCCGCAAACTGGCTTTGAGCGCCGGTCGCAAATTCGACTTCGGCGCTGGCGACCGAGAGCGGGTCGGCCGCGCCCGCCTGGACCTGCGCCCGGATGGAATCCAATCGCTGCTGCAAGCTTTGCAGCAATGCCTGCGCAGTCGACGCCTGTGTCAAAGCTGCCTCGTAAGCGGCCAGCCCGCTTTCAATTTCGCCGATGGCATTGGCCTGGACTGTTAGAAAATGAGCGGCCGCTTGGGCGCGCTTGGCGGTAGCTTCGGCGACCGGGCCCTCGTTGTGGTTCAGCAAAGGCAGGGTCAAAGTCAGGCCCAGATCCCATTGGCTGTCTCCCGCGCTGCCCGCGTTCCAACTATAGCCGGGTCCCAGGTGCAGGTCTGGATATTGGCCGGCGATTTCGAGTTGGAGAGCGGATTGGCTGGCGGCGTATTGGGCCAGTGCCTCGCGCACATCGGAACGGTTTAAGAGAGCCTCGCGCCGGATCTCGGGCTTGGTGAGCTCTTGCGGGAATTGGTCTAATCCACCGAAGGAGAGTTCCACTCGATCGAGCGCGCCCAGGGGCACACCCAAGGCGTTGGCCAATTGGACGCGTGCCTGGCGAAATTGGCTGACCGTGTCCTGCCAGGCCAGCCGAGCCGTTTGCATGGCCACCCGGGCCTGGGTGACCTCGAAACCGGAAATGCTGCCTGCTTCGAATTGACCTTCGAGCAGGCGGACGACGTTGCTTTGCGCCGAGATTTGTTGAGCCAACAAGGCTTCGTTCTGACGCGCCGCGTACAAGTTTACCAAAGCGACCCGCACGCGGCTGCGCACCTGCCACACAGTGCCGACCAGGCTCCAGCGCGCCGCTTCCGCCAAATGTTCGGTCTGGGCGATGCGCTTGCTACGCTTGCCGGCCGTCTCGATCGTCCAATCCAGCGAGACCGGCACCAGCCACGGGCTGGGGTTGCCGGGAATACCCGAATCGTATCCCGGGGTTACCGTGATCGAGGGATTCGGCCGCTGTCCAGCGGTAATTCGCGCCGCTTGGGCCGCGGCCAGTTGTGCCCGTGCCTCGGCCAGCGATGGTTGGTAATAAAAGGCGGTCAGCGTGAGCGCGTCCAGGCTCCAGGCCTCACGCGAAGGCGGCATCTCAAAATGGTTAGTCGCGAAAAAAGCTTGTAGATTCTCGTTAGTCAGCGAACGGGACTCGAAGTCTTCTGAGGTCTTTTCGGCGGAGATTGGTTGTGGCTGGTAATGGACGCAGCCCACCAGACAGAGGACGGCCAGTGCCAGCCACCCGTTCCAGGAGACTCGTTGAGTTTGGTTTTGTTGAGTCCGCATTGACTTAAGCTCTGCCAGGCGTTTTAACGCAGCGAACAGCACTTGACCTTTGGTATGCACCGGAAAATCTCATTGCGCAATGGGCAATCATGCTTCGAATGAATCATTCGAACCTGAGCGCCTCAATCGGATCAAGGCGTGAAGCTTTCCACGCCGGATAATAACCAAAAACAATGCCCACCGTGGCCGATACCGCCACCGCCGCAACCACCGCCGGCAGCGAGGGAATTGTCGGCCAGCGAAGCAGCGCCGTGATCGCCACCGACACACCTCGTCCAAACAAGATCCCCACGACGCCGCCCGCCAGGCAGAGCACCACGGCTTCCACCAGGAATTGCCTTAAAATATCCCGCTCTCGAGCGCCCACCGCCATGCGCAACCCGATCTCCCGCGTCCGCTCCGTGACCGACACCAGCATGATATTCATGATGCCCACTCCGCCGACGACGAGCGAAATCAACGCTACGACTAATAGTAGATTAGTCATCACGTGACTGGTGGACGCAAGAGCCTGCGAGATTTCGGTCAGGTCGCGAATCCTGAAATCGTCAGGGGCACCTGCCCGAATACGATGCCGATCGCGCATCAGGCTGGTGATCTGGCGAATAGCCAGCGGGATGTCCTGCGGAGTCGCCGCGGAAATCCAGACGTCGTCCAGGTCAGCAAAGCGCGTCATCTGGGGCATATCGGCGGCCTGGATGGCCGATGGTTGGGGATACAATTGCACCTGCTGGTTGGGATAGAGCTGGTTTAAGGAATTGACCTGGCTGGCGGATGAAGCGCTTCCGGCCGTCTGTGCCACTTGTCGCAGGCCAGTGATGCGGAATTTAACCGTGGTCCAGGGAGCGATCACGAGATCATCCTGATCGCGACCCATCATATTGGCTCCCTTGGGGCTCAGCACACCCAGCACCTTTAAGGCGATATTCTTTACCCGAATTTCTTTGCCGAGTGGCGGCTCCTCCCTGAACAACTGGCGAGCGACGGTTTGCCCAATGAGGCACACGGCGGCGACGCTCCGAACATCTTCATTGCTGAAGGACTCGCCGTCGGCAAGGTCCCATCTGCGGATCGCCAGAAACTCCGGCGAGGTGCCCAGGATGCGATCCGGATTCCAATTGAGGTTGCCGTAAATAATTTGCGCGCGGCAATCGACGCTGGGCGCGACCCATTTGGCGGCGGGACATTCTGAACGGATAGCATCGGCGTCGGCGGGAGTGAGAGTGACCCGGCCGCCCCCTCCAGAGCTGACGCCCCCAATCACCGTATCGCGGGGGTCCATCTGGATGACATTAGCCCCCAGGCTCGCAATAGTTTGTTCGATCGAATCGGACGACCCTCGGCCGATTTCCATCATCGCGATCACGGCTGCGATCCCGATAATGATCCCGAGGCAGGTCAACAGCGAGCGCATGATGTTCCTTCGCAATGCATGACCAGCCATCTGGAGAATACGCCACGCTTTTTTCATGACGCGTTTGGCCGCTGGATCCGGATCTCAAATCCACAGCGGGAGCAGTCCGGGCGGAATAAGGAAAAGTTAACCATCGATACGCTTCGGAAATCCTCAGGCGTTTCTTCGACGCGGGTCTGACAAAGGTCCTTCATCGTCTAATCGTTGCTGGCAGGAATGGGTTTCGGGTTTGAGCGCTTGTGGCCGGCGCTTCGCCAGTAACCACCTCCTGGCCTTCGCGCAAATGTTCCGAGGTTACGACAGTGTTGGCTCCATCCGAAATCCCAACGCTGACCTCGACGGGGCGAACGAATTCGCCCTCCGGCATCCAGAGGGTTTCTTTGCGGTCCCGGCCGCCTTTCTTTTGATCAGCAGATTTTGCGTTTCCCTTGGGATCTTCTGGCGATGGATCCCTCGTCGTTTGTGAGCGAGCTTCACGCGCGATTTGAGTGGGTAAAGATGGAGACCAGCGCAAGGCGGCGTTGGGAACGAGCAGCACATTGGATTCCGTTCGGGTCACGAAATGCACGTTGGCGGTCAGGTACGGCAGCAACACGTTGTCTGGGTTTTCCGTGTTTACTTCGACCGTGAACATGACCACGTTCTGCGTCATCGTCGCATTGAGCCGTACTTTGCCAACGGTGCCTCGGAATTCCCTGCCCGGAAAAGCATCACAGGTGAAAGTGACGGGGCCGCCCCGAACGATCCGTCCGATATCTGCCTCATTGACCGCCGCCCAGATCTGCATCCGGGTCAGGTCCTTGGCAATTAAGAAAAGGCTTGGCGCATTGAGGCTGGCCACCACGGTTTGGCCTATGTTTACGCGACGGTCAATGATGACGCCTTTGACCGGCGATTTGATGATGCAAAAACCCAGATTGCGTTGGGCCTTATCCAGGCCTGCCTGGGCCTGTACGGTGGCGGCTTTGGCCTGCGCCAAGGCGGCCTCAGCCACGGAAACATTCGCCTTCGCGATCTGATAGTTTGCCTGGTCGGCTTCAAAGTCTACGCGAGCCAGCAGTTTGGCATTGCTCAACTCTTGGGCCCGGGTCCATTCGGCCGTCGCCTGGAGGAGTTTGGCTTTCATCTCATCCAGGTTGGCGGCAGCACTTAATTCACCCGCTTTGTCCTGCTCCATCTGTGCCCTGGCTACGGCCAGATCGGCCGCATAGACTGAATCATCAATTTTGGCCAGTGTCGCGCCCTCGTCGACGACCGAACCGTAGTCAATGGTCCGGCCATCCACATCTGTGCCAAAGTCTTTGATGAGTCCAGCGACTTGCGCGCCAACGTCGACAACCTCGACCGGTTCGATGGTTCCACTTGCGCTGATCGTCGCCGTCAAATCGCCACGCCTCACGCTCGCGGTGCGGAACGACATCCTGACCGTGTGCCAGGTGTGCCACCCCCACCCGCCGGCGACCGCAGCGAGGATTGTGACCACGACGGCTATTAACAAACCTTTTGAAAAACGCACGAACTCTACACCTATTTGGCAGGAGTAAACGGCTGGGCGAAACATTGATCACCCTTGCGATAGGCAATCCAGACTGTGTGGGTCTGAGGCTCGACCACGATGTCACCGGTTCCAGGCTGGTCCGGAACATCACCCAGTCCAGTCAACTCGCCCGCGCCAACCGCCACAACGGAGATTTTGCCCTGGCGGGCAGCACAATAGGCACGATGCAGGCCAGGATCGTACGCTATTTCATCAACACGCGCTCCGGTGTTCGCTCTCGCGTTGACCTTCCCTGTCGCGCGGTCAAAGAGCACAAGTTTTCCGGCACAAGCCACCAGTAGGCCGTTGCTTTCGGGGACAATCGCAATCCCGTGAACCCCTTTATCTGGCGCGCAGGGCCACGTGTCCAAAACCTTGTTGCTGGCCGGATCAATCACCGCCACCGTATCTTTCCCTTTAACTGCCTGATAGAGGTGTTTGTATTCCGGATCCAAGGCCAGGTCTTCCACCCCTCGACCATCGACCTTGATGGTGGTAACTATTTTTTTGGCGGCCGGATCGATGACCCACACTTCACCGGCTGTATCGTTGCATTCGTACACCAACCCGGTCTGAGGATTGAAGGCGATAAGGTCCGTGTTCGCGGGCACGGGAACCTCACCGGTCACTTCCAATTTGGTGGCATCCACAATGACCATGCGCGCTGGGTCGTTGCCGCTCACGTAATAGCTGTTCCGCTTTGGATCCGCCACGGCGTCCTGGGCCGTGCTGGTAGGAACGGCCTTCAGCAGTTTCCGGGTGTTGAGATCAAAAACATCAAAAGACTTGTTGCCTTCATGGCCCATTAGCAGCCGATTGGCTGTGGCATCCAGGCGGATGAAATCAAAGCCATCGTGTGTGCCGGGGAGCAAAATCGGATCGCCCGGCGTCAGTGGCGCCGCCCCGCACACCGTGCCGATCACTAACAACCCCACTGAAATCAAGGCAACTTGAGTTGGCTTAAAGAGAGGTACGTTGAGTTTTAACATAGTTACTCCTTGAGTAATTCACCTGCGACTGTGCATGTCACTGCTGAAAACCTTGTTTTGCTGAGGCCACACCGAACAAATACCCGCATGCTTTGGCCGGATCAAAGGTTTTCTCATTTATGAATAAAATGTAATTTGCTCGAAGAACGCGGTTGGGCACAGAGGTGCCGCACCGAGCCGCGCTTGAGCAAATCCATTTTCCGTTGTAAAGGACTGTTGTGAACACAACCACTCTCAGGCAGGTCATCTTTCAATTGTCAGTGACGGTCCTGGCAACCTCTTCGCTGCACGCGCAGCCTTCCACCTCCGAACCCAGTGCCTCAGGCCCATATCACGTCGCCCGCACCTTTCATGTGGGAGGCGAGGGCGGCTGGGATTACCTGACGGTCGATTCCGAGCACAAACTGCTGTATGTCCCGCGCTCGACGCACACCCTGGTTCTCGAGGCGAACACCGGCAAAACTGTGGCGGATATCCCCGGCCAGAAACGCAACCACGGTGTGGCGATCGTTCCAAGCGCCGGCCGCGGCTTCATCACCGATGGCGAGGACGCTTCGGTCACGGTCTTCGATTTGAAAGGCTACGCGGTGCTGGGCAAGGTCAAAACCGCCGATGACTCCGACGGCGTTATTTACGATCCGGCCAGTGGCAAAGTCCTGGTGGTCTGCGGAGATGCCGGCGTAATGATCCCCATCTCGCCGGATTTAGACACCGCGACCGGCAAGGCGGATGCCGCGGTCGAGCTCGGGGGCAAGCCGGAGTTTCTTGCCGCCGATGGACAGGGCAAAGCGTACATCAACCTGGTCGACAAAGATCAGGTGGCGGTCGTGGATACCAAAGCGATGAAGGTCGTCAATAAATGGTCCACGGCTCCCGGGGGTTCACCGGTTGGGATGTCGATGGACGTTACGAAACGACGTCTGTTCATCGGGTGTCGCAAACCCCAGAAGTTGATCGTGATGGACGCAAATGATGGCAAGATCCTGGCCGACCTCCCGATTGGGGCCGGTGTTGACGCCACGAAATTTGATGGTGACGCCTTTGCCAGTTGTGGCGACGGGACGCTCACCGTTGTCCGGGAACGGGTGCCCGATAAATTCGAAGTCATTCAGACCGTACACACTCCGCGCGGCGCGCGCACCATGGGCATCGATCCGGCAACTCACACGCTCTATCTTCCCACAGCGGAACTCGAACCCCCGTCCGGCGGCCAATCCCGGCCACGTCCGAAACCCGGCACGTTCATGATCGTGGTCGTGAGCCCGTTGGGACAATAGCGCCTGAGCACAACCGCAGACCGGAACGGCCTGTTCCGGGCTAGGTTCGCTCGCTCCGAGCGGGTGCTTCCTTGAGCAGAGCTTTGAGATCCAGCGGACGGGTGAACATCTCGATGCCGCCATCCGCGGCTCGCGGCCATTGCTCTTTGGGGCGATCCCAATAAAGTTCTACTCCATTACCGTCGGGATCGCGCAGATACAGGGCTTCGCTGACACCGTGATCGGAAGCGCCTTCAAGCGGTATTCCGGATTGAATGAGGCGCCTCAACGCATCGGCCAATTGCGCTCGGTTTGGATAAACAATAGCCACGTGATAAAGGCCCGTCGCATCCCGCGGTGGTGGAGACCCACCCTGGCTTTCCCAAGTGTTCAATCCGATGTGGTGATGATAACCGCCGGCTGAAAGAAACGCCGCCTCCTGGCCATACCGCTGGGTGATTTCGAACCCAAGCACGTCCCGGTAAAACGCAATCGCACGCTCCAGATCGGCCACCTTCAAGTGAACATGGCCAATGCGGACTTCCGGATGAACCGGCTTGGGCCTTTTTGGATCAACAGATTGTTTCATTATGCTTTCTTCCAGGAGCTTTCCCGACGCGCTAACATGTGCCGTAAGCTCTGGCATAAATTCACGGCGCTCGTGCGCTTCTCGCACTATAACATAGGTTCGGATCCGACAATGCTTGTTGTTGGCGCGAGACATGTTTGGCGTTGCCGAGGGGCCGTCTTGGGGTAAACATCCCCAAAACAACGAAAGAACTTGAACATGACCCGACGGAGCTTTTTGAGGACCAGTGGAGCCGGTGCGCTGGCTTTGGCAGCGGCGAAGACCAGCCTGTTCGCAGCCGAGGAAAACAACCCTTTGCGTGTGGCCCTGATTGGTTGCGGCTGGTACGGCAAGACTGACTTGTTCCATTTGATCCAGGTTGCGCCCGTGGAAGTGGTCGGCCTATGTGATGTGGACAGTAAGATGGCGGAAGCCGCGGCCGAGTTGGTGGCGACGCGCCAGCCTTCCAAAAAGAAACCGCCGGTGTTTGGAGATTACCGCAAGTTGCTGGCGGACCTAAGGCCCGAGATCGTGTTGATTGGCACACCCGACCACTGGCATTGCCTGCCGCTGATCGATGCCTGCAAGGCGGGAGCGGATGTTTACGTCCAAAAACCCATCAGCTATGACGTGGTCGAGGGCCAGGCCATGCTCGCTGCCGCACGAAAGTACAAGCGCACCGTCCAAGTGGGATTAGAACGGCGCAGCACCCCCCACATTCTGGAGGCGCGCGACCGCTATATCAAGAGCGGCAAACTGGGAAAAATTGCGTACGTGGACATCCACAGCTATTACGGCAGCGGCAACGGTTTCCCGCCACCGACCGCGCCTCCGGCGAGCTTGGATTGGGAAATGTATGTCGGGCCGGCGGCGTGGCGGGATTACAACCCGGGCATCCATCCGCGCCGCTGGCGTGACGCCCGCGAATTTAGCAACGGCCAAACCGGTGACTTATGCGTTCACCTGTTCGATGTAACGCGAATGTTCCTGGATCTTCGCTGGCCCAGGAGTATTTCCGCCACGGGTGGCATTTTGATGCGGGATCGCCATTCGAGCGTCAACGTGCATGACACTCAAACGGCACTGTTCGATTATGGCGATATCCAAGTAGTCTGGACCCAGCGCAATTGGGGCCGGAACCCGGAACCGGACTACCCATGGGGAGTCACGTACTATGGCGAGAAAGGCACTTTGAAGCTCAGCGTCTGGTCTTATGACTATATTCCAAACGATGGCGGCTCGCCTGAACGGGTCAACGCTGTCGAGGAGCGCGAAAAATATCCGGAAGACGTCGCGCACAAAGAAACCGAGTTATTTGCCGCGCCGGCAAACCGGCGAAACCTTCTGAATTTTGTCCAGGCCCGCAAATCGGGCGAACGCCCCGTGGCGGATATCGAGGAGGGCTATATCTCGACCGCTTGCTGCATTATGGCCAACCTGTCCATGGAATTGGGTCGCAGCCTGCGCTGGGACGCTGAGGCGGGCAAAGTGGTCGGCGACGACGAAGCTAATCGCCGTTTGGCCCGCACGTATCGCGCTCCCTGGACCCATCCGACCGCGGAGAGCGTGTAGATTTCTCTGGCAGACATTTAATTCACCAAAGCACTATGCCAACCGAAGCAAAATGTCCGTTTCATCACACTACCGGCGGCGGCACATCCAACCGCGACTGGTGGCCGAACCAGTTGAAGCTCGAGTTGCTGCACCAGCATTCCTCCAAGTCCAATCCCATGGGCGAGGACTTCAACTACGCCAAAGAGTTCAAGCAGCTTGACTTCCAGGCTCTGAAGAAAGATCTGGCCGCGCTGATGACCGACTCACAGGATTGGTGGCCGGCCGACTTTGGCCACTATGGGCCTTTGTTCATTCGCATGGCCTGGCACAGCGCCGGCACGTACCGCACCGGTGATGGCCGGGGCGGAGGCGGACGGGGCCAGCAGCGCTTCGCCCCGCTCAACAGTTGGCCGGACAACGTGAGCCTGGACAAGGCGCGCCGGCTGCTTTGGCCGATCAAGCAAAAGTATGGTCGCAAGATTTCATGGGCCGACCTGATGATCCTCGCCGGCAATGTCGCGCTCGAAACCATGGGCTTCAAAACGTTTGGTTTCGGTGCCGGTCGCGAGGACGTCTGGGAGCCGGATCTGGACGTCTATTGGGGGTCGGAGGGCAAATGGCTGGAAGACAAGCGCTACTCCGGCGACCGGGATCTTGAAAATCCGCTCGCGGCCGTGCAGATGGGCCTCATTTACGTTAACCCGGAAGGCCCCAACGGCAACCCTGACCCCCTGGCCGCCGCGCGCGATATTCGCGAGACCTTCGCCCGCATGGCAATGAACGACGAGGAGACCGTAGCTCTCATTGCGGGCGGGCACACCTTTGGCAAGACCCATGGCGCCGGTGATGCGAAACATGTCGGCCCCGAGCCCGAAGCCGCCGGCCTGGAGGCACAGGGCCTGGGCTGGCAGAACAGCTTTGGCACCGGTAAAGGCGGCGACACGATCACTAGCGGACTGGAAGTCACTTGGACCACCACCCCTACCAAGTGGAGCAACAACTTCTTCACAAACCTGTTTGGCTATGAATGGGAACTGACGAAAAGTCCGGCCGGGGCGCAGCAGTGGCGACCGAAGAACGGTGCCGGGGCCAATACCGTGCCAGATGCCCATAATCCGTCAAAGCGTCACGCCCCATCCCTGCTGACCACCGACCTTGCGCTCCGGTTCGACCCTGCCTACGAAAGGGTTTCCCGCCGCTTCATGGACGATCCGAAATTATTCGCCGATGCTTTCGCCCGCGCATGGTTCAAGCTGACGCATCGCGACATGGGCCCGCGCGCGCGGTATCTCGGCCCGGAAGTTCCGGAGGAAGAACTTGTCTGGCAGGACCCCATTCCCGCGGTGAATCACAAGCTGATTGAGGAGACGGACATCGCCTCCCTCAAGGGCAAGATCCTGGCTTCTGGCCTGTCTGTGTCCGAGTTGGTTTCGACCGCCTGGGCCTCGGCCTCCACCTTTCGCGGCTCGGACAAGCGCGGCGGCGCCAACGGTGCCCGTATTCGCTTGGCGCCGCAAAAAGATTGGGAGGTCAATGAGCCTGTCGTGCTGGCAAAAGTGCTCAAGGTCCTGGTGGGCATCCAGAGCACCTTCAACGGCCCGCAGTCCGCCGGCAAGAAGGTGTCGTTGGCTGATCTGATCGTCCTGGCCGGGTGCGCGGGCATCGAACAGGCTGCAAAAACTGCCGGTCATCAGGTGACGGTTCCCTTCACCCCGGGACGCATGGATGCCTCGCAGGAGCAAACCGATGCGGCCTCTTTCGCCGTGCTTGAACCAATCGCGGACGGCTTCCGTAACTACCAGAAGACCCGCTACAGCGTATCCGCCGAAGCGCTTTTGATCGACAAGGCGCAATTGCTGACCTTGACCGCACCCGAGATGACGGTGCTGCTCGGCGGTTTGCGTGTTTTGAATGCCAACTTCGGAAAATCCCGGCATGGCGTCTTCACCACTCGACCCGAAACCTTGACCAATGATTTCTTTGTGAACCTTCTCGACATGCGCACGGAGTGGAAGGCGATCACCAAAGACGCCGACGCCTTTGAAGGCCGCGACCGCAGAACGGGTGAACTCAAATGGACCGCCACGCGTGTTGATCTCATCTTCGGTTCGAACTCCCAGCTCCGGGCCCTGGCGGAAGTTTACGGTTCTGAGGACGCTCAGGAGAAGTTCCTGCACGACTTCATAGCCGCGTGGAATAGAGTGATGAACCTCGACCGATTCGATCTTTCCGCGGATGGCCGCTCTCCGCTTGTGGGCGAGCGAATCGGTCCTGGGGAAAAACTGGGGGGTGCTAAAAGACAGGGTTCGCTTCACCCAAAGCGTGCCCGGGAGCGGAAAAGCCAAACCGGTTATGGCTTGTGATTGTTCGCGGACGGTTGGTCCTCGACCAAGATCGACTCGTCCACCAGCATTACGGGTATGCCGTTGCGAATGGGATAAAGAACTTTGCCGTCGGCGCGAACCAAACCTTCCTGGATTCTTTCCGCGACGGCGCGACCTGCGCGGTTAGAGAGGCCCTTGGTTGCAATTCTGCCATTCAACTGCTCCAGCAGCAGTGAATCGGCTGGCCGTAGGGGCTGGTGCGTTTCAGGGCAGCAGAGCAGTTTGAGAAGTTCCGCGTCAACCATTTGAAGCCGAATCTTTGCCTGGATTCAAGTCGGTGAGCGCGTGCGCCGCCGCCTCGTACACTGCCTTCAGCGGAACTCCGGCCGCGGCCGCTACTTTTTTGCAAGACTCGAATTCCGGTGCGGCCTGGATTACGCGCTCATCGAGTTTGCCCAACTTGACGCTCACCTCGCCGTACGCGGTGCGGACCTCGCGCGTTTCGCGGCGTAATTTGCGGCGTTCGGTGGTAGTGCGCCGCACGCCGAAGCTGGTGGTTTGACGCAAAATTAATTCACTGAATTTATCCGCTTCATCTTGGGGGCACAGGACCGTCAACAGGACACCTGGTCGATTTTTCTTCATCTGGATTGGCGTGTGAAAAACATCCAAGGCCCCCTGGGTCAGCGCTAATTCAATGAAGTGACCAAGGATCTCTGAATTGATGTCGTCCAGGTTGCTTTCCAATATCGCCACGGTGTCGGTTTCCCAATCGTGCTGGCCAGCGGCGACGTCCTGGCGCCCGAGAACCGCTCGTAAGACATTCGGCCTGGTTTTGTTTTCCCGACCGCCGAGCCCAAAGCCGATTTTGTCGGCGATCAAGCCTTCCATTGGCCCGAAGGATTCGGCGAACTCGGCTACCAAAGCCGCCCCGGTGGGTGTGACCAATTCGTGCGGTTCGTTGCACTGGGTCACAGGAATTCCCCGGGCGCCAAGAATGGCCAGCGTCGCCGGTGCGGGAATGGGAAATCGACCATGGGCGCAATCCACCCAGCCGTTTCCATCCGTTACGCGGCTGGCCACCAGCCGCGGTTTACCCAGCAGTTCCAGGCTGATGCAGGCTCCAACGATATCCACAATCGAGTCAATCGCGCCCACTTCGTGAAAATGAACTTGCTCGGGCGCCAATCCATGGATTTTACCTTCAGCAATCGCAATGCGACGGAAGACCCCGATCGCCTTCTGCTTTACCCAGGGTGAGAGGGAGCTGACCGAAATGAGCTGTTTAATCTCGGTGAACGTGCGCTGGTCCTCGTGACCATGGTCATGGTCATGCGGGTGGCTGTGACCGTGCTCATGCTCGTGACGATGCTCGTGCCCGTGAACGTGGCTATGCTCGAGTTTTGACTCCTCATGGTGATGCTGCTCATCGGCTAAATGGACGTCAAACTTGGTCCCGGCGATACTGCCTCGCGAGCCGCGCGTGAAATGGAGGTGAAATCCTTTGACGTTTAACTTGGCCAGTTCGCGCTCGAGAGCTGCAAAGTCAACTCCCAGGTCCAACAGCGCCCCGATGAGCATATCGCCGCTGATGCCGCTGAATAGATCGAGATATAGCGTTTTCATTCAGGGAAGGTTCCGCCGCTCACTCACCCGCGGCCAAGGAATTGATTTGGCTGGCCGCATAGCCGGCCCCAAAGCCGTTATCGATGTTCACCACGGTCATGCCGCTGGCACAGCTGTTGAGCATGCCGAGCAGAGCGGCCAGGCCGCCAAAATTCGCACCGTACCCGATGCTGGTGGGCACGGCAATTACCGGCCGGGCAACCAGGCCCGCCACGACGCTCGGAAGCGCCCCTTCCATCCCGGCCACGACTATCACCACGTTGGCCGCGCGAATCGTTTCCAATCGTCCGAACAAGCGATGCACCCCCGCCACCCCCACATCGGATACTGTTTCCACCTGGTTGCCCATGATGTCGGCTGTTACGGCCGCTTCCTCGGCTACCGGCAGATCGCTGGTTCCGGCGCAGACCACGGCAATGGTCCCCGCCCGTTTGGGCAGCGGCTTCCGATCCACCGTCAGGCAGCGGGCCAGTTGGTGGTGGACGGCGTCTTTGAACTTTTTACGAAACGCCCGGGCATGCTCGGCGGTCGCGCGAGTGACCAAGACCCGCTTTTCGTGCTCGATTAACTTCGCGGCAATGCGAACGACCTGGTCGGGGGTCTTGCCGGCGCCAAAAATGACCTCAGAAAATCCCCGGCGCAAGCCGCGGTGAGTGTCCAGTTGGGCGAAACCCAGGTCCATGACTGGCGCGGTTTGAAAAGCGGCGAGCACCTTGTCGCGTCCCAATGCGCCGGCGCGAAATCCTTCCAACAATTTAATGGCCTCGGTCGTGGTCACGTGCCGCAACCTGCCACAGCTTCGGGTCATGGTCACGCCGGAAAGTCAACCGGTGGGTCACGGGTCAGAAGGTTCAACTCGAATCGCGGTGATGAAAGAGCCGCTCCCGGTTTTCCAGCAAGTACCAAACGATGATCACGTTCAGCACCATAATCACAAACACGATTCTGGAGAATCGGTGAACCAACTCGTAGACCTCAATCGGTATAAAGAAGGCCGATTCGCCAATGGCCAACCAACCGGCCCAGCTGACGCGAAAAATCAACCCTGTTCCTTCAACGAGCGAGAACAGGCTGTACACCAGCGTCCCGATCGCCACATGCAGCACCTTGCTCTCGGTCAATTGCCCGACTTGAATGGCAACATCCGCGAAGAATTTGCTTTCCGGATTTACCCTGAGAAAATGCAGGAAACGGCGATACTCGTACGGCAGATCGTTATCCGACAGCGCATACGCAATGAAGGCAAGGCTGAGAAAAAAAGCGCCCTTCAACAACTTCATCGCAATAATTGCGTAGAGTGTCGGCGCCCGATTCTTGACGACCTTGTGATCGGTTTTGTTTGTCTCGCCCGCTGAGATCAAGTTGCCTCCTCGAGGCAAAGTTTTAACGAATTTTCGACGACAAAAGCCCCACCAGTTCATTAATGCGCACGCGTTGCTGCGTCATCGCATCCCGGTCTCGCAGGGTCACCGTATCCTTCAATTCGGGGCCCTGTTCGCCAAGTGTTTCGAAATCAATTGTGACCCCAAAAGGGGTGCCGGCTTCGTCCTGACGGCGATAGCGGCGGCCGATCGCGCCGGCCTCATCGTAAAACACACTCAGATGAGGCCGCAACAAATCCCGCACTTCTTTGGCTTTCTGCACCAACTCGGGCTTGTTCTTGAGCAACGGAAACACGGCCACCTTCAGGGGGGCGATGCGTGGATGAAACTTCAGGACGACGCGGGACTCCAGCTTGCCTTTATCATCCGGGGCCTGATCTTCGCAATAGGCATTGCAGATCAGCGCCAGGGCCAAGCGATCCACCCCGGCCGAAGGCTCGATCACGTGGGGAACATAATACCCTTTGCTCAAGGCCTCCGCGTCTTGCTGAGCAAGCTTTTCTGCTTTCTCGCCCGGTTCGCCGGCCTTGGTCAGATATTTCAATCGCGCCTGGCGGTAGCGCTCAGACAATTCGAGTTGCTTTTCCGGACTCAGTTTTGGCCAGGCGGCTTTCAGTTCTTCGTCGAAAACGGCCATCGTTTTGCCAGTGAACCTTTGGTGCTGGCTCAGGTCGAAGTCGCTGCGCGCCGCAACGCCCTCGAGTTCCTCACCCGTCAACTCGCCCTGCTCGTCGCGTTTGCTAAAGGGGAACTTGTACAAAATATCGACCGTCGCCCGTGCGTAGTGGGCCAGTTCATCGGGTTTCTGCCAGTACTCGACCAGGGATTGGCGCGGCAAACCGATGCTCTCATAAAACCGCAGTCGCTCTTCGACCCAGTACTGATGCCAGATTTGCCAGCCCCAATCCGGCTGCGGCTCTCCCGGATGTCCGGGACCCGCCGGCTGAGACACCTTGCCGTAGATCGCTTCGACCGCCTCGTCTGGGCGAATGAAAAATTCGAGTTCCATCTGCTCGAACTCACGAGAGCGAAAAGTGAAGTTCCGCGGATTGATTTCGTTCCGGAAAGCTTTTCCCATTTGGGCAATGCCGAAAGGAACCTTTTGGCGCGACACTTCCAAAACATTCTTGAACTGCGCGAAAATCGCTTGGGCCGTCTCCGGCCGCAAATAGGAAATATTTTCGGCGCTCTCGACTGGCCCGACGTAGGTCTTGAGCATCAGGTTGAAGGGCCGCGGCTCAGTGAGCAGGCTGCCATTCTCGGGGTTGTAACGGATGCTCTGTTCGACCGCTTCAGAGCGTTCGCCTTGCAGTTCGGGATTTTGCAACCCGCGTTGCTCGTAGAACTGCCGGGCGGCTTTGCGGGCGCTCTCAGGGGGCTTGCCGCGCGGCACCAAAACCGAAAAGGCGTCCTTCGATTCCTTGCCCTGGGCCTGGTCACGGGCGCCAGTATAGAAATACGCAATGCCGCTCTGCGGCTCCACTTGATCCGCGCGAAAACGTTTCTTCGTCAGCAGGCAATCCACCATCAAATCGCTGAAGGTTGAAGTGTGGCCGCTGGCCTCCCAAATCCGCGGATGCATGATGATGGTGGCTTCGAGTCCCACCACGTCGTCGCGCAATCGCGTCATGGAGCGCCACCAGCATTCCTTGATGTTGCGCTTGAGTTCGGCTCCCAGCGGACCGTAATCCCAGAAACCATTCAAGCCGCCGTAAACTTCCGAAGACTGGAAAATGAACCCGCGCCGCTTCGAGAGCGAGACGATCTTCTCCATCAATTCGCTCGTCTTCTGATCAGCCATAGGGCGGGGAGTGTTCTCCAACCCCCTCTTGATGTCAAGTTGGCCAGAATTTTTCGGAAGCCATGCGAGAATATGTCAAGTAGGTAAAGACCCCATATCGGGGACACATTGTTGATGGGTATAAACATCCCAGCCCTGAAACGACCCGCCAACAGTAGGAGACTGATCCGCCCTCAAGCAATGGCAGCTTCAGACGCAAAGGATCTTGGCCAAACAGAGTCTGCCGCAGCGCCAGGTCCTGGCACAGATAATTCTCAAAACGAACACTGGCGTTGGTGCCCACGGTGCGGCCACGAATTGCATAACGATCATTGCAAACTCAAGTGCCCCCATTGCCATTACTTCATGAGCTGTTCGGACTTTGATTGAACTTGCCGGTTCCCGGGCCCGACAACCGGCAGCGCGGTAAAGCTACCGCATCATGCGGCGTTTCCGTTCGTTTGGCTTTGCCCAATCATCGGTAAAACTGCGTTGACGGCTTGATTCGCCATTGAAACCTGAATTGCGAAAGTGCTATTGGTGAGGCAATCCGAATGCCCAATGCCGCCTCCCCCACGCCAATAACCGTCACCGGAACAAGCAGCGCGCGCGAACAATGGCTGGTGCTGGTGGCGGCTTTTTTGGGCTGGATGTTCGACGGCGTAGAGCAAGGTGTTTTTCCTCTCGTGGCCAGGCCGGCACTACAAGACTTGCTGGGCACGGAAGCTGACGCCGCCATTGGTCCGTGGATGGGCTACATCACCGCGCTTTTTTTGCTGGGAGCGGCGTTGGGCGGTTTAGTCTTCGGATGGCTCGGCGATCGGATTGGCCGGGTGCGCGCCATGATCTTTAGCATCCTCGCCTACTCGCTGTTTACGGGATGCTGCTATTTTGCCCAATCAGCGGCGCAACTGGGTCTTTTTCGATTTTTGGCGGCGATTGGCATGGGTGGCGAATGGTCGCTGGGGGTGGCGCTGGTAATGGAGTGTTGGCCCGAAAAGCACCGACCCCTCCTGGCCGGGGCAATTGGGGCGTCGGCCAATATTGGTTTTGGCCTGCTCGGGTTGCTGGGGATGCTTGCGCACGTGACGCGCGGCTCGTGGCGCTGGGTAATGCTGGCCGGGGCCGCTCCCGCGCTGCTGGCGCTATTCATTGCTCGGTATGTGCCAGAATCGCGGCGCTGGCGAGAGGCGGTCCAAGCGGGTACGGAGCGCCCATTGCGGCGTATCTTCTCGGGCACCTTGCGCGCTAGAACGCTGCTCGGCATCGCTTTTGCCGCCATTTCATTGATTGGGACCTGGGGATCCGTTCAGTGGTTACCGGCGTGGGCCGATCAAATGACTCATGGCCAAAACCGCAACGCAAAAGGCCTCACCCAAACGCTGATTGCCTTCGGCGCTGTCATTGGTTGTTTCATCGGTCCATGGATTGGAGCGCGCGCGGGCAGGCGACCGGCGTACTTCGTACTATGCCTGATGTCGCTGCTTTCCTGCGCGGCGCTCTTCCGGCTTGTTTCGGCTTATGGACCTTTTTTCCAAGTGATGAGCTTTGTGGTTGGCGCATCCACGGCAGCGATGTACGGGTGGCTGCCGCTGTACCTGCCCGAACTCTTCCCGACGGCTGTCCGGGCGACAGGCCAGGGCATCTGTTATAATGCCGGCCGGGTCTTTGCCGCCATCGGTGCGGTGGAGATGGGCCAACTGATGGCGTTTTATAGCGGGAGCTATGCCCGAGCCGGTGCAACCATAACTCTGGTCTACGCAATCGGCCTGCTGCTGATTTGGCTGAGTCCCGAAACCAAAGGCCGGCCGCTGCCGGCGTGAAGGCGTGCTACGAACGCCGACATATTAGGAGTTTCCTGGCGACCCTAATATTCTGACAAAATCCTGAATTCGGACCATGAACCCGGTCGCTTCTCCTCTAGCTCGTCTCGTGCATCTGTGGTAGGCCCCCTTCATCTGTGGTTGCCCCGAATCTGCGGGAAGCCGCTCTTCATCTGCGGTTTCCCCGAATCTGCGGGGAAACCCTCTTCATCCGCGGTTGCCCCGAATCTGCGGGGAGCCGCCCTTCATCTGCGGTTGCCCCGAATCTGCGGGGAGCCGCCCTTCATCTGTGGTAGCCCCGAATCTGCGGGGAAACCCCCTTCATCTGTGTTGCCCAAATCTGCCGGACCCCTAAAACGAGTATCGGTGGTCACGCAACAGGGTTCATTTAAAGAACTGCTTAATCACCTCGGCGACGCGTTGAATCTGCGGTTCGGTCAGTTCCGGGTAAATGGGCAAGCTCAGGCATTCGCGAGCGGCCTTTTCGGAGATGGGGAACGCGCCGGGTTTGTAGCCAAGGTGGGCATAGGCCTTTTGCAGGTGTAGAGGCAATGGATAATGAAGGGCACAACCAATTTGGTTGGCTTCCAGATGTTTTTTGAGCTCATCGCGGCGGGGGTGCCGGACGACATAGAGATGCCAGGCGCTTTCGGCATATTCAGCTTCGTATGGCAGCTGCAGCGGAGTGCCTTTGAGCAATTCATGGTAGCGGTGCGCCACCTGCCGGCGCGCCTTGGTCCAATCGGCCAGATGTTTAAGCTTCACCCCCAGCACGGCCCCCTGGATGCCTTCCATGCGGTAATTGTAGCCAATCTCATCGTGATAGTACCGTTGGGTCGAGCCGTGCTCGCGCAAGGCCCGGGCGCGAGTCGCAAAGGCCGCGTTGTTGGTCACCAACGCCCCGCCTTCGCCGTAGGCGCCCAGGTTTTTGCCAGGGTAGAAACTGAACCCGGAAACGGCGCCAAACGTGCCGATGACTTTCTCTTTGTAAGTGGCGCCATGGGCCTGGGCGGCATCCTCCACGAGCGGCAAGTTATGCTTGCGGCATATGGCCAGCAACGGGTCAAGATTGGCCGGGTGCCCGTAAAGGTGCACGGGCATGATAGCTTTAGTTCGTGGCGTGATGGCCCGCTCCACCTGGGCTGGATCCAGGTTGAAGGTGGCATCTTCGATGTCAACGTACACCGGCTTGGCGCCCGTATAGGAAATCGCCCAACTCGTCGCCACAAAGGTGCTGGGGGTCGAAATCACCTCGTCGCCAGGTCCGACCCCGAGCAGCAGCAAACCAACGTGCAGCGCCGAAGTGCCGCTGTTAAAGGCGACGCAGTGTTCGGCCGAGCAGAATTTGGCGAAATCCTTTTCGAATTGCGCCACATCCGGTCCGAGGCAAAACGAACAATTGTCCAACGTGCGCGCAATCGCCGCATCGATCTCTTTGCGCAGCGGGCGCATCTGCGCGACCAAGTCCAGATACGGCACCGCGCCGGTCTTATCAGGCTGAGTTGTCATGGCCGGGCAGCGTAGCGTTTTTTTACGGCGAGACAACCCTGGAAATCTCCGAGCGGCCGTCCGGAGATATTCGGACCCGGGAATTTGGTTTGATCTCCACTTTCGACCCACTAGATTCGGCTCATGCGCGAAGAGTCACTAAGTTTCCTTAAGAAACTGGTCAATACTCCCAGCCCGGTGGGGCACGAGGTCCGCGGCCAGCGCGTCTGGCTCGAGTACGTCAAGGCGTTTGCCGATGAAACTTTCTCAGACGCCTACGGCAACTGCGTCGGAGTGCTCAACAAAGGAGGTTCGCCCCGGCTGATGATGGCCGGTCACGCCGACGAAATAGCCATGGCGGTAAACTACATCGATGAAGATGGCTACGTGTACGTGCGGAAAATGGGGGGCGTCAACGCCGCCATCGTCAAAGCGCAGCGCGTGGTGATTCATACTCGCAACGGCCCCGTCAAGGGCGTGGTGGGCAATGTCGCGCCGCATCTGATGAAAGAGGAAAAAGATCCCAAGCCTCCCAAGATACATGATCTCTTCATTGATTTGGGTGCAAAGGGCCGCAAAGAAGCCGAAAAACTCGTCCAGGTCGGCGATCCTATCACCATCGCCGCGGAGTTTGACCTGCTCCGCAATGACCTGGCCATGGCCCGTGCTTTTGATAACCGCATTGGCACCTTCGCCGTGGCCGAGGCGCTGCGTTTGCTCAAAGAGTCCAAGACAAAATTGCAGGCTGAAATCTGCGCCGTTTCAAACGTGCAGGAGGAAGTCGGCTTGCTTGGCGCGCGACAGATTGCCTACACACTTGAACCTGACGTGGCGCTCGTGGTAGACGTCACCCACGCGACCGATTACCCAACCGTGAACAAGCCGCAGCATGGGGATATTCACATCGGGGCGGGACCGACAATCACTCACGGCGGATGCAATCACCCCGAAGTGGTGGCGCGGATCGAACAGATCGCCAAAGGTAAAAAAATTGCGTTGCAGCACGAAGCTACCTCCGGCACCAGCGGGACGGATACGGACGTCATTTTCTGGACCCGTGGCGGTATCGCCAGCGGGCTCATCAGCCTGCCCAACCGTTATATGCATTCGCCCGTAGAAGTGGTCAGCCTGCGGGATTTGGAGCAGATCCCGGAATTGCTCGCCGGCTTTGCCGCGTCTCTCAAGCGCGGCGAGGAATTTAAGGTCAGAATTTAGCCGCGGGGTTCTGCGCTTACTCACGCCCAACCGCCGGCTCAAAAGCCTCTGGAAAGACTGAGAGCCGTGGCCTTATTTCTTTTCCCCTGAGGCTTGGCTGGTCGCAGGCTTGTACAAACCCGCCTTGATAAATGGTTCCAGGTAGGCGCCGTAGCCGGCTTTTTCCATATCCGCGAGGGGGATGAACCGCAGTGACGCCGAATTGATGCAATAGCGCAAATGCGTTGGGCCGGGGCCATCGTCGAAGACGTGCCCGAGGTGTGAATCGGCTGCTTTCGAGCGGACCTCGGTACGCTGCATTCCGAGCGAGCCGTCCGAATGCTCGATAACGGACCGCTCGGCCAATGGACGGGTGAAGCTGGGCCACCCGCAACCCGAATCGAACTTATCCAGTGAACTGAACAAAGGTTCGCCCGAGACAATATCCACATAAAGCCCCGGCTGTTTGTTGTCGTAGAAAGCGTTGCGGAACGGAGGCTCGGTTGCCGCATGCTGGGTTACTTCGTATTGCATCGGCGTGAGCTTTTGCTTGAGCTCTGCCGCTGAGGGCTTTTGGAAATTGTCCATAGACGAATTAGTGAATGAGGCGGTGGCGGTTTGCTGAAGGGGCGTTGTGGTTGAGGACTGAGATTCGGCTCTGGAACAACCGCAGAATAACAATACCGACGCGCCAGCCAGGGTAGTAAACTCAGCAACGATTCTCGCCGTCGTCATGCCTCAGGATAAACTCAAGCCCACCAGCGCGCAACTTGGCGGCGGCCGAGGATTAGTGTGGGAACCCGACGAGTAGGAGTAATCACTGCGAGCGGTCACTTTTGTAAAGTCCCAAAAGCATGTTCTCGCGCCGAAATCCTAAGGCCGACACCTCGAAATCCAAAGAAGGGGACTGCCGCAAAGGAACGCAAGGAACGCAAGGATTCCGAAGGGTAACCTGACTTGCTAACTTGATAACCCTTTTGCCTCCCCTCAGTTTCTCCTCCCCGGTGTCTTTTAATTTGAGTCAACTCGACCCAACGACTTGCTGGAGTTCAACCTGTAACTTGCAACCTGCAACCTGTAACTTGTTCCGTTGCGCTCACGTCAGTCCTTCGAGTTTGCCGGCGGCTTGTTCCCATTCCGGATTGAGGGCGGCCAAACGCTCCTGAATCTCCAACAACTCACGGTTGATCGCCACCGCCACTCCTCCTTTTTCGTAAGTTTCCGGCTTTTCCAACTCGGCGGTGAGTTCGGCCTGGCGCGCTTCGAGGTCCTGAATCTGTTTCTCGAGGGTTTGCACGCGGAGTTCCTGGGCCTTGCGATATCGCGAGCGCGCCTGGCGCTGTTCGGCTTCCAGCCGCTTTTGATCTTTGCGCGTGGAACTGCCCGGCAACACAACGCCACGATCATTGCGCGCACCGTTTTTAGCAGCGGCCGAACCGAGGCTGCCCGCGGTGAGTCCGGCACGCTCGGAAACCGCCTTGGTTTTATCGAGGTAATATTGGTAACCGCCCGGGTAATGGGTGAGCCGCCCGGCGTTCACATGGACGACGTGATTGGCCAGCGCGCGGATAAAGTAAACGTCGTGGCTGATGAAGATCAAGGTGCCCTGGAATTGGTCGAGAGCGTAGGCCAGCGCGTCGATGCTGGCCATGTCCAGGTGCGTGGTTGGCTCGTCCATCAGCAAGAGGTTCGGCGGATCCAACAGGAGCTTCACGAGGGCCAGCCGGCTTTTCTCACCGCCACTCAACACGCTGATCTGCTTGAACACGTCGTCCCCGCGAAACAGGAAACAGCCGAGCAGCGTTCGGACAAATTGTTCGGTGATTCGTTGGGGGGTATCGAACGCCTCCTCAAGGACGGTGCGACCCGCCTGCAACATATCGACCCGGTATTGCGAATAGTACCCGGCTTTGACATTGTGCCCCAAGGTCCGCTCGCCGCTCTGGGGCGTCAGCACCCCGGCCAGAATCTTAAGCAAAGTCGATTTGCCCGCGCCATTGGGGCCGACCAGGACCACGCGCTGGCCGCGTTCGGCCTGAAAATCCACGCCGCGGTACACCACGTTTTCGCCGTACGCATGATGGATTTGCTCGAGCTTGATGACCCGTTGCCCGCTGCGCTGCGGTTGCGGAAATTTAAAATCGAGCTCCGCCATTTCGTTGGACGGCGCCTCCACTTTGTCCATCCGTTCGATCTGCTTGAGTTTGCTTTGAGCCTGAGCCGCCTTGGTGTTCTTGGCCCGGAACCGGTTGACGAACTCCATTAAGCGGGCGATCTCACGTTCCTGGTGCTTGAAGGCGGCCAGTAATTGTTGCTCCTGCGCCTCTCGCTGGAGAAGGTAATCGTCATAGCCGCCTCGATAGCGAATGAGGCGGCTTTGGCGAATCTCGACGATACTGCCGACGATCTGGTTGAGAAACTCGCGGTCATGCGAGATAAGCAGAATCGCACCCGGATAAGTTTTGAGATAGGCCTGGAACCAGAGCAACGCCTCCAGGTCGAGGTGATTGGTGGGTTCGTCGAGCAAGAGTAAATCCGGTTGCTGCACCAGCAATCGCCCCAAATGGGCCCGCATGACCCAGCCGCCGCTCATTTCCCTGGCGGGCCGGTCGAAATCCTTCTCTCGAAAACTTAACCCGGCGAGGATCTGCTTGGCTTTGGCTTCGAGGCGATAGCCGCCTAACTCATTGAACCGCTCATGCACGTCATCGTGGATGTCTTCCGGATGCAATGCCTCAGTCGGGTGATCCGCGTCCCACGATTTTAGAATCCGGCGCAGCTTGATGTATTCCGGCGTAATCCCTGTCGCCAATTCGATCACCGTTTCATCGCCGACGGGCGCGTTTTCCTGCGGCAAATAGCCAAAGGAAATTCCCCGCTCGAAAGTGATTTGCCCTTCATCGGGCGGTTCCGTGCCCAGCACGATCGAAAACAAGGTGGTTTTGCCAGCGCCATTCGGGCCAACCAGCCCAATCCTGTCCTCGCGGTTGACCTGCAACGTCGCATCGGCGAACAGGACCCGATCGGCGTAGGATTTTTTAATGCCAGAGAGAGTCAGCATGAGGTGTAAGGCACCTTGCCACGGTCGTCAGTCCTGACGCAATGCGCGCTCCAAGTGGCGCGCCGCCCGCAAAACCGCATAAACTTCAATGGCAGAGGCTTCCTCACGGTAAAAGATTAGAAAACTCGGGAAACCTTCGACCGCCAGGACCGGATACCGTCCAAACGGTCGTCCCGCCAGGAGCGCCTCCAACCCAACGCGGGGTGCCGTTGGATTTGTTGCAGGGTAGAATCCACCGCGCTGAGAAATTGTTCCGCAGAGTCGGGATTCCGGTCGGCAATCCGGGAATAAACATCGGCCAGATCAATGACGACGCGTGCGCGTTTCCGAAGAGCTTTCAAGCAGCCCTTTTTAGGCGCGCCTGTCGTCGTTTGGCCTTTGCCAGCTTTCGGACTTGAGCCAAGTCCGTCTTATTCCAACTGCTTGAATTCGTATCCAAACGGGCGAGCAATTCAGTCTCGAGCGCCGCGTCGTATCCGTACTCGCTATCCTCGAGTAATCGAAGGCCGGCGCGGATCACCTCACTCTGGTTCTGGAATCGCCCTCCTGTGATCAAGTCTTTCATCATTTTTTCGAAGTGATCGCCGATATTGACCGTCATGGTTAAATTCTGGTGGCCGATTATCTATTGTCAACTGTTGATACAGCTTCGGAGCGGTTTTTAGCGGCTCCTTCTACCGCCCGCCCCGCCCGGTTCAGCCTGCCCGCAATGGGTATTTCGGTTTCTTAACGTCCGTCGGCGGATTTTTCTTGAGCGCCTGCGAGACCTCCTGGATGGCGCGTTCCAACTGCGGATCGCCGCCTTTGGCCATGGCTGTGGGATCGTCAATGACGGTGATATCCGGATCGACACCGTGGCCTTCGATAATCCATTCGCCTTTGGTGCTGTAAATGCCGAACGTCGGCACCGTAATGCCGCCGCCATCGACGAGCGGAGGAGCGCCGGTGATGCCAATCAAACCGCCCCAGGTCCGAGTACCGATGAGGGGGCCCAGGCCGGCTTTCTTAAAGTAAAACGGAAAACAATCGCCGCCGGAACCGCTCCAGCCATTTATGAGCATGGCCTTCGGACCGGAATTGGCAACCTCCGGCCAGGACCAATCGTGCCCATCGCGCACGCCCCAATAATTGAGAGTTTTGCGGCTGAGCAATTCGACGAACCGGTCCGGGATCTGGCCGCCGCTGTTGAAACGTTCGTCGATGATCAATCCTTCTTTATTGAACTGCGCGCGAAATTGACGCACCAATTCGTTCTGTCCGTGCCGCCCGGTGTCGGGGACGTACACATACCCGACTTTTCCGTCGGTGGCCTCTTCGACTTTTTTGCGATTTTTTTCAATCCAGGCCAGGTGGCGCAGGCGCGCCTCGCTGGAAAGGGTCTGGACCAGAACTTCCCGCGCGCCTTCCAACTTCGGTTCGGCATTGACCGAGAGGAATACCGGTTTGTCAGCCAGGCCTTGAAAGGCGGCATAGGGCTCTTGCTCGGTGTCGAGCGGCAAACCATTCACTGCGAGCAGATAATCGCCTTCTTTGACGTCCACGCCAGGTTCCAGCAGCGGGCTGCGAACTTCCGCATCCCAAGGCGCCGCGCGGACGATCTTCTTGATTCGATAAGCGCCGTTTTCAAGAGCGAAATCGACACCTAAATAACCCACACCCTGTTGCCGGCTGGTTTCCACATCGCCCCCGCTGCGATAGGTATGGGAAGCGTTAAGCTCGGCGATCAATTCGCCTAAGACATAGTTGACGTCCCAGCGCGTTACCGCGTCGTCGATCAAATGGCCATACCGTTCGCGCATTTTCTTCCAATCGACTCCGTGCATGTTGGGATCGTAGAAGTAATCCCGTTCCAGGCGCCAGGCTTCGGTGAAGAGTTGGTGCCACTCGGCCACCGGATCGATCACCGTTTCCAATGAATTCAGCGGCAACTTTTTCTCGAATTTCTGGCCGTCCTTGGGCTCGATAATCGCGTAGTCTTTTTTGCGCCAAACCAAAAGTTTCTCGCCTTTGGCAGCGAGCATCGCGCCGTCCACGTCTTCGAGGACGGTTTTCTCCTCTCGCTTTTCCAGGTCGTAATACTTGAGGGTGCTCTTTTCCTCGGCTTCGCCTGTGCGCGGCAACTGCCGGTAAAGCAGCTTGTCGCTCAAGGCAGCCAGGTCGGCGAAGCGGCCAGACTTGGGCGGCAACACCACCGCGCGCGCTTCGAAATCCGCCAGGTCGATTTCCACCGGTTTGGGCGGCTTCTCTTC
>Ga0070741_10002978_pt1 | contig 43438 bp, 52 predicted proteins | sample Coa_R1_4_FD_66440 | JGI IMG/M metagenome (GOLD analysis project Ga0070741, IMG submission 66440) | Surface soil microbial communities from Centralia Pennsylvania, which are recovering from an underground coalmine fire - Coalmine... | ecosystem: Environmental > Terrestrial > Soil > Unclassified ... | reverse complement strand
TGCTCTCGCGCAGCTGGGTGACGCAGATGCGCTGGCTGCCGCCGGGGATGAAAACCTCGAACTGCGAGTTGCGGGAAGCGAGGCTCGCCGGGAGCAGCACGTCGGCGCCTCGCAGCGGCGCGCCCTGCGGCTCGAGGAGGAGCGCCCTCTTGAAGCGCTCCTTGAAGGTCGCCTCGTGCCACATCGCCTCCTCCCACACGGAGTCCCGGCGAATGGTCTCGGTGCTGAGCACCATGGCCCTCGGCTTGGTGGTGAGGACCTGGACGCCGAGGCGCAGCTCGTCCTCCGCGGCGAACACCCGGCGCACGACGCCGAGCAGCCACTCCTTCGAAGGCTCGATCAGGACGCCCACCAGCACGCCGTGCGCCGCCCACGGCGCATCGGCCCGGCGCATCGCGAGGCCCAGGCCGCCGGTGCTCGCATCGAGGATGCGCGCCGGCCCCTGGCGCGTCGCGGCGCGCAGCTGCGAGCGCTTCAGGCGCGTCGTCGTGTCGTCGATCATGAGCTGCAGGTCGCGCGCCTTGCCGCGCGCGCCGGGCTCGGCGTCGCTCCAGGGCGGCGCCACCGCCGCGATCGCCTCGTAGCCGTGGATGACGCGCGCCGCGCTCGCCATGGCGATGCGCTTGGTGCGGCGCTGCGGCGGATCCATGCCCCAATGCTCGAGCAGCCGGTTCAGCACCGCGAAGCGCTCGCGCAGCGTGTAGGCGCCGCCGAACAGCGTGTCGGGCTCGGCCGGGTCACGCCCCATGTCGCGCTCGAGCAGGCTGCGCAGCTTCGCCAGGCAGCTCGCCGTGCCGATATAGAGCGGCGCCGCCGCCGGCCGCGACGGCAGCCGCGCGAGCGGGCAGGGGCGGGCGTCGCCTGCGGGAACGACGCCGAAGGCGGCGGCATCGCTCCTCGCGGTTTCGAGCTCCACGCTCGCCGCGATGCGGCCGGTGATGCGGTAGGCGAGCTCCACGAGGCGCGGCCGCATCGACTCGGGCTGCGCGAGCTCGAGCAGCAGCGCGCGCAGGTATTCCTGGCGCGGGGAGCTCGGCAGCCGGTCTGACTCGAAGGCGGGGACGATGGCGCGCGCCACGGCGAGCTGCTCGGCGTTCTGGTGGCGCCAGTGCAGGCGCTCCCAGATCGCGGCGCCGGCGGAGAGATGCAGCATGTAGGACAGGGTGAGCCGTCGCCCGAGCCAGCGCAGCACGCGCACGTGGAGAAGGGCGTGGTTCCTGCGGATCCAGTCGCCCGGCTCCTCGTCGAGCGCGATCGCGAAGCCGTTGTTGAATTCGGTGGCGCTGTCGAAGAGCGCGCGCAGGATCGCCTTGTCGCCGTCGCGCCGCTCGCTCGGCCTGCCGCCCGGCGCGAGGTAGCGCTCGGCCATGAGGCGCCAGGACGGCCGCGCCGCATCGTCCAGGATCATGAGGATGCGCGCACGCCGCGCCGGCTCGAAGGCGGCCGTCTCGTTCATCGAGCGCGCCCAGTTCGTGAGCTCGGCGAGGCAGGCATCCGGGTCCGCCGCCGGCAGCCCGGCGAGCATCTTCTTCGCGTCCTCGACCGTCTGCAGCGGATGGTCGGGCAGCGTGCTTCGCCCGAAGGCGAGCTCGCGGAAGCGGCTCAGGTCGAACGAGGCCATGCGATTATTCTGCCAAGAGGCCGCTTCCTTGGACACCCTGCCCCGGTCGCCTGCGTGCTCGGGAGCGCCGTGGCAGGCCTACCGGCGCGACGGAAGCGGAAAGCTGTCAGTACGCTAGGCGCGAGCAGATCTCGCGCGCGAGCGGCGCCTGGTTGAGCGTGTAGAAGTGCAGGCCGGGCGCGCCGCCCGCGATGAGGCGCTCGCAGAGCGACGTCACCGCGTCGAGCCCGAGGGCGCGGATCGAGGCACTGTCGTCGTGCAGGCCCTCGAGCTTCAGGCGCAGCCAGCGCGGGATCTCGGCGCCGCAGGCGTCCGAGAAGCGCGCGAGCTGCGCGAAGTTCGCGATCGGCATGACGCCGGGCACGATCGGGATCGAGATGCCCGCGGCGCGCGCCTCGTCCACGAAGCGGAAATAGGCGTCCGGGTTGTAGAAGTACTGCGTGATCGCGGCATTCGCGCCGGCGTCCACCTTGCGCTTGAAGTGGCGTACCTCGTCGCGCGCGTAGCGCGTCTGCGGGTGGAACTCGGGATAGCAGCCGACCTCGATCGTGAACCAGTCGCCGGTGGTGCGGCGGATGAACTCGACCAGCTCGGAGGCGTAGCGGAACTCGCCCGCGGCCGCGAGGCCCGAGGGCAGGTCGCCGCGCAGCGCGACGATGTGGCGGATGCCGTTCGACCTGTAGCGCTCGAGCTGCGCCGCGATCTCCTCGCGCGAGGAGGCGATGCAGGAGATGTGCGGCGCCGCCTCGTGGCCGGCGCCGCGCATCTCGAGGACCGTCTCGAGCGTGCCTTCGCGCGTCGAGCCGCCGGCGCCGAAGGTCACCGAGAAGAACGCGGGCTTCAGCGCTGCGAGCTCGCGCCAGGTCTCGCGCAGCTTGTCCTTGCCCGCCGGAGTCTTCGGCGGGAAGAACTCGAAGCTAAGGGTTCTGCTTCCCATCGAGATACGGTTTGAGCGCCGCGAACACGGTCGCGTTCACCGGCGCCTCGAGCCCAACCTCGCGCGCCATGCGCGCGACCGCGCCGCAGAGCCAGGGCGCCTCGAGCTTGCCGCCTGCCTCGAGGTCGTGCGCCATCGACGCCTTCATCTCGGCGGGCAGCGAATCCATGTGCTTCATGCGCGTCTCGATGAAGTCGTCGGCGAGCGGGATGCCGCGCGCGCGGGCGAGGGTCCAGGTCTCGCGCATCGCCTGCTCGAACAGGCGCCGCAGGTCCGGATCGGCCCGCACCACGCCGAGCGGCGCGCGCGCCACCGCGGTCGCGCTCGAGACCGCCACGAGGAAGGCGAATTTCTCCCAGATGTTGCGCACCACGTCCTCGGAGAGCTCGGCGTTGATGCCGGCCTTCTTGCAGGCGGCGAGCAGGCGCTCGGCGAGCGGACGCTGCTCGGCAAGGAGCGCACCGAACTGCAGGCGCTGCATCTGGCCGATATGCTCGACGACCCCGGGGGCGGAGATGCGCGAGGCGATGTACGCGGAGCCGCCCATGACCGGCCTCGTGCCCAGGATGCCGCGCAGCATCTCGATCGACTCGACGCCGTTCTGGAACGGAATGACCACGCCGCCGTCGGCGAGGAGCGGCCGGATGCTCTCGGCGGCGGCCCGCGTGTCCCAGAGCTTCACCGCGAACAGCACCACGTCGACCGGGCCGATCTCCTCGGGTCGCTCGTAGACCTTCACCTTGAGCGTCGCGGAGCCGAGCGGGCTTTCGAGCCGGAGCCCTTTCTCCCGGATGGCCGCCAGATGGCGGCCGCGGGCAAGGAAGAACACCTCCTCGCCGGCCTGCTGCAGCCGGGCGCCGAAGTAGCCGCCGACGCCTCCGGTTCCAATGGCAGCAATTTTCATAGGAAGAAAATCAGGGACGCACCACGATTATCGTGAAAACGTGGTGCGTCCCCATTTTAGTAACGGTAATGGTCGGACTTGTACGGACCTTCCTTCGGCAGCCCGACGTACTTCGCCTGCTCGTCGGTCATCTCGGTGAGCATGGCGCCGAGCTTCGCGAGCTGCAGGCGCGCGACTTTCTCGTCGAGCTTCTTCGGCAGGATGTAGACGCCGACCGGGTACTTGGCGTTGTTGCCGTAGAGCTCGATCTGCGCGAGCACCTGGTTCGCGAACGAGGAGCTCATCACGTAGGACGGGTGCCCGGTGGCGCAGCCGAGGTTCACGAGGCGGCCCTCGGCGAGCAGGATGATGCGCTTGCCGTCGGGGAAGATGACGTGGTCGACCTGCGGCTTGATGTTCTCCCACGGGTACTTCTTCAGGCTCGCGATGTCGATCTCGTTGTCGAAGTGGCCGATGTTGCAGACGATGGCGTTGTTCTTCATCTTCGCCATGTGCGCGTGGGTGATGACGTGGAAGTTGCCCGTCGCGGTGACGAAGATGTCGGCCTTGTCCGCGGCGTAGTCCATGGTGACGACCTTGTAGCCCTCCATCGCCGCCTGCAGCGCGCAGATCGGGTCGATCTCGCTCACCCACACCTGCGCCTGCAGGCCGCGCAGCGCCTGCGCCGAGCCCTTGCCGACCTCGCCGTAGCCGGCGACCACCGCGACCTTGCCGGCGACCATGACGTCGGTGGCGCGCTTGATGCCGTCCACGAGGGACTCGCGGCAGCCGTAGATGTTGTCGAACTTCGACTTCGTCACCGAGTCGTTCACGTTGATCGCGGGGAAGAGCAGGCGCTTCTCCTTCTCCATCTGGTAGAGGCGGTGCACGCCGGTGGTGGTCTCCTCGGTGACGCCCTTGATGTCCTTCGCCATCTTCGAGTACCAGCCGGGGTGCGCCTTGAGCTGCTTCCGGATGGCGTTGAAGAGCGAGATTTCCTCCTCGCTCGCCGGATTGGCGAGCACCGCGCCGTCCTGCTCGGCCTTCTTGCCGAGATGCATGAGCAGCGTCGCGTCGCCGCCGTCGTCGAGGATCATGTTCGGGCCCTGGCCCGAGAACTCGAAAATGCGGTGCGTGTACTCCCAGTACTCGTCGAGCGACTCGCCCTTGTACGCAAACACCGGCGTCCCGCCTGCGGCAATCGCGGCCGCGGCGTGGTCCTGCGTGGAGAAGATGTTGCAGGAAGCCCAACGCACCTCGGCGCCGAGCGCCTTCAGCGTTTCGATGAGCACCGCGGTCTGGATGGTCATGTGCAGCGACCCGGCGATGCGCGCGCCCTTGAGCGGCTGGCGCGCGGCATACTCGGAACGGATCGCCATGAGCGCCGGCATCTCGGACTCGGCGATCGCGATTTCCTTGCGTCCCCAGTCGGCGAGCTTGAGGTCGGCGACGCGGTAGTCGGCGGACTTCTTGTCCATCACGGCTGCATTCATCTGCGGGTCTCCAGAAAGCAAAAGCGCCCGCACCGTTTCCGGTGCGAGCGCGGTTATATTTAGCTGAGCCTGACCCCTCGGTCTATCTCGGGGGACGCAACGCTCCTCAGCGAGCGCGGATTATCTCAGGAATCTTCGAGCGCGATCAAGCCCATGCCGGTCGTCATGGGCGCGTAGTAATGGCGCTGCACGCGCCGCACCCGGGCCGAAAGGGCGCCGCGCATGGTGAGCCACATGACGAGCTCGACCGCTTCGGCGCCCGCCTGCTCCATGATCTCCTGGTGCGAGAGCTCGCACAGGCGCTGCGGGTTCGCCTCGATCTGGTCGAGGAACCACTGGTCGAACTTCTCGTTCATGTAGCCGAAGCGCCGCCCCTGCAGCTGGTGCGACATGCCGCCGGTGCCCAGCACGACGACCTTGAGGTCTTCCCGATAGGAGGAAACCGCGTTCCGGATCGCCTGCCCGAGCTTGTAGCAGCGGCGCGCAGTCGGCAGCGGGTGCTGGATGACGTTCACCTCGAGCGGGATCGTGCGCACCGGCCAGCCTGCCGTCCCGTCCGCCGACACGCCGTGCGGGAAGCACAGGTTCATCGGCACGAGGAAGCCGTGCTCGACGCCCATCTCCTGGCAGACGGTGAGGTCGAACTCGTCGGCGATCAGGCGCTCGCAGAGGTGCGCCGAGAGCTCGGCATCGCCGGGCACCTCGGGCAGCGGGCGCGTGCCGAATCCCTCGTCGGCGATCGCATAGCGCTCCGCGACCCCGAGGGCGAAGGTCGGATATTTGTCGAGCATGAAGTCGGCGCCGTGGTCGTTGTAGACGACGATCGCGACATCCGGCTTCAGCCTGGCGAGCCAGTCGCGCACCGGGACATAGGCGTCGAAGAGCGGCTTCCAGGCCGGGTCGCCCTGCCGGCCGCGATCGACCACCGGGCCGACCGAAGGCACGTGCGAGAGCCCGATGCCGCCGACGATCCTGCCCATGGTCAGACGGCGCCGCTGATGTTGCGCGTCTTCAGGAACTCCTCGTAGCTCTCGCCGCGCATCTGCGCGCCCATGCGGTAGAGGCTGTTCCCGGTGGCCGAGCCGAGCTTGAGCATCCAGTAGATGTTGAGCCCGGCCTCGATCAGGCCGCGGAAATCCCTTTTCCGGATCAGATCCTTCTCTTCCGCGGTGAGCCCGAACTTCGCCAGGTAGGCTTCCTCGTCGGCCTTGAACGCATCGCGGTTCTTCGGATCGCACAGCGTGTGGCAGAGCTTGTTCAGGCGGCGTCCCTTGCGCGAGAGCCGCAGATCGAAGATCGACGTGTCCGGAATCGGGGTCAGAGGCCGCCCCATACCTCTTTCGCCGTGTCGATGCACAGCCGCAGCTTCGCCTTCTCCTGCTCGACCGTGAGATTGTTGCCGTGGTGGGTGCTCGAGAAGCCGCACTGCGGCGAGAGGCACAGGTTCTCGAGCGGCACGACCTTCGAGGCCTGCTCGATTCTCCTTTTCAGGGCATCCTTCGTTTCCAGCTCGGGAACCTTGGACGACACCAGGCCGAGCACCACGCGCTTGCCCTTCGGGATGTAGCGCAGCGGCTCGAAGCCGCCGGAGCGCTCGTCGTCGTACTCGAGGAAGAAGCCGTCGACCTCGAGCGTCGAGAACGCGGTCTCCGCGACGTAGTCGTAGCCGCCGCTCGCGAGCCAGGTGCTGCGGAAATTGCCGCGGCAGGTATGGATCGCCACGGTCATGTCGTCGGGCACCTCGCGGATCGCGTCGTTCACCGCCTGCGCGTACGTCGCGACGTCCTTCTTCGGATCGTCGCCGAGCTTGCGGAAGGTCTCCTGCACTTTCGGGTCGCCGAACATCGCGATCGTGGTGTCGTCGATCTGCAGGTAGCGGCAGCCGGCCTTGTAGAGGTCGGCGATCTCCTCGCGGTAGCAGCGCGTGAGATCGGCCCAGAACTCGGCCGGGTCGGGATACGTCCTGCGGATCGAGTCGCGGTCGCCGCGCGCGTGCAGCATGGCCGGGGAGGGCATGGTGAATTTCGGCGTGCCCTTCCTCACGACGCTCTTCAGGAACTCGAAATGCGGCACCATGCTCGGCTTCGTTCGCCGCAGCTTGCGCGTGACGAACATGGTCGGCGGCGCCGCCTCGACCGCCTTGAACTGCACCCCGTGATACGAGTCGCCCTCGCGGCGCAGCTCGACGCCGTCGAACCCCGCGATGAAGTCGATGTGCCACCAGTCGCGGCGGAACTCGCCGTCGGTGACCGACGGCAGGCCGAGGTCCTCCTGGAGCTTCACCGCGTCCCGGATCGCGCGGTCTTCCGCTTCTTTCAGTTTTTCGAAAGAAGTCTCTTTCTTTCTGACCTGGTCGCGCAGCTCGTGCAGCTCGCGCGGCCGCAGCAGGCTGCCGACGTGGTCGGCGCGGAAGGGCGGGCGCGAAGCTGCCGCCGTCATGCGCTCGCCTTCGTCCGCCAGCCCTCGTGGTAGCTGGTCTGCGCCATCCTGCTGTAGGGCGCCGCGCTCACCTTGGCGCGAATCTCGGTCTGCCGGTGGCGCTCGACGGTCGGCTTCTTCGTGCCGCCGTTCTCCTCGCCCCAGACCAGCTTGACCTCGGTGCCGAGCGCGATGTCGGCGTCCACGATGCCGAGCGAGAGCATGGAGCGCTCGTTGTAGCTGTAGCCCGAGAACATGTTCAGGCCGACCTGCCTTCCGTCCAGCATGATCTTGTCGTACGAGGCGGAAGTGTAGTTCGACAGCGGCAGGTCGAGGAACTTGTACGGGTCGCCCTGCTCGAGCATCGAGCGCCAGACCTTCAGCACATCGTCCGGGTTCCAGGCGAAGGTGACCTTGCGGCGATGCGGCTTGCCGGCCATCTTCTGCAGCGCTTCGCGTCCGATGAAGTCGTGGTCGAACTTGATGAACGAGCCGTAGCCCATCTCGTAGGGCGTGACGTAGTAGTCCTCGATGTTCTTCGACACGAAGCTGCCGCCGATCGAGCCGGTCGCCTCGTAGCTGTTGGCCGGCAGCCACTCGCGGTACTTCTTCATCTTTTCGCCGGTGTAGACGGCGGGCAGCGGCGAGGGAATCCAGCCCGATTCGCAGGTGTTGGTTGCGTAGGCGCGCGAGCCGACTTCCTTCAGCCCGAACTCCTTTCCGGCGGCGACGATCGCGGCGCGGATCTCCTCGCGCTCGGCGTAGGGGCCCCAGATCTCGAGGCCCGGCGCGCCCGCCATGCCGTGGCGCAGCGTGCGCACCTTGCGGCCGGCGAGGTTCATGGTGCCCATGTGGAAGAACTTGACCTCGGGCATCGGCCCGCCGTTCAGCTTCTCGATCACCTTCCAGGCGTTCGGGCCCTGGATCTGGAAGCGGTAGTTGGTGCGGTTGATCGCCAGGCCCTTGGTGTTGCCGGGCGAGCGATCGTCCTTCCTCGTCTTCACGTTGAAGCCGCCGGTCTCGGCGTGGAACTGGATCCAGCTCGCCGCCGGCGCGCGGCCGACGAACACCATGTGGTCCTTCTCGAGGTGGAACAGGATGCCGTCGCCGATGATGTAGCCGTCGTAGTTGGTCGGCGCGAGCTGCTTGGCGCGGTCGACCGGGAAGTTGGCGAAGCTGTTCATGCCGAGGTGGGTGAAGAGCTTGAGCGTGTCCGGGCCCTGCACGTACTGCTCGACCATGTGGTGCGACTGGTCGAAGAGCACCGCGGTTTTCGCCCAGGCCGCCTGTTCATCGCGCCAGTTGGAAAACTCCGAAGGCACCACGGGATACACGTAGGCGCCGATCTGAGAATTGCGAAGCATGTCGACCGTATTGCCGGCCGCCTTGAGGACTTCCTCGAGGTTGCGCATCTGTTTGCCTCCTCCTGTGGGGAGGGCTACTCTAGCGCAATGATTGGATCCAATCCAGCCCTGCGCGGGCCATCCTGAGGCCAAAACCCACGTGATTGGATACAAAAGCGTCGCCCTTCGCCTGCGTGAAATGATCCTGCGCGGCGAGCTCGCGCCCGGTCAGCGTCTCGCGGAGATTGCGCTCGCCGAGCGCCTGGGCGTGTCGCGCACGCCGATCCGGCAGGCATTGCCGGCGCTCGCGCGCGAGGGGCTGCTCGCCGCGGCCGGACGCCGCGGCTACCTGGTGCGCTCGTTCAGCGCGGAGGACGTGCTCGACGCGATCGAGACGCGCGGGCTGCTGGAAGGACTTGCGGCGCGGCGCATCGCCGAGCGCGGCGCTCCCCCGGAATTGGTTCATTCTTTGAAAGAGTGTCTTGCTCAAGGCGACGAAATCCTGGCCAGGCGGCGCTTCGAGAGCGCGGACGAGCAGCGCTATGGCGAGATGAACGGCCGCTTCCATGCGCTGATCGTCGAGGGCGCCGGGAGCCGCATCCTCGCCGATACCCTGGCGCGCAACGACCACGTGCCGTTCGCCTCGGCGCGCGCCGTGGCGTTCAGCCGCGACCTGCAGGTGCTATTGCCGGTGCTGCACTACGCGCATCGGCAGCACCACGCGATCGTCGAGGCGCTGGAGAGGGGCGAGGGCGCGCGCGTGGAGGCGCTGATGCGCGAGCACGCGACGCCGGTAAAGGAGTCCTTGAACCTGAAGCTCTAGGCCGCTTGCTTCAGCGCGAGCGCCTTGTCGGTCGCTTCCCAGGTGAATTCCGGCTCCTCGCGGCCGAAGTGGCCGTAGGCGGCGGTTTTCTCGTACACCGGCCGCAGCAGGTCGAGCATCTGGATGATGCCCTTCGGCCGCAGGTCGAAGTTCTCGCGCACGAGCTGCGCGATCTTGTCGTCGGAGATCTTGCCCGTGCCCTGCGTGGTCACCATCACGCTGGTCGGCTGCGCGACGCCGATCGCGTAGGACACCTGCACCAGGCACTTGGAGGCGAGCCCCGCGGCGACGACGTTCTTCGCCACGTAGCGCGCCGCGTACGCCGCGGAGCGGTCCACTTTAGACGGATCCTTGCCGGAGAACGCGCCGCCGCCGTGCGGCGCCGAGCCGCCGTAGGTGTCGACGATGATCTTGCGCCCGGTGAGGCCGCAATCGCCGGTCGGGCCGCCGATCTCGAAGCTGCCGGTCGGGTTGACGAGGTATTTCACCTTGCCCTTCACCAGGTTCTTCGGCAGCACCGGCTTGATGATCTGCTCGATCACCGCCTCCTCGATCTGCTTGTGCGCGAGGCCCGGCGCGTGCTGGGTGGAGAGGACCACCGTGTCGATGGCGTCGGGCTTGCCGTTCGAATACTTGAGGGTCACTTGCGACTTGGCATCCGGCCGCAGCCACGCGAGGCGCCCGTCGCGGCGCACCTCGGCCTGGCGCTCGACCAGGCGGTGCGAGAGGTAGATCGCCATCGGCATGAGCGAGGGCGTCTCGTCGCACGCATAGCCGAACATGAGGCCCTGGTCGCCCGCGCCCTGGTCGAGGTCGAGGCCCTTGCCCTCGTCCACGCCCTGCGCGATGTCGCGCGACTGCTCGCCGTAGGCGACGATGACGGTGCAGGTGTGCGTGTCGAAGCCGATCGTCGGGTCGGTGTAGCCGATGCGCCGGATGGTCTTGCGCGCAACGGCGTCGAAGTTGACGCGCGCGTTGGTAGTGATCTCGCCCGCGAGCACGACGAGGTTGTTCTTCACCAGCGTCTCCGCCGCGACGCGCGAGCGCGGGTCCTGGGCTAGAATCGCGTCGAGCACCGCGTCCGAGATCTGGTCCGCGACCTTGTCCGGATGGCCCTCGGACACCGATTCCGAAGTAAAGAGAAATTCGCTCATAAGAATTCTCGGCTTGCGCTCGCCTGTGAATGGAAGGCCGCAAGGATACCAAACTCTTGCATCGCCTCATTAGGTTCGTCCTTCGATCGAGCGCCGCGCTGCCCCTCGGCGCGCTGCACGCCGTGGGAAGCCTCCTCGGCTGGCTGATCTATGGGATATCGCCCAACTACCGCAGGCAGCTGCGCGCGAATCTCGAGCGCGCGGGCTACGGCGACGCGCGCACGCGGCGCGCCGCGATCGCTTCCGCCGGGCGCATGCTTACCGAGGCGCCCGCGCTCTGGTTCCGCAGCCACGAGTCGGTCGCCGCGCTGGTTCGCGAGGTGAGCGGCGTCGAGGCCGCGTACGCGGCGCGCGCGCGCGGCGAGGCGCTTCTCTTCCTCACGCCGCACATGGGGTGCTTCGAGGTCACCGCGCAGTACCTCGCGCACAAGGCGATGGCCGAGGGCCTGAGCGTCACGGTGCTCTACCGGCGCTCGCGCCTCGCGTGGCTCGAGCCGGTGATGGAGGAGGGCCGCGGCCGCGCCAACGTGCGCCTCGCGCCCGCCGACGTCTCGGGCGTACGGCAGATCTTCGCCGCGCTGCGCGCGCGCGAGCCCGTCGGCCTGCTGCCCGACCAGGTGCCCAGCCGCGGCGAAGGCGAGTGGGCGCAGTTCTTCGGACGCCCGGCCTACACCATGACCCTCGCCGCGAAGCTCGCGGAGCGACAGGGCACCGCGTGCTTCCTTGCGTACGGCAAGCGCCTGCCGCACGGGCGCGGCTATGACATCGTCCTTCGCCCTTATCCGGAGAAGATTCCAGGCGAAACGCCGGCGCGGCGGCTCAACCGCGCGATCGAGACCCTGGTGCGCGAATGCCCCGAGCAGTACCTCTGGGGCTACAACCGCTACAAGGTGCCGAAAGGCGTGAAGGCGCCGTGAGCGCAGCGGTCTTTGCCTTCATGTACATGGTGCACTTCCTGCCGCTGCGCCTCGTGGCGCCCATCGGCAACGCCGTGGGGGCGGCTGCGTTCTGGCTCATTCCCGAGCGGCGCAAGGTAACGCGCATCAACCTGCAGAAATGCTTCCCGCAGCTTTCCCGGAACGAGAGGGAAAAACTGGCGCGCGCGCACTTCCGCGCCTTTTGCCGCAGCTTCGTCGAGCGCGGCATCCTGTGGTGGGGCTCGCGCGCGCGCATCGCGCGGCTGGTGCAGCTCGAGGGGCTGGAGCACCTGCCGAAGGGAAGGCCCACGATCCTCTTCGCGCCGCACTTCGTCGGCCTCGACGCCACGCTCTTGCGCCTTTCGCTCGACTACCCGGTGGCGATGATGTATTCGCGCCAGAAGGACCCGCGCTTCGAGCGGCTCCTCTACCGCGGGCGCACGCGCTTCGGCGGCCGCATGTTCCCGCGCCAGGCCGGCGTGAAGGAGGGCCTGCGGGCGATCGAGTCAGGAGCGCTCTACTACTACCTGCCCGACCTCGACTACGGCCCGAAGCGCTCGGTGTTCGTGCCGTTCTTCGGCGTGCCGGCGGCGACCGTGACCGGGCTGTCGTATATTGCGCGCGAGACGCGCGCAGTCGTGGTGCCGTGCGTGACGCGCATGCTGCCGGGCGGCGAGGGCTACCGGGCGATGCTCTATCCGGCGTGGAAGGATTTCCCGAGCGGCGACGACGCGGCCGATGCGCGCCGGATGCTGGCATTCGTCGAGGAGCGCGTGCGCGAGATGCCCGAGCAGTACTTCTGGCTGCACAAGCGGTTCAAGACGCGCCCCGAAGGAGAGGCAAGATTTTATTGAAGCTCGCGGTTTACGGCGCCGGATACATGGGCCGGCTGCATGCCGAGAAGTTCGCCGCGCTCGCGAACGTACGCATCGTTTCGGTGACGGATCCCGACCCGGAGCGCTGCCGCGCGCTCGCTCCCCTGGTCAAGGGCGCCGGTGAAAAGCCGGGCGCCGCGGTGGTGGCGGTGCCGACCGAAAAGCACTACGACGTGGTGAGCGAGTGCCTGGAGCAGGGGCTGCACGTGCTCGTCGAGAAGCCGCTCGCCAGCACGGCGCCTCAGGCCCGCAAGCTGGTGGAGCTCGCGAGGAAGAAGGACCGGCTGCTGCAGGTCGGGCACGTCGAGCGCTACAACAGCGTCTTTACCGCGCTCGCGCGGCGCATGGCGCGGCCGCTCTACATCGAGGCCGAGCGGCTCGCCGGCTTCAAGCAGCGCGGCGCCGACGTGGACGTGGTGCTCGACCTCATGATCCACGACATCGACCTCGCGCTCGCGCTCTGCGGCAAGGAAATCTCGGGCGTCAGCGCCTGCGGCTTCCGCGTGCTGACGGGCGAGATCGACATCGCGAACGCGCGCATCGAGTTCGCCGACGGCTGCGTCGCCAACCTCTCGGCGAGCCGCGTGAGCCAGGCGCCGGTGCGCAAGCTGCGCGTCTTCCAGACGGACCTGTACGCGTCGGCCGACCTGCAGGCGGGGAAACTCCGCTACGTGAAGAATGCCGGCGGCGGGCTCGAATCCACCGAGGACGCGCAGGAGAAAGGCGATGCGCTCGCGATGCAGGCGCGCGCATTCGTGCAGTCGGTCCTCAGGAAGGAAAAGCCCGCGGTGAGCGGCGAGGACGGGCTGCGCGCGCTGCAGACCGCCTTGCAGATCGGAACGCTGGTGCGCGAACGCCTGGAGCGCTTCGGATGAACGTCGCCATGGTGGACCCCGCGGGCGAATACCGCTCGCTCAAGGACGAGATCGACGCCGCGGTCGCGCGGGTGCTCGCTTCCGGGCGCTACGTCCTCGGTCCCGAGGGCGAGGCGCTCGAGCGCGAGCTGGCGGCGTACGTCGGCGCGCCGCACGCGGCCGGCCTGAACTCCGGCACCGACGCGCTGCATCTCGCGCTGCTCGCGGCGGGCGTCGGGCCGGGCGACGAGGTCGTGCTCCCGGCGTTCACGTTCTTCGCCACGGCGGAGGCGGTTTCCTATACCGGCGCGACGCCGGTGTTTGCCGACGTGGACGCGGCGACCTTCAATCTCGATCCTTCCTCCGCTGAACGCAGCCTCTCGCCGCGGACGAAGGCGATCATCGCGGTCCACCTCTTCGGCCAATGCGCCGCGCTGAATGCGATCGATTCCCTCTGCAAGGCGCGCGGGCTGCTCCTCATCGAGGACTGCGCGCAGGCGCTCGGCGCCGACTTTGCGGGACGGCGCGCGGGCGGCTGGGGCGACTTCGGCTGCTTCTCCTTCTATCCCACCAAGAACCTCGGCGCGGCGGGCGACGCCGGCCTCGTCACCGCGCGAACGAGGGAGCACGACGAGGCGCTGCGCATGCTGCGCCACCACGGCAGCCGCAAGACCTACCTGCACGAGCGCGTGGGCTGGAATAGCCGCCTGGACGAGCTGCAGGCGGCGATCCTGCGGGTCAAGTTCCGCCACCTCGAGCGTTTCAACGAGGCGCGCCGCCGCATCGCCGCGCTCTACCGCGAAAAGCTCGCGGGAAGCGCCGTGACTGCGCCCGCGGAGCACGGGCGCGGGCGCCACGTGTACCACCAGTTCACGATCCGCAGCGCGCGGCGCGACGCGATCCGCGAGCGGCTCGCCGCCGAGGGCATTGCGAGCTCGGTGTTCTATCCGATCCCGCTTCACCGCCAGCCGGCCTACGAGGCGCAGCACGGAAAACGCTCGCTGCCGGCCTCCGAGCAGGCGGCGCAAACCGTGCTCTCGCTTCCGATCCATCCGCTCCTCGAGGCGGCCACGGTGGAGCGCATCTGCAGCATCGTGCGGGCGAGCGCGTGAAGCTCCGGTTCACGAAGATGCAGGGCGCGGGCAACGATTTCGTCGTCCTCGACTGCACGAAGGAGGGGTTTTCCCTCTCCAGGAGCCAGATCCGGGCGCTCGCGGATCGCCACTTTGGCGTGGGCTGCGACCAGGTGCTGGCGGTGGAGCGGGCGACCCGCGCCGACGCGGATTTCCGCTACCGCATCTTCAACGCCGACGGCGGCGAGGTCGAGCAATGCGGCAACGGCGCGCGCTGCTTCGTGAAGTTCGTGCACGCGCGCGGCCTCGCCACGAAGCGCGAGCTCCGCGTCGAGACGCTGGGCGGCCTGATCGCGCCGCGCCTGGAAGACGACGGCGAGGTGAGCGTGGACATGGGAGCGCCCGCGCTCGAAGCGCCCCTGGTCCAGAAAATTGACGTTCAAGGCGGGATTCTCGACGTCGCCATCCTGTCCATGGGAAACCCGCATGCCGTCCAGCTGGTGGCGGACGTCGCGCGCACGCCGGTCGCCACGCAAGGGCCGCTCCTCGAGCATCACCCGCGCTTCCCGAACCGGGTCAATGCCGGCTACATGCAGGTTCTCGACCGGCAGCGCATCGCGCTGCGGGTGTGGGAGCGCGGCGCGGGCGAAACGCTCTCGTGCGGCACCGGCGCCTGCGCCGCGGCGGTGAGCGGCATCGCCCGCGGGCTGCTCGATTCGCCGGTGCGCGTGGAAACGCGCGGCGGAGCGTTGACCATCTCTTGGTCCGGCGGCGACAATGCGGTGTGGATGAAGGGGCCGGCGCAAAGCGTCTTCGACGGGGACATGGACCTGTGAAAACAAGATGAACAAGGACGACGTCGCCCAGTTCCTGAAGTCGCATCCGCAGTTCTTCGACGAGCACCCCGGGCTGCTCGAGAACATCCAGGTGCCCCATCCCCACGGCGGCCGCGCCATCCCGCTCGCGGAGCGCCAGACGCTCGCGCTGCGCGAGAAGACGAAGCTCCTCGAAGGCAAGCTCTCCGAGCTGATCCAGTTCGGCGAGGAGAACGACGCGATCAGCGAGAAGGTGCACCGCCTCTCGGTGGCGCTCGTCGGCGCGCGCGACTTCCCGGCGCTCGCGCGCTCGCTCTACTTCCACCTGCGCGAGGACTTCGCCGTGCCGCACGTCGCGCTGCGCATCTGGGGCAAGAGCGTGCCGGCCGATTTCGAGGAGGCGCAGGCCGTGGGCGAAGCCGAACGCCGCCATGCGGAGGCAATGGGCGCGCCGCAGTGCGGCGCCGCGGCCGGCAATCCGCTGCTCGGCTGGTTCCGCGATGCCGCCGAGCACGTGCGCTCGCTCGCGCTCGTGCCGCTCGGCCAGACCGCGGTCTTCGGCGTGCTCGCGCTCGGCAGCGAGGACCCGCAGCGCTTCTTCCCCGAGATGGGGACGCTTTACTTGCGCCGCATCGGCGAGCTGTGCGCAGCCGGCGTGACGGCAAGGCTGTAGAAAGTCCGCCCCACGCGGACCGGCGCCTCGCAGCCGAGTACCTGCATTCGCTGAAGACCCAGCGCAGGCTCTCGCCGGCGACGCTCGAGAACTACGCGCGCGCGCTGGACGTGCTCTTCACGCTGGCCGGCGAAGCGCGCCTTGCCTCCCTCGAGCCGTCGCACGTGCGCCGCTTCGTCGCGCTGCTTCACGGGCGCGGGCTCGCGCCGCGCTCGCTCGCGCTCGCGCTTTCCGCCTGGCGCGGGCTTTTCGCCTGGCTCGTGCGGCATCGCGGCTTCGCCGCGAACCCCGCGCTCGGCATCCGCGCGCCCAAGGCGCCGCGGCCGCTGCCGAAGGCGCTTTCGGTCGAGTCCACCGAGCGGCTGCTCAACGCGCGCACGCCGGGCGCGCCGCCGATGCTGCGCGACCGCGCCATGTTCGAGCTGCTCTACTCCTCGGGGCTGCGGCTCGGCGAGCTGGTCTCGCTCGACCTCGGCGACGGCAAGCTCGACCTGCCGCAAGGCGAGGTCACCGTGACCGGCAAGGGCTCCAAGACGCGCACCGTGCCGGTCGGCGCGAAGGCGCGCGAGGCGCTCAAGGAGTGGCTCGCCGTGCGCGCCGCAATCGCGGCGCCGGGCGAAAAGGCGCTCTTCGTCGGCAGCCGCGGCAGGCGCATCGCGCCGGCGGTCGTGGGGCTGCGCCTGCGCGCGTGGGCGCGCGCGAGCGGCCTGCCCGAGCACGTGCACCCGCACATGCTGCGCCACTCGTTCGCCACGCACGTCCTGCAGTCGTCGCAGGACCTGCGCGCGGTGCAGGAGATGCTCGGCCACGCCAGCATCGCGACGACGCAGGTCTATACGCACCTCGACTACCAGGCGCTCGCGAAGGTGTACGACGCGGCGCACCCGCGGGCAAAGAAGCGATGAGCGTCCTCGTCCTCAAGAAGGGCCGCGAGAAATCGCTCAGGCGCCGCCACCCGTGGGTCTTCTCCGGCGCCATCGAGAAAGTGGTCGGCAAGCCGGAAATCGGCGACACCGTGGAGATCCGGGACAGTTCCGGCAAGCCCGTCGCGCAGGCCGCCTACAGCCCGCATTCCCAGATCCGCGCGCGCGTCTGGACCTTCGACTGCGCCGAGGCGGTGGATGCGGCGTTTTTCCGCGAGCGCCTCGCCCGCGCGATCGCGATGCGCGATGCGCTGCCCGCGGCGCGCCACACGAATGCGTTGCGGCTCGTGCACGGCGAGTCCGACGGCCTTCCGGGCCTGGTGGTGGACCGCTACGCCGACGTGCTCGTCGCGCAGTTCCTGGCGGCGGGCGTCGAGCGCTGGCGCGACCCGATCCTCGACGCGCTCGCCGAGCTCGCGGGCTGCGAGGCCGTCTACGAGCGCTCCGACGCCGAGGTGCGCAACCTGGAAAAGCTGCCGGCGCGCGCCGGGTTCGCGCGCGGCGACCGCAATGCCTCGCGCGCACCGATCATCGAGCACGGGCTCAATTTCCGCGTCGACGTCGAGCAGGGACAGAAGACCGGCTTCTTCCTCGACCAGCGCGAGAACCGCCAGCGCGTGCGCGCGCTCGCCACGGAGCGCGCCGTGCTCGACGGCTTCTGCTACACCGGCGGCTTCGCCATCGCGGCGCTCGCCGGCGGCGCGCAGCGCGTCACCGCGATCGAGAGCTCGGTGCCGGCGCTCGAGGTGGCGAAGGAGAACCTCGCCTGCAATCCCTTCGACCCCGGCCGCGTCGAGTTCGTGCACGCCGACGTGTTCGCGCAGCTGCGGCAGCTGCGCGACCGCGGCGCCAGGTTCGACCTCGTGATCCTCGATCCGCCGAAGTTCGCGCCGACTGCGGCGCAGGCGGCGAAGGCTGCGCGCGCCTACAAGGACATCAACCTGCTCGCGCTGAAGCTGCTCTCCCCGGGCGGCCTGCTCGCCACCTTCTCCTGCTCGGGGGGCGTGCCGGCGGATCTCTTCCAGTCGATCGTCGCCGGCGCCGCGCTCGACGCCGGCGTCGAGGCGAAGATCATCGAGCGCTTCGGCGCCGCCGCCGACCATCCGGTCGCGCTCGAATTCCCCGAGGGCGACTACCTGAAAGGGCTGCTGGTCTTCAAGGCCTCATAAATCAGGGACGCACCACGTTTTCCCTTGCCTGGTCAACGAAGAAGGAGGCCCCTCCGTTGACTAACCATGCCGCGCCGACGCCGTATCACCGTTCCGGGATTGCCGATGCACATCGTGCAGCGCGGCAACAACCGCGGCCCGTGCTTCTTCGAAGATGCCGATCGCCGCTTTTATCTTCACCACTTGGCTCGGATATTGCCCGAGGCGAGCTGCGAACTTCATGCGTACTGCTTGATGACGAACCATGTCCATCTTCTCGTGACGCCTCTCGCCTCGAACAGCTGCGCTTGCCTCATGCGACGTCTGAATTTGCTCCATAGCCAATACATGAACCGCAAATACGAACGTACGGGCTCGCTATGGGAGGGCCGCTTTCGCTCCTGCATCGTCCAAAGCGAGGCGTATCTGCTGAATTGCTATCGCTATGTCGAGTTGAATCCGGTCCGCGCAAGGCTGGCGGACAGTCCCGACGCTTTTGAATGGTCAAGCTACCGCACGAACGCTCGCGGGGTTCCGAGCACGTTCATTACGCCCCATGAGGAGTATCAACGGCTTGGTACATCAGCCGAAGATCGATATGCCTCTTACCGATCGCTTTTCGGTGGACCGGAGCCCATGCTCGCGGCAATCCGCCAGGCAACGAACGGGAATCTGGTTCTCGGCAGTCGCACTTTCATGGACCGCTTGTCCGCGAGTCTTGGCAGGAGAGTCGAGCGCGGCAAGGCAGGTCGGCCCGCCAACCGGGACAAAAACGTGGTGCGTCCCTGATTAGAAGGGGTTGGGGCGGCCGACCTGGCGCTCGAGGCGCGAGATCTCCTCGTTCGTGTGGCGCTCGAAGGGCGCCTGCACGATGCGCATGCCCATGGAAGGATCGCGGTAGATGCGCCGCGCCTGGTGGTTCTGGGTGCTGACGCGCACCTGCTCCATCATCGCGCCGCCTGCGGCCGAGTACATCTCGGTGATGCCGAAGCAGGTGCAGGCGTAGGTCTGGGTCGCGGAGGTCTCGACGTAGACGCCGGTACCGCGGATGCCGATGGTCACGGTCTGCGCGATGACGCTGCGCGGCGCGCCGGTGCGGAAGGTCGCGCCCATCGCGCCGGTGACCAGGCGCAGCGCGTCGATGAAGGACTCGCGCCAGTCGCGCTGGCGCAGCTCGAGCCGGCTGCCGGGCCGCAGGAAGTAGGAGTCGCCGGCGACGCTGAACCACACGCGGCCGTCCGCGCCCGTGCGCACGGCCTGCCCGCCCTCGATGCCGCTTTGCGCCGTGAGCGGGCGCTCGTCGAGAAAGACGTCTCCCGACACCTCGTGCACCACGCCCCACTTGGACTGCGCGTGCGCCGGCAGCGGCAGGAGCGCCCCGGCGAGGCAGAGGAATTGCCTTCTCGAAGTCACGTGGCTTGGTCGTCTCCGGGCTGGCGGCCTTACGCGGTTAAAATCGCACCCATGCAAGAGAACACCATGGTGCCGGTCACCATCCTGACCGGATTTCTCGGCGCCGGCAAGACCACGCTGCTCAACCGCATCCTCAAGGAGGACCACGGCCACCGCATCGCCGTGATCGAGAACGAGTTCGGCGAGGTCGGGGTCGACAGCGACATCATCGAGAAGTCCGACGAGCAGATCGTCGAGATGAACAACGGCTGCATCTGCTGCACGGTGCGCGGCGACCTGATCCGCATCCTCGGCGAGCTGAAGGAGAAGCGCGACGCCGGCTCGCTCAAGTTCGACCGCGTCGTCATCGAGACGACCGGCATGGCCGACCCGGGTCCGGTGGCGCAGACCTTCTTCACCGACGAGGAGATCGGCAACTACTACCTGCTCGACTCCATCCTCACGATCGTGGACGCGAAGCACGCGCCGAAGCAGCTCGACGAGTTCCACGAGGCGCAGGAGCAGGTCGGATTCGCGGACCGCATCCTCATGTCGAAGACGGACCTGGTGTCCGAAAGCGAAATCGAAAACCTGTCCAAGCGGCTGAAGCGGATGAATCCGCGCGCGCCGATCAAGAAGGTGCACTTCGGCGACGCGCCGATCGGCGAGGTGCTCGACATCCGCGGCTTCAACCTGAACGCGATCCTCGAGCTCGACCCGGAATTCCTCACCAGCATCCAGCACGAGCACCACGACGAGGTCGAGTCGTTCGTCTACGAGTCGGACAAGCCCTTCAACGGCGACAAGCTCGAGCAGTTCCTCTCCGGCATGATCCAGGTCTACGGCCCGGATCTCCTGCGCTACAAGGGCGTGCTGTGGATGAAGGGCAACCCGCGCCGCGTCGTGTTCCAGGGGGTGCACATGATGATGGGCGGCGACCTCGGCAAGCCTTGGGCGAAGACCGAGAAAAAGCGCTCGATCCTCGTCTTCATCGGCAAGAAACTGCCGAAAGACCTGTTCCTGGCAGGCCTGAAGGAGTGCCTCGCCTAGGCGAGGCGGCTGGCGACGAACATCAGCGCGGCGCCGGCGCACGTCAGCCCGATCAGGCCGAGCGCGGTGCCCGAAGTCGCCTGCGAGTGCGCCTCCGGCAGGATGTCGGAAGCGCCGATGTAGAGCAGGAACCCGGCGAAAAAGCCCAGATAGACCACCAGCGCCCCTGGCGGCACTTCGATGAGCAGCGTCGCCGCCGCGCCGGCGACCGGCGCGATCGCGTCGAGCAGCAGCATCAGCTTGGAGCGCAGGCTGGTGTTGCCGTGCACGAGCATCAGGCTCACGGTATTGAGGCCGTCGCAGAAATCGTGCGCGATCACGGCGATCGCGACGGCGATTCCGGCGGCGTCGGAGACCTGGAACGCGAGGCCGATGCCCAGGCCGTCCATGAAGCTGTGCCCGGCGAGAGCGAACGCGGAGAGCACCCCGACCTGGGGATGGCGGTGCGAGGCGTAGTCCTCCTCGTGGCCGTGGTGGATGAGGACGAACTTCTCGAGCGCATGGAACAGGAGAAAGCCCACGACGAGCGCCACCATCGCGTAGGTCGCGTCGATGCCCCGGGCGTAAGCGAGCGCGAAGGTCTCGGGCAGGATATCGAAGGCGACCACGCCGAGCAGCACGCCGGCGGTGAACGCGAGGATGAGATGGATCCGGCTGCGATAGCGCAGCGCGAACGCCCCGCCCGCGAGGGTGGAGGCGAACGTCGTCAGGGCGAGGACGAGGGCGATCATCGGCGCGGGCGCATCTTATACGCTTGGCGGCGCCGACCCTACTGGCAGCTTGGGCGCTCGAGCCGGATCTGCAGCGTGCTCAGGTAAGGCTGCATCTGAAGGGCGGTGCGCAGGCTGTCTGCAGCACGCTCGCGTTGCGCCTTGCTGGCTTCCAGTTCCCGCGCGATGCTGCCGCATCCTCCGGCCGAGGCGGTACCGGAGTCGCGGCATGCCTTCAACCGGTCCTCCAGATCGAGGGTCGCGCTATTCAGCGCGATCAGCGCCTGCGCATGCTTCGTGACGTCGTACTCCAACGCGTACTTGTCGAGGGCCTGCATCACCCACCGGCGCTCCTCGGCGCCCATGCAATCGACGCCTGCGGCCCGCGCGCTGCCTGTTGCGACCGCCAGGACGGCGAGCGCGCAGGCGAGCCTCATCGCGCGGGGCCTTTGTAAGGCGAGATCTGCTCGGCCGTCATGCGGTATCCGGCGACCGCCATGCCCATCGCCTCGTTGCCGCCTTTCAGCGCCTCGCTTCGCGTGGTATCGAGCACGCCGATGACCCACACTGCATCCATCGTCCGCAGGTTCTTCACCGGCTTGGCCGGGAAGACGTGGATGATCTGGTTCGCCGGGGGCGGGGGGACGTGGATGCAGGCGCCGAAGTAGGGCACCAGAAGGAATTCCGTCACGTCCTCCTTGACCCTCTCGAGCGGCACCACGAAGCCCGGAAGCCGCACGCGCTGGCCGTTCCACGCCGGCTCGACGGGCGCCTCGTCCCAGGCCTTCTTCATTTTCTCCAGCGCCTCCGTCGCGCGCCGGTCGCCGTCGTTCAGCATGGCGAGATTGATGCCGCGCAGGTCTCTCGCGGGATCCCAGCCCTCGGGGACCAGCGCTTCCCAGCGGATCGTCTGGTAGGAGGACTTCGCGTCCGGCTTCGCTTTCGCTTGCGGCAGGCGATCGCCGACCCTGTACTCGTCGGTGGCGGAGGCGGTGCCCAGGAGAGCGCTGAGCGCGAGGGGCAGAAGAAAGGCGAGGCGTGGCATGACAATCCTTAGAGGCGTGGAGCAAGACCGTCGGCGAGCGACAAGCGGTACGCACGATACCCGGGAATGAGACTCGCGAGCACGCCGACCGCGATGACCAGCGCGAGCAGGCGCAATTCAGCCAGCGAAATAACGCGCGGATGCAGCGCCACGCCGTAGCGCGACTGGGCGAGCGGAGCGGCCGCTACGGTGAGCGCGAGCAGGAGGAGGATGCCGAGAACGCAGCCGAGCGCGGTGACCAGGAGCCCTTCGGTCGTGAGCAGCAGGAAGATGCCGCGGGGGCTCGCGCCGACGGCGCGAAGAACGGCGATCTCCCGCCGACGCTCGTTGAGGCCTGCGAGCACGACCGCGACAAGCCCGGTGAGCCCGACGAGGACCACCATCCCCGAGACCGCGAGGAGCGTGTTTTCCGCGACGCCGACGACGCGCCAGAGCTCGTCGAGCGCGACGCCCGGGAGGACCGCCATTAGCGGTTCGCCCTTGTAGTCGTCGATGTAGCGCTGCATCTTGAAGACCGCCGCGCGGCTGTGCAATCCGATCAGCGCGGCGGTGATCTCCTTCGGGGTGAGGTCGAATTTGCGCACGTACTGGGCGGGGATCGAGAATCCCGGAACCGGCGCGCCGCCCTGCCAGTCGAGGTGGATCGCCTGGATCGCGGCGAGGCTCACATGCACCGTGCGGTCGACGGGCGTCCCCGTGCGCTGCAGGATGCCGCTCACCACGAACGGCTTGTCGGCATGCTCGGGCAACCCGATGCCGCCGATGCCATGGCTCAGCACGATCCTGTCGCCCATGCGGTAGCCGAGCGCTTCAGCCACCTGCGCGCCAAGCACCGCATCGAAGAGCTCCGCGAATGGCTTGCCGGCCGCAAAGGCAAGGGGCCGGGAATCGCCGTAGCGAAAGTGCTCGAAGTAGCCCGGTGTCGTGCCGAGCACCGGAAAGCCGCGGTGCGAGTCTCCGAGGGACAGCGGAATCGTCCACGCGATCAGCGGGTGGCGCGCCAGCTCCTGGTACGCGTCCCACCGCATGTTGTTGGTCGCCTCGCCTATGCGAAAGACCGTGTACAGCATGAGCTGCACCGCGCTCGTGCGCGCGCCCACGATGAGATCGGTGCCCGAAACCGACTGGGTGAAGCCCTCGCGCGCATCGCTGCGCACCCGCTCGACCCCTAGCAGCAGGACCACGCTCAGCGCGACTGCGAGAACGGTCAAGCCGAGCGTCAGCCGCCGGTTCCAGGCGCTCTTCGCGGCAAGCAGGAGCCAGTGGCTCATGCCGCCTCACGCCTCTCGTACGCGCGGTTGATCGAAGCGAGAGCCACCTCGCGATCGAACGCGCCGGCGAGGCGGTGGTCGTGGCTGACGAAGAGCAGCGTTGCGTCAGCCTCTGCGCATTGGTGCAGCAGCAGGTCGAGGAAGATCCGCTGGCGCTCCGCGTCGAGCGAGGACGTCGGCTCATCGGCGATCACGAGCTCCGGCCGCCCGATGAGGGCGCGCGCGGCCGCAACGCGCTGCTGCTGCCCGACGCTCAGCTGCATGGCCAGCCGATGGTGAAGGGAAGGATCGAGATCCAGCCGGGACATGAGCCGCGCCGCGTCTGCGGAAAGGCGTGCGCGCCGTGCCGAGAAGCGGCACGGCAGCATCACGTTCTCGATCGCGGAGAGGTAAGGAATGAGGTTGAACTGCTGGAAGATGAAGCCGACGTGGTCGGCGCGAAAGCGGTCCCGCGACGCCGCGCCGAGCTTCTCGAGGCTCTGGCCCAGAACGCGCACACTGCCGCGCTCCTGCACGAGCACGCCGCCGAGCAGGCCGAGCAGCGTGCTCTTTCCGCTGCCGCTCGGGCCATGAAGGAACACGCGCTCTCCCGGGGAAAGGGCGAAGCGCTCGATATCGAGGCACGCGGCATCGCGCGCCGACCAGCGGAACACGACCTTGTCGAGCTCTGCGATGGGTGCCGTCACGGCTGCCATGCGAGCCGCGGCTGCGCGGCGCTGAGACGTGCCGCGGCCTGTCCCCTAGGACCGGCGACCTGCGCATCGATCGTTCGCGTACCGGGAAAGATCGTGAAGATCGTGACCCGCAGGTCCTGCAGATGCTCGGGTTGACGGCAGGTGTAGACGAACTCGGCATCCAGGTCGGCATGCCCGCCTTCCCCGGCCGGGCTCGTGCCGAAGACGGGGGAATCGAGCTTCACGGACGCGACCGAGCATTCAGCCGCCGGCGTCGGGACGAACAGCGCGAGCGGCTTCTGCAGCCGCTCGCGGAGCGCCGCCACCGCGGCTTTTTCCGCATCGGTGCGGGGCGCATGCTCGAACCCGAGCAGGTTGTGAAGCGGGCTTTCGAAGTCGATCGTGACGCTATTCTTTTCGAGCGCGACCTGGAGCTTCGCGGCGCCGTGCACGTGCGGACCGGGCTCGCGCGCGAGCGCGGCGCCGGACAGCGCTGCAACGACCATGAGCCACGGCCAAGCGTGGAGGGAACGCCTCATCGGCGAGCTCCTCGATTATGGTTTGAGGTGAGCGCACCATCAGGCAGGTGCGCCAATGCGCTGCTGGGCGAGCGCTACGCGCGCGGCGGCGCGCGAGAGAAAGGCGTGAAGATGCTCGCGCGGTGAGTTTCCGCGAAAAGCCGGAAGGCCGGCTCGCCGAGGGCTCCGATCGGCGAGAGCGCGGGCAGAGGCGCTGCGGTGTCGGCGGGCGGATTATGCGCGACCGCGGAGCAGAAGCCGCACTCCCGCTCACCGGCATCCTTGACGTGAAGATGGGTCGAGGACAGCCCCCACAACGCGATGAAACAGAGCACCGCCAGGCCGAAGGCCCAGCGTCGCAACGACCGGAGGCGACGGGATTCACTGCGCATGACGAGGGTCATCATCGAACCATCCGCGGCACCAGTCAATCACGCCCCGGCGGGGCGCGTCGGGCGCAGCGAGCGCACACGCCCCGCACGGTCACGTCGACCCTGCTCGGACGGTATCCAGGCGGAAGCTTCAGCTTGTTACGCGGCGTGGAATCCTTAAGGCAGCTCAGCGTGCCGCAGCGGTCGCACTTGAAGTGCGCGTGCTCCTTTTCCGCATCATGTCCCGCTACGAAGCGCCAGACCCGGTCGTCATCGGCAAGCTTGTGGACGAATTCGTGCTTCTCCAGCCACTCCAGCACGCGATAGACGGTGACCCGGTCCAGAGCGCCGAGCCGCGCGAGGATTTCCTGGTGCGTCAGCGCCCGCCCGCTCTTGAGCAGCGCGGCAAGCACCTTCAGCCGGGGACCGGTCAGGCGCGCGCCGATGGACCGCAGCCGCGCTTGCGCCTGGCTTTGAAAGGGTGTTTGCAACTTGGTTGCATTGTATGCGACAGTAGGCGCGCAGAATGAAAAACATGAGCGTCCGGCTCTGTCGGGTGTTGCTCGTGATGGCGCTGCTGCTCGCGCAGCAGGCCGGCTTGTCTCATGGCGTGTGGCACATGAGCAATGCCTCGCAGGCCGGGACAACGGAGTTGCAGGCCGCCGCTCTTGGCGCTCAGCAACGCCTTTGCGCATTCCATGAAGCGTTCGATACGGTCCTGGGTGCGCTGAGCAGCACGCTGGCAGCTGCGCCTGCCTTTCTTCAGGCCGCGCGTCGCTTTTCGAGCTTTGCAGTATCCCTTGCCGGCATTCCGGCGCCGCACCCCTCCTCCAGAGACCCGCCCATCGTCGCCTAGGCCGGTGGTGAGTGCCGGCTTGCCGGCGTCCAAGCCAACTGTTGATTGGGAGAGGGCATGAATCGCATCGTGTGGTGTGCCGCGGCGTTCGCCGTGGCTGCAATGCCTGCCTACGGGCAGGACGCAGACGTATCGAAGCTGCGTGAGGAACTGAGGCAGCTGCAGCAGCGCCTGCAGGCGCTGGAGCAAAGGCTGCAGGAGACGGAAAGCAGATCCAGCAAGGCGGAGGAGAGCGCAACGCGGGCCGAGAGCACCGCGACGCAGGCGGCGCAGCAGGCCGCGAGCCGGCCGCAGACCGAGAATGCCCTCAATCCGGGGATCTCCGCGATTCTGAACGGCGTCTATTCGAACCTGCAGCGCGACCCGAACACGTACCACATCAGCGGGTTCGCACCGACCCTCGGGGACGTCAGCCCCGGCCGGCGCGGGCTGAGCCTCGGCGAGTCGGAGCTCGGCTTCATGGCGAACGTCGACCATATGTTCCGCGGCAACCTGATCGCCTCGATCTCCCCGGACAACAGCACGATCGACATCGAGGAGGGCTACATCCAGACCATCGGGCTCTCCAACGGGTTCACGATCAAGGCGGGGCGCTTCTTCTCCAGCATCGGCTACCAGAACGCGATCCATGCGCACGCCTGGGACTTCACCGACGCGCCGCTCGTGATGAAGGCGTTCCTCGGCGGGCAGCTGAACGAGGACGGGGTCCAGTTCAAGTGGGTCGCGCCGACGAGCCTGTACTTCGATGTCGGCCTCGAGCTCGGCCGCGGCCGCGCCTTCCCGGCGAGCGACCGGAACAAGAACGGCTTCGGCTCGAGCAACCTGTTCACGCATCTCGGCGGCGACATCGGGGAGAGCTTCGCGTGGCAGGGCGGCCTGTCCCTCTACGCCACTTCGCCCCGGGACCGCGCCTATACCGATCTCGACTCCACCGGTGCGAGCGTCACCGACAGCTTCAGCGGCTCGAGCAGGACCTGGGCACTGAGCGGCATCCTGAAGTGGGCGCCCGAGGGCAACAACACGTACAACAATTTCAAGCTGCAGGGCGAGTACTTCCGCCGCCGCGAGAACGGAACGCTCACCTACGACACTACCGCGGCCTCGCTCGGCACGATGGCGGGCGGTTATTCGTCGCGGCAGTCCGGCTGGTACGCGCAGGGCGTGTACCAGTTCATGCCGATGTGGCGCGCGGGCTACCGCTACGACACGCTGAACTCGGGCACCACCACCCTCGGGCTCGTCGATTCCGGTGCTTTGACCGCCGCCGACTTCCCCATCCTCGGCGCCTACAACCCGAAGCGCCACACGTTCATGGTCGACTGGAGCCCGAGCGAGTTCAGCCGCGTGCGCCTGCAGTTCGCTCGCGACTACTCGCGCATGGGCCTTGCTGACAACCAGATCTTCCTCCAATACATCGTGAGCCTCGGGGCCCACGGTGCGCACACGTTCTGAGGACGCCATGAAATTCCTTTTTCTCGTGCTCGCACTCGCGGCGCCGCTGGCGGCGCAGGCAACCGTCAACGTCTTCGCTTGCGAGCCCGAGTGGGCTGCGCTCGCGCAGGAATTGGGCGGAGACAAGGTGACCACGGTCTCCGCCACGACGGCGCGCCAGGATCCGCACCACATCGAGGCGCGTCCGAGCCTCATCGCGCGCATCCGCAACGCCGATCTCCTGGTCTGCTCCGGCTCCGAGCTGGAGATCGGCTGGCTGCCGTTGCTCCTCACGCAGTCGGGCAACGACCGCGTGCAACCGGGGCGCCCGGGGTATCTCGAGGCTTCGCAATACGTCGTGAAGCTCGAGATTCCCAAGGTGATCGATCGCGCGCTCGGGGACGTGCACCCGGCGGGCAACCCGCACATCCATCTCGATCCCCGGAATATCCGCAAAGTGGCGGACGTCCTGTCGGCGCGCCTCACGGAAATCGATCATGCCAACGCCGCGTACTATGCGGGGCGCACAGCCGATTTCGTGAAGCGCTGGGACGCGGCGATTGACCGTTGGCGCGAGCAGGCGGCGGCGTTGCGCGGGGTGCCGGTCGTCGTCTATCACAAGGACTTCAGCTACTTCGAGAACTGGGCGGGCATGCGGGAAGCCGGAAGCCTCGAGCCGAGGCCTGGCCTGCCGCCGACGCCGAGCCATCTTGCCGAGCTCGTGGACCAGATGATGCGCACTCCTGCTAAAGTCATCGTGTACTCGCCCTACAACAATCCCGGCGCGGCGCAGTTTCTGTCCGACAAGACCAAGATCCCCAGCGTGATGCTGCCCTTCACGGTCGGCGGCACCGATCGCGCGAAGGATCTCTTCGGGCTGTTCGACGACACGATCGATCGTTTGCTGAAGACGGTGAAGTGAGCATCAGTTCCGCCGAGTTCGGCATCCTGTGGCCCGCGTTCATCGCGGGCCTGCTCGTCACCGCGACGCACGTCCCGCTCGGCATGCAGGTGCTCGAGCGGGGCATCGTCTTCATCGACCTTGCCATCGCGCAGATCGCCGCGCTCGGCGTCATCACTGCAGACTACCTCGGCTGGCCACCGACGGGCTACGCGGTGCAGATAGCGGCGCTCGGCGCGGCGCTTCTCGCGGCAGCGTTCCTCACCTGGACCGAGCGGCGCTGGCCGCAAGTCCAGGAAGCGATCATCGGCGTCGTGTTCGTCGTCGCATCGAGCGCCGCAATCCTGGTTCTTGCGAAAAACCCCCACGGCAGCGAGAACCTCAAGGATCTGCTCTCGGGGCAGATCCTGTGGGTGAATCCAAAGAACCTGCCGCACGAAGCGGCGCTCTACGCGGCCATCCTTGCGCTGTGGTTCGGGATGGGGGAGAAGCTCGGGCGCATCGGCTTCTATGCGCTATTCGCCTGCGCGGTGACTGTTTCCGTGCAGCTCGTCGGGCTGTTCCTCGTCTTCACCACGCTCGTAGTGCCGGCGCTGGGGACCTATTACTCGCGCAGCCGGCGGCTCCTCAAGGCCTACGCCGTTGGCGTCATCGGCTACGCCGTCGGCCTGCTCGCGTCGCTCGCCACCGACCTGCCGTCCGGCGCGGTGATCGTCTGCGCGATCGTCCTCGCGGCCCTCTGCGCGGCTCTTGCATTCCGGCCGCCGCGCCCCCATTCTTGAGCGAACCGGTCTCGCAACCTCCCCATGGAATCGTTCCACGGCACGACCATTCTTTCCGTTCGGCGGGGCGCAGCCGTGGCGCTTGGCGGCGACGGGCAGGTGACGCTCGGCAACGTCGTCGTGAAGGGCGGCGCGCGCAAGGTGCGCCGCCTGCACCACGACCGCATCCTCGCCGGCTTCGCCGGCGGCACCGCCGACGCGTTCACGCTCTTCGAGCGCTTCGAGGCGAAGCTCGACAAGCACCAGGGCAACCTCATGCGCTCGGCGGTCGAGCTCGCCAAGGACTGGCGCACCGACCGCATCCTGCGCCGCCTCGAGGCGATGCTCGCGGTCGCCGACCCGACGCATTCGCTCATCATCACCGGCATGGGCGATGTGCTCGAGCCCGAGTACGGCATCGTCGCCATCGGCTCGGGCGGGCCTTATGCGCAGTCCGCCGCGCGCGCGCTCCTGGAGAACACGTCTCTTTCCCCGAAGGAGATCGTCGACAAGTCGCTGGCGGTCGCCGCCGACCTTTGCATCTACACGAATCACCAAAGGACCATCGAGGTTCTTGAATGAGCGGAATGACTCCGCAAGAAATCGTTCACGAGCTCGATAATTTCATCGTGGGGCAGGGCAGGGCGAAGCGTGCGGTCGCGATCGCGCTGCGGAACCGCTGGCGCCGCCAGCAGGTCGCCGAGCCGCTGCGCCAGGAGATCACGCCCAAGAACATCCTGATGATCGGCCCCACGGGGGTGGGCAAGACCGAGATCGCGCGCCGCCTCGCCCGGCTCGCCGACGCGCCGTTCATCAAGGTCGAGGCGACCAAGTTCACCGAGGTGGGCTACGTCGGGCGCGACGTCGACACCATCGTGCGCGACCTGGTGGAGATCAGCGTCAAGCAGACGCGCGAGCAGGCGATGCGCGGCGTGCGCACGCGCGCCGAGGAGGCCGCCGAGGACCGCATCCTCGACGTGCTGGTGGGCTTCCAGGAGCGCGGCGCCGAGGAAAACCCGACGCGGCAGAAGTTCCGCAAGAAGCTGCGCGAGGGCGAGCTCGACGAGCGCGAGGTCGAGATCGAGGTGGCGATGAGCCAGCCGCAGATGGAGATCCTGGCGCCGCCGGGCATGGAGGAGCTCACGAGCCAGATCCAGGGCATGTTCTCCAACCTCGGCGGCGGCAGGAAGCGCCTGCGCAAGATGCGGGTGCGCGAGGCGGCGCGGCTCCTCACCGACGAGGAGGCGGCGCGCCTCGTGAACGACGAGGACCTGAAGGCCCGCGCGCTCGCGAACGCCGAGCAGAACGGCATCGTCTTCCTCGACGAGATCGACAAGATCACGAGCCGCTCCGAGATACAGGGCGCGGACGTGTCGCGCCAGGGCGTGCAGCGCGACCTGCTGCCGCTCGTCGAGGGCACGACGGTCACGACGAAGTACGGCATGGTGAAGACCGACCACATCCTCTTCATCGCCTCGGGCGCCTTCCACCTCGCCAAGCCCTCGGACCTGATCCCGGAGCTGCAGGGGCGCTTCCCGATCCGCGTCGAGCTCGACTCGCTCTCGGTGGAGGACTTCGAGCGCATCCTGGTGTCGACCCACGCGAGCCAGGTCAAGCAGTACCAGGCGCTTCTCGCGACCGAAGGCGTCGCCCTCGACTTCCGCCCGGAGGCGATCCGCCGGCTGGCGGAGATCGCCTTCCAGGTGAACGAGAAGACGGAGAACATCGGCGCGCGCCGGCTCTACACGGTGCTCGAGAAGCTGCTGGAGGAGATCTCGTTCGAGGCCGGGAAGCGCGGCGCCGCCGCGGTGACTATCGATGCCGCCTACGTCGACGCGCGCCTCGGCGAGCTCTCGAAAGACGAGGATCTCGCGCGCTACGTCTTGTAGAGCTTGCTGTAGGTTTCGCTGGTAGCGAGGATCACATGGTCCTCCAGGCCGTTCTCGCGATGGACGTTGGCGCGCGCGTACTCGGCTGAAGTCATCATTCCGAGAAACGCCGCGCGCGACGGATAGCGCACGAGGACGGCGTAGTCCCAGCGCTGCCCGGAGGGATCGCCCAGCGCCGCGCCTTCCACGTCGCCCGCCCAGAGCACCGTGCCGCCGCGCGCCTTGATGAGTCGCATGGCGGCGACGCTGTAGCGCAGGTATGCGTCCCGGCCGCTGCCCTCGCCGTCGGCAGACTGGGCGCGGAAGCGCACGAGGTTGAGCATGACGACCGGGCCCTGGTCGGGCAGCGACCGCAGCAGCGCTTCATTGAGCTTCATGCTTGGCCTGTTCCCGCGCGGCCTCTTCGAGGCACGTCGGGCAAAGGCAGTTCATCTCCGGCCGGGGGCGCACGGGAGGCAGGCTCGCGCACCAGCACGGCTTCTACGGGTCGGCGGCGCCGCAGTGGAAAGGCGCGCCGCAGGCGGCGCAGCGCTTCTCAGGACGATCCGAGCTCACGGACGGCTTTGCGCAGGAAGCGAGCCTGCCGGGCAAAGCGCGCGCAGCCTTTGCAGATCGCAAGATGCACGCGCACGGCCACCCGCTCGGCGAAGCCGAGCCTGCGGTCGAGGCCCTGGGAGACGAGGCGCGTCGTTTCGCGGCAATTGAGCATCACTTCTTTCCGAACCAGTTCATGTCGAGGCATTCGCGCAGCGCCATGCGCGCGCGATACAGCAGCACCCAGCAATGCGTCGAGGTAATGCCGAGTTCCTTACAGATTTCGTCAGTGTCGAAGCCCATGTGCTCGCGCAGCAGGAAGACCCGCGCCGTCTTCGAGGGCAGCCTCTCGAGGCACTGCTCGAGGGCGGCGAAGAACTGCTTCTGCGAGAGCGAGGCGTCCGGATCGGTCCACTCCGAGGGAAACTCGCGCCAGTGGCCGCGCTCGTCGAAGAGCGCCTCGAACGCCTCGTCGCCCTCTTCCCCGCCCAGCGGCGCTTCGCGGGCGGCGCGGCGCACCGCATCCACGATCTTGTGCTTGAGGATCCCGGTGAGCCAGGTACGCAGGTTCGAGCGCCCGCCGAAGCCCGACTCGCCGGCGAGCGCCGCGAGCAGCGCCTCCTGCACTGCGTCCTCCGCGGCCGCCGCATCCCGCAGCTGCAACCGCGCGTAGCGCACGAGGTAGGGGCGCTCCTCCTCCAGCCGGGTGCGGAAGTCCTTCATGCCCGAGGAATTCTAGCCGGGGGCTTGAAACCTCCGTGGGCGCCCCTACATCGAGAGAAGCGGGGCAGCAGCCCCGGATCGAAAGGAGAGCCCTATGGCCAACGTTACGCGATTTGACCCGTTCAATGATCTGGTCGATGACCTGTTTCGCGGCTTCCTGGTGCGCCCGCTCGCCTACGAAGGCCGCGGCGAAGCGCTTGCGCGCATGAAGGTGGACGTCGCGGAGAAGAACGGCGAGTACAAGGTGAGCGCCGAGCTTCCGGGAGTCCGGAAGGAAGACATCCAGGTCTCGATCGACGGCGCGCAGGTGACCCTCGCCGCCGAGGTCAAGCAGGAGAAGGAAGCATCGCAGGACGAGCGCGTGCTGCATACCGAGCGCGTGTTCGGCAAGGTGACGCGCAGCTTCACGCTGCCGCAGGAAGTCGACGAGGCGAGCGCCCAGGCGAAGTTCCGCGACGGCGTGCTCGAGCTGACGCTGCCCAAGAAGGCGGCGGCGCAGCGCAAGCAGATCACGATCCAGTAATCCGCCTTTTCCGCTGCATCGGGAGAGGGCCGGTCCGCCGGCCCTTTTTTGTTTGTATAGAATGGCCCGATGAACGCGCCCCAGCACCCGACCGACGCCGCGGACCACGCGCGCGATCCCGCGGAGCACGCGCGCGTGCTGGCGGAGGCGCTGCCGTACATCCAGCGGTTCCACGGCCGCACCATCGTGGTGAAGTTCGGCGGCAACGCGATGACCGACGAGGCGCTGAAGGCCGACTTCGCGCGCGACGTGGTGCTGCTGAAGCTGGTCGGCATGAATCCGGTGGTGGTGCACGGCGGCGGGCCGCAGATCGAGAGCGTGCTCGCGCGCCTGGGCAAGAAGGGCGAATTCATCCAGGGCATGCGCGTCACCGACGCCGAGACGATGGACGTGGTCGAGATGGTGCTCGGCGGCCAGGTGAACAAGGAAGTCGTCGAGCTCATCAACCAGGCGGGCGGCAAGGCGGTCGGCCTCACCGGCCAGGACGGCGCCTTCATCCGCGCGCGCAAGATGCTCATCCCGTCGAAGGACAACGGCGCCATCGACCTCGGCCAGGTCGGCGAGATCGAGAAGATCGATCCCTCGGTGATCGCCGCGCTCGAGCAGGCGGGGTTCATCCCGGTGGTGGCGCCGATCGGCACCGGCGCCGACGGCACGACCTACAACATCAATGCCGACCTGGTCGCGGGCAAGCTCGCCGAGATCCTGAGTGCGGAGAAGCTGGTCGTGCTGACCAACACGCCCGGGGTGCTCGACAAGAAGGGCGCGCTCCTCACCGGCCTGACGCCGCGCAAGATCGACGACCTGGTGGCGAAAGGCGTGATCTCCGGCGGCATGCTGCCGAAGATCGGCTCGGCGCTCGACGCGGCGAGAAACGGCGTAAAGAGCGTGCACATCATCGACGGCCGCGTGCCGCATGCGCTTCTCCTGGAAGTGCTCACCGACCGCGGCGTCGGCACCCTGATCCGCAGCAAATAGCGCGTGCGCATCGCCCGGCTGCCTCCCTCGAGGCGGGTGTGGATTTTCGACCTCGACAACACGCTGCACGATGCGCGGGCGCGCATCTTTCCCGCGATGCACGACCAGATCAACGCCTACCTGCAGCGCCGCTTCGGCGTGGACGAGGCGGGCGCGAACGCGATGCGCACGCGCTTCTGGCAGCGCTACGGCACGACGCTGAACGGCCTGATGCGCCACCACGGCGAGGACCCGCGGCGCTTCCTTGCCGAGACGCACGCCTTCCCCGAGCTCGCGGCCATGGTCGTCTCGGAGAACGCCATGCGCCATGCGCTCGGCCGCCTGGCCGGGCGCAAGCTCCTCTATTCCAACGCGCCGCGGCACTACGTCGAGGGGGTGCTCGACGCGCTCGGCGTGCGGCGCTACTTCGACGCGGTCTACAGCATCGAGGACGCGCGCTACCGCGGCAAGCCGGCCCTGCACGGATTCCACTACATTCTGCGCAAGCACGATCTCGACGCCCGGCGCTGCGCCTTCATCGACGATGCGCTCGAGAACCTGCGCACCGCGCACCGCCTCGGCATGTCGACGGTCTGGGTGAGCCCGATTGCGCGCCGCGTCAGGTTCGTCGACCTGCGCGTCGCGTCGATCACCGAGCTTCCCCGCTTGGTGTTCCGACAGGCCTGAGCATACAATCCGCGCGTTCTCCCCTCCCCATGCCCCGAGCCAAAGGCGAACGCCGGCTAGACATCCTGAAAGCCCTCGCGCACATGCTCGAGGCCCCGAAGTGGGAGCGCATCACCACCGCGGCCCTCGCGGAGAGGCTGGAAGTCTCGGAAGCCGCGCTCTACCGGCATTTCGCCTCCAAGGCGCAGATGTACGAGGGGCTCATCGAGTTCATCGAGAGCTCGGTCTTCACGGTCGCGAACCGCATCTCCCAGGACGAGCCCGACGGCCGCCGCCAGGCCGACCAGCTGACCGAGATGCTGCTCGCCTTCGCCGAGAAGAATCCCGGCATGGTGCGCGTCATGACCGGCGATGCGCTGGTGGGCGAGCACGAGCGGCTGCAGGCGCGGATGAACCAGTTCTTCGACCGCTTCGAGGCCACGCTGAAGCAGTCGCTGCGGGCAGCGCAGGATCCAGACCCGGCGGCGCACGCCGGCGCGCTCGTGCGCTACAGCATCGGCTGCCTGCACCAGTACGCGAAGAGCGGCTTCGCGAAGAAGCCGTCCGAGAACTTCACCGCGCAGCGGCGCTACCTCATCGCCGAGCAGGCTTGAGCTTTTGCCTGTTCGTCGAGCTCGCCTCCGGCGGGCCGCCTTCCCTCGCAGCGGCGCGCGGCCTGCGCGAGGCGCTCGTGCACACCGCGGCGCAGGCGCGCGACCCTTTTCTCGACGACGGCGCACCGCCCGCGACGGTGCTGCAGCTCTACTTCAGCGAGCTCGCCGATCTCGAGGCCGCCGCGGCGCAGGTCGCCTGGCCCGCGGGCGTGGCGAGCCATGAAGCGATGGCGGTGCGGCGTTTCGCGCGCGCGGAGATGCCGCAGCCGTGGTGCACCTACCTCGTGCGCTACGAAGGCCCGGCCGAGGATCCGCAGGCGTGGCTCGCCGATTACCTCGCGCATCACCCGGCGCTCATGCTGCGGCTGCCGGGAATCCGCGAGCTCGAGGTCTATAGCGCGATCGACTGGGCCGGGCGCATGCCCGGCGCGCGGCTGCGCTCGCTGCAGCGGAACAAGGTCGCGTTCGACAGCCCCGCGGCGCTGAGCGCGGCGCTCGACTCCGCGGAGCGGCGCGCGATGCGCGCGCACTTCGAGCGGCTGCCGCGCTTCTCCGGCCGCGTCACGCACTTCCCGATGCTCACGCGCCGCATACCGGGCACTCCGGGTCCTTCCTGACCCGGACCGAGCGCCACTCCGCGCTCTTCGCGTCGAGGATGAGCAGCCGGCCGGCGAGCGTCTCGCCCGCGCCGGCGACGAGCTTGATCGCCTCCATCGCCTGCATCGCGCCGATGATGCCGGTGAGCGGCGCGAACACGCCGGTCACCGCGCAGCGCAGCTCCTCGCCCTCGCCGCCCTCGGGAAACACGCAGGCATAGCAGGCGGACGCCTTCTTCGACAGGTCGAAGACCGCGATCTGCCCGTCGAAGCGGATCGCGGCGCCGGACACGAGCGGCTTCGCGTGGCGCACGCAGGCGCGGTTGACCGCATGGCGCGTCGCGAAGTTGTCGGAGCAGTCGAGCACGACGTCGCACTGCGCCGCCGTCGTTTCGAGCGCGCGCGCGTCGAGGCGCAGCGGCACCGGGCGGATCTCCACTTCCGGGTTGAAGCGCTCGAGCGTCTCGAGCGCGGCGTCGACCTTGCGCCGGCCGATGCTCTCGGTGCGGTACAGGATCTGGCGCTGCAGGTTGGTGAGCTCGACCGCGTCGGGGTCGGCGAGCGTCAGGCGGCCGAAGCCGCTCGCCGCGAGGTAAAGCGCCGCCGGGCAGCCGAGTCCGCCCGCGCCGACGACGAGGGCGTGGGCGGCGCGCAGCTTCTCCTGCCCCTCCACCCCGATCTCGGGAAGGAGGATGTGGCGGCTGTAGCGGAGAAGCTGCTCGTCGTTCAGTTCGCCGGTTTCTAGTTGGTGGTGGACGCCGGCTTGTTCTCGGCGACCGGGGGCGGCGGCGTCTTCACGACCGGCGCGCCCTTGAGGTAGTTGAGCGCCTGCGCGAGCTGGAAGTCGTCCTTCGAGCCGAGCTCGATCGGCTTCTGCGGCGGCTGCGGCGCGGCGATCGCGCTCACCGCGGGCGGCGGCGTGGTGCCGCTCTTCGCGGCCTTGTCGGCCTCCTGCTTCTCGATCTTCTGCAGGTTCTCGAGGTGGCGCTGCAGGTCGGCCTCGCGGATGCGGTCCTGCGGCGCGCCCGGCTCGTCGACGATGATGTCGGGGGTGATGCCGCGCGCCTGGATCGAGCGCCCGCCGGGCGTGTAGTAGCGCGCCGTGGTGAGCTTGATGGCGGTGTTGTTGCCGAGCGGCATGATGGTCTGCACCGAGCCCTTGCCGAAGGTCTGCGTCCCGATCAGCACCGCGCGCTTGTGGTCCTGCAGCGCGCCGGCGACGATCTCGGAGGCCGACGCCGAGCCGCCGTTCACGAGCACCACCATCGGCACGCTCTTCACCGCCGCCGGCAGGTTCTTCAGCACGTCCTCGCCGCGGCTGCCGCGCGCGTAGTCGTCCGGGCTGGCGAAGAACTTCTTCTTGGCGTCCTCGGCGCGGCCGTCGGTGGAGACGACGAGCGCCTTGGGCTGCAGGAACGCCGCGGAGATCGCCACCGCGCCGTGCAGCAGGCCGCCCGGGTCGTTGCGCAGGTCGAGCACCAGGCCCTTGATCTGCCCCTGCTTGAACATGCTCTCGAGCGCCTTCTCCATCGCCTCGGCGGTGCCTTCCTGGAACTGCGACACGCGCACCCAGCCGTAGCCCGGCTCGATCACCTTCGCCTTGACGCTCTGCACCTTGATCACCGCGCGCGTGAGCGTCACCACGAGCGGCGCGCTCTCGCCCTTGCGCGAGATGGTGAGCGTGATGGTGGTGTTCGGCTTGCCGCGCATCTTCTTCACGGCGTCGTTGAGCGTCATGCCCTTCACCGGCGTCTCGTCGAGCTTGATAATGAGGTCGCCCGGCTTGATGCCGGCCTTGAACGCCGGCGTGTCCTCGATCGGCGAGATCACCTTGACGAAGCCGTCCTCCATGCCGACCTCGATGCCGAGGCCGCCGAACTGCCCCTGGGTGCCGACCTGCAGCTCCTTGAACGCCTCGGCGTCGAGATACGCGGAGTGCGGGTCGAGGCCGGTGAGCATGCCGTTGATCGCCTCGGTGATGAGCTTCTTGTCCTCGACCGGCTCGACGTAGTTGGTCTTGATCGCGCCGAACACCTCGGTGAACGCGCGCAGCTCGTCGATCGGCAGCGTCGGGCGGCCGGTCTTGAGGTCGGCGATCGCCTGGAAATTCAGGCTGACGAGGATGCCCGCGATGACGCCGACGAGGACGAATCCGAGGTTGCGAAGCTTGGTGTGCATAGCGTGAAGGCCCGGGGGAGTGCTTATTTCAGCTTGACCCACCGCAGCGGGTCGAAGGCGCGGCCCAGATGCCGCAATTCGAAGTATAGACCGGTTTCCTCGTTGCCCCCGCTCGCGCCGGTCGTCGCGACGGGCTCGCCCTGCGCCACGGCGTCGCCCACCTGCTTGAGCAGCGACTCGTTGTTGGCATAGATCGACAGGTATTTCTCCCCGTGGTCCACGATGAGCAGGTTGCCGAAGCCGCGCATCCAGTCGGCATAGACGACCTGCCCGGCGGCCACGGCGCGCACCGGCTGGCCCTCGGGCGCGCGGATGAACACGCCCTTGGATTCCGCGCCGGCTGCTCCCCTTGGAGCGCCGAAGCGCCCGGTCAGTTCCCCGCGCACCGGAAAGCGCAGCTTGCCGCGCAGCGACGAGAAGGGCGCCTTAAGCGAGGCGCTCTCGGGAACCTCGCTGACGCGCGCATAGACCACGCGGCCGATCTCCTCGACGAGCCGCGCGAGGCGCGCCTCGTCGGCGCGCAGCACCTTGATTTCGCGGCGGCTCCTGCGGATCTCGACGGCGGCGCGGTCGAACACGCGGCGCTTCTCCTTGCGCTCGGCGAGGATGCGGGCGCGCTCGGTGCGGCGCGCCTCCTCGAGCGCGCGGCTGCGCTCGCGCCGCGTCCGGGCCTCGCGCGCGAGGCGCTCGAACTCCTCGAGCGCCGCGCGGTAGCCGCGCAGCAGCTCCGCCGCCGCGCCCGACACGTAGGGCAGGTAGTGCAGCTCGTGCGCGAGCAGCCCCGGGTCGTCGCCGGAGAGCAGCACGCGCAGCGCGTCCGGCGTGCCGGCGCTTTGCCGCGCGAGGAGCATGCGCTCGATGCCCGCCTGCCGCGCCACGGCCTCGCGCGCGACCTGCGCGCGCCGCTCCGCGATGCGGCCGCTCTCGACCAGCAGGCGCGCGCTTTCCGCCTCGGCGGCGGCGAGCGCGCGGTTCGCCTCCGAGATGGCGCGCTCGGAGGCGCGCAGGGCGTCGCGCGCCTCGCTGCGCTGCTCTTCCTTTTCCTGCAGCGAGCGGCTGAGCGCGTCGATCCGCGTGCGCAGGCTCTGCAGGTCCTGCTCGCGCTCGGCGCCGAAAGCCGCGCCGGCGGATGCCATGAGGAGAAGGAGCGCGAGCCGCTTCAGGCTCTGGCTTTCCCTTGCGCCGCGACCGAGGCGACGCGCTTCGCGATCTCGGCGGCGTCCCCGAGGTAGTAGTGCTTGAGCGGCCGCAGGCCCGCGTCGAGCTCGTACACGAGCGGCACCGCGGTCGGGATGTTGAGCCCGACGATGTCGCGGTCGCTGACGCCGTCCAGGTACTTGACCAGCGCGCGCAGGGAGTTGCCGTGCGCCGCGACCAGCACCTGCCGCCCGGAGCGGATCGCGGGCGCGAGCGTGCTCTCCCAGTACGGCACGACGCGCGCCACGGTGTCCTTGAGGCATTCGCTCGCCGGGACGGGCACGCCGGCGTAGCGCGGATCGCGCGCCTCGCTCCGCGGATCGTCTGCCGCGAGCGCCGGCGGCGGCGTGTCGTAGCTGCGCCGCCAGGCGAGCACCTGCTCCTCGCCGAATTTCGCCGCCATCTCCGCCTTATTCAGCCCCTGCAGCGCGCCGTAATGGCGCTCGTTCAGCCGCCAGCTCTTCTCGACCGGGATCCACATGAGGTCGAGCTCCTCGAGCGCGATCCACAGCGTGCGGATCGCGCGCTTGAGCACCGAGGTGAAGGCGAGATCGAAGCGATGGCCGCCCGATTGGAGCAGCCGCCCGGCGGCGCGCGCCTCCTGCAGCCCCGCCTGCGACAGATCGACGTCGGTCCAGCCGGTGAAGCGGTTCTCGCGGTTCCAGTCCGATTCGCCGTGGCGCAGGAGCACGAGCCGGTGCATGCGCTGAATTATAATGATCGGCTCCCGTGGAACACATTCCCGTCGACTTCATCCGCAACAACCTGCTGCTCATCGCGGTCGCGCTCGTCTCGGGCGCGATGCTGGTGTGGCCGTTCATCCGGCGCGCGACCGGCGGCCCGTGGGTGAGCCCGCAGCAGGCGACGCTGCTCATCAACCGCGAGGACGCGCTCGTGCTCGACGTGCGGGAACCCGGCGAGTACGGCTCGGGTCACATCCTCGGCGCGCGCAACGTGCCCCTCTCGCGCATGGACGGATCCGGGGACCTCGCCAAGCGCAGGGAGAAGCCGCTCATCGTCTACTGCGACGGCGGCGAGCGCGCCGCGAAGGCCGCGGCGGCGCTGAAGAAGCTCGGCTTCGGCCGCGTGGTGAACCTGAGCGGCGGCCTGCCGGCCTGGCAGCAGGCTGGCCTGCCCGTGGAGAAGGGCTAGAGGTGGCGAAGGTGCTGATGTACACGACCGCGGCGTGCCCGTTCTGCCAGTCGGCCGAGCGGCTGCTCGCGCAGAAGGGCGTGCGCGACATCGAGCGCGTGCGCGTGGACCTGGAGCCCGCGCGGCGCGACGAGATGATGCAGAAAAGCGGCCGGCGCACCGTGCCGCAGATCTGGATCGGCAGCCGCCACGTCGGCGGCTGCGACGACCTGTATGCCCTCGAGCGCCAGGGCGGGCTCGATCCCCTGCTGAAGGAACCGTCATGAGCGCCGTGCCGCCGGGCGAGCAGCCCGCCTTCCAGATCGAGAAGATCTACGTCAAGGACCTCTCCCTCGAGAGCCCGAACGCGCCCCAGGTCTTCCTGCAGCCGGTGCAGCCGCAGCTCGAGGTGCAGCTCGCGAGCGACGCGTCGGCGGTCGCGGAGAACTACTACGAGGTCACGGTGACGGCGACGGTCACCGCTCGCGCCGGCGAGCGCACGCTCTTCCTCGCCGAGGCGGTTCAGGCCGGCATCTTCTCGCTGCGCAACTTCCCGAAGGACCAGCTCGATCCGCTGCTCGGCATCGCCTGCCCGAACATCCTCTATCCGTACCTGCGCGAGACGCTCTCCGACGTCGTCGCGCGCGCCGGCTTCCCGCCGGTGATGCTCTCGCCCGTCTCCTTCGAGGCGATCTACATGCAGCGCATGCAGCAGCAGGCGCAGCAGGGCGAGGCGCCCAAGATCGAAGTCGCCCGCTAGCGCGATGAGCCGCGTCGCCGTGCTCGGCGCGGGTGCGTGGGGCACGGCGATGGCGCGCGTGCTCGCCGCGCGCATGGACGTGGCCCTGTGGGCGCGCGATCCCGCGCAGGCGCAGGCGATCGCGCGTGCGCGGAAGAACGAGCGCTATCTCCCAGGTGTGGAGCTGCCGATGCGCGTCGCGGTGACGGCGCGCCTGGACGAGGCCCTGTCCGAAGCGACGCTCGTTCTCGCCGCGCCGCCGGTGGCCGGCTTGCGCGCGCTTCTCGAATGCGTGCAGCCCAGGCCGCTCGCATGGCTCTGCAAGGGCTTCGAGGAAGGCAGCGGCCTGCTGCCGCACGAGATCGCGGCGCAGGCCTGGGGCCGCGCCGCCCGCTTCGGCGCGCTCTCGGGGCCGTCCTTCGCCGAGGAAGTGGCGCGCGGCTTGCCCTGCGCGCTGACGCTCGCCTCGGAGGACGCCGCCTTCGCGCGCGAGGCCGCGGCGCTCCTGCACGGCGGCCGCATGCGCGTCTACTTCAGCACCGACCTCGTGGGCGTGGAGATCGGCGGTGCGGTGAAGAACGTGATGGCGATCGCGGCGGGCATCTGCGACGGCCTCGGCCTTGGGCAGAACGCCCGCGCCGCGCTGGTCACGCGCGGGCTCGCGGAGATCGCGCGCCTGGGCGTCGCGCTCGGCGGCGTGCCGGAAACCTTTATGGGGCTCGCCGGCGCCGGCGATCTCATCCTCACGGCGACGGGCGATCTCTCGCGCAACCGCCGGGTGGGGCTCGCCCTTGCGCAGGGCCGCGCGCTCGACACCATCCTGCGCGATCTCGGCCATGTCGCCGAGGGCGTGCGCTCCGCCAGGGAGATCGCCAAGCGCGCCGCCGCCAAAGGCATCGACATGCCGGTTACCCAGGCGGTGAACGCGGTGCTCGAGGGGCGGCTCACTGCCGCGGCCGCGGTGGAGCAGCTGCTCTCCCGCGACCCGAGGGCCGAAGCCTAGACGCCGCCGCGGAAGCCGAGCTGGCGCCAGGCTTCGAACACCGCGACGGCGACCGCGTTCGAGAGATTGAGGCTGCGGCTTCCCGGCTGCATCGGCAGGCGCAGGCGGTTTTCTTCCGCGAACGAATCGAGAAGGGCTGCGGGCAGGCCGGCGGTCTCCGAGCCGAACACGAACACGTCGTCCGCCGCGTAGCGCGCTTCGGTGAAGCGGTTCTTCGCCCGGGTCGTGAATGCGAGCAGGCGCCGTCCCTGCATCCGGTCGAGAAAGGCCTGCCATGAGGCGTGCACCTCGACGCGCGCGTACTCATGGTAGTCGAGCCCGGCGCGGCGAAGCTGGCGGTCGTCGAGCGAGAAGCCGAGCGGCTCGACGAAGTGGAGCCTCGCCCCGGTGTTCGCAGCGAGGCGGATGACGTTGCCCGCGTTCGGCGGGATCTCGGGATGGACGAGCGCGATCTCGATCACGCTCAGGACGCCGGCGCGGTGCGCGCCACCACCCAGTTCACGACGCGCGCGGCGCCGGCTTGCTTCAGCGTCGCGGCGAGCTCGTCGAGCGTGCTGCCGGTGGTCATCACGTCGTCGACCACGGCGATGCTCGCGCCGCCCAGCGGGCGCGTGGCGCGGAACGCGCCGCGCACGTTCTTCGCACGCTCGCTCCAGGGCAGCTCGGTCTGGGTCGCGGTGTCCCGGCTGCGCTCGCAGAGCGCGAGCTCGAGCGGGGCGCGCAGCGCGCTCGCCACCGGGCGCGCGATCTCGACTGCCTGGTTGTAGCCGCGCTCGCGCAGGCGCCGCGCGGCGAGCGGCACGGGCACGACGCAGTCGATGTCGCGCAGCGGCGCGAGGCGCTCGCGCAGCAGGGAAGCGAGCAGCGGCGCGAGCGCGAGCTCGCCGCGGAACTTGAGCGCGTGCACGAGCGCATCGGCGGGAAACGCGTAGGCGAGCGCCGCGACCGTGCCGTCGAAATGCGGCGGCCGCGCGAGGCAGCGCCCGCACAGCGCGCCGAGCGGCGAAGCGAGCGCGCAGCGCGGGCACTGCGCCGCGGGCAGGCGCGGCAGGTCCGCGAGGCAGGCGGCGCAAAGGAGCTCGCGCGCCGCGCCGCGGCAGAGGAAGCAGCTGCCGCCGAAGAGCCGGCTGGAGAGGGATTTCAGCATGCTATCTTTCCGCCATGCCCACTGTAGCGCAGCTGGCCGCAGAGCTCGAAGCCGGCCGCACGACGAGCCGTGCGCTCGTCGAGCAGGCGCTCGGCCGCATCGCCGATCCGGCGGGCGAGGGCGCGCGCGCCTTCCTCAAGGTCCATGCCGAGCAGGCGCGCGCCGACGCCGACTACAGCGACCGGCTGCGCGCGCGCGGCGTGCGCCGCTCGCCGGTGGACGGATTGCCGGTTGCGCTGAAGGACCTCTTTGACGTCGCGGGCGAGGTGACGCGCGCCGGCTCGCGCATCTTCGACGCCAATGCCCCGGCGAAGCGCGATGCGCCCGCGGTGGCGCGGCTGCGCGCGGCCGGGGCGGTCTTCGTCGGGCGGACCAACATGGTCGAGTTCGCTTTCGGCGGCGTGGGCCTCAACCCGCATTACGGCACGCCGCGCGCCCCCTACGAGCGCGCCAAGGGGCGCGTGCCCGGCGGCTCGTCCTCCGGCGCGGGCGTGGCGGTCGCCGACGGCATGTGCGTGATGGGCCTGGGCAGCGATACGCGCGGCTCGGTGCGCATTCCTGCCGCGGCATGCGGCGTGGTCGGCTTCAAGCCCACGGCGCGCCGCGTGCCG
>Ga0070741_10002977_pt1 | contig 43457 bp, 33 predicted proteins | sample Coa_R1_4_FD_66440 | JGI IMG/M metagenome (GOLD analysis project Ga0070741, IMG submission 66440) | Surface soil microbial communities from Centralia Pennsylvania, which are recovering from an underground coalmine fire - Coalmine... | ecosystem: Environmental > Terrestrial > Soil > Unclassified ... | reverse complement strand
CGCTCGTAGTTCGCGCCGTAGTAGGCGGTGCGCCAGTTCTTGAGCTGCGGGTCGGGAAAGTTCTGGTATGCCGCATCGGCGGTGTACGGCGCGAGTTGCGCGTACAGCCGGTCGAGCCAGTCCAGGCCGGCCTGGGAGACCGGCGCGGGGTCCGCGGCCGTCCAGTTGGTTTCCAGCGCGAGGATGAAGGCGGCGTCCCGATGCACGAACGCGGTCGCGTCGGGTGCGACCCGGCCGACCGCCCCGCCCAGCGCGAACAGCGCGGCGCAGGCGCCGTCCTCGTTCTGGCTGCCCGGCCAGCGCGTGATCTCGGTGACCAGGATGTCGATGGCCTCGGCCGGCAGGGTCCCGGTGACCATCCGGGACCTTACCGCGAAGTCGAAGACCGGGGGTTGCTCGCCGAACGACTCGACCGCGTCCCAGTAGTCGCATTCCCGGATGTGGCAGCGCCGTCCGGCGGCCGGCCTGAGAACCGGAGCGAGCAGCCGCTCCAGTTCTCGCCGCGGGCCGAGGAACTGCCCGATCGCTCGCACGGACGCCCGTTCGGCCGCTTCTTCTGGGCAGCTGCCTGAGGTTTCCACGTCGGCCCGGATGCCGAATTCGTCGGGCGCCTCTCTGGTGATCTCCTGCACCGCCGCCAGCACGGATTTCGCGTCGCGCAGCGGCCAGTCCAGCTCGAAGAGCGTGACCGGGGTGGCGGCCTGGGTGCGCAACGTGAACGAGGTGTTCACGCCGAAGCTTCCGCCCGCTCCCCCCCGACATGCCCAGAACAAATCGTCATGTCGTTCCGCGGAACAGCTCAGCACCTCGCCTGCGGCAGTCAGCAGGTCGGTGCGCACCAGCGAGTCGCAGGCCAGGCCGAACTTGCGGCTGGCGAAGCCGATGCCGCCGCCGAGGATCAACCCGCCCAGCGCGACGGTGGGGCAACGGCCCGCGGGGAAGGTGCGCCCATGCGGGCGGAGCGCCTGGTGCAGCTCGGCCTGGGTCGCCCCGGTCCCGACGGTGACCTCGCCCGAGGCCGGATCCACCGAGATGCCGTTCAGCCGGGACAGGTCGATCAGCAGCCCGGTCGTGCTGGAGTAGCCGGCGTAGCTGTGGCCGCCGGACCGCAGCGCGAACGGCAGGTCCCGGTCGCGGGCCCAGGCCACGGCGGCGGCGATGTCCCCGGCGCCGCGGCAGGCGGCGACGGCGGCGGGCAGCACGCTGGCGTAGCGCTGGTTGCTGACCGGGCGGGTGCTGGCGTAACCGGGGTCGCCCGGCCGGAACAGGTGCCCGCCATCCGGCAGCCGGCCGGACTGACCCATCAGGCCATCACCAGCGGTTTCCCTGCGTAGTAGTCGAGCAGCGCGTCCGTCATGCTGGTCCGGGACGGCGGATGGAAGCCGATGGCCTGCATGGCGGCGGTCAGGTAGGCGACATCGGGCGACTTGATGAAAGACAGGCCGCCGAGCAACTCGACCGCAAGTCCCAACGCCTGGGTCAGCAGCTCATGTACCGAGAACCTGGTGACCAGCGCCGCGGCCGCGCAGTCATTTCCGGTGTCGCCGCTCATCACCCGGCGGGCCACGCCCTCGGTCAGCATCGCCGCCGACTCGACGGTCATCAGCAAGCGGGCCCGGTCCACCGCCGCACCGCGCTCACGCTCCAGCACCAGCGCGGCCAGGCGGCTCACCATCCCCGTGTACACCGCGGCGACGATCATCTGGAACCAGATCGTGCCTGCCTCCTCCAGCTCGCTCAGCTGCGCCACCAGATCGGGCGGCGGCCGCAAGATCCTCGTCGGCTCCACGAACACGTCGGTGAGCCGCACCTCGTTGCTCTCGGCAGCGGCGAGCGGGAACGTCGACCAGAACTCGTGCACCGAAATGCCCGGTGTGCCCGCGGGCAGCAGCAGCAAGCCCATCTCCGTGCTGCCGTCCGGCCGCGGCACGGCCACGCTGCTGGTGAGCAGGCCCATGGACCTCGACAGGCTGCACGGTTTCTTCGCCCCGTTGATCAGGTAGCCGCCCGGGACGGGCGTGGCCTTCGTGTTCGGATGCAGGATGCCCTGGTTGGTCTTGCCCTCGGCGAAGCCGGATGCCACCAGCAGCCGCTCTCTGGAGACCTGGTCGAGGATGGGGTCGATCTCGGTGTCCTTGCCGTACAGGCCGGCGATCGAGTACAGCATCCCGATCGAGAAGTGATGCATCGCGGTGGCCACGGCCAGGGAGGGCGCCAGGCCGCCGATGACGCGCACCACCCGGACCGCGTCGAGCGCGGACGCGCCCAGGCCGCCCCGGTCGACGGGGATCAGCAGCGCGGGGCCGTCATGCGTGCGGAACAGGCTCATCGCCGGGCTGCCGGGCGTCTCCAGCTCCTGTAGCGGGAGTTCGCTGAGGCGTTCGCGCAGGCCGGGCAGCAGCCGGTCGCAGGCTTCCCGGTCGGCTTGCATGAATTCCATCGCAGCTCCCAGTTACTCGGTGGTCATTCGGTCGAGGTGCGCGTCCACCGCCAGCTCGACCAGGTCGCCGGCGGGCACCTGGTCCGGCGCTGCCTCGGGGTCCGGTGAGCTTCCGGGCAGGGTCGCCAGCAGCCCGAGGAAGTGCTGGAACTGGTTCGCCGCGGGCGGCAGGTGGGCGCTGAGCATCAGGCCGGGCTGGAAGCGGCTGAGTACCTCGTAGCTCGCGGCGAAACGTACCGGGTCGACGAGCTGCACCCACGGGCTGTCGGCGCCGGCCCAGAACTTCTGGCCTGCCCGCAGTTCGGCGGGGTCGATCCGGGCGATGTCGGCCGCGTCGGAACTCTCGGCGCTGGGCAGCACCGCGCCGAAGCAGTCGGCGCTAACGCACGCCCCGTTGCCGGAGTCGAGGAAGCCGACGGTCATGGGGTTGTCGTAGAGCGGCGGCCGGAACGCCAGCAGCCGGCGTCCGCCGCCTACCGGCAGCGACTCACCGGGCGCGATCACCGTGATCCGGTCTTCGGGAATCTGCTGCTGGAGCAGCAGATAGCCGGCCGCCGCCGCGGTGCACACCAGCCGCGCCCGCGGCGCCCGCGCGAGCACGGTGTCCAGCGCGCCGAGATGGTCGCGGTCGGGGTGGGTCAGCCAGATCCAGGAGAGCTTCCGTAGATCGAGGACCGAACTGAGCGCGTCCACGAACGCGGCCTGGCTGCCGGGGAGCCCGGTGTCGACGAGCACCGGCTCCGGCCCGCTGATCACGAAGCCGTTGACGGGAAGGAAACCCATGCCCGGTACCTCGAGGCGGTCCCGGATGGCGTGGACGTCGCCGATGGTGCTGATGTGCACGTCAGCTCACCCCTGAGGCCAGGCGGAGTCGGTCACGACCACCGGAACGAGAATCGCGTCCTGCATGCCGTGAATGATCTTCTTGTCCGCCGGGCAGATCGTCGCGAGGGCGCCGCCCAGCTCGACCCGGCCCGGCGGCGCGAAGTAATACGGGCACAGCCGCACCCGGCCGGTGAGCTCCTTGATCCGCTGCTCGTCTTCGTCGAAGTACGGCTGATCGACCAGCCTGCCCTTGTGGAAGGCCTGGAGGATTCGCGGGCTGTTGCCGAAGTCGGCCAGGCTTTCCTCGATGGTCGCGGCCCAGTCGCGCTGCGACACGTCAGAACCGACGACGACGCTGCGGCTACCCCAGGCGTCCTCGTGGAAGCCGCTGATCTTGACCACCAGTTCCCGCTCCCGCTGGCTCAGCGCGCCGACATCTTCCCAGCTCTGCGCCTCCAGCCTGGGCAGCGAGGCGTTGTGCGGGAGTGGCGCGGGGTCGATGATCCAGGTGTACGGGATCACGTCCGCCAGCAACCGCAGGTTCCGGGCGCCCAGCTCCCGCAGCCAGAAGTCACGCAGCGGGCGCATCCAGAACAGCGCCATCCACAGCTTCTCCTCCAGGTGCGGCTTGAACGGCGGCGTCACCGCGAGTTCGCCGGCGGTGTCGCCCCGCATGAGTTCCTGGGCCGACGGAATGTTCGGCAGGTCAAAGAGCTCGAAGAACCGGTAGATCTGGTGGCGCTTGCGCTTGCCGCCCTCGTCCGGGGGCCGCGGCGCGGGGGGCCGGTAACTCTCCGCCCGGCACACCCGGCCGCCACCGGAGCCGAACTCCTCGTCGATGCGCCGTGCCAGCCACTCCATCTCCGGCAGGTAGTCACCGCTCTCATCCGATACCAGGACGTCGGCGGAGTCCGCGATCGCGCGGAAACCGGACAGCATGCCGGCCGGGCCGCCGATGACCTCGTAACCCAGCTTCGAATACGTCTCGTTGAGCCACCCGGTCAGGCCGATGCCGCCAGGCACGCTGTCCAGTTCGGTGATGACGAAACCCGTGTCGGTGAGGATCAGGTCGGGCCGGATGACCCGCGGCAGGTCTTTGGCCGGGGATCCGTTCCGCGCGTGCTCGACGAGATCGGCGGGCTTGCCGAGGTCGAGGTACTCGGCGATCCACGTGGGCTCGCGGCCGGCGGCGCTGTCCAGGTAGAGCTGGTTGGCGGCGAACACGAACCGGTGCAGTGCGCCACCGAGCCACTGCAGTCGCTTGCCGAGCTTCGGGTTAACGGCGAGCGGGTCAGGTGACACCCGCCACGACTTGCCGGCGAACAGGCCCTCGGCGGGCAGCGAGCCGCGGACGAAGTCGGCTCGCTGTTCCGGTGTGCCGGTGTCCGCCTCGACTGCCAGCGCGGTCATGATCGCGTCCCGGTCGCGCCCGCACCGCTATCGGCCGCTCTGCTATCGGCCGCACCGCTATCGGCGATGAGGCCGTTGACGTAGAACGGCGGAGTCGCGGAGTAGAACCCGACCCGGACGCGCCGCCAGGTCTCGTCCCGCACGTCGGCACCGAGCGTCCGGGCCACCGCGGACATGTAGGTGTTGATGGCGTCGATCGCCCAGGCCGAGTGGCCGCTGGCCACGTTGTCGATCGTGTTATGGATGTCGTAGAAAACGGTGTTGTACCCGTAATTTCGCAGGTTGAGCTGGGTCTGGCGCAGGCTGCCGCCGACGCCGAAGAGCTCCTCGGACAGGTTCAGGCCCAGCGTCTCCGGCAGGAAGGTCCGCGGGAACCGGCTGATCGTCAGCCAGTAGACCGGCACCTCGAACGACATCTCGCGGAAGCCGGGCCAGTACGCGAACTCGGGCGCGGAGACGTGCGGCAGGTTGATCCCCATGTCCTCGAGCAGCTGGCGGTACAGGACCGTGTGGTTGATCGACAGGTCGCCGTTGCCCAGCTCATCCCAGTAGATCTGGTACAGCAGCCGGCCCACGTCCGACGCGGCGTGCTCGTAGTCGGTGCAGCCTTGCAGCCAGGCGCCGTCGATGAGGGCGCGCAGTCCGCCCTGGACGATCCGGTCGATGAGTTCCTCGCGCGGGGGGATCAGGTACTGGCCGGTGGCATCGAACTCCACCGCCTGCCGCTCGTGCGTGTCATGGATCCACAGGTTGAGGTTCTCCGGGTCCCAGTCCTTGGGCGGTACGTGGTCCTCGTCGGGCAGGTCCCAGCTGGAGCGGGCCAGCCATTGGCGCACGTACCTCAGCGCCCAGCGACGCAGCCCCGGCGTGTCCCGGCGCCGGGTCAGCAGGTGGAATGCCTCGCGGATACCGGCCGGTTCGCCGTCGGCGCCGGTCGCCTCGCGGTATTCCGCGTGGCCGGCCGCGGACGCGGCCGCGGACCGGGTGCGGGGATGGTCGTTCGTCGTCGTGACGGTGTGAGCCATGACGTCCGATGCCGGGAGGGACGCGATCCAGCGCCGGATCACCGCCAGGTTCTCCGGGGTGAAGATGCGGAACATCGGGCCGTGCTCGCCGACCAGGCTCTTGATCAGCGGACTGCGATCCGGGTAGCCCGGCCGGACCAGCTTCGACGCCGCGAGTGCTTCCAGCAGCGGGGAGAAGTCGCCACCCGCCGACGCCAGCTCGAACCATTCGTTGAGCGGCCGGCCGGCCAGCTCGTACCGCTGGTGGTACACCGCGCCCTCACGAGCCTTGAAGCGCAGCAGCTCGATCATCTCGTGCGTCGGGTCGAGGACGGTGGTGACGTCCTCCAGAACGTCCGAACTCCAGGTCTGCAGGTTCCGTAGCATCCAGCGGAAGCCGGCGGCCACCCGGGCACGGCCGGCGGGGTGCTCACTGAGATACAGCTGGACGAGGCTGCGCGAGCGGGCCAGCGGAGAGTCGTCCGCCGCGTGGTCGGCGCCACCTAGATCGAGCGCGTCCCACTCGTCGCCGGCCGCGATCAGCGGCCGGAGCGCGAATACCGGCGGCAGCGCGCCGACCGCGCGCAGGCACAGGTCAGCGGCCAGCAGCTCCGGCAGGAACTCGTCGGGACGCCGGCTCAGCAGCAGCACCAGCGCGGGCAGGCGGAACACCCGGTCGTTCAGCTGCCGGTCCATGGCCAGGCGGGAGGTCGGTATCGCAAGCTCGGCGAGATCCTCGCGGCGCAGCAGGTTCAGGTAGGCGTGGGCACGGGACGCGCCCACATGGCCGACGCCGACGTCCGTCGAGTACAGCGACAGCAGACGCATGCCGAGCTCGGTGTCGACGGTGACCGGGCTGCACGTCCACTGCAGCCACGCGCCGGAAACCAGCGCGAACGGGGCGCAGTCCAGCAGGACCCGGCGGACCAGGGCGTTGCGATCGCTGGCGTCGGCAGACTGATCGAGCACCGCGCGGTACCGGCCCGTCTCGGCCGCGGTCCAGGCGCTCGCATCGTTTTCCAGCTGATCGAGGAAGCCGTCGTCCGCGTCCTGCTCGCTGTGCTCGCCGCTCTGTTCGGCCTCCAGGCCGAGGTCCAGCGCAAGGGCGGAATGCTCTGCCTCCGGGTCCAGCAATTCGGTGAACAGCCACCGGTAGGCCGGCTCGTCCGGCTTGCCGCCAGATTCCGCCAGCAGTGTGGCGTGTGCGCTCTCAGCCACTATGGCTCATCTCCAACTTCGGGTTTGTGCTGTGAGTTCGGCGGGTCGGGGACCGGCCGTGCGAGTCGTGCCATTGACCGGCACCGCGTGCACGCCGGCGTGGTAGGCGAAGAGCGGACCCAGGTCGGGCGGTTCCTCGCACCCGGTGAGCAACGCATACCAGTCCGGCTGCGCGGAACTATCGGGCAGATGGAGTGTCGCGGCGGCCTGGCGGGCAGTGCGCTGGATCGCACTGGTCCGCTCGATGCGCCGCGCGGCGTAGCGGGCAAGCCCGGCTCCGGGATCGGCGCTGATCCCGGAGACCGGGAGGTCAGCCAAGCAAGAGGCCAGCTCCACCGCATCCTCGACGGCCTGGCTCGCGCCCTGGGCCAGGAACGGCAGCATCGCGTGCGCCGCGTCCCCCAGCAGCGTCACATGGCGGGTCGACCAGTTCTCCAGCGGATGACGGTCGAACACCGGCCACGGCCGCAACTCCCCGGCGACTTTCGCAATGGCTCCGGCCAAGCCGTGCCAGCCGGCGAAGACGTGCGCGAGGTCCCCGGGCTCCTCGCCGGAGTCTTCGGGTAGCGTGACGAGCGCCGCGAAACTCAGCTGAGCGCCGGCCGCGACCGGATAGCAGGCGAAGTGACCGCCGGCGCCATGCCAGACCCGGATCAGCGGATCGGTGGCCGCGGCGGGTAGCTCGGCCGCCGGCAGCACCCCGCGGTACATGACCAGCCCGGACGGGGCGGGCGCGTCCCCGTGGCAGGCCGCGCGTACGGCCGAGTGCACGCCGTCCGCACCGACCGCCACATCGGCCCTGGACACGGCGCCATCCTCGAACGCGAGCAGCGCGCCGTCCGCGGACTCCCGCACGGATGCGACCCGACGGCCCAAGTGGAGCCGGTCCTTGTCGGTCAGCGACACCAGCGCGGCGTGCAGGTGTGCCCGGCGGAGGGTCAGGTAAGGCGCGCCGTAGGCGCGCTCGCAATCGGCTCCGAGCGCCTCCCTGGCCATGAGCTCACCGCTGCGGGTGCGTATCTCTACCGCCTCGATCGCCACCGCGTGTTCCCGCAGCGCTGGGCCGAGGCCGAGACGCAGCAACGGCCGGACCGCGTTGGGGGACAACTCCGTGCCCCCGCCTGCCTCGGCTAGCTGCCGGGACTTCTCGAACACACGGTACGGAATGCCGTACGAGGCCAGTGCCACGGCCAGCGTCAGCCCGCCGATGCCAGCGCCGATCACGGCGACCGGCGCCTCCGGCTCTTTCGGCTCTTTCGGCGTCCCGTTTCGCGCATTCCCCAGCTGCACGCCCGACCCTGCCTCTCTTTCGTGAAAGCCTGGTGACGTTTGTTATCGATCATGCGCACTGCCAAGGGGCCGCGACAACGAATCCGGCTGAAGAACTGACAATCGTCATGACAATGGTGACATGTATTAGCCGAAATGGCATTTATCTACATGCCGGCTATTATCCGGCCGTGACGCACGTGACGCACGTGACGCACGTGACGCACGTGACGCACGTTACGCACGTGACGGGCGGGATGCCGGCAGATCACCAGCCGCGTCATTAATGTGGAAGTCTGCCCTTTCGTGGAAGCTAGACCCCCGTTTGCGGAGGTCAGGCTTCCACAAAGGGGTAATACACCACGTCGTCGCCCGGCTCTCACCAGGCGCGACCACATCCCACCAGGCGTGGCCGAACGCCGGGGACAAGCTTGGTCTCGGCATCCATCTTGCCGGCCGATGGTCGTACGGACCGTTGACACATATCACGAACTTGATTACGCCGGTCATTAATCGGCGGCGTGACGGTGGCCGCCTTGACAACGGCCGCGAGAGACTAATAGCGGATGGCCAGATAATGGCGGCTAGTGATGCCAGGAGGGCGCCATGACCGCGCAACGGATTGTCGTTCAGCGCTACGGTCCGACGGCGCTGCGCACCGTCCCGCTGATCCGCCACGCGGCGCTGAACCTCACGCGTGCCGTGGTCGGCGGCGACCGGATCCTGGTGCTCTCGGTCGCCGCGCGCTCCCTGGTCGCCGGGCCGCTGCGGCTGGTCACGGAACTCACCCCCCGGCCATCCGCGCGGCAGTCGGCGCACATCCTGGGCGCCGCCGATCAGATCACCGCGGCGCTGCTGACCATGGCCCTGCGCGCGGAGGGAGTGCCCGCGGTCAGCCTCACCTGGGAACAGGCGGGACTCACTCCGCAATCCGTGGCCGAGGGGGCTCGATCCGGCAAGCTGCGCTGCGACGGCATCCGGGCGGCCATCGAGCAGCATCCCGCTGTCGTGCTGGCCAGTGCCTGCGGCGTCACCGGCGACGGAGATACCTGCACGCTCGGCGACGCGGTGGTCACCCTGGCCGCGGTCGCGCTGGGCCGGGCCCTAGCTGCCCGCGATGCCGATGAAAGCCTCGAAGCCGTCGGCACGGAACCGGCTGCCGCGGCCACGGCGTAATGGCGGGCAGCACCCGGCAAGATATTTCACATGTCGCTTTCATAGCCAGGCGATGCGATGTTAATATTAATTATATTTGCTTGTTCAGTGTTAGTCGGGATTTATCACTGTGCTGGGGGGTGAGAAGCGTCGAGTATCGGGCTATCAACCCGGTTGCCGTGCAGGCTGTAACCAACGAAGTCAACCGGCTTTTCCTGGACGTTGTGATGAATGCGTTGGGCACGGTGGATGACTTCGATGTGATGGGCGTGTCCTGCGACGTCGACCGCGCCGCACGGGACCTCCAGTGGTCGCGGCCGGCTGTCACGGTCGTCGGCACCGGAACCGCCGGCGACGACGGGCTCGGCCTGGTGCGCAGGCTGACCGAGTCCGTGCCGTCGTGCCAGATCGTGCTGATCGCCCATGAGCCAACGCGTGACCTGGTCGATCGCGCCGTCGCCGCCGGCGTGCTCAGTGTCGTCCCGACCAACGCCAGGCTGCCCGACCTGATCGATGTGATCCGCGGGGTGTCGACTGGATGCCTGGTCCTCGACGCTGACCTTGTGGCCCACGGCGGCCCGGTGACCCCGGTGCTGACCGATCGGGAGCGGGACATCCTGCGGCTGACCGCACGGGGCATGCCGATCAAGGACATCGCCAGCGAACTGTTCCTTGCCCCGGGGACCATCCGCAACCTGACCTCCGCCTTGATCAAGAGGACGGGTGGCCGCAACCGCTACGATGCCGCACGGATCGCGGCCGAACGCGGCTGGTTGTGAGACGGCGCTACAACCACCCTCGCTCGCGGGCGATCCTGACCGCGTCGAACCTGTTACGGCCCGACAGCTTCTTGATCAGGGCCGACGTCAGGTTGCGCACCGTGCCCGGCGACAAGAAGAGCTGATCAGCGATGTCCTTGGTGGGCAATCCGAGCGCGGTCAGCCGCAGGATCTCCCGATCCCGTTCACCGAGCACCCGGTCGGCCGGATCGGCGGAATCGAAAAGGCTCGGATCCAAGGTCAGGAAGCCTCTGGCAACACCTCGGATGGCGTCGATCAGGTGCGTCACGGACGCGTGCGTCGGGACCACGCTGAGCACCCCCGCGGCGACCGCCCTGTCGACCAGCGTCCGGGTCGGCCGCACCGCGACCAGCACGACGCGCGACGACGGCGACACCTTGAGCACCTTGCGGGCCAGGTCAAGCCGGTGGTACCCGGCTCCGCCGAGACCGAGCACGACGACGAGCGGACTGGTTCGCCGCACCTGGTCAACCACGTCATCCGGCGCGCGCACCGTCCGCACCACCTCGAAGTCCGGGACCAGGCCGAACGTGCCGACGGTGGCATCGACAAAAAGCTGGTTCCCTTCCGCGACGAGAATGCGGATGCTGCCGTGCTGCGGAGCCGCCAGCACGGCCCGGCCGTGGCCGGCGACGGGATCGGTCCAGAATTGGGTGGTGGTCACCGCGCTCACTCACTCCCCCGGAAAACAGCAATGGGCGCAAGCCGGCTGCTGACCCGCCGACTGCGCCCATCGATGCTGTCTTTTATTTGTAATCTTCCGGGACGGCGTGCACCTGCCGGCTCACGTTCCGGCATTTCTGCCAGATTTGCCAATCATTTCTTTATGCACAATTGTTCGCGGCGTGCGACGAGCTTGCGTCCGCCGGACTGGCGCAACTTGCCGGCGAGGGCCGGCTCGTGCGGCGCCAGCAGCATGCTTACCGGTGCCCGCGGCCGGCTTAGCTACTCCGGTCCGGTGGCGTAGCCAGCCTCGGATGTTCAGCGGATGCTCACGGGGTGCCCGGTAGCGTGACGACGGCGTCGATGGTGACGGTGCCGGCGTGGCGGAACGTCAAGGTAAGCGGCACCGTGGTCCGGTACTCATAGGAGACGGGGTCCTGAAGCACGACGTCGTCACCGAACGGGCTGAGGATGAGCGCGGATTGCGCGGGGATGACCAGGTCGCTGACCACGGTCTGCGGGGCGGCCGGCCCGGTCCGCTCGGTAAGCAGAACGCGGCTGGCTACGGGGCTGGTCACGAACACAAGCTCGTCGGAAGTGCCGGTGAGGTTGCGGATGGTCATGAACGTGGCGGCCGGCCCGGCCGCGGTCTGGGCGGTGTAGCCGCGCACCGGCACCGCGGCCAAGGTGACCTGGAGCCTGATCCGGGTGAGCGTTCCGGCGCCGCCGGCCGACACCCACGCGGACAGCAGCCCGAGCAGCACGATGACGCAGATCAGCGGCCCGGCCACGGCCCGGGCCAGCTCACGCGGCAGTTCGCGGCCGGCCAGTCCCGGCGCCGGGGCGGATACGGCGATCACCTGCTGACCGCCGCAAGCGAGGGCCGGTGCTGCCAGGCATCCCCCGGCGGTCGCACGCTGGGTGGCTCGCCGCGGCCACCGGGTCGGTAGCGCCGCAGCCGCAGGCTGTTCGCGACAACGATGAGCGAACTAGCCGACATGGCGATGGCGGCGAACAGCGGGTTGAGATAGCCGAGCGCGGCAGCGGGCAGCGCGACGATGTTATAGGCGCAGGCCCAGACCAGGTTGGCGCGGATCACCGCGGTGGTGGCGCGGGCCAGCCGGATGGCGTCGGCAGCGGCGGACGGGTCGTCCCCGGTCAAGGTGAGGTCGGCCGCGCCGATCGCCACGTCGGTGCCGGCGCCGATCGCCATGCCGAGACAGGTGCCGGCCAGCGCCGGCGCGTCGTTCACGCCGTCTCCGACGAAGGCGACCGGGCCCGCGCTGGCCTGGATCCTGGCGATGACGCCAGCCTTGCCTTCGGGGCCTATCCCGGCGAACACGTCCTCGGCCGGGATGCCGAGCTGCGCGGCGACGGCACGTGCGGTCTGCTGGTTGTCGCCGGTGAGCAGGTACGAGCGCAGGCCCAGGTCGCGAATCCGGGCGATCGCCGTGGCGGCGTGCGGCTTGAGCTGGTCGGCAATCTCGAGTATCGCGCGGGTCCGTCCGTCCCAGCACACCAGGACCACGGTGCGGCCGCGTGCCGCGGCGGCGTCCGCCGCGGTGGCCAAGCCTGCCGGGACGGCCAGGCCGAGAACGCCGAACAGCCGCGGGCTGCCCACGATGACCTGCCGCCCGCCAACCCTGCCCTGTACCCCGGCGCCGGGCAAGGCGGTGAACCTGTCCACCGGAGGCAGCGGGCCCGCCTGGGCGGCGGCGGCACGGGCGATGGCCTGCCCGATGGGGTGCTCGGAGGCATCCTCGACCGCTCCGGCCAGGACCAGTGCCAGCGCCGCCCCGTCGTCGCCGTCGTCGCCTGGGCCGGTCGCCGGGGAGGTGCTGACGGCCGCGACGGTCATGGCGCCCGCGGTCAGCGTCCCCGTCTTGTCGAAGACGACGCCCCGGATACGCCGCGCCGATTCCAGCGCCCGGGCGGATTTGACCAGGATGCCCAGCTCCGCGCCCCGGCCGACGGCGGCCAGCAGCGCGGTGGGGGTGGCCAGGCCCAGCGCGCACGGGCACGCCACCACCAGGACGGCGACAGCGGCGCTCCAGGCCGCCGCGGCGGGCAGCCCGGTGCCTGACCAGAACCCCAAGGTCGTGATCGCCAGGGCGATCACGCACGGGACGAACACGGCCGCGACCCGGTCCGCCAGCCGCTGCGCGCTGGCCTTGGTAGCCTGCGCGTCGCTGACCAGGCGGGTGATCTGAGCCAGCAGCGTGTCCGCGCCCACCCGGGTGGCGCGTACCACCAGCCGCCCGCTCATGTTCACGGTCGCGCCGGTCACCTGGTCCCCGGGCCCGACCTCGGCCGGCACCGATTCCCCGGTGACCAGGGACGCGTCCACCGCCGAGCTGCCGCCGGTGACGACGCCGTCGCTGGCGATCTTCTCCCCCGGCCGGACCACGAATTCGTCACCCACCGCGAGCCCGGTGACCGGGATGCGCTGCTCGATCCCGTCGCGGAGCACCGCCACGGTCTTCGCGCCGAGGGCCGCCAGCGCGCCGAGGGCCGCGCCGGATCTGTCCCTGGCCCTGGCCTCCAGGTACCGCCCGGCTAGCACGGCGGTGGTCACGCCGGCGGCGGCCTCCAGGTACAGGGTGTGGCTGCTCGCCGCGCCGAAGGTGAACGCGAACGACATCCGCATCCCGGACACGCCCGCGCCGCCGGCCAGCAGCGCATAGACCGACCAGCCGAACGACGCCGCCACCCCTACGCTGACCAGCGTATCCATGGTCGCCGCCGCGTAACCCAGCCCGTACCAGGCCGCCCGGTGCACGGGCCACGCGCCCCACACCGCCACCGGCGCCGCGAGCAGCAGGCTTACCCACTGCCAGCCGGTGAACTGCGCCGCCGGCACCATCGCCAGGACGATCACCGCGGCGGCCAGCGGTGCGCACACCGCGAGCCGCACGCCCAGCTCCTGGGTGTGCGATGCGGTGCGCGGCCGCGCGTCATCCTGCTGCGAAGACGGGAGCTGAGCGGTGTAGCCGGCCGACTCGATCACGCCGATCAGTTCGTCAGGCGCCCGGCCGCCCAGGCTGGTGACGTACGCGCGGCCGGTCGCGTAGTTGACCGTGGCCGCCACGCCGTCCAGCCGGTTCAGCCGCCGCTCGATCCGCGCGGCGCACGCCCCGCAGGTCATCCCGCCCACCACAAGCTCGGTCATACCGTCTTGTTGAGTCACGGGCCGCCCATGTTCATGCCGCCGGTGCTGTCGGTACCGGTGTAGCTGACGTGGGAGTGGCCGGCGGTCAGGGGGCCCAGCGCGGCACCGGCTACGTGTGCACCGGCGAACATCACGGCCAGCAGCAGCGCGAACCCGACGAGTTTGACGTTGCGAGTCATCTGCCGCCGCTTATCACTTCGGGGTGCGGGCCGGGTAGAAGAACGAGATGCCGTCGTTGACGCCGAAGCCAGGGATGGGCGCGCCGGGGTTGAACATGGACACGGTCGGGATGCCGTTGGCGCCGAGGAAGATGTGCAGGTCCCAGGCCCTGGGGTGGGCGAAGCCGACGACGCAGTGGCACTCGGCCGCGGTGGGCACGGTCGCCCCGGCGGACTGCCCGTGCCAGCTCTCCTTCGGCGGCAAGGCTATGTACTGGAAGCTGGGGGCCGGGTGCACGCCCCGCTCGTGGATCAGCCACTGGCTCGGCTGGATGCACTTCAGGCCGGGATCGTTGCCGAACGTCGGTACCTGCCCAGGGACATACGGGGCGGTGTAGCCCCACCCGACGAGCGTGTAGGGGAAGGCAGTCTTGGCCGGGTCAGTGCCACTCCCGCCCGCCGGGCGGTACATCAGGAGGGTCGGCTGGCCGGCTACCGGCGCGCCGCCGGAGAGGCCCTGCAGGCTGGCGACGGTGAAGCCCATGCCGCCGAGGGCGTTGAACATGTGCGTCAGGACGCTGTAGGAGATGCCGGTCACCGCGTTCGGGTACGACAGCTCCGCGAGAGACTCCTCGTTATACAGCGTCCGGAACGGTGCGAGTTCCTGAAGTATCCTCGCCTGTTCGTATTTCAGCGCCGCCACCGACTGCGCCGGGGTACATGCCGCCGCCGCGGTGGTCGTCGAACTCACATGATTCTCGCTGAGGGCGAATGCGCTGGTGGAGCATCCGGCCACGATCAGCAGGCTCGCTCCCATGAACGCAAGCCCGCGCCGTCTGCTTTTCATCGGCAAAAGCCTCCTCGGAGATGGTCCGCGCGTTCGAGCCAGGCCGCCACGTTGATTCGCCCCTCTCATTGTTCGCGGGCGCACCGGGGGGTTGCATCCGCAACGATGACGTATCTGGGGATGGCGTGCGGCGTAAGTCGGGGCCCGCGATGGCGTAGACGCTCGCCGGTTAACCCGCGATCACGCGTAACCCGCGAGCACGCGTTAACCCGCGAGCAGGCGGCGGGTGCGTCGCGCCCAGGCGAGGCTCGCGCGATGAACCGCGATGCCGTGATCGAGCGCGAGCGCCGAGTGGACCGCGTCTCCCGCACCGGTGGCCGTGCCAGCCGTCACGGCGGCACTGAACCGTTCGAGCTCGCCGACCAGCGCCTCGAGCGCGTCGGCGAGGCTGTCGAGGAACACGAGCACCTCGCTCCGTGGCAGCAGCCCGGCCAGGAACACGAAGCGCATCAGGTGCAGGCCGAGATCCTGCGCGATGGTGTCCGGCTGGACCGGCTGCCGGACCCAGGCGACATGCGCCGCGATGCCGGCCGCCGTCGCGTGATAGAGACGCCGCTTGCGGCGGCCGGCCGCCACGGTGAGCCGCGACCGGAGCAGGCCGTACTGCTCCAGACGCTTAAGCGCCGGGTAAAGCGCGCCAGAACTTGGCTGGTAAACCGACGCCGGGGTGGTGGTCAGGAAGGCCTTGAGCGCGTACCCGGACGAGGGCTCGTCGACGAGCAAACCGAGCAGGACCTGCTCGAAATCGGTGAGGGAGCGATCTGTCACGTGCACCTGCCAACGACTGCCAGTCTTCTCCGCCAGGTTTTCATATTGCTTCCCATAGTGCGATTCGACTCATATGATATGTGACGGTATGGCTACGCGCCGGTCGCGGTGCCCCGCCGCGCGATAGCGCCGCGTCGCCACGAACCGGAGGTCCATCGTGCCAATTGCTGAATCGAATGATCCAGGGGCGGATGATGTGACCGCGCACGTCGCGGTCACGACACGGGCTCATGCGGCCGCCCCTGCCTCTGTCATGTCCGTCTCACCGAACTCCCAGGCCGCGATCCGCGTACGGGAACTGCGCCACAGCTACGGCGGCCGCGAGGCCCTGCGCGGGATCGACTTCGAGGTCGCCCGCGGCGAGATCCTCGCGTTCCTCGGGCCCAACGGCGCCGGGAAGACCACCACGGTCGAAATCCTCGAGGGTTTCCGCAGACGCCGCGGCGGCGAGGTATCCGTGCTGGGCGAGGACCCGGAACGCGCGGGACCGGCCTGGCGAGCGCGGGTAGGCGTCGTGCTCCAGTCATCCCAGCCGGAGCGGATGCTCACTGTGCGCGAATGCATCGCGCTCTACGCGGGCTACTATCCGGCGCCGCTCGACGTCGACCACGTGCTGGACCTGGTCGGCCTTACCGAGAAGGCCGGCCAGCGCTGCGAGAAGCTGTCCGGCGGACAGCAGCGCCGCCTCGACGTCGCGCTGGCGCTGATCGGCGACCCCGAGCTGATCTTCCTCGACGAGCCGACCACCGGGTTCGACCCGTCGGCCAGGCACATGGCCTGGAACATGGTCCGCGATCTCCGCGGCCTGGGCAAGACCATCTTCCTGACCACCCACTTCATGGACGAAGCCGAGGCGCTGGCGGATCGCATCCTGATCCTTTCCGCGGGCCGCATCGTCGCGTCCGGCACACCGGAGACGATCGGCGACCGCGCCTCGGCGGCCACGATCATCCGCTTCACGCTCCCCGAGGACGTGACGCACGACGACGTCCCGTCCGTCGCCGGGACGATGACGGACGGCGGGAACCGCCGGGTGGAGATCAGCACCCAGGATCCGATGCCTGCGCTGGGCGTACTGGCTTCCTGGGCCGCGCAGCGCGGCTACCCCCTCGCCGACATCTCGGTCCACCGATCGAGCCTGGAGGAGATCTACCTCCGGCTTACCGAGGAGGCCTCATGACCGCGCCAGCCATCGCCGTACACCAGATCAAGTACGACCTGCGGGTCTTCCTCCGCGATCCCGCGGCCAGGGTGTTCACGTTCATCATGCCCGTGATGCTGCTGGTGGTCTACTGTTCGATCTTCGCGAACAGCAAGCTCGGCACCGGCGCCGCGGCGATCAGCTACCGGCAGTACTTCGTGCCGCGCATCGTCGCCCAGGGCATCACCGGAGCCGCGCTCACCAACCTGGTGTACATCGTCGTCACCAAGCGCGAAAACGGCGCGCTCAAACGCCGCCGGGCCACGCCGGTACGCGCGTGGATGCTGATCACCAGCGAGGTCGCGACCGCGATCATGACCGCGGTGGCGATCGTCGTTGCGCTGGTCCTGATCGCGGCGTTCGCGTACGGGGTGAAGCTGACCGGGTTGCAGGCGGCCGAGGTGGCCGGCGCGACGTTCCTCGGCACGGCGGCGATGTCCGCCCTCGGCTTCGCGGTCACCACCTTCATCCCGTCCACCGAGTCGGCCGGCCCCGGCGTCACGCTCGTGACGTTCATGCTGTACGCCGTTTCCGGCGTGTACTTCCCCGAGACGCTGCTGCCGCACTGGGTACGGGATATCGCCCAGGTGTTCCCGGTACGGCCGCTCGCGACGATCGTGCAGCACGCGTACGCTCCGGCGTCCGGCCATCCGAACCAGCTCATCTGGCAGTTCCTGGAACTCGCGGCCTGGGGAGTCGGCGGGATCGTGATCGCCGCCAGCCGTTTCTCCTGGGTGCCCCGCCACGAACTGGAGCGCTGACACCTCAGGATCAGAACCCGGCCGGCGGCCCTGCTTCCTTACCTGGAAGCCGGGCCGCCGGCCTTTGCGTCGATGCGGCTAAGCGGTCCGCTGCGAGAAAGGCAGTACCCGCAGGGAGTCTTTAAGCCGCTGACAAGCGCCCCCCAACCTGCGGATGCGCAGATAAGCACTAGCGGGTGGCCTCCGGAGCGGTCAGCCGCCAGGAGGTGGCACTGCTATGTCCGAGGCCGCGATTGAGACATCCGGCTTGAGCAAGACCTACCACGCGCCACACGAGGACGTGGTGGCGGTGGACCAGCTTTACCTGAGGGTTGAGCGCGGGGAGGTGTTCGGCCTGCTCGGCCCCAACGGCGCGGGGAAGTCCACCACGGCGGGCATGCTCACCACCCGCATCAAGCCGACCGGCGGGGTGGCGATGGTCGCGGGCATAGACGTCGGCCGCTATCCGGTAGCCGTCAAAGAGCGCATCGGCGTGGTGACCCAGCACAACACCCTTGACCGCCAGCTCACGATCAGGGAGAACCTGGAGTTCCGCGGCCGGTACACGGGTCTCAGCACCCGGAAGGCGCGGGCCAGAGCCAACGAGCTGCTGGAGATCTTCGGCCTGGGCGGCCGGGCCGCCGGCCGGGTGACCGGGCTCTCGGGTGGTCTCGCGCAGCGCGTGCTCATCGCCCGCGCGCTCGTGCACCGGCCGGACATCCTGTTCCTCGACGAGCCGACCTCCGGCCTCGATCCGCAGACCAGGGTCAGCCTGTGGGAGATCCTCCGGACGATGCGCGCGGAGGGCCAGACGATCTTGCTCACCACGCACTACATGGAGGAGGCGGAGAACCTCTGCGATCGCATCGGCATCATCGACCACGGCAACATGCTCGCCTGTGACACCGTGGACGGCCTCAAGGGCATGACCGGCACGGACACCCTGGTCACCATGCGGTTCAGCGGCGACGAGGAGGACATCTCCCGGATCCGCCGGGAATTCGAGGCCGCCGATGAGGTCGTCGCCCACTCCGGCGCGGTGCGGATCAGGACGCGGCACGCCGAGCAGACTCTCGCCCAGGTGATCCCCGCCGCGGTCGACGCCGGGCTGTCGCTGTGCGACTTCGAACTGCGCCCGCCGAGCCTCGAGTCAGTCTTCATCGCTTTGACTGGTAGGGAGTACCGCGAATGACAACCATCTCACCAGCGGTAGTGACGCCGGCCGCGCCGAGGGCGCCAGGCGCCATCCGGCCGCGGGCCGTGCTGCACACGACGGGGGCCCTGCTCGCCCGCGATTTCCGGGTGCTCGGCCGGGAACTACCGGCTTTCCTGGTGCGCGTGACGGTCCAGCCGGTGCTGTTCGTGTTCGTGTTCGCCGTCGTCCTGCCGAAGCTCAGCGGCGGCCCCGGACTCGGCAGCTTGTTCGGCGCGACGTCGAGCACGTCCAGCGCCGCCTCGTCGTTCTCGACGATCCTGGTCCCTGGCATGGTCGCGTCGGCCATCTTGTTCCAGGGCCTGACCGCGGTGACCGCACCGCTGGTGCTCGAGCTCTCGTACACGCGTGAGATAGAAGACCGCGTTCTCGCGCCGATCCCGGTCTGGGTACTGGCGATAGAGAAGATCATCGCGGGAGCTATCCAGGCCATCTTCGCCGCGGCCATCGTGTTCCCCCTCGTCATGGTCATCCACGCGCGGGGGCAGGCGCCGACGATGGACTTCCACCAGTGGCCGCTGCTGATCGTGGTGGTGCTGCTGGCCGCGCTGTTCTCGTCCGCGCTCGCCCTGCTGGTCGGGACCGTCCTCGAGCCCAGGCGGGTGAGCATCGTCATCAGCATCGTCATCGTCCCCATGACGCTGCTCGGGTGTGTCTACTACCCGTGGTCGGAACTCAGCTCGATGCGCTGGCTCCAGTTCATCACGCTGTTCAACCCGCTCGTCTACATCAGCGAAGCCCTGCGGGCCACGCTGACGCCAGGCACCCTGCACATGCCGGTATGGGTGCTGCTGACCGTGATCGGCGGCGGAGTCCTGCTGGTGACCGCCGCATCCGTCCAGACGTTCACCAGCCGGCTGGTGGACTGACGGCCGTGATGAAGTCTCCGCTCGCCACACATGCGTCATTTGTCGCGATTCCGGATTGCTTCGTCGGCCGCGATCGCGAACTCACCGAGATAGCGCGGCTGCTCGCGCGCTCCCGGCTCGTCACGTTGACCGGGCCGCCCGGTTCGGGGAAGACCCGCGTCGCCATGGAGTTCGCCGCCCGCGGCGAGCTGACCGAGGTGGTGTGCCTCGACGTCAGCGAGTCCGGGCCGGATGCGCTGACCACGGCGGTGACCGAGACCGTCAGCCTCGGCGATCCGGAACTGCTCATCCTCGACGGCTGCGACCGGGCCATCGACGCCTGCGTACGGATCCTGCCGCGAGTCCTGCGCGACAACCCCGCGCTGCGCGTGCTGGTCACCAGCCGGGAAGCGCTGCGGATCGGCGGCGAAACCGTGTACCGGCTCGGCCCGCTGAGCACCGACGACGCCCTCCAGCTTTTCCTGGCCCGGGCCGGTGAGCGCAACCCGGGCGTCGCGCACGCGCCCGCCGAGCCGCTCGGGCTCATCTGCGCGCAACTCGATGGCCTGCCGCTCGCCGTCGAACTCGCCGCCGCGCGTGCCGGGGTCATGTCCGTGAGCGAACTCGCCGCACGGCTGGCCGACCGGATTGACGTTCTCGCCGGGGGCGATCGCAGCGCGCCGGCCCGCCAGCACAGCCTCGCCGCCGCGATCGAGTGGAGCTGCGAGATGCTGGGCGGCTCTGAACGCGACCTGCTGGCCAGGCTCGCCATCTTCGCGGGCCCGTTCTGCCTGGAGGACGTCGAGCAGGTCTGCACCGATTCCGGTCTCAGCCACTCCGCCGCCCTCGACGGCATCGCCACCCTCATCTCGAAATCGCTGCTGGAATGCGAGATCTCCGAGCACGGCACGCGGTACGCGCTGCTCGGGGCGATCCGACGCTACGTGCGATCCGCGGACGGGCGCTGGGATGACGCGCTGTGGCTACGGTACGTGCGGTGGTGCACCGACATCGCCGAACGCCGGTGCGAGTCCGGCGGCGCGGCCGGCCTGGCGGCCCGGCTCGACGGGATCGAGGCGAGAGAGGACGACCTGCGGGCGGCGCTGACCTGGTGCGAGACCCACGGACGGATCGCCGAAGGGCGGCGTCTGGCCGCCGCGCTCGCCGGGTTCTGGCTGGTCCGCGGCCGCCTCGCCGAGGGCCGCGATCATCTCGCGGCGCTGCTGGGCGATGGCCCGCTGGCAGTGCTAGCGGGGCCGGCGGGGCCGGCTGGGGCCGCCGATGCGGGCGATCCCGCGGCTACCGGCAGGCTGCTGACCGAGTACGGCGTCCTGCTGTGCGCTCGCGGCGAATTCGACGCAGGCCGGGATGCGGGCCAGCGCGCGCTGGCGGCGGCACACCCCGCCGGGGCCGACGCGGCCGGCACCGGGGCAGCGGCCGGCACCGGGGCAGCGGACGACACCCGGGCCGCGCACGACACCCGGGCCGCGCACGACCACCAGGCGGCGCTCGACACCGGGGCAGCGGACGAAACGGGGGCGGCGCGGGCGCACCTCCTGCTCGCGCTCATCGACATGGCTACCGGACGGGCGTCCGGCACCAGGATGCTCGACCGGCTCGCCACGGCGGTGGGCGACAGCGACTCATGGTGGCCCGGCATCGCGCTCGCCATGATGGGCTACGCGCGGTGGCACGCCGACCGGCTGGCCGCCGCCCGGCGCGCGTGCGCCGCGTACACCGCGGCCGCCGCGACCAACGATCCGGCGGGGGTTGCGGCCGGCCTTATCGCACTGGGCCGGGTATGCGCGGACCAGGGCGACCTGGAGAACGCCTCGCGGATGCTGCGCCAGGGGCTGGACCTGTCCCGAGAGCTCGGCTACGTGGCCGGCATCGTGCAGGCACTGCATGGGCTCGGCCAGCTCGCCCGCAGCCAGGGAGAGCGGGCGCAGGCCAGGCAGTTGCTGGACGAGGCGGTGGCCGCCGCTACGGCGGCGGATTCCCCGATGATCCTCGCGCCCTGCCTGAACGGGCTGGCGGCCGCGCTGCTTGAGGACGGTGAGCTGGGCGAGGCGAGGAAGCGCTTCCGTGACGTCCTCGCGCTTGGTGAGCCCGCCACGCCGCTGGAACTCGCGTCGGCGCTGCTCGGGCTCAGCCGGTCGGATCAGATCTGCGCGGCCCTGTCCCAGGCGGCTTCGCTGGCCGAGGAGGCGGCGACCGTCGCCCAGCGGGCGGGCAGCCGGGCACTGACCGCACGGGCCATCCACGCGCTGGGAATCATCGCCCGCCGCCAGGGCAATTATGCCGCGGCCCGGGCCATGCTGCGGGAATCCCTGGAGATGCGTGCCGAGATCGGCCTGATGCCCGAGGTCGCGGCCTGCCTGGAGGCTCTCGGCGGGCTGGCCGCGGAGGAGGGCCGGGCCGGGCTGGCCGGGCGGATCATGGGCGCCGCATCCGGGCTCCGGCAGAACCTCGGCACCGTCCGCGGCGGCACCGAGCAGTGCGAGTACGACGCCGACCTGCTCCTGCTCCGGTCGGCCGGCGCCTGGCCGGAGTACGAGCAAGCGTTCGCGCAGGGCCAGCAGGAGCCACTGGGCGACGTTCTCGCCTGGCTCGCGCGGCAGTCCGGGCCCAGGCGGCGCGCGGCTGCTGGGTGGGCCGGGCTGACCCGATCCGAAGAGCAGGTGGCGCGACTGGCCGCCGCCGGGCTCACCAACCGCCAGATCGGCAGCCGGCTGTTCATTTCACCGCGCACGGTGCAGACTCACCTGTCGCATGTGTTCGCCAAGCTGGGAGTCACCTCCCGGCGCGAACTCTCCGACCAGGCGGCCGCACGCTCGGAACATCTCAGCGCGGCGGCCGGCCTGGAACCACTCCAGGCGATCGGCCTTCAGATGGCGGTCGCCGACGCGAGCGGGGAAGGCCGGTTCGCGTAATGGCACAGGTTCTCATCATCAACCCGCCGAACTCGAGCAGCGTGATGGACACCGTGGCCTGCACGGTGACGCACCCCGACGAGCTCACCGACTGGGCCAACGTGCCGAGCCTGGGCGCGCTCACGCTGGCCTCGGCGCTCACCGACATCCCCGGCATCACCCCGGTGTACCTCGACGGAACCGTCGTTCCGTGGCACGAGCTGCTCGGCTACATAGCGGAGAACGCCGCGGACATCTTCGCCGTCGGGATCAGCGTGCTGACCGCGAGCTACGAGGCCGGCCTGCAGCTGCTCGAGCACGTCAAGCAGGTTCAGCCGCGGGCCTGGACGATCCTGGGCAACGACCACTTCACCGCGCTCGCCGAAACCTGCCTCACCCACCATCGCGACTGCGTCGACTACGGTTTCGCGGGCAACGAAGTCGTCGGCCCGTTCCGCGCCCTGATCGCCGACCTGTACCACGACCGGCTGCGCTCCCCCGAGGCCTATCCGGGCCTGGCGGCATGGGTCGCGGACCGCGTGGTGCTGACCCCGCAGCGGCCGGAGCCGGTATTCACCGCCCAGCGGTACGAGCTGATCGACGCGGTCTTCCCGCATTCGGAGTACTACACGCGCAACTTCCGCGCCAGGGTCGGGCCGCGCATGCGGGAACTGATGGCAGCGGAGGTGAGCAGCGGCGTCCCGGTGGAATTCGCCAGGGGCTGCATCAAGTTCAGCCGCGACGACGCGTGCACATTCTGCTCGATCCAGTACGGCGGCATGTGGCGCAACAGCCTGGACAATCCCGATCACGCGTGGGACATGCTGCGCCGCGCCACCGAGGCGGGCTACGACTACCTCTCGGTGACGGCCGACGAACTGCCGCTCACCTTCGGCAGCCTGCTCCGGCAGATGGTCCAGAACCAGCCGGACTGGTGGACCGCCGCCGAATCGGAGCGCCCGCTGCTGGCCGGGTACGCCAGGGCCGACGGCATCGCCAACCCCAGGCATGCGGCGATGCTCAGGGACCTGAACATCCGGTACATCATGGTGGGCCTCGACGCCGGGGCGCCGCTGTCGCTGGCCGCCCTGAACAAGCCGCTCGCCCCCGCGACGGACACCGACCCGCGCCGGCGGGCGGAGCAGATGTTCCAGCACAACCTCGACGCGCTGCGCGCCGCCAGGGACGAGGGCTTGTTCCTGAAGGCCGGCTTCGTCGTCGGGCATCTCGGTATGACGCCTGAGCTGCTCAAGCTCAACACCGAGGCCATGTGCGCGCTGCTCGACAACGGGACGGGCGCTATCGCGTCCGTGGACATCGAAGTCCTGTCACCGGAGCCGGGTTCGCGCGACTACCAGTATCTCACCAACCCCGCGCTCGCCACGGCCGCCGCCCAGCGGCTGGGGCTCCCCATCGCGGATGACGACATCCGGTGCAGGGTGGCACGCGACCACGCGCACCTCGACGTGATCGACCGCGAGCAAGCGATGAGCGACTACGCCCTCGCACTGATGCCCGGATTGACGCTGGAAGACCTGGCCGAGGCGCGCGCCACCGTGCGGGCCCACGCCAGGGAGGCCGGCATCCTGGTCGGCGAATAGGAGGACCTACACCATGCGGCCAACCGACCTAAGCCACATTGGAATGGGGATACGCATACCGCGTAGAGCGACCCCTCCCGATATCGGCGCATATGCGCCACTTTGGCGGATGTGCGCGCCATATGGCTCAGCCACGATGGAATTGGCAATTGCTAAGGCCGGGGGGCGCGGGGGATGGCTTCCCCCCCATTTGAAAGGAGGGCAGCGTGTATTACACTTCACTGCTGGTAACCGTGACAGAATCCTGCACCGTCGGATGCCGTCACTGCGGTTATCTCGGCTCCGCGCGCAGCAAAGAGGCAACCGAGGACCAGATCGCTGACTGGGTGACGCAGGCCCTCGATTACGGCATACCGAACATCATCTTCACCGGTGGCGAACCATTCCAGCGTTTCAAGCTGCTGAAGGCGGGCGTGCGCGCGGCGTACGAGCACGATTCCCACCCTGGGATCTCGTCGTTCTCGAGCTGCTTCTGGGGGAAGAGTCCCGAGGTCGTCGACCAGATTCTCGATCAGCTTCCCGGGCTGACGCACCTGTACCTGAGCACCGACGTGTTCCATCAGGAGAAGGTCCCGGCCTCGTATGTCATGAACGTCATCGACGGGGCGATCCGCCACGACATCGCCGATATGACGCTGTGCGTCACCATAGCCGAAGACTCGGAAGAAGAGCAATTCCGCACCCTGTATCAGGGGTATGGCGACCGGCTGAGGTTCCACGTCGAGCGGGTGATACCGAGCCAGTTCACGAAGTCCTCGCTGCCACAGCAGCAGCTGAAGCCCATCGCCGAGAATTTCAGCACAGAATGCTACCTGAAAACGCCGCTCATAAACCCGGACGGCGATCTCTCTGCCTGCCATATCGCCAAGGTTGGCGCGCACCAGTCGCTCGATGACGAGGTTTATTTCCTCGGCAATCTGCACGGGGAGCCGTTCCGGGACATCATGAAGCGGTCCGAGGAGAATTACGAGTATCAGTTCCTGCGCGCCTTCGGCCCGCAGGGGGTGGCCCGGCTCGTCCAGCAATCGGAAAGCCTCCGCGCCTTTTTCGGCGATCGCACCTTCACTCGCGGCTGCGACCTGTGCTGCCGGGTCCTGCTGAACAAGAAGGGCAAGGCGGCGCTGCGCGAGTTCACCGGCGACGCCTACAACCGCGAGCTCATCGACTCGGTGCTGACCACCCGCTTCGGCGAGGACCGGCGAGGATAGGCAGGCGCCATGGACAAGCCCTTCATCGGCCTGCTGCCGGCCGCGGGCCGCGCCAGGCGGCTGGCGCCGCTTCGTTATCCCAAGGAACTGCTGCCGATCAGTTACGAACACGACGGCACGGGCGGAATGCGGGCGCGGGCGGTCGCGGAGTACGCCATCGAGGCGATCCGGCTCGCCGAGGTCGTCCGCCTGCTGCTCGTGGTGGCGCCGTGGAAGATGGACATCGTCAGCTACGTCGGCGACGGGCGCCAGTTCGGCGTCGACGTCGGCTATCTCTACCAGCAGGACGCCCGCGGGCTGCCGCCCGCGCTCGACCTGGCGAGTCCGTGGTGTCACGGCAGCCACACCGTGTTCGCGCTGCCGGACACGATCTTCGAGCCCAGGGACGCGCTGCGTACCCTCCGCGCGCTCTACCTTGACGAGCGTGCGGACCTGGCCCTGGCCATCTTCCCGACCCCGGAGCCGCACCGGCTCGGCCCGGTCGTGCTCGACGGGCGGCGGGTCGCCCGGGTGCTCGACAAGCCGGCTGTGCCGCCGGCCGCCAACACCTGGGCCGCGGGCATCTGGAACGACGACTTCACCGCGCTCCTGCACGAGCGGGCCACCGCGGCAGAAGAAGGACGGGAACCGGTGCTCGGCGACGTCTTCGAGCGGGCCATCCACGAAGGGATGCGGGTCGTGGGGCTGGAGTTCCGCGACGGCTCGTTCACCGATATCGGCACGCCGGACGGCATGCGGCGCTGCCTGGCCGGCACCAGGTCACCCGTGCTAGCGACCAACGGAGGCCGACGATGAAACTGCTGTTCTCGGCAGTGTGCCCCACCGGTTTCGGCGAGACGCTCATCGGTGTCTCCCTCGCGGACCAGCTGCGGAAGCTGGGGGTGACCAGCCACTTCATCATCGAGCCGCACGCGCTGCGGACGCTGGTGCGCTCCACCAAGGAGCCGGGCCACGCGTACACGGTCCTCGAACCGCAGATGGGCCCGCTGGCCAAGCTCCTCGTGGACGACGCCATCGCCACGTTCCGTCCGGACGCGATAGTGCTCGCCGACTACCTGACGCACTGCCGGGCGTTCACCCGCACGTACCACCTCGATCCGTGGTTCATCGAGTCCCACGGCGTGCCGGTGATCCCCATCGACATCTGGGAGCTGGAGAAGACCAGCTATCGCATCGACCTCGCCACCGACGACGTCACCGAGGTCAACGAGCATTTCCGTGACCTGCCCGCGCAGCTGCGGCCGGTGCCGCTCGCGCACCTCGAGCCGGACGGCACGTGCCGCGCTCGGCCGTTCCGCCTGTGGGATCGCGACGACCGGGTCAGCGCGCGGACCCGCAACCACCTGCGCACCACACTCGGCCTGGAGAAGCAGGACAAGCTCGTCATGCTGGCCACGGCCGCCTGGCAGCTGGGCAAAGGGATAAAGCACCGCAAGCAGGTGCTCCCGGTACGCGACGGCATGCCGCGGATTCTCGCGCACTACCTTCAGCAACTACCGCCGCGGACGCACTTCCTGCTGGCCGGGGAGGCACCCGACGCGCTGGCCGAACTGCCCGGTGACCGCATCCACCGGCTGCCTCCGTGCCTGCCCGAGCGGTTCGGCAACCTGCTCGGTGCGGCGGACGCGATCCTGTCCATGAACATCTCGGCCACCACGGTGACGCGGGCGGTGATGGCCGGCGTGCCGGCCATGGTGCTGAGCAACCGGTTCGACATCGCCGACCCCGAAGACGCGGAGAAGGCCGATGCCGACCTCGGCGGGTTCTCGCCGGTGGTACGCGAGAACCTGCCCGATGCCATGCCGCTGTACCCATTCCGGCTCTGGCCGCTCAGCTACTACCAGTTCCTCACCCCGCTGCTGACGGACAACCCCTACACCGGAGCGGTCACCCAGGCCGAGATCCTCGACGAGCAGGCGGTGACCGACGGCCTGACCCGGCTCCTGTACGACCAGCCGACCAGGTCCGAAGCGCTCGCCAGGCAGTCCGCGTACGCGGACCGGGTCCGTGCGCTGCCGGACACACCCACTGTGTTCAACGAGACCCTCCAGCAACTCGGGATTGGGATGACCTGACGTGAAACAACTCAGCCTGCACATCACGGACCTCTGCAACGAGAAATGCGGCTTCTGCGTCGTCGGTTCGCCGTTGGCGAAGTCCGACAGCGTCGTGTACTCGGACCTGGTCAGGTTCCTGGTCCAGAACGCCGACGAGGGCTTCGAAAGCGTCAACCTGCACGGCGGCGAGCCCACGATCCACCCGCGCCTGTTCGAGCTGCTCAACTTGATCAAGATGCTCGAATACCCGCAGACGCACATTCAGACGAACGCGAGGCGGCTGAAGAACCTGGAGTTCACCGAGAAGCTCGCCGCGCACGGCGTCACGCTGTGCATCGTCTCCATGCACGGCGCGACCGCGTCCATCCAGGACTGCCTCACCCAGACGCCGGGCGGCTTCAAGGAGACCATCGAGGGAATCCGCAACGCGCGGAAGGCCGGCATGGCGGTCAGCACCAACACGGTGCTCACCCGGATGAACATGGGACAGCTCGAGAACCTCTGCCGCCTGTGCCTGGACATGGGCGTCGAGCGCATCAACATCTCGAACCTGCACCCGGTCGGCAGTGGCTACTACGCACTGGACATGCAGGCGCCGACCGTGGCGGAGACCAAGCAGTACCTGCTCCCGGTGCTCGACCTGGTCACCAAGTACCCGGTCAAGATCACGCTCGAGGGCTTCCCGCTGTGCCTCGTCCATCCGTACGAGCAACTGGCCATCGAGGACGGCACCCGGTTCATCCGCATGATGTACCGGGGCGGCGTCTCCGACAGCTACGACGACTACATGGCCGAAGTGCACCGCGAGTACGGCCCGCCGTGCGAGGGCTGCGCGCTGCGGCCGGCCTGTACCGGCGTCTACCACGAATACGCCGAACGACGCGGCTGGGACGGCTTCGGACTCGAGACTGCGCCAGCGGGGCCGGCGGTGCCGGCGGGCCAAACGGCGGCCGTGTAAGCATAGGCAGGACGGCATGAAGACAGACGGGATCTTCATCAACGCGCTGGGTACCTACCTGCCGGAGCTGGTCCCCGCCGAGGCACCCGAGGAAGGCGGCATGACCGGCGCCGCGGTGGCCGGCGACACGCCGGCCGTGACCATGGCGCTCGATGCCACCCGCCAGGCACTGGACCGGTGGGGACAGGGCACCGAACTGCTCGCCCTGCTGCTGTTCGTGGAGGTCAACCACCCGGGTCCCGACTCCTGGCCGCCGCACGCCTACCTCCAGCGGCACGCGACCGGCGGGCACGTCCTCGCCGCCGGCATCCGCCAGGGCTGCAACGGGTTGTTCGGCGCGCTGGAACTGGCGGCGGGCCATCTCCAGGCGCTGCCGGCCGGGAAGGCCGCGGTGATCACGACCGCGGACAACGTCGGGTCCTCGCTGCTCGACCGGTGGACCGCGCTCGACGGCTACTGCATGGGCGACGGCGCCACCGCGCTGGTGCTCAGCCGGACACCCGGCTTCGCCCGGCTCTGCTCGGTCACCTCGACCACCGTCGCCGAGCTGGAGGGCCTGCACCGCGGGGACGAGCCGCTGCATCCCTCCAACGTCATCACGGGCCAGCCGACCAACTTCCAGCGGCGCGGCGATGAATTCATCCTCAAGGGCGGCTTCACGACGGACCTGGCCATCCGGATGGTCAAAACCGTGGTCGACGTGGCCATGCGCGCACTGGACGAGGCGGGCATCGGCATCGCCGACGTGACCAAGCTGGTCCTGTTCAACGGGCCATGGCACGAGATCGAGGTCTACCTCGACTCCCTCGGCCTGCCCGCCGAGCGGACGACCTGGGAGTGGGGCCGCGGGATCGGCCACTCCCCCAGCGACCACGTGCTCGCGATCGACCACCTGCTCAGCCACGGCGAACTCGCCCCCGGCGATCATCTCCTGGTCTGCGGCACCGGTCCTGGCCTGAACCTCGCCGCCGCGGTCATCGAGATCCTGGAGGCACCGGCGTGGGTGTGACCGCAGTGCCTGATCAGCCTGGGCCTCCGGCCGCGGCGCCGATCGCCATCGTCGGAATGGCGTGCCGCTTCCCCGGCGGCATCTCGACGCCGCAGGCCCTCTGGGACTTGCTGATCGACGGCCGGGACGCCCTCGACGAGATCCCGGCGCAGCGATGGGGGGCATACCGGGTACCCCGCGACACGACCAGGCGCGGCGGTTTCCTGACCGACATCGCGGGGTTCGACGCGGAATTCTTCCAGATCACGCCCCGTGAAGCGGAACTCATCGACCCGCAGCAGCGCCTGGTGCTCGAGGCCACCTGGGAAGCGCTTGAGCACGCCGGGATACCGCCGCACGCGCTGGCCGGCACCGACGGCGGCGTGTTCATGGGAGTGGGATCCGACGACTACGGCAGGCGGCTGCTTGAAGACCTGCCGCGGATCGAGGCGTGGACCGGCATCGGCGCGTCCTGCTGCGCGGTCGCGAACCGGGTCTCCTACCTGCTGGACCTCAACGGCCCCAGCTTCACCACGGACGCGGCCTGCGCGTCCTCGCTGGTCGCCGTCCACCTGGCGTGCACCGCGCTGCGCGCGGGCGAGACCTCCGTGGCGATCGCCGGCGGGGTCAACGTCATCGCCGCGCCCGGCCTCACCATGGTCCTCGACGCCGCCGGGGCGATCTCGCCGGAGGGCAGGTCGATGCCGTTCGACGCGACCGCCAACGGCTACGTGCGCGGCGAAGGGGCCGGCGTCGTCGTCCTCAAGCGGCTGGCGGACGCGCGGCGCGACGGCGACCGCGTCCTGGCCACGATCAGGGGCAGCGCCGTCAGCCACGACGGCCGCACCAACGGCATCATGGCGCCGAACGGCGAGGCCCAGGCGCACGTGGCCCGGCTGGCGCTGCGGCAGGCGGGTATCGCCGCGACCTCGGTCGGCTACGTGGAGGCACACGGGACCGGCACCCGCCTCGGCGACCCCATCGAGGCCGCCGCGCTGAGCTCCGTCTACGGTGCGCACCGCCCGGCCGATCAGCCGTGTCTGATCGGCTCCGTGAAGTCGAACATCGGGCACCTTGAGGCCGCGGCCGGCGTGGCCGGCCTGATGAAGGCCGTCCTGGTCCTCCAGCATCAGGAAATCCCGCCGCAGGCCGGATTCGGCACGCCCAATCCAGCAGTGCCCTGGGACGAATCCGGCCTGCGGGTCACCCAGCACCACACGCCGTGGCAGCGCAACGGCCACCCCCGGCGGGCCGGGGTGTCCAGCTTCGGCTACGGCGGCACGGTCAGCCACGTCGTGCTCGAGGAAGCACCGGCCGCCGTGACGACGGCACCCGCGGAGCCGTCCGGCCCAGCGATCTACCCGCTGTCCGGCGCCACGCAGGACCAGGTGCGCGCCCAGGCAGGCCAGCTCGCGACCCTGCTCGCGGCCGACCCGAGCACGCCCGCGCTCGCCGACGTGCGGCACACGCTCTGGCAGCGGCGGACGCATCTGCCCGCCCGGGCCGCCATCGTCGCCGCGGACCGCGCCGCGCTCCGCTACGAGCTGCGCAAGCTCGAAGCGGATCAGCCCGCCGCCGCGACCGTCACCGGGACGGCGCATGACGAGCAGCACGCCGTCTGGGTGTTCTCCGGGCACGGCTCGCAGTGGACCGGCATGGGCCGGGAACTGCTCGCCGCCGAGCCCGCGTTCGCCGCCGTCGCCGACGTGATCGACCCGGTGTTCCTCGCGGAGTCAGGGATCTCGGCCCGCCAGTTGCTGCTCGACGACGAGCTCACCGACGTCGACCGGATCCAGTCGGCCATCTTCGTCATGCACGTGGGCCTCGCCGCCGTGTGGCGGGACCTGGGACTGCACCCCGCGGCCGTCATCGGTCACTCGGTCGGCGAGGTCGCCGCGGCGGTGAGCGCGGGAGTCTTCGGCCTCGCGGACGGCGCCCGGCTGATCTGCCGCCGGTCCAAGCTGCTGCGCCGGGTCGCCGGCGCTGGCGCGATGGCGATGGTCCAGCTCCCGTTCGACAAGGTCATGGACCTGCTCGGCGACCAGGGGGAGGTCACCCCGGCGGTGGAGTCGTCGCCGGGCTCCACGGTCGTCTCGGGCAGCCCTGCGGCGGTCAAGGCGTTCCAGGAACGCTGCGCGCAGGACGACATCGTGGTCCGGCCGGTCGCCTCCGACGTCGCGTTCCACTCGCCGCAGATGGAGCCGCTGCTCGCCGACCTGGCAGCGGCGGCGCACGACCTCGCTCCGGCGCCGCCGGAGATCCCGCTGTACACGACCGCCTTGGCTGACCCGCGAGAAGACCCACCGCGCGACGGGACGTACTGGGCCGCCAATCTGCGCAACCCGGTGCGCCTGGCTGCCGCCATCCGCGCCGCAGCGGACGATGGACACAACATCTTCCTCGAGCTGTCGCCGCACCCCGTGGTCGTCCACTCGATCAGCGAGACGCTGGCCGATGGGCAGGAGGACACGTTCGCCACCGGATCGCTGCGGCGCGGCCAGCCGGAGCGCGCGACGCTGCGGCTCAGCCTCGGCGCGCTGTACTGCCATGGCTGCGCGGTCGACACCGCCCGGCTCGGCGCGGGCGGCTCCCTGGTCACGCTGCCGCCCATGGCGTGGCGTCATCACCGGCATTGGAAAGATCAAGGCGAGGCTCCTAACGACGGGGGTGCTCGTTTCCACGACGTTGCTTCGGCCGCTTTGCTTGGCGCGGAGGTGGCTCTCGCCGACGCGACCGCGCCGCGGGTCTGGCGGACCCGCCTGGACTACGACAGCCGGCCCTACCCGGGCACGCACGAGGTCCTTGGCACGGAAATCGTGCCGGCCGCCGTGCTGCTGAATACGTTGTTCGCCGCGGCTGGCCAGCGCCGGCTGGCCGGCGTCCGGTTCCTGGCCGCGCTGCCGGCCACCGATCCGCGGGAGATCCAGGTGCTCGACCGGGACGGTGCGATCACCCTGGCCGCGCGGCCCGCCGAAGCTCCCTGGCAGATCCACACCACGGCGACGCGCGACGACACGGAGCGGCCGGCCCCCCCGCTCGACGTGTCCGGGTGCACGCGCCAGCTCGCGCCGGACAGCGTGGTGCAGCGGCTGAGCGCCCTCGGCATCGCCGGCGTCGGCTTGCCCTGGACGGTGACGGAACTGGCCGCCGGTGACGGGGAACTGACCGCACAGATATCGCTCGACGATGACGGCGCCGGCGACGACGTCGCGTGGGCGCGGCTGGTCGACGCGGTGACGTCCCTGGTACCGCTGCTCACCGACGACGCCGGGCTCCGGCTCGTGTCGGGCATCCGGCGGATCGCGCTGGACGGCCCGCCCCCCGCGGAGGCCGTCGTCCAGCTGCGTGACCACGGCGACGAGGACGGGGTCGACGCCGTTGTCGCCGCCGCCGACGGCACGGTGCGCGGGTTCGTCGAGGGCCTGCGGATGCTGCCGGTCGACGGCGCCACGGACAGCGTCGCGGACCTGGCCAGCGTCGCGGACCCGGCCCGCCTCGTGCACCAGGTCGAGTGGCGGCGCCTCGCCGACACCGAGGCCAGCCGGGAACTGCGGTCACTGACCCTGGTCGGTCCTGACTCCGCGCTGCGCCGGGCGCTGATCCGTCAGGCGGACGCCGGCGGCATCCCGTGCCAGACCGCCCCCGCGCCCGAGTTCATCGACCTGGACGCGGACCTGGACGACCGCGACGCGGTCCTCGTGCTCGGCCCCGACGCCGGAGCCGTGGGCCCGCCCGTCATGGCGCACGCGGCCGCGGCGGTCGCGGATCCCGTGCTCGACGACGCGGCCCTGCTCGACGCGATGCTCGACGACATAGCCGTGCTCAATGACACAGCCGTGCTCGATGACACAGCGGCGCTCGATGACACAGGCGCGGTCGCCGCGGCGGCGGAGCAGTCGACCTGGCGGCTCGCGCGGACCGCGCAGCTGATCGCGGGCGCGCCGCGGGCCCGGCCGCCGGTGCTGTGGTGCGTGACGGAGGGCGTGCGCGAATGCGCCTCGATCGCGTGCCTGCCGCAGGCGCCGCTGTGGGGCCTGGGGCGGATCGTCGCGGGCGAGCACCCCGACCTGTGGGGCGGGATCATCGACTGCGATCCCGCCGATCCGGCGGCCGCGGCCGCCGCCGTGCTCACCGAGCTTCGCGCGGGCAGGGAAGCCGACGTGCTCGCGCCCCGTGGTCAGGTAACCGAGGCCGCCCGGCTGGTCCCCGCCACCGGCGAGCCGAACCGGCCGGCGCTGCGGTGCCGCCCGGACGCCACGTACCTGATCACCGGCGGGCTCGGCGTGCTCGGCCTGGAGGTGGCACGGTGGCTGGCCGGCCGGGGTGCCCGCCGGCTCGTCCTGGTCTCCCGGACGCCCATGCCCCCGCGCGGCGAGTGGGCCGCTGGTGAGCACCGGGTGGAACTGATCCGGGAGCTCGAAGCCCTCGGCGTCACCGTGCGGACCGTCGCGGCCGACATCACCGACGCGGCCGCGGTCACCGCGGCGCTGAGCGACGACGCGCTCGGCCTGCCGCCGATCCGCGGCGTGGTGCACGCGGCCGGCGTGCTGGACAGCCGCCTGCTGGACGGCCTGGACCAGGACTCCCTGCACCGCGTCATGGCGCCGAAGGTCGCCGGCGCGCTCGTCCTTGACCAGCTCTTCCGGGCGGGCAGCCTCGACTTCTTCGTGCTGTTCTCCTCGTTCGGCCAGTTCCTCGGGCTCGCCGGGCAGTCCAGCTACGCGCCAGCGAACAGTTTCCTCGACGCCCTCGCCAAACGGCGCGAGGACGCGCTGAGCCTGTCCTGGACGTCCTGGCGCGACCTCGGCATGGGGGCGAACGAGGTGGTCGCCAGCGAACTGCGCGAGCGCGGCATCGGCGACATCGGCGCTGCCGAGGCCTTCGGTGCCTGGGAACATGCCTGGCGGCAGGACGTCCGGCACGTCTGCGTCTTCCCCACGCTGGAGCGCGACGACGAGGTCACGAGCGCCCCGGTGCTCCGGGAGCTGGAGTTCGGCAAGGTCACGGCCGAGCCGGGTACGGACGCGTCGGCAGATCAGATACTGACCGGCCTGGCTGGCGAAGAACTGCATGTCGTTCTGATAAAAGAGGTCTCCCGCATTATCGGGGCGGAACTGCGGCTGGCCGCGGACGACCTGGACGCGCGGGCACCGCTGACCGCGCTCGGCCTCGACTCGGTGATGACCGTGGCCATCCGGCGCGCGCTGGAGAAGCGGTTCCGGATGCCGCTGCCCGCCACGTTGCTGTGGAACCGGCCGACCGTCAGCTCGATCGCGGGCTACCTCGCCGAGCGGCTGACCTGATGCGTTACGAAAGCCTGTTCATCGCCGGCCTCGGGTCATACCTGCCCAGGGCGGTCCCTGTCGAGGACGCGATCGCGCAGGGCAGGTACGACCGCGAGGATCAAGACAGCAGCGGCCTGACCTCGATCGCCGTCGCCGGGCCGGACGACTCGCAGCCGGGCATGGCCGCCGCGGCCGGCCGCGTCGCGCTGGCGCGGTCCGGCTACCGCGGCTCTGACGTCAGCCTGCTGCTGCACGCGGTCACCGCCTACAACGGCCTGGACGGCTGGAACGCCGGCTGCTACCTCCAGCAGGAGATACTGGGCGGCAGCGGGCTGTCGTTCGAGATCAGGCAGCTGTCCAACGGCGCGGTCGCCAGCATCGAGCTGGCCGCCGCCTACCTGGCCGCCACCCCGGGAAGCGGTGCGGCCATGATCACCGCCGCCGACCAGTTCGGCGAGCCCGCCTGGGACCGGTGGCGCACCACCTGGGGCCTGGTGTACGCCGACGGCGCGAGCGCGGCGGTGATCTCGCAGGAAAGCGGGTTCGCCCGGGTCCTGTCCGCCGTCACGGTCAGCGACCCGGGACTGGAAGGACTGCACCGGGGCGGGCTGCCGTTCGGTCCGTGCCCGGACGCCGGTGACTACCCGATCGACTTCCGGGCGCGTGCGCTCGACTACGGCGATATCAGCGCGGCCACCGGCCGGATCTCGGCCGGGCTGCGGACCGCGGTGACGACCGCCGCGACCGAGGCCGGCCTGAAGGTGGACGAGGCGGACCACTACATCGTGCCGAGCTTCGGCCGGGAGTTGCTCCGCCAGCAGTGCCTCGACGTGCTGGGCATCGGCATCGAGCGTTCCACCTGGAGCTGGGGCTCGGCGATCGGGCACATGGGCGCCGCCGATCAGTTCGCGTCGCTCACCTACCTGAGCGAAGCCGGCCGCCTGAATCCCGGCGACCGCGCGCTGATCATCGGCATCGGCGGAGGTTTCAACTGGACCTGCGTCGTACTCGACATCGTCGACCACCCAGCCTGGACGTACTTATCCACTGAGGGAGTCCTCCCCCAGACCCCCTAGCCAGAAGGAGGAGCGATGACCGGAGAACAGACCCTTGCCCGTCTCACGGAGTTTTTCGGCCGCGGCATGACCGACGCGGGAGAACTCACGCCAGATGCCTCGCTGCACGATCTCGGCGTGCTCAACTCGCTCGCCATGGCCCGTCTCGTCGCCTTCATCAGGAACGACCTGGGTGTCGAGATCCCGTCGCGCGCCCTCACCGGCGCCAATTTCCGCACGCTGAACGAGATCACCGCCCTGGTCCAGTCGGCGCAGACCGCCACCCGTTAACCTCCGCCACAGGCCCGCGACTCGCCCGATTTGTGCGCCATGTCCCCAACCGCGATCACCTTTGCCGAGACGTAAGCGTTCCGGAACAACGTGTGCTCACGGCGCGTCGCGCGGTGCGGCTGTGACAGGCAGCTCGCCCGGCGGGCCTGCGGCAGGCCCGATCGGCGTCGGTCAACGTGGCGGATTGCCCCTTCGTGGTAACGGGACCCCTGCTTACGAGGGTCGATCCACCGCAAAGGGGTAATCTTCCACGTTGCTGACGGGACTGCCGATGCGCTCCTATCCCAGTTGCCGCACACTGCACTCCAGGCACAGGCTGCGCGCGCCCCCAGGCCCGTTGACCGGCACGGCCACGAGCACCTCTGGGCGACTTCAGTAACACCAGGCGGACCGGGAGCTGGTTGATGCCGTTGGTGAAGTTCGAGCGGTGCCGCACGGGTTGCCCGGCGAGTGCGATGCCGGGCATCCGTTCGGCCAGCGTGGTGAACAGGACGCGCAACTGGAGTACCGCCAGGTGCCTGCCGAGGCAGAAGTGCGGTCCGCCGCCGCCGAACCCCAGGTGCGGGTTGGGATCGCGGCCGATGTCGAAGGTCTCCGGGTCGGCGAACACGTCCTCGTCCCGGTTCGCCGAGGAGTAGAACACGACGACCTTGTCCCCTTCGGCGACCGGCTGTCCGCCGATCTCGGTGTCGCGGGTCGCGGTCCGGCGGAACATGTTCACCGGGCTCACCCAGCGCACCACCTCTTCGGCCGCGGACGCGGCGAGGCCGGGCTCGGCGAGCAGCCGCCGCCACTGGGCGGGGTGCTCGAAGAACGCCAGCATTCCGCCGGCCGCGGCGTTGCGGGTGGTCTCGGTGCCGGCCACGGCCAGCATCAGCATGAACATGTCGAACTCGTCGGTGGTCAGCGACTCGCCCTCGCCGTCCTTGCCGAGCAGCCTGGTCACTATGTCGTCGCACGGGTTCGCGTTCCGCTGCGTGGCCAGGTCGTTGGCGTACAGGTAGTACTCGAGTGCGGCGTCCCGCATGACGCTGGCCGCCTGGGCACCGGCGCAGGGAATGTACTCGTCGCCCGCGTATCCGGCGAGCTGGTTCGACAGCCGGAACAGGCGGGGACGATCCGCAGCCGGGATACCCATCAGCTCGCACAGCACCTGGAGCGGCAGGGGCGCCGCGATGTCCCGGACGAAATCCGCCGCGCCGCGCGGTGCCACGGCGTCGAGCAGCGCGTGACAGATACGCTGGATGTCCGTCTCCATCCGGGCGACCATCTTCGGCGTGAACACCCGGCTGACGAAGCCGCGCTGCCTGGTGTGCCGCGGCGGGTCCATGTTCAGCATCATCAGCCGGTGCGCTTCGACGTCCTCGTCCGGCAGCTCGTCGAACAGCGCGAGCCGCCGGTGGGAGGAGAACAGGCCGGGATGCCGGGACACGTACTCGACGTCCCTGTGCTTGGTAACCGCCCAGAAGCCCGGGCGCCCGGCGTGCCAGTAGACCGGCGCGTTCGCGCGCAGCCACGCGAGCGCCGGGTACGGGACGCCGCCACGGGCGTAGGAGTCCTCGTCGGTCAGGCTGATCTCGTCGGCTCGCACGTCAGATCATCTGCGCGATCTGGTCGGCGACCGCGGCCGGCGAGGGCTGCGCCGCGATCTCTTCCCGCAGGTCCGCAGCCGACTTACGCACCGTGTCGTCGGACAGTACCGCCGAGACCGCGTCGGTGAACTCGCTGGTTCCCACGTCCGCCCAGCCGAGAGACCGGCCGGCGCCGGCGGCTTCGAGCTTGACGCCGCAGGTGAGCTGATCCATCGCGCCGGATACGATCACCTGCGGCACGCCGAACGAGGCAGCGGTGAGCATGGTGCCCCCGCCGCCCTGGTGGACGATCGCGTCGCAGCTGTGCAGCAGCAGGTGCAAGGGCAGGCCGGTGACGACCCGCACCCCCTCGGGAACCCCGCCCCCGCTAGCAGCGTCGAGCCGGTCGCGGTCGGCGGCGGTGAGCGTGACCACGACCTCCACCCCCATGCCGGCCAGCGCCGTCACGATACCGGGGACCTTGAAGCTGTCCTCGCCCACCAGCACCGTCGTCAACGTCCCCCACGTCACGCACACCCGCGGCCTGGTCGCCGGCGCCAGCACCCAGTCCGGCCAGTCGCCCGTGCCGTTGTAGGGGACGTAGCGGACCGGCATCCGGTTCGGTATGACCGGGAACTGGAGCCGGTCCGGACACGGGTCGACGGTGGCGGCCGCGAATTCGGACTGCGGCTCCACCCCGTGCTTCTGGTACACGCGGACGAGGTCCGCCGGCCAGAGGTTGCCGGGCAGGCCGCTTACCGGGAAGATGCCGATCTGGCGCTGGAGCGCCGGGCCCCACAGGGAATGGACGAGGACGGCATCCGCGCGGCGGGCCGCCAGCGGCGCGGCCATCACGAACGGATCCGATATGACCAGGTCGGGACGCCAGGCCTCGGCGACCGCGACCACATCGTCGGCCATCGCCACCGCGGCCCGGACGAACGGCGCGATCTTGGAATACAGCATGTCCCGCAGTTCCTTCGCCGACTGCGCGGCCCGCTGTTGCGCGACGGCCTGGTGTTCGGCCGGCGGGGCCGGCGGGGCCGGGCGGGCTGACCCGTTGCGCAGGTCTTTGCGCAGGTCGGCGGAGATGATCCCGCGCGCCATCGGCAGCTGGCTGCGCGAGCTGGCGAACATCTCCCGCATATCCGCGATGAAGTCATATCCCGTGCCGACCTCGGCGACGGTCATGCCCGATTTCTTGACCAGTTCGGCCGCGCCCGGCTGAGTGGCGACGCGTACTTCATGACCGGCTGACCGGAACGCCCACACCAGCGGGACCATCGGGAAATAGTGCCCGGAAAGTGCCCAGGGCACGAACAGCACCTTCATCGCGCCGCTCCTCTCGTCATGCTCCGCTGACGCCAGTCATGCTCATGGCCTGCCGGAACGCGGTGCACGAATCTGGTACCGTCTCGATTTCCTTGAGGTAATCCGCGCGGCGGCGGCGGGAGCGGTCGCGCTCTTCGCAGTCGAAGAGCAGCCCGCGCAGACCGCCCAGCACGCCGGGTTCGTCGAGCAGTTCGGCGACGCTGAACGCGGATAGGTAGGGATTGCCGGCCAGCAGCGAATCCAGGAAGCCGTGAAAGCCCATCGGCCAGATGCGGAACGGGTGCAGCGGCACGCTCCGCGCCAGCCAGCGCCGGGTGAAGTCGCTCATGCCACCGAGCTGGTCCGCGATATCGCCGGCTTGTCCCGGCTCGGTCACCGAGAACTGGTTGGTGATCAGCATGACCGGGGTGCCGGAGAGCACGGCACGGACCATGGTGAACGCGCTGAGGTTCAGCGAGAGCATGAGATCGGCGGCGCGGAGCATGGCGCCGAACCGCGACGGCGAACACGGCGGCAGCGGCAGCGTCCGCTCCGCGGGCAGCAGGCGGGACCACTCCGGTGCCGCCCCCGCCAGCAGGAAACGGACGTCAGCTGGCAGCTGGCGCAAGTAGTGCGCGAGCAGTTCGGGGACGCGGCTGGCGGCCCGCCGCCGGCCGGGCGCGCCGGTGTCCGGCAGCTGCCACGGAGACATCGCCAGCATGACGAGGCGGTCGCCGGAGCCGAGGCCGAGTTCGCGCCGGGTGTGTTCCCGGCTGTCCACCGGACCGTCCGGGTCGGCCGGGTCAGTAACCCGGAACGGGATCGCGCTGCGGGAATCCGGTACCGGGCGAGCCATGGGGACCGGACTGAGATAGCAGTCCATGTCCTTGATGTGCGGGCTGATCGCGAGCGCCCGGCCGCCGCACAGGTCGGCCGCGAATCCCGTGCGCTCCAGCTCCCACAGGTCGATGGGGATGACCGGCACGCCGTAGCTTTCGATGAACCACGGATTGAGGCGGAAATGGGCCGACATCACGTGCGTGTAGTTGAGGTATTCGGCGAGCACGATAGCATCCGGCCTGACCGTCCGGACGAAATCATCGATCAGGAGCTTGGCCAGCATTCCCATCTGCGGGCTTATCAGCATGTGGGGGAAGCCGTAGCCACGCAGTATCTGCTCGGCGCCGTCACTGGCGATGAAATGACTCTGGACGCCAATCCGGCGGAGTTCGGCGGCCAGTGAGCACCCCAGCAGGAGTTGTCCTGAACTGTGCGGGGAAGGCGAGATAAACAGCAGCTTGATGGCTACCTCACAGAGGTCCGTGCCGACGGCTGCCGGGTCAGCGCAGTGGCCTAGTCCGCTGACCCGCGCCTCGGGCTGCTGGCGATTAGCCGTTCATGGACAGAGAGTCAGACGCCGTTCAGCAAATGATCTGGGTGCATGCCGTTGACGTGGCCAAGGCACTTTTCAACGATGTCATAGCCCAGCAGGCGGCGCACCCGCTCGGGGGTCTGTGCTACCATTTCCGGCTTTACGGAGAGCGTCATCGTCTCTTGCGGGCGGACCCAGGGCTTGCAGTAGATGATGCTGAGCCCCAGCCGGGCACGCTCGGTGGCGTTGGCGCCGCCGCTGTGCACCAGGGTGCCCGTGTAGAGCAGGACCGACCCGGCCTTCATCTCCGCGGTGATCCACGGCTCGTCCGCCGTCTGGCGCTCGTCGGGCCACATGTGCGAGCCGGGAATCAGGCGCGTCGCGCCGTTGTCGGCGGTGAAGTCGGTGATCGCCCACATCGTGGCCACGCCGAACGGAGCGCGCGGCTTCGGCATCCGGTAGAAGGCCTCGTCATAGTGCATCGCCTGTGCGGTCTCGCCCGGACCGATGTTGATGGCGGTCGCGGCCGACAGCAGGCAGCCCGCGCCCAGGATGCGCTCGAGGATGGGCAGTACCCGGGAGTGGCTGACGATGTCGTCGAACACCCGGCTCTTGGCCAGCAGCGCGCACACCCGCCTGGTGCTGAGCCCTTCGAAGTCGTTGCGTCCCGGATCGGTGGTGTCCAGGTGCGGACCGAGTTCCTCGCGTACCCGAGCTACCTGCTCTGGCGTCAGGACGTTCTCGAGGATGGCGTAACCGTCGACAGCCAGCCCGCCGAAGGCGTCGTCTGCCTCGCTGATCGTTGCCGGAGTCAGGGTGACAGAACCAGGTGTACTCATTTGTCCTCCATTTCGCATCCATCAATACACCATCAACACACTGGCGCCTTTCGTCACGCTTACCGGCTGGTTTGAAACTGCTTGCTGCGTGACGTGCGGGCGACGCTGCGTGCGTTGAGCTTGAAGTTCTGGTCGAGGTCGAACATGATCGGGGGTGTCAACCGCAACGGCTTCTCCCGGGGACTCTGTTTGTGCCACAGCACTTGAATCCACAGGAGAAGCCGTTTGCTTTCCCGGCGCGATACGCCGGCACAAGCTCATTCACAGGCGGATACGAGGACATGTTTTGAAACCATCACCGTGAATCAGCCAGGACAAGGCCTATGAATAAGCCTCCTGAAACGCGGAGAATTTACTCGTAGTCCGGGGTGGCGTGCGCCTCGACCGCGGGCTGGAAGATGCCCTGGTTAACCAGGTCGCGGATCTGCTCGATCTGGGCCGCGTCGAGGTGATACTCGGCCGCCACCGACTCGGGGTTGCTCAGCACCTGCATCGCGAAGTCCGCGTCCGACGACGCACGGACAACCAGCTCGCGCAGCTTCGGCTTCTGTCCCTCAGGCATTGTGACTCCTTACGGTTCTCACCAGGCCACGACTTCCGGGCCTCGCTAGGTGATCTACTCATATCTTTGACGGAGTGCGCATGGCCCGCCTCCGCCGAATCGGCGCAACTTCCCCGCGGCGGTCAGCCCGGGGCGGCAGTCCGGTCCGCTGACCTCCGCGGCGGGCAGGCCGGCCCACCGTCAGATATGGCTTAGGCGTCCCGCCCTGATGGCGTAGGAGGGCAGCCCCGGTGGCTCACCCTCTGACGCTTACCGCATAACATCACGATTTGATATATATAATGTCGTTAAAGCAGTCGCATACTGTTATGCAACCGCGAATGTCCGATCTTCTATAGGATCGCCTCACTTAATCCGGAATTCAGGCTAAAACACCTGGAAGGTGAGTTGAGTGGGGTCCCGTAGACCGATTCATTACTTGACGGCCATCCTCGGCGTGACCGTGATGGCGTCCCTGGCGGCCATTCCGCTGGCCGGCGTCACGGCCGGTACGGCGGCGGTCGCGGCCACCGTCCGGATGACACCGGCGGCCAGGCCGGGCGGCACGCCGCCATATCAGAAGACCAGCGGGCCTCAGGACGGCACGTTTCCCTGCCAGTCCGCCAGTTTCCCGCTGCCCTGCTACACACCGGCGCTGATCCGGCAGGCGTACGACATCCCTGCCGGCCTGACCGGCGCGGGCGAGACCATCGCGATCATCGACGCATTCGGGGACCCGACGCTCCAGTCCGACCTCAACACGTTCGACGCCACGTTCGGCCTGGCGGCCACCACGGTCAACATGATCTGTGCGACCACCTGTCCCACGTTCGACCCGACCAACGCCGATGAGGTTGTCTGGGCGAGCGAGATCTCGATCGACGTCCAGTGGGCGCATGCCATCGCCCCCGGCGCGGCCATCAACCTGGTGATCGCCAAGAGCGACGCGGACCCTGACCTGCTGGCCGCGCAGCAGTACGTGGTCGGCCACAACCTCGGCGACGTGCTCTCGCAGAGCTTCGGCGAGGCTGAGACCTGCATGGATCCCAGCATCTTCGCGGCGCAGCACAAGGCCTTCGAGGTCGCCGCGGCCGAGCACATGTCCGTCTTCGCCTCCTCGGGTGACGCCGGATCGGCGTTGTCGGACTGCACCGGTGACGGCGGGTTCATCCAGAGCGCGTCCACGCCCGCCTCCGACCCGCTGGTTACCGGCGTCGGCGGCACTCACCTCAACGCGGACTTCACCAGCGGCCAGTACCAGTCCGAGAGCGTATGGAACGACTCCGGTGCGATCTTCGACATCGGCGCGGGCGGCGGCGGGTACAGCAGCAAGGTCCAACGGCCCTTGTACCAGATCCTCGCGGACCACAACCAGTTCCGCGGCGTGCCTGACGTCAGCTACAACGGCGACTTCCTCGGCGGTGTCCTGGCGGTCTGCAGCGAATGCTCCAACGGCTTCGCGGGGTTCATCATCGCCGGCGGGACCAGCGCCGGTTCACCGCAGTGGGCCGCCATCGCGGCCTTGGCCGACCAGGGCGCCGGACACCGGCTGGGCTTGCTGAACCCGGCGCTGTACGCGATCGCCGCCGTGCCCGCGAGCTACAAGTACGCCTTCCACGACGTCGTGACCGGGAACAACGCCTGGGACGTGACCGGCGTGCCGGGTTACTCGGCCGGCCCAGGCTGGGACCCCGCCACCGGCCTCGGTACCCCCGACGCCGCCCACCTGATCCACCTGCT
>Ga0070741_10002976_pt1 | contig 43466 bp, 41 predicted proteins | sample Coa_R1_4_FD_66440 | JGI IMG/M metagenome (GOLD analysis project Ga0070741, IMG submission 66440) | Surface soil microbial communities from Centralia Pennsylvania, which are recovering from an underground coalmine fire - Coalmine... | ecosystem: Environmental > Terrestrial > Soil > Unclassified ... | reverse complement strand
GCTCCTGGAATGGGTGGCGCGCCGCAAGGGGCTGGCGCTGGATGCCATTCCAAACGCGCCGGACGAGCCAGAGCGCCGCCGGGCGGCGTACGACCGGCTGGCCGCCGCGCTGCGCGAGGCGCTCGACGTGCAGCGGCTGTACCAGATCATCGGGCTCTAGCATGCGGGGTAGGTCGTGGCGACGAAGGACCAAAGACGAAAGACCAAAGACCAAGGACGAAGGACCAAAGGGGGAGGGCATGGCGGCGCAGCATGATCCGACCGGGCGCCTCATCCTGATTACCGGCGGCGTGCGCAGCGGGAAGAGCGACTTTGCCGAACGCTGCGCGGCCCAGCTCGCCACGCCGCACCACGGCGGCGTGGCGTACGTGGCCACCGCTCAGGTCTGGGACGAGGAGCTGGCCGCGCGCATCGCCCGCCACCGCGCCGCGCGCCCGGCCGGCTGGCGCACCATCGAAGCGCCGTATCGGCTGGTGGAGGGAATCAGCCAGGCACTCGAGGAGGGCGCGAGCGTGGTGCTGGTGGACTCGATCGACTTCTGGGTTTCCAACCGGCTGCTGCGCGAAGAGCCGGTCGCAGGCGACCGGCTCGATCCGGCGCGCCTGGCTGCGCTCGAGGCCGTCTTGCTCGATGAGGTGGCTGAACTCGTTGCGCTCCACCGCCGGCCGGCGCGAGCGCACCTGATCCTGGTCACGCTCGAAGCCGGCATGGGCGTGGTGCCGCCGTATCCGCTGGGCCGCGCCTTCCGCGACCTGCTGGGCCGGGTGAACCGCGCCCTGGCCGCCGCAGCCGATTCCGTCTACCTGCTCGTCGTCGGCCTCCCGCTAGAGATCAAGCAGCTGAGCGCCACCGGCCTGGCCTAGCCGCCGGCAGCGCCGGCGGAGGATCACGATCACGATCATGATGAACGGCCCATCTCCCGGAAGCCTGGGCCACGCGAGTCACGAGAATCACGAGCACAAGGACCACGACCATGATGAAAGCCATAGCCATCCATCTTCATCCGGCTGAAGCCACCCGCCTGGTGCAGGAGACGGTTGCCGGCATCCGGCCACTCGATGCGCCGGCAATGGCGGCCGCGCGAGCGCGCCAGGATCGGCTGACCAAGCCACCCGGCAGCCTGGGACGCCTCGAGGAGCTGGCGATCAAGCTGGCCGGGATCATCGGCTGGCCGCTGCCCCGCCGGCTGGCCAAAGTGGTGGTGACCTGTGCCGCCGATCACGGTGTGGCGGCCGAGGGCGTGAGTGCCTACCCGGCCGCGGTGACGGCGCAGATGGTCTACAACTTCGTGCGCGGCGGCGCGGCGATCAACGTGCTGGCGCGGCAGGCCGGCGCCCGCGTCGTCGTGGCCGACCTGGGCGTGGCCACCGACCTCCCGCCTGAGCTGCCCATCGTGCATGCTAAGCTGGGCTACGGCACGGCGAACCTCGCTCAGGGCCCGGCCATGTCGCCCGAGCAGGCGGTGGCCAGCATCGCCACCGGCATCCGCATCGTCGCGCGCTGTGCCGCTCGCGGCCGGCCCATGATCTTCGGCACCGGCGACATGGGCATCGGCAACACCACCGCCTCGAGCGCGATCGTGGCGGCACTTACCGGTGCGCCGGTGCGCGACGTGACCGGGCGGGGTACCGGCATCGACGATGCCGGCTGGCGGCGGAAGGTGGCAGTGATCGAGCGCGCGCTGGCCCTCAACCGGCCCGATCCGCACGATGCGCTCGATGTGCTGGCCAAGGTGGGCGGGTTCGAGATCGGCGCCATTGCCGGCGTCATTCTCGGCGCCGCCGCCCGGCGAGCGCCGGTGGTGCTCGACGGTTTCATCTCCGGCGCCGGGGCGCTGATCGCCGCCGGCCTCTGCCCGCCGGTGCGCGACTATCTCATCGCCGCGCACAGCAGCGTAGAGATCGGGCATCGCCTCATGCTCGAGCAGCTGGAGCTGGCGCCGCTGCTCAATCTGCAGCTCCGCCTGGGTGAGGGCACGGGCGCGGCGCTGGCGATGCCGCTGATCGACGACGCGCTGGCCATCCTGCACCAGATGGCAACCTTCGAGGAGGCCGGCGTCAGCGACCGGGCAGACGCTACCGGCGCACCAATGGCTCATACTCTGTAGGCAGGATAAGCAGCATGGTTCGCCCGCTCCCCGAACGCACCGTCTTAGCCACCGGGCCGCGTATCGTCTCGCTCGTGCCCAGCGTGACGGAGATTCTGTTTGCGCTCGGTGTTGGGGAGCGCGTGGTCGGGGTCTCGCACCAGTGCCGCTATCCGCCGGAGGCGCGCCGGCGGCCCGCGCTGACGCGTAGCCGCGTGGCACTGCCGCGGGAGGCCGGCGCCTCCGCCAGCGCGGCAATCGACACCGCCTACTCGCGCTTCCGCGCCACAGCGGGCAGTCCCTATGAGCTGGACATCCGGCGGCTGGCCGAGCTGCAGCCCGACGTCATCTTCGATCAGGGGATCTGCGACGTCTGCGCCATCGGTGAGAGCGACGTGGACGCGGCGGCGGAGCGACTACCTCATGTCCCTCGGGTGGTGACGATCTCGGCCTCCACGATCGCGGAGATCCTGGAGAGCATGCTCGTCATCGGCCGCGCAGCCGGCGCCGAGGAGCGGGCGGTGCGGCTGGTGGAGCGGCTCCGAGCACGGATCGCCAGCGTGCAGAGGACTGCCAGCCGCGCTCGCGCGCGGCCGCGTGTCGTGTGCCTCGAGTGGCTCGACCCGCTCTGGTGCGCCGGCCACTGGGTGCCCGAGATGGTTGAGCTGGCGGGTGGCCACGACCGGCTGGGGCAGCCGGGTGCGCCGTCGCAGCGCTGCCGGTGGGAGCAGGTGCTGGAATGGGCACCGGAGGTGCTGGTGCTCATACCCTGCAGCTTCAGCGTCCGGCGCACGCTCGACGAGCTGCACGCGCTGGCCTCGAGGCCTGGCTGGGAAGCGCTGCCGGCCGTGCAGCAGGGCCGCGTCTGGGTGGCCGAGAGCGGTTATTTCTCGCACCACAGCCACCGCACGATCGAGGGGCTGGAGATGCTGGCGCACACGATCCATCCCGAGCTGTTCCCGAACCGCTGGGGGCCGCACGAGCTTCTTCGTCTGAGCGATCCTAAGGAGGAAGCGACATGAGCACGCAGCGGCTGCCCCGCCTGGTGATTGCCGGCGTGCACAGCGGCGCCGGCAAGACTACCTTTACCTGCGCCATCCTCGCGGCGCTGCGCCAGCGCGGGCTGCGCGTGGCGGCGTTCAAGGCCGGGCCGGACTATATCGATCCGACCTACCTCCGCCTCGCCGCCGGCGCGGCCTGCCGCAACCTCGATACCTGGATGCTCCCGCCAGACGTCGTGCGGCTCCTGTTCCGGCGGGCGGCTGCCGATGCCGGCCTGGGCATCGTCGAAGGGGTAATGGGCCTCTACGACGGCCGAGGCGCCGGCGGTGCCTCAGATGAAGGAGAGGACGAAGGGAGCACCGCCCATCTGGCTAAGCTGCTGGATGCGCCGGTGCTGCTGGTGGTCGACGCGGCCGCCTCGTCGCGCACCGCGGCTGCGGTCGTGCTCGGCTGCCAGCAGTTTGACCCACAGGTGCGCCTTGCCGGCGTTCTGCTCTCCGGCATTGCCTCGCCCAGGCACCTTGAGCTCGTGGCCGGGCCGATCACGCGCGCCACCGGCCTGCCGGTGCTCGGGTATCTTCCCCGCCGACCGGAGTTTTCCTTGCCCGAGCGCCACCTGGGCCTCATTCCGGCTCTGGAGCAGGGAGCCGACGAAGCCTTTTTCACGCGCCTGGCCGCTCAGGCTGCCGAGACGATCGACCTCGATCGTGTGCTCGCCATCGCCCAGGACGCCCCGCCGTTCCCCGCCTCGGAGCCGCCTGCGACTCTGCTCTCGGCCGCCGGGCCGGACGGTGCCCGCGAGCGCGTACGCATCGCCCTGGCGCTCGATGACGCCTTCCACTTTTACTACGAAGATGGGCTCGATCTGCTGCGCGACTCCGGCGCGGAGCTGGTGCCCTTCAGCCCCCTGCGGGACGAGGCACTGCCGGACGGCGTGCAGGGCATCTACCTCGGCGGTGGCTTCCCTGAGGTATTCGCCTCCGAGCTCAGTGCCAACTATGCACTGCACAGCGCGATCCGCGCGGCGGTGCATCGTGGGCTGCCGATCTATGCTGAGTGTGGCGGTCTGATGTATCTGGGGCGCGGCATTATCGACGAGCACGGCCGGCGATATCCGATGGCGAGCATCTTGCCGTGCTGGTCGGTGATGGGCCAGCCGCGGGTGACGCTTGGGTATCGCGTGGCGAGGGCGCGCCGGGCCAGCCTGCTGCTACCCGCAGGCAAGACCGTGCGCGGCCATGAGTTCCACTGGTCGGTGCTCGATCGCGCAGTTGACGCCGCTGCGGCCGCGTACGATCTAGAGTCGACGTCGGGGCAGCCGGCCGGCGTCGAAGGCTACGTCGCAGGACCGCGGGACAACGTGCTGGCCTCGTACGTGCACCTGCACTTCGGCGCCGATCCGACGCTCGCCCCAGCCTTCGTGCGCGCCTGCCAGAGCGCACCGCTGCTGGCTGCTGGCTGAGGTTCCGAGATGGCTGCTCTTGTGGCTGCAGTGCGTGACTTCTATCTCTACTCTTGATGAGCATGATGACGACTACTCCTCTTGATGAGCATGATGACGACTACTCTTCTTGATGAGCATGATGACGACTACTCTTGGTGAGCATGGTAATGACGACGACTGCACTCTCTGGTGCTCGGCCCGCCACGGCCGCTGAGCCGGCCCCACCCCAATGCGTGCTTCCCAACGTCTGGCGCTGGGCCGATCCGGCGGGCAGTGATCGCTGCGGCACCGCGCTGGTTACGCCCGACGGCCTCGTCCTGATCGATCCACCGGCGCTGCCAGAAGCGATCCAGGCGCTCCTGGCCGGCGGCTCCCACTGCCACGTGGTGCTCACGAGCGCGGCCCTGGCCGGCCTGGCAGCGCCGGCCCTGGCGGCGCTACAGGAAGCGCCCACTATCTGGGCCCCGCATCCTGCTGCCCCCGGGCCAGCACGGCCGGCGGCTCGGCTCGGCGCCGGGGCGGCTCGGCTCGGCGCCGGGGCGGCTCTACGGATCGATACCTTCTTTGCCCCCGGTGATTCGCTCCCCGGCGGCCTGGTCGTCTGCCCACTCCCGCCGGCAGCCGGTGACGAGGTGGCGCTCCTCTGGCCCGCCGCCGGACGCCTGCTCGTCACCGGCGACGTGCTCCCCGTGATCGGCCAGACACCGGTGTACTACGAAGGCGTGGCGCCGCCGTTTGAAATCTATCTGGAGGCTATCAAGACGCTGCTGGCGGCCGAGCCCGGGGCGCTTGCACCTTCGCGCCAGGCGCCGCCCGATCCCCAGGTGATGCGTGCCACCGCCTACGCCGCCTATCTGGGCACGCGCGCGCACGAGCGCCGCGCGGCACCAGTCAGCGGGCCACGGTACCTCGTGCCGCGCGCGCAGCGCGTCCTGCTGGAGACGCTCGAGGCGCCGGTGGTCATGCGCCGGCCGACGCCGTTCGCTCCACCGGAGATCGACCACGACCGGTGGCTCGCCGATCCCTTCGCCTGCGCGCGCTGCGGCCGGCCCAACCTGCCGCTGCGCGAGACGTGCGGTGGCCCGCCCATTCCGCGGCTCTGCCCCGCCTGCCGCCAGCAACGCCGCGAGATTCTTCCGGCCGCGCGGGTCATGGTCTGTGCCGGCGGCTGCTGCACGCGCACCGGCGCGCGCGCCGTACTCAGTGCGCTGCGCCAGGCAACGGCGGCTCAGCACCTGGCCGAAAGCGTCGACGTCGTGCCGGTGAGCTGCCTGGGGGAGTGCTCGCTCGGCCCGTTCGTACGCGTCTCCACGGCGGAGGGCATCGAGCCGCCGTTCGCCCGGCGCTTTCGCCAGCAGGCGACCGAGCGCGCCCGCCAGTACGCGGCCGAGGAAGACGAGATCATCGACCATGAGTCGGAGCTGGTGCTCAGCCGCTTTGCCGCCCTCGTACGGCCAGCCGAGGCCGAGCGGCTGGTCGAGCTGCTGCGTGACGCGCTCTCTCCCACGGCGCAACGGCCGCCCGGTCCACCGGCACCGGCGGAGCCGGGCGAGCCGGCAGCCGGCAGCTAGCGCGGCGCGGCCTCTATAATCCGCTCCGTCGCGCCGGCGGCGCGGCGATGAGACACTCGTCAGCGTTTTGGGGACGCGTGGCGCGTTCCCTCATCCCCAGCCCCTCTCCCCGCGCCAGCGTGGGAGAGGGGAACGAGAGAGTACCGGCCGCCGCGAACCCCCCTCTCCCCCTGCGAGGAGAGGGGGCTGGGGGTGAGGGGCCTCAGCGCTGCACAATCATGGATCACGGATCACGGATCACGGATCACGGATCACGGATCACGGATCACGGATCACGGATCATGATGAACACCCGCGGCGGCGAGCGAGGAGAGGAGAGGCCGATGGCTGAGGTGCAGGTAGTCAAGGCAGAGGCGCTGGAGGAGCTAGCGCGGCGCATCTTCGCGGCAGCGGGAGCGTCTGAGGACGTGGCGGCTCACGTGGCGGCCCATCTGGTGAAGGCCAATCTCTCCGGACATGATAGCCACGGCGTCATCCGCATCCCGCGCTACGTACAGCTGATCGACGAAGGCACGCTCGTGCCCCACGCCCGGCCGGAGGTGGTGCGCGAGTGGCCGGCGGCCGCGGTCGTCGACGGCCGGCGTGGCTTCGGGCAGGTTGCTGCCTCGTTCGCGCTCGAGGTCGCCATGCGCAAGGCGGAGACGCAGGGGGTGGGCGCGGCCTCGATCCGGCGCTGCAATCACATCGGCCGGCTGGGCGACTACACCGAGACGGCAGCCGAGCGTGGCTACATTGCCCTGGTTACCTACGGCACGGCCGGGCCAAACAGCGGCCACGCGGCGCCCTTCGGCGGCGCGGCGCGGCACCTAGGGACCAACCCCTGGTCGGTGGGCGTGCCCGGCAGCACGCCGCCGGTAGTGGTCGACTTCGCCACGACGGTGGTAGCGGAAGGCAAGATCCAGGTGGCCCGCGCCAAGCATGCGCCCTTGCCGCCCGGCTCGATCGTCGATAAGGACGGGAATCCCACCACGAATGCCGAGGACTTCTACGCCGGCGGCATGATCCTCCCAATGGGCGGCCACAAAGGCTACGGCCTCTCGCTGGTGGCTGCGCTCCTGGGAGCCGGACTGACGGCCGAGCAGGTGGCCGGCGGCGGGCGCGGCGGCGGCGTGTTCGTGCTGGCGCTCAATCCGCGCGCGTTCGCCGAGCCAGGGCACTTCTTCGGCACGGTGGCCGCCATGGCCCGCGCCGTCAAAGAGGTGCCGCCCGCGCCCGGCTTCGACCGCGTGCTGCTGCCGGGCGAGCCGGAGGCACTCTCGCGCGCGGAGCGCCGGGCCCACGGCGTGCCGCTGCCGGCCGAGACCTGGGAGGCGCTGGCTCGCACCGCCGCGCGCCTCGGCGTAGCCGTGCCGGAGGCCAGCCCGGCTACGGCCGCTCCCGAAGCCAGGCTGAGCACTCCATCGCCTCAACCGTAGCTCCGATGCGGGTTTCGACCCGGCTCCGGCTGAGGGCCGGCACCATGGCCACATGCACCACAAGTGATGCGGGACATTGACGCCGGGCGGTCGAGGGTGATAGGTTCGAAATGGCAGCGGCGCCCCGCCTGCCTCAGCAGGGGGATGCAGAGCAATGAAGGCATTCAGCGCTTCCATGGCTAAGGCGATGGCCACCGGCGCTCCGGCCGGCGCCCCGGCGGCGCCGGCACAGGCGCCCCGGACCGGCGAAGAGCGCGGCGTGCGGCACCGCCTGCTCCCGCCCTACAAGGTGATCCTGCACAACGACGATCACACGCCGATGGATCGCGTGGTGCTGGCGCTGCGCAAATCGATCCCCGGCATGAGCCTTGGCCGAGCGACGGCAATCATGTGGGAAGCGCACACGACCGGCAAGGCCGTCGTCGTCACCTGCCCGCTCGAGCTGGCCGAGCTCTACCAGCAGCGGCTGCAATCGTTCGGGCTCACGGCAACGATCGAGAAGGACGAGTAGTGGTGTCGAGTGGCATCGCCAGCAGGGCATGAGGCGGTGCGCCGGCCCACGTAGATGGCCTGGCGCGACTGGGCACTGGTAGCCGAGGCCGCCTACCGGGGCATTAGGCGGCGCGATAGCCCACGTAGAGCAGGCTGCTCCCTCAGCCGGCTGCTCCGTGGCCTGCGTCTCGGGGCATTAGGCGGCGCGATAGCCCACGTAGAGCAGGTGGGCGGTGGCGCCCAGCAGGGCAGGATCGGTGCACGTCTCGATGATCAGCTGCAGCCAGGCCGACCATTCGGCGTCGGAGAGACGATTCACCGCATCCTCCATGAAGGCGGCAAAGCCCTCCGCGGCCGCGAGCACGCGGGTGCGAAATCCATGGCGCTCGAAGAGCCGCTGTACCTGTGCTGGACGCAGGTAGGCGGCGTCGGTCCAGGCGCTGCCGGGCACAGCCGGCGCGGCGCCGGCGATGAGCGCCTGGCGGAGCTCCGGTGCGAAGATCTGCTCGGGCCAGTAGCGTAAGGCTAGACGCACCGGGGTAAAGCGGTTGATGGCCGAGGCGACCACCGGCCCACCGGGCTTGAGCACGCGCCGCACCTCCTCGACGCAGCGCGCCCGGTCGCGAGCGCGCAGCAGGTGGTAGAGCGGCCCGAGCAGCAGCACGGCGTCGAAGGAAGCATCGGGCCAGCGCGAAAGATCGCGCACGTCGCCTTCGACCAGATCTTCGATGCGATCGGCCACACCGGCCAGGCGCGCCCATTCGGCCGCGAGCTCGAGGCAGTGGGGCGAGAGATCGAGGAGGGTGACGCAGTGGCCTTCGCCGGCGAGGGCAACGGCATAGCGTCCTGGTCCGCTGCCGGCGTCGAGCACGCGGGCCCGGGGTGGGAGCACCTGGCGGATGAGGTGCCAGGTGACCTCGAATTCGATCTGCGCGTACCGGTCTTTTGCCAGCCGCTGCAGCTCCTCAGCCGCGTACGTCTGGTAGTGCGCACGCACGCGTTCCGTCACGTCGTCCACCGCGCTAACTGGTGCCTCCACCATGTTTCTGGCTCCTGAATCGCACTGACCGCAAGGGGCACGGAAGGGCCGGAGGCCACCACTAAATAGTACGTACCTGCTCCGCGCGGCACAGAAGTTGAAGGCGTGAAGCCAGCCCGCCGCCAAGGTGGCGAGTGGGGGGCGGGCTCATCACTGCGCGGCCGCCGGGCCAACCTCCATTTTGCCGGCACGGCGGAACGCAACGACTCCACAACTCCGCAAACCGAAGGAGGAGCAGGACATGAAACGAACGCCCATCATCGTGGCGATAGCGGTGGCCGCCGGCACACTGGTGCTCGGTGGTTGCGGCGGGAGCGCCGCCAGCAGCCCCACGCCAACGCCGACATCGCTGCTGCGAGCGACCGGCACAGCCGGGCTGACCGGCAGCACGGGCAGCACCACCGGCACGCTGGGTGGGACCCCGACCGTACGCGCGGGAACGACGCCATCACCGTCGGCTACCCGCTAGTGGGCCATCTGGCATGAGTGCCGCCATCCCTTCTCTCTAGGAGGAAGTGGCAGGCTCCTCGCAGATGACCCATTAGCGGCCCCGCGCTGTCTGCCGGCGCACCTGCGCACCTGCGCACCTGCGCACCTGCGCACCTGCGGGGGCTGCCGCTGGATCGCTGGTGATCCAGCGGCAGCCCCCGCAGCCTATTCTCGCCACTCGCTCGAGATTGTGATAACATTCACAATGTTGAGCCGATGGCCGCGATGGAGGCGAAGGAAGGATGAAGCGACGAACGATGGTGGTACTCGGGGCGCTGGCGACGGTGCTGCTGGCCGGCGCCTGCGGCACGGCAGGCGCGGCGACGGCCACCGACGGGGCAAATGGGCCGGCCATCGTGGTGACCGGCACCGACGCGATGCGCTTTTCGCCCGATACGATCCAGGCCAAGGCCGGCCAGCCGGTGACGATCGCCTTCAAGAATGCCGGCCTCATTCCGCACGACCTGATCACCGAAGGCGCCACCCGCAACGTGCGGCTGGTCAACGTGCTGCCGGGGAAGCAGCAAACGGGCACCTTTCTGGCGCAGCAGCCGGGGACCTATACCTTCTACTGCAGCCAGCCGGGGCACCGTGAGGCCGGCATGGTCGGCACGATCGTGGTGAGCCCCTAACGGCCCCCTCAACCCGGGTGGAGGAGAGCCGACACGGCCTCACCACGCGCGTGTGGCTTGCTGAATGCGTAATCAGCACTCGCTATAGCCGCACGAGTAGCACTTCTGGCAGCCCTCCTCGTAGACTAGCGCGGCATCGCCACACTCGGGGCACAGATCAGCCTTGAGCCGGCGACCTGCCCCTGTCGGCGCCGCCCCACCTTCGAAGGCAAAGTCGGCGTCGGAGGCCTTCGAGCCAGGAGAAGGGAGCGCCGCCCGTTCTTCGGCGCCGGCGTGCGTGGAGGTACCGCTGGCCTCCATGCCGGCCAGAAACTCGGCTAGCACCTGCGCCACCGCATCGGGCAGCGAGCGCACGCGGTGCCGCCCGAACCCGAGCTGCCGCCCACCGCCGATACCGGAGAGCTGGTCCACCACCTCCTGCAGCCGCTCGGCGGGTGAGAGCGGGCACGGCAGGCGCAGGATGAGCGAGATGAGCCGGCCGAGTGCCTCGGTCACGGCAGCTGTGTCTGAGCCGGCCTTACCAACCTGGAGGAAGACCTCGAACGGCTGCCCGCCGCCGTTGCGGGTTACGGTGGTGAACATCGTGCCCAGCGGGGTGGGCATGCGGTAGGTGATCCCCTCCGCCGCGCGTGGGCGAGGCTTGAGGTGCTGGCCCGGCTCGGGCGTATTGAGGTTCAGGCCCAGCTGCACTGCCTCGGGCTCGGCCACTCCACCAGCCGAGGGAGCGCCGGCCGGTGTGGAGGCCGCCGGCGCGGCCGGCGCGGCCTCGGGGGTCTTGCCCGGCTCCGGCAGATGCGAAAGCACCCCTTCGCGGCAGCCATCGCGGAAATAGGTGATGCCTTTGCAGCCGTAGTCGTATGCCTTGATGTAGAGCTCCTTTACCTGCTCCACGGTGTGGCTATTGGGCGCGTTGACCGTCTTGCTGATGCTGGAATCGGTGTACTCCTGCACCTTGGCCTGCACGCGCACGTGCTCCTCCGGCGTCAGGTCATTGGCCGAGACGAACCACCGCGGAATCTCGTCCTTGCCCGCCTCGGGGTGCGCGTCCTTCCAAGCCTGGAGCAGGGGATGGTAGAGCACGTGCTCACCGGTGCGATCGCGGCGCACCATGGCGAAGTCGTAGACCGGCTCGATGCCGCTCGAGACGCCGGCCAGCAGCGAAGTGGTACCGGTAGGCGCCTGCGTCAGGAGCACCGCGTTGCGAATACCCTGCCGCGCAATCTTCTCCCGCAGCTCGCGGGGCAGCCGCTGGATGAAGCGGCCCTGGAGATATTTCTCGCGGTCGAACTTTGGGAACGGGCCTTTCTCCGCCGCGAGGTCGGCCGAGGCATCGTACGCCGCGTCGCGGATGGTGCGATAGATGCGCTCGATGACCGGCAGGCTCTCGTCCGAGCCATAGGGAACGTGCAGCTTGATCAGCGCATCGGCCAGCCCCATCGTCCCCAGGCCGGTGCGGCGCGTGCTGAGCTGGGCCTCGGCATTCTCGGGAATGAAGTACTCGTTGGCGTCGACGACGTTGTCGAGGAAGCGCATCGCCACGCGGGCATGCGCGGCGAGCGCGTCGTAGTCGAAGACGCCCGGCGTGTCGGCGTCGCCGCCGCGCACGAAGGCGGCGAGGTTCAGCGCACCCAGGTTGCAGACGCCCCACGCCGGCAGGCCCTGCTCGCCACAGTTGTGCACGACCAGACCATTGGCGACGAACAGATGCGCCTCAGGTTCGATGAGGTCGTACACCTCCTCCTCACCGTCCGGCTCCAGGGACTCGAACGTGGCCAGGAAGTCCTCCCGGTAGAAACCGCGCGTGCACCCTTGCAGGGCGCGTTCGAGCGCCTCTTGCTTGCGCGTGGCCAGGAACCCCACGCGCGCGGCGAAAGCCACAACGTTCGCCCCGGAGATCACGAGCTCGTGGCTCGCCTGGCAGACATCCTCAGCCGGCTCGTGATGGCTGTCCGGCAACGCGCCAGCCATCTGCGGCCGGCAGTTTCGATACCGGTGCGAGGCAATGCCCAGGTTAAGCAGCAGGCGCTGCACGCCCTCGAGGAGATGCTCGCTCCTCGATGCGAGGCGCACCGATACCCCCCTGCCATGCGTGCCCTGCACGCCTCCATTCGCGGTAAAGAGCGCCTGCAGGAAGCCAACCTGCATCTCGCGCGTACCACGCTCGACCGATGGCGGCACCTGCAGCTTATCGGCGAGCAGCTCAGGATCGATCAATCGAAGCAAGCGTTGGGAGTCGATGCGCGCTTCATCGCGCGACGGCACCTCCAGGATGCCGAGGCCGTACTCGCGCGCGCGGGCACTGGCTGGAGCGACGAGATCGGCAACCACATCTCGGAATAGCGGCGCCAGCTCCCGCTTCTCGTCACCGTAGAACGAAAGCACCACCGAGCGGTTCCCGGTATCGACGTGGCCCTCTCCCACGAGCCAGCCGAGCACGCGACCCAGCCCGAGATTGCCGGTAGTGCCGAAGGCGCCGCTCCCATTCAGCAGCCGCAGCCGATCTCCAGGCCGTAGCTCCCGCGCTTCACGCCAGCCCTCCTCGGTCAGCACCTTGTGATCGGCAGTGAGCCGCAGGGTATACCCCTCCCTTGTGCGCAGGCGATACACCTGCTTCCGTCCGGTGCGGAACACGTGACTGGCACGCCGTACACGCACACCTTTGTCATCCGGCGAGACGACCCCGATCGCCTGGCCCGTCTCCGCCAGCTCCCGCGCCGGCAGGAGACCATCTGAGGTGTAGATCAGCGTATCGCCGGTGATACATGGGTTGACCGAGATGATCTTCTCGTAGTACCAGGTGTTCGATTCCTTGTTGTAGCGGTCGATGAAGACCAGCCCCGGCTCGCCGGAGGCCCACGCCGATTCGCAGATCAGGTTCCACAGATCGCGGGCGCGCAGCGTCTTCCTGACCTCGCCGTTCCAGACGAGCGGCCAGGGCTCGTCGCGCTTGACCGCCTCCATGAACCGGTCGCTAATGCATACCGAGAGGTTGGCGTGATTGATGCGCGTCAGATTGCGCTTGACGGTGATGAACTCCTCGATATCCGGATGGTCATCGTTGAGCATGAGCATCAACGCGCCGCGGCGGCTGCCGCCCTGCTGGATCACGTCGCCGGTGGCGACCGAATAGAGCTCGGCCCATGAGCAGGGGCCGGAGGCGGTGCCGTTGACCGTCTTGATGTAGCTCCCACGCGGGCGCAGCGTGGAGAGATTGATGCCCACACCGCCGCCGCGGGCCATGATCTCGGTCATGATCTTCAGGTTGTCCAGGATCCCGCCACGGCTATCCTCAGGGCTGGGGATCACGTAGCAGTTCGACACCACGACACCGGCGGTGACAAAGGAATGATCCTCCTCCACCTCCAGATCGATCACGGTGCCCCGATACGCCACCTGCTCAATCTGCTCGATCGGCACCCAGAAGAGGCCGTCGGCTTGCCGGTAATACTGCTGCTGCCGACGACGGGTGGGAACCTCCCGCCCAAAGAAGTCGCGGACGAGATCAGGACATTCCGAGACGGCCGCGTCTACGCGGTAGGCGGGCGCGCCCGGCAGCACCTGCGCCGAGGGGCGAATACTAAACAGATACCCGAGCCGCATGAGCAGCTGATGCGCCTGCGTGGCCAGCTCACGGTTGCTGAGCTGTACGGAGAGGCGGCCGCCACTCAGGCAGCCATCGGCGTGGAACAGTCCCCGCAGGAGCTCGCGTAGCAGCGGCCGCGGTGCTTGCATCAGCTGAGGCGGGATGCGCTTGCCGGCAAATCCGCAGCCAAAGAGCGTCTCAAAGAGCTCTCCCAGTGGCATTGAGTTCGCCCAGAGCCAGACGCACCGCTGCTCGCGGCTGTACGAAACGCTGGTGCGCACGCCGAACGTGCGCTCCACGATGGCAGCGCACCGCGCCAGCCGGTCTTGCGAGCCGTGATCGGCATTGAAGCTGATCTGAATGCCCGAGGCGATCGATGTGCCGGTGCGATGCGTCACACAGCCGTCGCCGAGCCAGACGCCAAAAAGGTACATCAGGTCGGCATCCACCTCGATCCGCCGCGGAAGCGCGTAGTGCAGGCCTCCGGCAATCAGGCGGCCGCGCGCGCCTCGAAGGGCCGGCTTGGCGATCCGCTCCGCAGCGACGTGGTACTTGCCGTCGCGCAGGTATTCCGCGAGGTCGAGCACCGGCACGGCCAGCGACTCCTGATGGTAGCCGATCGCCACGTAATCGCCGCGCCGCACCTCTCGCGCCGGGATCCACGCCGCCTCACCGTCCTCCCACCGGCGGTGGCGGCCCCGCGCGCGCCGCACCAGGATCGGATGCTCGCCGGTGACGCGCACCGCGTCAAAACACACCTTCTTTGGACGCAGGATATACAGCGGCTCCTCGGTCTCCCGCTCGAAGCGATGCCGCACCGGCCGCAGGCGCCCCCGGTGGGTGACCACCTCGTCACCCGGCTCCACCTCGGCAATGGGCCGGTATCCGTGCGCGGTCAGCACCTGCTGGTCGGGCGGCAAGCAGTTGTAAAACGTCACGTGATGGCCGGTGCCGGCACCGGAAAGAATGCGCCCGCCCGGCACGAACTTGAAGTCGCGCAGGATCTCGTAGAACTGCGCCTCCCAGTAGCGCCGCTTCTCCTCGGTGGCCTCCACACTGGCGATGCCGCGCGCCACGCGCGCCCACATCTGCTCGGGGAAGTGCTCCATCGGCTCGCCGCGCTCGTTCTTGAGCGCATAGCGATCCAGAAAGACCTTGGCGCGGATGCCCTCCAGGCGGGTCCCGCCCTGCGGCCCGCTCCCGGCCGGCCCGGCGCCGCCGGTGCTGCTGCCTGCGCTGGGGCGCGCGGGAGCAACCTCGTCGCCTCTCTGCTGAGCCGGCTGCTGCTCTGTGGCTGCCATCATTTCCTCCGGGTGTGCTGCGTTGCCAGCTGCGTTGTGTGCCGGATAGCTATCCACCGCTCGTCGGCGACCACACACGGCCGGCTACGTCCAATAGGCGGCCGGCAGATGGCGTGCCGCGCGGCAATCTGCTATCCAAATTCTCCTACATATTGCGGGTACTGAGCATAGTAGCACTAGATCTAGTGGTGTCAAGGGTTTGTGGTGCCTTTCGCTCTCCAACAGTAGAACGAGTGATCCAACGTGGAGTTGCTCCGGCGTGGCTGGGAGTGGCCGGCGACGGCCGGCGCAGCCACCAGAAGGCAAGACCGGTGTCCAGGCGCGTGCCGGCCGGTAGGTAGGAGGTTGGCCACCCGATTCTGGGCGGCCGCGCTGCCGGCCGGCATGCGCCGCTATCCTAGCGTGCGGCCGCCCCTGCCGGCGAGAGCGGCTGCCGGGCCATCGTCAGCCGGCCTGAGCGATCACGCGGCAGAGTCGGCGCACCCCTTCGATCAGATCGGCGGGGGGCAGAAAGCTGAATGCCAGCCGCAGGTGGCGAGTGCCTGGCCCGCAGGCGAAGTAGCTGCTGCCCGGGATGTAGGTCACCCCGGCTTCCGTGGCCTTCGGCAGCAGCGCAGCCGCGTCAAGTCCTTCGGGCAGCGTCAGCCAGGTGAAGAAGCCGCCTTGCGGGCGCGTCCACTCCACTCCCGGCGGCGCATACTCCTCCAGCGCGCCCAGCATCGCATCGCGCCGCTGGCGGTAGATGGCACGCAGCTCCTCGATGTGCGCGTAGAGCCGGTCGAGGGTACCCGGCGGGTCGGAGGCATAGGCCACCGCCAGATAGCAGGCGAACGGACTGGTGCCGACATCGACCTTGAGCTGCAGCAGGCGCGGCAGGAGCTCGCGCGGCACCACCAGATAGCCCAGGCGCAGCCCGGCGGCCAGGATCTTGGAGAAGGTGCGCACCTGGATCACGCAGTCCTCAGGCGCCAGCGAGTAGAGAGAAGGCAGGCGCTCGCCCTCGAAACGGAGCTCGCTATAGGCGTCGTCCTCGAGGACGAGCACGCCGTAGCGGCGCGCCAGGTCGATGAGCGCGCGCCGGCGCGGCTCGGTGAGCGTGACGCCGGCGGGGTTATGAAAGGTGGGGATGGTGTAGATCAGCTTGGCCTGGCGGCCGTCCGCGGCCAGGCGTTCCAGCAGCGCGCCGAGCGCCTCGACGTCCAGGCCGTGCTCGTCGAGTGGAACCTCGTGCGGCTCGGCCTCGGCGTTACGAAAGGTCTGCAGCGCGCCGATGAAGGTGGGCGCTTCGACGATCACCACATCTCCGGGATCGACCAGCAGATGGGTAACCAGATCGATACCCTGCGAGCCGCCGGAGGTGACCAGCAGGTTATCTCTGCCGGCCGGTATTCCTTCGGCGTCCAGCTTACGGACGAGCAGGTCGAGGAGTGGCTCCGGGCCGGCGATCGGGCCGTACTGGAGGGCATCGCGGCCGTGCGTGCGCAGGACCTGCGTGCTGGCAGCGACCAATGCCTCGATGGGAAACGAGCCCGGATCCGGGAAGCCATAGGTGAGTGGGATGACGCCGGCGGGCGAGGCCGCGCCGGCACGGAACAGAGCGGGAACGGGTCGAGCCGCCCGGCGGGCGTAGAGGCGATCGTATTGCATCGGTAGTGGCGTAGGAAGGCGATGCGTGCACCTGGCGGGGCAGTGGAGCAAGAAGGCCCCCTCTCCAGGCTGGAGAGGGGGCCTTCTTGCTGGAAGGAGCACTCAGGCCATGGAGGCGCTGCCGGCGATGCGCGCCATCTGCTGCGCCCGCTCGTAGTTCTGAGCCACCTTGTCCCAGTTGACGTTCTTCATGAAGGCCTGGATGTAGCTCTTACGGTCGGAGCCATAGTCCATGAAGTAGGCGTGCTCGTAGACGTCCAGCGTCATGATGGGGATGGTGCCCCACACGCCGCCCTGGTTGTGCACGTCGCACAGGAAGGTATGCAGCTTGCCGTCGGTGGGGTCGAGCGCCACCGTGGCCCAGCCACGGGCCGCCATGCCGCACGCGGTGAGGTCCTCGACGAACTTCTCGAACGAGCCAAAGTCCCGGTTGATGGCCTCAGCCAGGGCGCCCGTCGGCCGCGTGGTGGTGCCGGCGCTGGGGCCAAGGTGGCTGAAGTAGAGCTCGTGGAGGATCTGGCCATCGGCGTTGAACGTCTCCTCGAGCTTGAGCGCGCGATACTCGCTATAGGTCTGGGCTGCCTTGCTCCGATCGGCATTGGGCAGGGCCTGCTCGATCTCGTTGCGCTTATTGACGTAGCCGGGGTAGAGCCGATCGTGATGCGTCTCGATGGTCTTTCCCGAGATGCCTTCCAGGGCATCCTTGGCAAATGGGAGTTCCTTGACTGAGAACGGCATGGTTCGCTCCTTTTCTCCCCGAGGGATATGGCAGTACTATCACTCTAACCATCGCTTCCACGCACAGTCAAGGCAGTCCGGCGGCCGAGTGGCTGCTTCACGTTCGTTGGTCGGCGCGCTCCAGCCGCGCGTCCCACCGACGAACCTGAAACGGCCATGGTGGCTGGGACCGGCCGCTGGTGGCTCGCGCAGGGAAGGAAAGACCAGCAAGGCCGGAAAGGGTAGAGCGACAGTGAGAGTCGTCTGTACGGGGATGTCGGGTACCGGGCGCACGAGCTACGTGCATGCAGTGGCGCAGCTGGCGCGCCAGCGGGGCCGGCGTGTGCACGTCTTCGACGTGCGCGACACTATGTTCCACCTGGCCCGAGAGCGCGGCGAGCAGCTGGAGGAGGAGACGATCCTGGATGTCTTTCCGACCGCGCTCGGCGCCTATCGGGCCGCCGCGCTGGAGCGCATTCTGGCCGAGGTCAAGGCGCTCCCACCGGGCGAGACGTGGATTCTGGTGACGCACGCCACCTTCTCCTGGAACTACAGCATCGTGCCCGGGCTCGACGTCTATTATCTGAACCTGCTGGAGCCCGACATCTACGTCACGATTACCGACGGCATCCTCAGCATCCGCCAGCGGCTGACGGAGGAGCGCTGGCGACGGGTGACGATCAGCACGCTGCTCTGGTGGCGCGATGTCGAGCGCGCTGCCACCGAGCTGATGGCCGCCTGGCAGCGCAAGCCCCACTTCCTCATCGGGCGGCGCCAGGGCCCGGAGACGCTTTATCGCCTCATGTTCGAGCCGGAGCAGACGACAACCTACCTGAGCTACCCGATGACGCACCTGGAGGGAGAGGAGCTGCTGGCCGGGCTCGAGCGCTTCCGGCAGCGGCTGCGTGAGCGCATGATCGTCTTTGACCCAGCCGCCGTCGACGACTTCACGCTCGAGCCGGAGGGCCCGATCGGCTTCTCCGACGGTAGCGTCCAGGCCAATGAGGTGGGATCGACGCTGGCGGCGAGCAATCTGGCGGGCGTGCCGGGAGCGAGCCTGGAGGTGAGCCCGAGCGGCTGGCCTGGGGTGGGCAGCGTGGCACACAAGACGGGCCGGGCGCGCGACCTGCTGCTCGACGCGCGCCAGCCGGACGAGCATGGCCCTGGCCGCCCGCCGAATCCGGAGAACCTCGACCACGTCGACGGCCAGATCGTCGATCGCGACTACAAGCTCATCGCCCAGGCAGCGACGGTGGTGGTCTACTACCCCACCACCACGCTTTCGGCCGGGGTGATCTGCGAGATGAAGGAGGCCATCCACCGCGGCAAGCGCGTCTACGCGCTCTGGCTACCCGAGAAGCCGCCGAGCCCCTTTTTCACGCGCTACTGCACCAAGTGGTTCCGTGATGAAGAAGCGCTGTTCGCCTACCTGGAGGAGACCGGCCTGGCGCGCGCGCCATCCGGCCCGGCAGCCGGAGCAGACAACGGCCGTGCGTCGGCCGGCACTACGCCTCGGGCTGCGCCGGCTCGATCGGCAGCGGTAGCTGCACCGGGGGCGAGCGGCGCGGGGGCAGCACCGCCTCGAGGGCAACGGCGATCTGGTCCGCCGTCGGCGCCGCCGCCCCAAGCGTGAGCGCTAGCTCGCGCGCCGCCGTGCCCGCCACGTCCGGCGCGGCTACGATACGGCGGTTCATCGCCCGCAGCTGGGCTTCGACGGCGGCTGCGATAGTGGTGAGTGCCGGCTCGGGCAGCGGCGCGCCGGCGGCGCGCAGGGCATTGGCGATCAGGCGGCGGCTGAGCGTGCGCTGCGCGCCGTGCGCGGCACGGATCATCATCCGCGGCACCTGGGCGCGCTCGTAGGTCGTGAACCGTAGCCGGCAGGCCTCGCAGACGCGCCGCCGGCGCACCGAATCGTCCGACTCGCGGGTCTCGGTGACGCGGGTCTTCTTGTGGCCGCAATGCGGGCAACGCATGGTCAGCTATTGGGCACCACTCCAGAGGTCGCACGCCGGCCAGCGCGGCGTGATCGCATGCCCACGATAGCGGACCAGTGCCATTCGTGACCCGCCTTTCGGCGAGTGCGGCGCGGCCGCGCCTCTATGTGCCCGAAGCTTCTGGCTCGCCCAAGCGGGTCTTGACCAGATCCAGAAACTCGCCACGGATGCCGGCACCGGTGACCACCGTGGCGAGGTACACCAGCGGGTCGTAATCGTCCAGGCCGGAGGTGCTGGTGAACTCGGCGGTGGCGCGGCCCTGGCCGGCAAGCCATTCGAGCGCGTGGTCGAGGAGCGTGGAGCCAAGGTGCCGGCCCTGGTAGTCACGAGCCACCAGCACGCACCAATCAAAGGTATCCTCACCTTCGGCCGCTGCCTTGGCGTCGCAGAGCCCCACCAGCCGGCCATCGCGATAGGCCAGGAAATAGGTCTGCGGCCCCTCAGCCCCGGCCGCGCGAACACGCTCGATCACCCGCTCGCGGACCTCGGCCGAGGCGCGCTCGAACTGATCCTCTCGCTCTTCCGGCTGAAGCTCGACACGGAACCACTTCTGGTCCTCGCGCGGCTCCTTCCACCAGCGGAAGTAGGGCTGGTACGAGTTGAGGATGAAGCGCGCCGTCGTCTCCGGGTCGGGTCGATCGACCTGCCGCACCTCGAAGTCGGGGCTACGCTGCACGGCCGGCCGGCGCGCCAGGTCCCAGCTCAGCACCACGGTGCGGCGGGACGACCAGTAGCCCAGGCGGTAAAAATAGGAAGCCCAGCCTTTGCCATCGATTACTACGGCATCGATCTTCTCGGCGCCGCGCGCGCGCAGACGCTGCTCGGCAGCCTGAATGAGCCGCTCGGGCAGGCCGGTCTCGCGCAGCGCGTCCTCGACGAGCAGATCGGCAATCAGGCCATGGGGGCGAGCTGGCCGCTCGCGCATCGCCAGCCGGATCGCGCCCACCGCCTCATCGCCGCGGCTCCCCGCGCGGCGGGCGACCAGCACCTCGCTGGGACCATAGGTGAGCTGGTTCAGCTCCTGGTGGACGCCGCCGAGACGAGCCGGTGGCGCCGGGAGCGGCTCGATTACGATCTCTGGCTGCACTACCGTCATCATTGTCCTCGTGAAGGCTCCCTGTAGCCCTGCATGCATCTGCCCAAACGGCCGAGAGAAGTGTGCCCTGGCCCTCCTTGTGAGGATAGGAGCGGCCGGCGCCATCAATCCCGGTAGCGGGCGATCGTCTTGAGCTGGTGGCGGAGCCAGACCTCCTTGGAGATCATGGGCTGCGTGTAGGCCGTGACGGCGCACAGCCCGCTATCGACGAGCATCTGGAAGAGCTGCGAATACTGGCGATCGAGGTATTCGAGCGTCAGATCTTCCGGCCGCATCTTGGCTAGGCGGGTCTGAAGCAGCGTGATGCACTTCTCCAGCGTCGAGAACGGGTGATAGACATGCCCGTAGGCGAACGACGGATCGTTCATCACGTGGCGTATGGGCGGCATCTCACGGGTCACACGCGAACCTTTCGTGGGCGTAGTTCGGCGTGGTACGCTCGCTCGGTCGCACCACGCCCTCGGCGCGCCTCCACGCGCGATTGCCGGCGCCGCGGCCGGCAACGCGGCTCAGGGCGGAAGGATGCGTCACCTAGAAAGTATAGGCAAGGCGTCGACGGGCGCTAGCGCGGCCGCGGCACTGGCTCGTTGAGCGCGTGAGGTGGCCGCTCGCCGCGCAGCACGGCCAGCACGTCGTCGACGACCATGCTAGCCATGCGCCGGCCCGACTGGACGGTAATACCGGCCATGTGCGGCGTGGGCAGCACGTTCGGCAGGGCCAGCAGCGGATGGTCCGGCCCCGGCGGCTCGTGCGCAAAGACGTCCAGCGCCGCCCCGGCCAGCCGGCCGGCGTGGAGGGCCGCGGCGAGATCGGTCTCGTTGACTAGCTCGCCCCGCGCCGTGTTCACCAGATAGGCCTGCGGCTTCATGCGTGCCAGCGCACGCGCATCGATCAGGTGGTGGGTCTGGGGCGTGGCCGGCGCGTGCAAGCTGACGACGTCGGCCTGGGCGAGCAGGTCGTCGAGCGTGACATAGCGCGCACCGGCTTCGGCGGCGGCGCGCTCGTCGCGTAGCACATCGTAGACGATGACCTGCATGCCGAACGCGCGGGCCCGCGCCGCTACCTGGCGGCCGATGCGCCCAAAGCCAATCAGCCCCAGCGTCAGCTCACTGAGCTCTAGGCCGATCGGCCGCTCCCACCGGCCGGCACGTGTCTGCTCTACTGCTGGCACGATCCGGCGCACCAGCGCCAGAATCAAGCCGAGGGTGAGGTCGGCAACCGACTGCTCGTTCGTCCCCGGTGTGGTGGTAATCCAGACTCCATGCTCGGTCGCGGCCGCGAGGTCGATCGCATCGTAGCCAACGCCAAAGCGGGCCACGATCCGCAGACGCTCCGCCGATTCGAAGACCCGGCGCGTGAAAGCATCGGTGCTGGCAATCACGGCATCGACGTCGCGCACCAGCGGCAGCAGCTCCTCCTCCGTCGCCGGACGCGCATACGGGCTACCAATGAGCTCGCAGTCGGCCGCGCGCAGGCGGGACTCGTGATCGCCTGCCACCTGGCGGAAGGTATGGCTGGTGATGAGGACGCGCGCGGCGGCCATCTCAATTCGCCTCGCCATGGAAGGAATAGACCTGGGAGGAGTAGCCAGTGATGAGGACGCGCGCGGCGGCCATCTCAACGGTAGTCTTCGCGCGGCGGGCTGAAGATGTCCATGAAGACGCCACCTCGCGGCCCTGCAACCACCCCGTGGGGAACGCCGCCGGGAATGGCATAGTAATCGCCGGCTCGGACGTGCCGCGTCTCACCACCAATGGTAAAGGTGCCTTCGCCCTCGATGACGAAGCCGAACTGCTCGTGCGGATGGGCGTGCTCCGGCACCCGAGCATGGGGCGCGAACTCCACGCGTGAGAGCATCAGCCGCTCGCCGGAGACGACGGTGATGGCCACGCCGGGAGCGAGCTCTCGTCGCGGCCGCCCTTCCCACGTGATGAAGTACGGCTCGCGCGGCGGTGGCGCGGCCGGTGTGCGCTCGGTGGAAGAGACCATGACGTGCCGGTTGTCAGCGGTCGGTTGTCGGTAGCCGGTTGCCAGCAGTCGGGTAACTCTCCGGCACCTGACTGCCGGCTCCCGGCAACTGACTATACCAGGTGGATGATGGCCTGTGGCTGAGCTGGAATCGAGCCATACGCCGGCTGCCGTGGCTGCCGGAGGCGGTCATCCGCGCCGGGCGCTTCGCGCCCCTGCGGGCAGCGTTTGCCCCACCTCGGGTACGCAATCCGGAGGCCATCATGCCGGCCGACATCGACTATCTGCGACGCGAGCTCGCTCGTCCCGGCACCCTGACGGCCGCGCTCAGCTACTATCGAGCCCTCCCGCTCAGCGCGGTTCAGCTTGGCGCTCGCGTCACCTGCCCAATCGAGGTACCATCGCTGGTGATCTGGGGCACGCGCGACCCGTATCTGGGTGAGGCGTTTCTCGAAACGGCGGCGCAGTGGGCACAGCCCATCCAGGTGGCACGCCTGGCCGAAGCCGGGCATTTCTGCCATCAGGAGGAGCCGGACCGGGTGAACCAGCTGCTGGTTGCCTGGCTTACTGGGGCACTGGCTGCGTAGACCAGCCAGCGCGGCCGCCGGCGGCCCGCGCCGCTCCCGGAGTGCAATGTAGGTAAAGGCGAAAGGAACAACGCATCGATGGCCATTCCAGAGCGTGGTGAGAGCCGGCGGCCGCTGGTGCTGCGGCCCAGCGAGCTTCCATCGATCAGTCGGGCCAAAGGGGTGATCTCGCAGCCACTGGTGCTGCGCGAGCGTGGGAGCACCAGCCTGACGATGGGCATCAGCATCTTCCAGCCCGGCGCGGCTATCCCGCTGCACACGCACAACGTCGAGGAGGCGATCACCATCCTGGAGGGGGAGGCCGTGGCGATCATCGATGGCCATGAGTACGTCGTCCGGCCCTACGACACCACCTTCGTGCCTCCCGGTGTGCCGCATCACTTTCGCAACGAGAGCGGGCGCGAGATGCGATTTCTCTGGACGTATGGGGGTGCCTACGTGACCCGCACCTACGTCGAGACCGGCCAGACCGTGGAGCACCTCTCCGCCGAAGACCGGCGCCTGGCCGGCGCGGAGTAGCGGCCGCGCTCGGGCTCGCCGACGGCGCCTCCGCCGACGACGGTGGCCCCGAGTGGCCGCCGAGCGCCCCCAGATGGCTACGGCGGCTCGACCGGCGGCCCTTCCGGCAGGTCGCGGAGCATGTAGTCTGGGAAGAGGCGCACGTCGCTCCACTGATAGCCGCGGTGGGTGAAGACCTCTATTGAAGGAACCCAGCGGCGCATGCCGTGCTCATAGAGGTAGATCTTCTCGTCCGGCCCCTTGATCAGCATGCCGTTCGTGAGTGGGCCACGCCGCGCGACGGCGGTCCACAGATCGTGCGAAGGGAAGAAGACGTAGTCAGATGCCTGCATCGCCTCGGTCAGTGCCGGGAGATAGACGGGACGCCGGCCGAGCTCGCGCGGCACCACATCGCGCAGGCAGTCGTCGGGGCCCTTGGGAATGATCGTCACGTCGGTCCGGTAGTGGTCGGCAAGCTGTGCGTACCACCAGCCCCAGCTACTCGCCCACCAGCTACAGAGAATGGCATTGGGCTCCAGTCCCTGCAGGTTGGCGAGCGTGTAGTAGCGGTAACCATCGCGCGTGAAGTGCGTCTGCCCGGCGAGCGTGGCCAGGCTGAGCGACCAGTAGCCGGCCAGGAGCAGACCGGCAGCCGCGCCGGCGGCGCGCGCGGCCGGGCCGGCGCGAAGGAGGCGCAGCACCGGCTCGATGCCGGCCACCCCCGCGGCAGCGAGGCAGCCCAGGCCGAGGGCCAGCAGGGCCTCCGCCGGCAGCAGGTAGCGATCGGCGTCGGGAATCTGGTAGGCCATGGCGAAGAGCGCCGCACCTCCCACGCCGGCCACGGCCCCGAGTATCCAGCCCGGCGCGCGCCGGGCAAGTAGCAGCAGGCCCAGGGCGCCGGCTAGCGCGAGCGGCACACCGGCCGGGCCAAACTGGGCAGCCAGGTGCTGCCAGAGCCAGCGCGTGCGTGCCTGGAGAAGCCCGTGATCGATCAGCAGCCGCCACACGATCGCCCCGTTCCCGGTCTCTGCGCTGGCGTTCCCCTGGAGTACGTACCAGACCTCGCCGGGCGAGAGCCGGTGGACATCGGTGGGCACGAGGTAGGCCACCGGCAGGAAGAGCCCGCGAATGACATAGAGATAGGGCAGCAGGCCGGTGGCCGTGGCCAGGCAGCAGGCGGCGAGGAGACGCGGCCGCGCCACAACCGATGGCCGGATGAGGAGCACTGCCAGCGCGCCTCCCGCCGCGATGAAGAGGAAGGTGCGATGGTCGGCCAGGCCCAGGCCGGCCAGGAATGCTGCCAGCACCAGCAGGCGGCCGGCCGCCGCACCCCGGGCGTGCTGCCAGCGGGCGAGCGCCAGCCAGAAGGCGGCGACTAGGGCCAGGTGCAGGGTAAAGACCTCGGCCTCGACGGAGAGCGTCCAGAGACGGGGCATGGCGATGGCTGCCGCACCGGCCACCGCACCGGCGAGCGCTGGCCGCGCGCTGGCCCTGCGCACCGGTTCCGGCGGTGGCGACCTGCTGGACTCGCCTGTGCTGCTGGTGCCTGCGTGCGCTGGCTGGAGGGCCGGCGGCAGCGCGGCGATCAGCGCGACCGCCAGCGCGCCCAGCAGCGCGGTCAGGACGTTTATGCGCCAGGCGGCATCACCGGGGCCCGGCAGCCTCGCGGCCAGTGCACCCAGAATTAGGTAGAGCGGGTAGCTCGGCGGGTGGGCAATGCCGAGCACTATGCTCATCACCTGAAACTCACCGGTATTGCCGCCGCCGACGGCCGGATTGGCTGCCCGCATGTACAGCACAGCCGCGGTGAGGCCAGCCACGGCGGTGGGCCACACCGCCTCGTTCAGCCGTTGGAGGCGCACAGGGATACTGCGCGCGGCAGCCTCCCTGCTAGCGGCAAGCATGGGCGGCCGATTATACGTAGAGCAGAGGGTGCGCGGTGTCGCAGGCAGCTCCAGCTGGATGTGCACCAGCCGTTCGACCGAGCGAGACGTAGAGCAGAGGGTGCGCGGTGTCGCAGGTAGTCGAGCGCATAATGACCCTCTTCTCGGTGCAGCTGCCGCCCTGGCGTCCGTGGCAGGCAGCGCTCGCGCTCGCCGCGCTGTGCTTCGTGCTGCTGGCCATTGCCCGCCACCGCCTCGAGATTGCTCGGGAGGACTATGCCAACGCCTACTTCTATAGCCCTTCGCAGAAGAACCGCCAGCGCCAGCGGCGGCAGCGCTGGCAGGATCGGGTGCGGCTGCTGCTGGTGTGCACGCTCGTGCTGCTGGCGCTTGCCGGTGGCCTCTATCTGATTGGGCCACGCTAGCGTTTGGATAGCGTGTAGGGACACGGTGCCGGCCGAAGACGCGACCGATCAGGAGCTGGCCCGTCGCGCACGAGCGGGCGACCAGAGCGCCTTTGCGGCGCTGGTCGAGCGCTACCAGCGCGCAGCCTTCAACTTTGCCTATCGTCTGCTGGGCAGCTACGACGACGCGGCGGAGGCAGCACAGCAGGGCTTCGTGCAGCTCTACACCTCGCTTCCCACCCTCGACCTGAGCCGGCCCCTGCGCCCGTGGCTTTTCCGTACCATTCGCAATCGCTGCATCGATCTTCTCCGCCAGCGGCGCGCCGTCTCGCTCACGGCGGAGGAGCACGACGAGGAAGGCGAGCCGGTAGCGCTCGTCGAGCAGCTGGCCGATCCGACGCCGCTGCCGGCAGAGCTAGTGGAACGCGCCGATCTCCAGCAGCTACTGGCGGCGGCTATCCAGCGCCTGCCGCCAAAGTACCGCCAGGTGGTGGCCCTCCGCTACACCACCGACCTGACATTTGCCGAGATGGCGCAGGTGCTCGGGGAGCCGGAGAATACGTGCAAGATTCACTTTCATCGCGCCAAGGCGTTGCTGCGTGCCGCCCTCCGCGACCTCATCTAGCTGCGGTCGCGACTGGAGGGCGAATGGAGGTCGAGGAGGATCGCTGCGCCTGGAGTACCTTGAGTACCTGGAGGATACTTGAGGGACGATGAAACGACGAGCGCGGCTGACTCGTGCATAGCAGTGAGGGGACGTCTTGGCGGTACTCCATCGAAGATGAGGAAGATTGGGGACCAGCAGCGAAGGTGGGGGGCATGAGCGAGATGGGACCATACGGAGGAGCGCAGAATGGCGCCAGCCGCCCACCCGGCGCGCCAGAAGAGCCGCCCGACGACGTCGACCGGCTCTTCGCACAGCTCACGCAGCTGCCGCCGCCGCACGACCTGCTCGCCAACGTGCTACTGGCAGTGGAGGCGCGGCGCGCCAGCCGCCGCCCGCTCTACTGGGCCATGGCCGAGCTGGCAGCGCTCCTCCTGCTGGGAGCGCTGGCCTTCCTGACCGGCCAGACGCTGGTGGGGGGAGGCACCTGGGATCTGCTGCGTGCGTTCGTCGCGGACTTCGACATCGTGCGGCTCATGCCGGGCGAGGCGCTGCTGGCGCTGGCCGAGAGTGTGCCGTGGCTGGAGCTTGCGGGACTGGCCGGAGCGCTGGCGCTGCTGGTGGTCTGCGTGCGGGGGCTCGGCCAGGCGCTACGTGAGCTGGCACGGCCGGGCGGCGCGACGCTCTCGCCGGGAGGTGGGCCGTGATGGAGCTGTGGCGGCTCTGCGTACGCACTGAAGCAGCAGGATATTCCGGTGCGTCCCCGCCGGGAGGTGGGCCGTGATGGCGCCGTGGCGGCTGGGGCCACTCGCGCTTGGCGCGGCCGCGCATAAGGCAGCCGCCGCGCTGGCAGCACTCGTGCTCGGCGGCGGCCTGTGGCTGGGCGCAACCAGCGCTGCCGACCCGGCCGGCCATCCGGCAGCCATCCCCGCAGTGGAGTCCGGCGCTCAGCCGACAGCACCGCCTGGGGCGAGGGCCGCCGCGGCGCGGCGGCCGGCGCTGCAGGGGCTGGCAGCGCGATTGCGCGGGCAGCAGGCGCAGGGCCATGTGCTGGTGGGCCGGTTCGTGGACGTGGAGCGTGATGCCACCGGCGTGACGGCGCTCGTAACCACCGGACCGGCACAGCTACGGCGCGTGCGCATCACGGCGCAGACTCGCCTGCCGGCGCGCCTGCCGCGCCGCGGCGAGGCGATCGTGATCCTTGGCCAGCCGGGGCCAAACGGCAGCTACGTGGCGCGAGCGGTGCTGCTGCGGCCCGGCGCCCGCGCCGGCGCCGCGGCGGCACGGCTTGTGCAGCAGCGCAAGTAGGCACCGTTTCGCCCTCCAGGCGCGGCGCATGGGCGCGGCGGCCGGCACGAGGCGGCAATCTACCAGACGAGTGACCAAGCTCACAGCACCATCCTGGATGGCCGGCTTACGATTAAAGGGGTAGGCAGCGCTCTAAACCAGAACCAAGTATGGAATCCACCGTCAGAGCCAGGATTGGATTCATGAAGCTCCCTGCTTGGCTTTGGTGGAGATGGCAATGAATGCGGTGCAGGTGCAATGGGGCACCGCCCAAGGGGGCAGCGATGGATGCCGGCAGCGTGGACGACGTGATCTTTCTGCTCTTGACCTTCGTGCTGGCGATGGTGATGACGCTGGCCATCGTGATCTGGGGCCGGGTCGCCAGGATGAGCTAAGCCGGTGCCGGCCGCCTCGAGCGCAGCCTGGTGCTCCGTCAGACGACCTCTTTGGGAATGGGAGCCCACGTACTAGGGAACGGGTTACCAAACCGCTGTCCTGATCGTGCACTGGGCGCGGCAGCGGCTCCGCAGACGTCGGCTGAGCGCAGCCGAGTCCCTTAGGATAGGGAGCAGCCGGGGCCACTGCAGTTCGCACGTCTGGCCGGAAGCCGGCTGAGCACAGCCGAGCCCTTCAGAAGAGGCTGAGCTGAGTGGGAGGCGGCGTGGCCGGCGGTGGTGGTGCGGGTGGCGGGGCGGCCGCTAGCTGCCTAGCCTCGGCCAGGACCTGCGGCAGCTTGCGGAAGTCTTCCTCGACGGTGCGGCGCAAGGCGGCTTGGTGCAGCGCGGCGGCCGGATGGTAGAGCGGGAGCACCAGCCGATTGCCGTGGCGGCGTGCCACGCCGTGAATACGGCTGATCCGCTCGCCGGGGAAGAACTTGTTCATCGAAAAGCGGCCGAGCGTGACGATCACCCGGGGGTCGATGATGGCAATCTGGCGATCGAGATAGTCTTCGCAGGCCGCGATCTCGTCGGGCAGCGGATCGCGATTGTCCGGCGGGCGATGCTTGACGACGTTGGTGATGAAGACCTGATCGCGGCGCAGGCCGACCGACCGCAGCAGGTCCTCAAGGAACTGGCCGGCCGCCCCGACGAACGGCCGGCCCTGCTGATTCTCGTGCCAGCCCGGCGCCTCGCCGATGAGCATCACCTCAGCATTGGGATTGCCCTCGCCCGGCACGGGCTTGAGGGCACCCTTGTAGAGGATGCACTTCTGGCAGCGGGCTACCTCGGCCGCGATCTCGCGCAGCGCCTGCTCCTTCTGCTCGGCGGTGAGCGGCGGCCCGGGCTCACTCGTGGTGGTACCGGTAGTCATCACTCTTCAGGCGGTAGGTCGCTACGCGGCCGTCGCGGGGGCCGGCAGCGGGTCGAGCTCATAGCGTGCCAGCAGCTCGCGCAGCTTTGTCTGCGCTGCCTCAGGCAGCTCGATCATCGGCAGCCGGAGCCCTCCGACCTCGAACCCGCTCAGGTTCAGCGCGGCCTTGATCGCGGCGGGAGAGGCAACCGGCGCCACCGGCGGGAAGAGCGCGCGGAAGAGCGGGAGCAGCCGCAGGTGGAGCTGAGCGGCTTCGCGCAGCCGCCCGACGGCGGCCAGGTCGAGCATCTGCCTGATCTGCCGGCCGACGATGTGGCTGGCAACTGAGACAACGCCGTAGGCGCCGAGGCACAGCTTGGGGAACGTGTCACCGTCGTTCCCGCTCCAGACGCGAAAATCGGGCGGCACGCCGCCCACGATCTCTGCCACCTGGTCGAGGCTCTCGGCTGCCTCCTTGATCCCCACGATATTCGGCACGTCCTTCGCCAGTCGAACGGTTGTGGCCGCCTCCATGTTGCGCACGGTGCGGCTCGGCACGTTGTAGAGGATGCACGGCAGGCTGGTGTGCTCGGCGATCGTGCGGAAGTGGCGGTAGAGCCCCTCCTGCGGAGGATTGTTGTAGTACGGCACCACCAGCAGGACGCCATCGATGCTTTCGCCGGCCGCGTGGGTCAGCTCGATGCTCTCGCGCGTGCTGTAGTTGCCGGTACCGCCAATGACCTTGGCGCGGCCGCCCACCGCTTCCTTGACCGTCTGGAAGAGGCGCAGCTTCTCCTCGGTGGTGAGCGTCGGCGACTCGCCGGTCGTCCCGCTGACGACGATCGATTCGGTGCCGTTCTCCACCAGCACCCTGGCCAGTCGCGCCGCCTGGCGATAATCGACCTCGCCCTGCTTATCGAACGGCGTGACCATCGCCGTGATCAGCCGCCCAAACTCCACGTCGCGTGCGCTCATCGCTCAATCTCCTTACTACACCGCCCCATATGGACATATGGGCCACATGGGCCAATTACGCACTACGCACCTACTACGCACTACGCACTCTACGCACCTACGTCCGGCACGACACACTCCAAAATGACGCACTATGACGCACTCTACGCACCTACGTCCGGCATGACTCATTCCAGCCCCAGCAGCGAGGCGAGACCTACCGTGAGCCCCCGCGCCTGCACGGCGTACCTGATGGCCAGCAGCAAGCCCGGCACATAGGACTCGTTGGAGGTCGTATCGTGGCGCAGAGTGAGAGTCTGGCCGAGGCCGCCGAAGATGACCTCCTGGTGGGCCACGAGGCCAGGCAGGCGAATACTATGGATCCCGATGCCGCTCACCTCGCCACCGCGGACATCGGGAAGGGTGAGCTTTGTCGTCGGCGCGCGCACAAAGTCGCGCCCGCGGGCCTGAGCGAGCAGGCGCGCCGTATGCAGCGCCGTGCCCGACGGCGCGTCGGCTTTGCCGTCGCGATGCAGCTCCACGATATCGACGCTCTCGAAGAAGCGAGCAGCAATGGCTGCCAGATGCATCAAGACCACAGCACCGAGCGAGAGATTCGGCGCCAGCACGCCACCGATGCCTCGCTCGTGGCATGCGCGGCGTATGGTCTCCACGGCCGTCTCCGGCAGGCCGCTGGTGGCGATCACGGGCGCGATGCCGCGCTCGATGGCGGCCAGTGCGTGCTCCAGCGCGGCGTCGGCCACCGAAGCTTCCACCAGGACACGCGGCTGGACGCGATCGAGCAGCGATGGCAGGTGCGAGGAGACCGGCACCTGCGTGCCGCCGACCTCGAGGGTCTCACCGGCTGGATGCGCCCGCGCCACTCCGGCGAGTACGAACCCCGGCGCCTGTACCAGGCCGCGAGCCAGCTCAGCACCGAGGCGTCCGTAGCCGGCGACGACCACCGAGATCGCGCCGGCCGAATCGCGTTCCGACTGCATCGCGCTCAATCCCGTCTAGCCAATCCAGTCTCCGTCCGGCTCGCCCCGTCCTACCCGGCCAGCCCAGTCTAGCTCCAGCTCGTCCAGTATGGTAGCACCATCGCCGAGGCAGCTGGCGCGCTGGCTGCCCCGCCTGGTCCAAGGCTCTACTCCCGACACGGCGTTGGCGAGTATGGCCCCTGGATACGCAGCGGCGGTGCCTGGAGATCGACCGTCGGGTTCCGGCAGATCCCGGCATGCTGCGTCTGGACACAGTGCTTCGCGAAGAGGACGTGGTCGAGTCTCCCCTCCTCCCCGACTTTCGCGTGCGGCTCAGGGAGCTGTTCTTCCGCGGGGAGGTTTTGTTCGGCAGTGCACGCTCGTGACTACCCGTGGCTACCTATGGCTCCCGGACATACCAGGACATACCAGAGGAGGGCGAGGATGGAATGTGCTACACTTGGGTGCCTAGAGGGCACGTAGCTCAGCTGGTTAGAGCGTTCGGTTCACATCCGAAAGGTCCGGGGTTCGAGTCCCTGCGTGCCCACCAGACAGGAAAGCCGAGGTAGAGGCCTCGGCTTTTGTCGTTTAGGCACCTCAACGCCGCATGGTGAGGGAGGCTGCCCATCTGCCAGCCTACCCCTGCGGGTTCGCCTTCAGGAACTCGTTGATCGCCTGGGTACTATTGCGGCCGGCGGTCAGCCCGTTGACCTCGTTCGCCCACAGCTTGTCCATATAAGGACTGATGGCCTCGCCGCGCAGCCGTGCCTCGTCGACGCAGAGCAGGCGCAGGAAGGTGTACTTGGATTTGATGACCTCCAGCGGAACCTCGGGGGTCTCGAGCATGGGGATCGCCCGCAGGCTCTCCTCAAAGACTTTCTGTGCATCTGGATTGAAGGGCACACCCGTGGTGGTACGCGCGTCGAGCTTCTGCCCATCGGGGCCGCTGGCCCATTCGATCCAGGTCCAGCCCGCGTCCTGGCTCTTGGCGCCCCGGGCGATGGACAGCCCGGCGGCGGTGTAGTCGGTGGCGTAGGAGGCGTCCTTGGGATAGGGCACCATGCCCCACTTGAAGTTGTTGATCGGCCGGTAGACGTTGATCCCCGTCGTCCAGCGGGTACGCATGGAGAGCTTCCCGTCCAGGAAAGCCTGATCCTCCCCGACACCCAGCTCGGCACTCATGCTCCCCGGCGGGATCACGCGCTGCTTGTAGCGCAGGTCCTGCAGGAACTGCAGCGCCTTGGTTGCCTGCGGCGTGTCGTAGAGCCCCTTGGTGGGAACGAAGACATCGTCTACCTCCTTGCCGCCGGCGGCATTGATCCACATCCGCTGCTGGCCACCCCAGTCGAGCGGCACCTGGCTCATCTTGCCGTCCGCTCCCCGCTTGACCAGCTTCTCACACGCATCGACGAGAGCAGCCCAGGTCCACTTATCTTGCTTCCACAGCTCGTACGGGGTGGGTAGCCCTTCCCGGCGGAAATGCTCGGCGTTGTAGAAGACGAGCATTGGAGCTGCCCCACCAGGGATGCCCACGCCGGGCAGCCCCTGAAGCCGGCCCTTGTAGGTGATGGCATCGAGGGCGATCTTGGAATACTCGCTCATCCTGAGCACGCGCGACCGCTTGGCCCGGTCGTCGAGAGGCTCGACGAGCCCCTGCTTGCCCCAGCCCTGCGCGCGCTGAAAGTCGTGCACGAAGGTCTCGGGAGGCGTGCCGGCGGTAATCGCGGCGATGAGCTTCTGATCCATCCCCGAGGGCTCGAGCGTCGTCTCCACCGTAATCTTGGGGTGGAGCCGCTGAAACTCATCGGCGAGCGTGCGATAGCGCTGGTAGTAGGTCTGGTCGCCCCAATGCCAGAAGGCGATGGTGCCGGAGGCTTCGCTCTGTGCCGGCGGTGCCGGCGTGCCCGGCGCGCACGCGGCGGCAGCCGCCACGCCGGCTACCCACCCCGCGGCGAGGAGCCGGCGACGTGTCGGCCGGCCGATAGCCGGGCCACTCTCTGCTGATCTGCGATCTCGATCGATCATTGGTGATTCTCCTTCTTGGCAGCAGTAGGCGCGCCATCACGTGGCGCGTGGCTGATCCTCAGGTCGGCTTGGCCAACTCCTGGTTGCGCTTCCGCGGGATGGCGTGCGCGCTCGCCTGCTTCGCCGGCCCTGTTTCAGGTGACATGTTACATTCATCCGGCAGTGGCGTCAACAGGAGGCAATCCATGGGGGCCAGACTTCGACAGAGCGCCGTGGTCCCGGCCCGCGTTGCTCCCGGCAGTGCTTGCCAGTTAGACTGCCGGAGTAGTACAGGCTCGTGGGTGGAGACGCAGGCCTCTGCGACCCGCCCGATCAGGATGAGGGAGGAAACGAACGTGGATGCTCCATGGACTGCCTACATGCAGGTCGGTCTGGTGCACTTCATGATGTACCCGGAGGCGATGGCCGGTGGCGACGACGTGCTGGCGAGCATCGAGCAGGTGGCGGCCGATCCATTCTTCCAGGTTCTAGAGATCACCCGCATCAAGAACCCCGAGGTACGCAAGAAGGTGCGCGAGCTCGCCGACATGGCACATGTCGACCTCGGGTTCGGCGCGCAGCCCGGTCTGCTGATGAACCGGCTCAATACCGCAGCGCTCGATGAGGCCGCGCGCCAGGCAGCGGTGGCGGACATCAAGCAGAGTATCGACCAGGCCTATGAGCACGGCTGCCGGCTGCTGGCGATGATCGATGGCCTCGAGTCCTGGCCAGGGGAGGCAGATCAGGAACGCGCCATCGAGCAGGTGGTGAAATCGCTCAACGAGCTCTGCGACTATGCTCAGCAGCGCGCGAAGGACTATCTGCTGACCATCTCGCTGGAGACCTTCGATCGGGCGATCGAGAAGAAGTCGCTCCTGGGCCCAACGAGCCTCGCCGTCCAGGTGGCCAAGCGCGTACGCGAGCGGCACCAGAACTTCGGACTGACGATCGACCTGAGCCACCTGCCGCTGCTGGGCGAGACACCGCGCCAGGCGCTGCAGGCCGCTAGGGACGTAATCGTGCACGCGCACGTGGGCAACTGCCAGATGCGCGATCCGAGCCTGCCCTCGTATGGCGATAAGCACCCGCGCTTCGGCGCCGCCGGTACCGAAAACGATGTCGAGCAGCTGGCCGAGTTCCTCAGCGAGCTGTTTGCCATCGGCTACTTCGACAAAGCACTGCCCACGCGGCGGCCGGTGGTGACATTCGAGGTGCGGCCGCAGGCCGGCGAGATTCAGGAGGTGCTGCTGGCCAACTGCCGGCGGGTCATGGAGGAGGCGTGGGCCAAGGTGCAGGCGCCGCGCTCGCGCAGCACGCGGGCCAAGACCGAGGCGACGGCCGCGCACGGTGCGAACGGCAGCGCCCGCGCGCGCTGACGGTGCGCCGCACGCACCATGTACCAAGCACCAAAGGACCAAGTGCCAAAGGACCAAGTGCCAAAGGACCAAGGACCAAGGACAGAGAAACCTGGGAGGTTGAGCGGATATGCCAAAGATTTTCATCACCCGCAGAATTCCAGAGATCGGGCCGAACAAGCTGCGGGCGCAGCCGGGGTGGGAGGTCCGCCAGTGGGAGCGCGACGACGTCATTCCGCGCGACCGGCTGCTGCAAGAGGTCAAGGGGTGCGATGCCGTGCTCACCTTGCTTACCGAGCGCATCGACGCCGAGTTCCTCGATGCCGCCGGGCCGCAGCTCAAGATCGTGGCCAATATGGCCGTGGGTTTCGATAACTTCGATGTGGCCGAGATGACGCGGCGGGGCGTGATCGGCACCAACACGCCGGATGTGCTGACCGATACGACGGCCGACCTCGCCTTCGCGCTGCTGATGGCCGTGGCGCGCCTGCTGCCGCAGGCCGAGAAGTATGTCAAGGAGGGTCGCTGGAAGACCTGGGAGCCGCTCGGCTTCCTGGGCCAGGATGTGCATCACGCCACGCTCGGCCTCATCGGCGTTGGGCGCATCGGGGCAGCGATGGCGCGCCGCGGCGCCGGCTTTGAGATGAAGGTGATCTATTACGATGCTTTCCGGCGCCAGGACCTCGAGGAGCGCTTTGGCTACGAATACCGGCCGAGCGTGGAGGATGTGCTGCGCGAGGCCAACTTCGTGAGCCTGCACACGCCGCTCACGCCCGAGACGCGCCAGCTGATCAATGCGGAGCGGCTCCGCCTGATGAAGAAGACGGCCGTGCTGATCAACACCTCGCGCGGGCCGGTCGTCGATACGATGGCGCTCTATGAGGCGCTCAAGAATGGCGTGATCTGGGGCGCAGGGCTCGACGTGACCGATCCCGAGCCGCTGCCAGCCGATCATCCCCTGCTCACTCTGCCGAACTGCCTGGTGGTGCCGCACATTGCCAGCGCCTCCTTCAAGACGCGCGACGCGATGAGTGAGCTGGCGGCCGACAACATCATCGCCGTGCTAAATGGGCGAGCGCCGAAGACGCCGGTGAACCGCGAGGTGGTAGAGCAGAAGGGGCTCAAGTAGCGTGGCCGGATCCAGGATGGTGCGCATCAAGGCGGGCGGCGTGGAGGCACTGGCCGAGCTGAACGATTCGGCCACGGCGCAGGCAATCTGGGAGGTATTACCGATCACGGCCCGCGCGAGCACCTGGGGCGACGAGATCTACTTCTCCATCCCGGTGCACCTGGCCGAAGAGCACGCGCAGGCAACGGTGGCGGCCGGTGATCTGGGCTACTGGCCGCCCGGCCGGGCTTTCTGCATTTTCTTTGGGCCAACGCCGGCCTCGCGCCACGCCGGCGAGATCCGCCCGGCCTCTCCGGTGAACGTGTTCGGCCGGGTGCAGGGGGAGGCGACGCGCTTTAGGCAGGTGCGCTCCGGGGAGACAGTGACGGTCGAGCGGGCCGGGGCCGAGACGCCTTAGCCACCCGCGCCGGCGCTGGCGCAGGCGGCAGCCGCGAGCGGCTCACGGCTGCCGCCCGGCTAGCTCGTTGGGATCGTCGGGCGCATCACTGAAGTCGCGCACGATCTGCTCATAGGTCGCGGCCGGCGCGATCACCGAGACGACGCGGCCATGCTTCCAGAAGAGCTGCGTGTCTGGATAGAAGCCGAAGTACATCAGCGCAACCTCGGCCTCGAGGGGCCGATCGAAGATGATGCGATAGCGCTCTTCTGAGACCCGTTCTACCTTGGGGCGCCGTACCGCCATATCGCTAAATGCTAGCGCCCGCGGCGCTCTGTCGTCGCTCACGACGGGCCAGAGCCCGAGCCGAGCGTTGCTTGAGGGGAGCTGTTCTGGGCGATGAGGACATCGATGTCTCCGAGTCGCTCGATGTGCCGCTGACGATCGTCCGCGCGCCCAAGTTCGCTAGGGCGCAGGCAGCGGTGCGCACGCTCGTATGCCTGCTGGAAGGCGAAACGCTTGCGCCGGAGAAGCGCCGGCAGCGTTTCCCAATGACACTTTCTATTCGCTGGTCGTGCGGCGCGCGCCAGCGGCCCTGAGCCGGCTCCAGGCCAGGGGAGCCATCGCGCCGCAATGGGAGGAGGTTAGAGATTTCTATGGAAGCGCTCGCATTGCTTGGTGGAACGGCCGGTGCCGCCTCCACTGCGGCCGAACCGCCTGCCGCCCCACGCCAGGAATCACCGGCACCGCTCTGGGAAAGCCATGGAGGGAGGGGAACCGGCCTGACTCGCCGGCGGCTGGCACAGGTCGGCGGCGCCCTGGCGGCGGAGATGGGGCTGGTCGCGGCCGCCGCCTGTGGCACACCGGGGAATGGAGGAGGCAGCACAGCGCCGCCGGCGGCGCTCGCCGGCCAGATCACCTGGTTCATGCGCGCCAGCGGCGCCGAGCTCCAATGGGAGCAGGCGGCGGTGAACGCGTTCAAGCAGCAGACCCCCAGCGTCACGGTGGATCTAGAGACGGTCTCCACCTCCAGCGAGTTCGATCCCAAGCTCACCGCACTCATTGCCGGCGGCACGCCGCCAGATGTGTGGACGCACTGGGGCCAGTCTGGCTTCGGCGATTACTACGTCAAGGGCCTGCTGCGCGAGATGCAGAGCTACATCAGCCGCGACAAGCTGGACATGGCGCCCTACTACGCCGGTGTGCACGATGCCTGGAAGAAAGACGGCAAGCTCTACGGCCTCTCGTTCAACCAGCGCTTCGGCACCTTCGTGTATTTCAATCGCCAGCTCTTCCAGCAGGCGGGCGTGCAGCCTCCGCCGGTGGACTGGGAGGACCGGTCGTGGACGTGGGATCGGATGGTGGAGGCGGCGCGCAAGATCGCCCGGCCGGCGGGCAAGATATGGGGCTTCGCCGCCGGCGCACAGCCGCGCACATGGGGCATGGCCTACCTCTTCGGCGGCGACTTCTTCACCAAGGAGCATTACCAGAAGGGCATAGCAAAGGAGAGCAACATTGGCTCGCCCGAGGTGCTGGCCGCGATGCAGGCCGAATCCGACCTGATCAACAAGCTGGCGCTCTGGCCGAAGGCCGATGATGTCAGGGCGGCGCTCGGCACCTCCTCGACCGACTACTCGGTGCTCTTCGCCAATGGCGGGCTGGCCATGCTCTACGACACCGGCTCGGAGTGGGCCTCCAAAATCGACCCGGTGGCGCAATTCGATTGGGGCATCGCGGCGGCGCCGCGGATGAAAGACAACAAGAACATCAACTTCATCAATCCACTGGTGCTATCCAGGGAAAGCAAGAATCCGGAGGCGGCGTGGGTCTTCATCAAGTTCCACGTCACCGAGCCGGGGCAGCGGCTGCTCACGCAGTTCGCCTTCCAGCCGGTGCTCAAGGCCCTGCTGGACGACTGGCTGAGGTCGAGCAAGATGAAGCAGCCGCCGGCGGACGTCAAGAAGGCGATCGAAGGCGCGGCCCCACACACGCAGATCGGCCCGAACCAGATCATGGCCGACTTCCAGCCGGTGCGCACGGCGGTCGATGAGTCGCTGGCACCCGTCTGGGCCGGCCAGAAATCAGCGGCCGACGCGCTGCGGGAGGCGAAGCAGAAGGTCGATGCGATCCTGGCGGAGACCTACGCCAAGTACGGCGGCCGGTAGGCAGTTGCCCCGAGACAAGCGCCTACCCCAAGCGCGCGCTCAAGAGCCCGGTACAACGGTCGGCCGCCGGGAGCCGCAAGACACCCAGGAGCGCTTGCAGCCGGCCCGGCGGCTCCGTCGCGCCTGCACGAATGGCTACCGGGCAGCCGCCGGGTTTTCAATCGGCGCGCCGATGATGCTGCCCCATTCGGTCCACGAGCCGTCGTAGTTGCGCACCTTGGGATAGCCGAGTAGCTCCTTGAGCACGAACCAGGTATGGCTCGAGCGCTCGCCGATGCGGCAGTAGGCCACGACATCCTTATCGGGCGTGATCCCCTTGCCCTGGTAGAGCTGGCGGAGCTCCTCGGGCGACTTGAACGTGCCATCCTCGTTCACCGCCAGGCTCCACGGAATATTGGTCGCACTGGGAATGTGGCCGGCACGCTGCGCCGTCTCCGGCAGACCCGGAGGGGCCAGGATCTCGCCGTTGAACTCCGCCGGCGAGCGCACGTCCACCATCGCCCGGCCGGGGGCGTTGATGTACTGCAGCACCTGGTCGCGGAAGGCGCGGAGCTCCAGGTTGGGCTCGCTGGCGCGATACTGCGTGCGCGGGAAGCTGGGCACCTCCTTGACCAGCTCGCGCCCCTCTAGCTCCCACTTCTTGCGCCCGCCGTTCATCAGGGCCGCGTCGCGGTGGCCATAGATCTTGGCGATCCAGTAGGCAAAGGCGGCAAACCAGTTGTTGTTATCGCCATAGAAGACGATCTTGGTGTCGTTGGCGATGCCCGCGCTGCTGAGCAGCTCCTCCCACGCCTCCTTGGTCGGGATGTCGCGCCGCACGCGGTCCTCGAGCTGCGTCTGCCAGTTCCAGCCAACGGCATTGCGGATGTGTCCTTGCTCGTAGGCGGTGGTGTCGACATCCACCTCCACCAGCCGCACGTTGGGATCATTCAGATGCTCGGCCACCCATTGCGTGGTAACGAGCGCTGCGCTGTTTGCATAGTCGGTCGTCGCTGCCATCGATCTGCTCCTTGTTGCTCGTTGTTCGCTGCTGCTCAGAGTGCCAAGCTACCACGGACGCACGTCGCCGTCATCAATGCACGCGCCGCGGGTGAGCTGCATCTGCAGGAAGCTGGCGCTCACCGGTAGCTCGGCTGCGTGGGCGGCCCAGTGGTCGCGCTCGGCCTCCGGGATGCGCGCCGCCGCATCGGCAGCAGAGAGATGAATGAATGCATCTCCCTCGCCCGCGATGCCGAAGTCGAGCGTCCACTGCGGCCCGCGCAGGCGCCCTACCGTGTTGCTCCGCACCACGGTGTAGCCGCTCTGGGCCCGGTACTTCTCGAGCACGGTGGCGTGGAACCAGAGCTGTGCCAGCCCACTGCTGCCGTTCAGCACCCGGCGCACAATGAGGCCGTGCAGGCCAGGCTGCATCCCTGGAAGCGAACCGGACTCCGGCACCACACAGCCTCCTACCAGCAGAATGCTGAGTAAGTCGACTCACTTACTTAGCTTGCAAGCAGGACGATACCACATGGTGCGAGCGTGGAGCAACCGGAGCGGCGGTGAGACCGCTGCCTGCTTGCCGGCGCGTACCCGAACGGTAGCCAGGGCGCTGGCAGGAAGTCTTGCGTCGATGCCGCGGCGGGCGGATCGATGAAGGACTACAGCTCCAGCCTACGATGATTCGAGGTAGCGCTCCAGCTCCCAGGCGCTGATCTGGCGGCGGTAGGCCTGCCATTCCTGCTCCTTGGCCATCACCAGCCGCTCGTAGACCGGGGCGCCGAGGGCCGCACGCACCACCGGATCCCACTCCAGCTCGCCGATCGCCTCGCCGAGCGAGACGGGCAGCAGCTCCACCTGCTCCTCCTCGGCCGTCGCGGCCGGGCCGCCGGCGGCCGGCGGAGGGGCCAGCGGTGCCGGCGGCTCCATCGCGGAGCGGATGCCATCGAGTCCGGCCGCGAGGGCGACGGCCAGCGCCAGGTAGGGGTTGCACGAAGGATCAGGGCAGCGTAGCTCGAGAGCCAGCGTCCCCACGCCGCCGGCGAGCGTGTCGGGCCGGTGCGTCTGCCGGCGGCCGCGCCGCCCGGAGAGCCGGATCATCGCCTGTGGATTGGCATCACTCCAGCCGATGGTGGAGGGCGCATCGAAGCCGCGACCGAGGCGCTTATAGGAGTTGACGGTGGGGGCAAGCACGGCGCACATGGCCCGTGCGTGCGCGAGCTGCCCGGCAAGGAACGCCCGCGCCGTGGCGGAGAGGCCATGCTCATCGGCCGGGTCCCAGAAGACATCCTGGCCCTGCCGGTCGGCCAGAACCTGGTGAAGGTGCAGACCGGAGCCGGCCGTCTCGGCCAGCGGCTTGGGCATGAACGTGGCCAGCAGCCCGCGCCGGCGCGCGATCGACTTGACCACAAACTTGCAGGTCACCAGGGCATCGGCCGCCTCCAGGGCCGGCAGGAGGGGCAGATCGATCTCGTGCTGCCCCTGGCCAATCTCGTGATGGCTGGCATCGACCGGCACGCCGAGCGCCTCGAGCGCGGCGACCATCGCCTCGGTGGGGCGCTCGGCCGGGGGAAGCGGCTGGTCGAAATACCCGCCCGAGTCGAGCGGGCGAGCGGACCCCTGGGAGGTGATGCGGGGCGGGCGCAGCAGAAAGAACTCGACCTCCGACGCCACGTGATAGTGAAAGCCAAGCTCGGCAGCCTCCTGCACCACGCGGCGCAGCACGGCGCGCGGATCGGCCGGATACGGCTCGCCGGCGGGCGTGGCCACATCGCAGATGAACCGGCCGGTTCGCTCCCCGGTAGCCTCGACCCACGGCAGAAGACCCCACGTCCGCAGATCCGGGCGCAGCAGGAGGTCGGTCTCGAGCAGCCGCGCTCCACCCTCCAGCGCCGAGCCATCGAACCAGTGGCCATACGCCAGGGTCTCCTCCAGCTGGCTCCGCGGCAGCACCACGCTCTTGAGTGTGCCCGCCACATCGGTGAAATGGAGCTCGATGAAATCAGCAGCGTCGCCGTTGGCGGCCAGCCAGCGCACCGGCGCATCGCTGTGCTCGCCGGTGCCCGCGCCCGCCGGGTCGAGCTGCTGGGCGTTGCTCCCTCCGGTGGTCATCGTACCCCTCTTTCCTCAATGCGCGCGGCCGCTCCGGCCACATTCGAATTCGCCGTGCTCTTCATGTAAAGACTAGCCGCCCCGTAGCCCGGCCAGCAGCCGGCTCAGCCGGCCGGAAGGAGCCGCGGCGCTGCTTCCAGGCACGACGACGTGAATGACATAGACGGAGATATTGTCGCTGCCACCGCGCGTGCAGGCCAGCTCGACCAGCGCCCGGCAGGCCTCCTCCGGGGGCTGCTGAGCCAGGCGGAGCAGCTCGTGGGGCTCGATCTCGCCCCACAGGCCATCGCTGCAGAGGATAAACCGATCGCCGGCGGCGACCGGCACCCGGGCGAAATCCGGCCGCATGAGCAGCTGACTTCCAACAGTGCGTGTGAGCACGCTGCGGCGGGGATGGTCGCGCGCCTGCTCCGGCGTGAGCAGGCGCAGGCGCAGCAGCTCAGCTGCCTCGGAGTGGTCGCCCGTTAGCTGGGTGAGGGTCTGGTCGCGGAGCAGGTAGGCGCGCGAATCCCCGACGTGAGCAATGTAGGCCAGGTGCCCGGCGAGCACTAGCGCCGTGAGCGTGGTCTGCATGCCATGGAGCGTCTCGTCGCGCCCGTGGGCCAGGTTATAGACGCGCAGGTTGGCTGCCTGCATCGCCTGCTTCAGGGCAGCCTCCACCTGGTACGGCGCGCGCGGCGAGAAGTACTCGGCGAGCAGCGCCTCGATCGCCGTTGCGCTGGCGATCTCCCCTGCCGCCTGCCCGCCGAGGCCATCGGCGACGGCAAAGAGGGCGCCTTTGCGTTCCAGCACCGCGCGCTCCGAGGGAATGCAGGAGCCGATGGCATCCTCGTTGTGCGGGCGAAGAGAGCCGGGATGGCTCATCCCTGAGACTTCGAGGATCATGCCCGATGCGGCACGGCCCGGGCCGGCACGGCCGATGCTGCCCTGCAAGGGGGCAGATGCGCCGCCGGCTGGCGACTCCACGGCGGCATGGCGTAGGGGCACCTCTCTTCATACTAGGCCGCGCGCTCTGGTTTCCCCACGTGCGACTTGCCCGAACATCGGGCTGCCGGGCTGTGCAGCCTGCCCATAGGGAAGCCAGGCACTTGGCCAGCCGATACACCCTGCTGGGAGGTCCCTCGCAGACGTCCCGGATGAGGCATCGACGCAAGAGCACGATCCCAGTGCTTAGCTGGTCTCCTGCGTCGCCCAGTAGCTTTCGAGCACGAGCTCGAGCCTGGGCTGGAGCTCGTCGAGGGCCTGTCTGGCGGTCAGCCGGCCATCGCGAATGGCATCGAGGGCGGCGGCCAGGCCCGCCTGGCGATCGAGCACGCCGCTGGCGAGCGGCGAGCTCAACGTCATGGTGGAGTGCTCCAGCGCCTTGAGAAAGGCTTCCGCGTTGGCGATGCCATAGCGGTTCCTGGCGAGCGGCAGCCAGAGCTTGCGCGCGAGCTCCGGCACGCTTCCCAGGCCGCCGTTGTCGGCGATGCGCCACTGCCCTTCCTCACGCGTCATCCACTTGAGCGCGTCCCAGGCGGCCTCCTTATCACGGCTCATCTTGGTCATTGCCGGGCCGCTCAGCAAGGCCAGGTGCGGCGTCTTGGCCACGCGCCCGCGCGGCAGGAGCTGCACGTCGAAGCGCGCCTCGGCTGGGGCCACCGCTCCCTCGCCGGCCATGCGCGGCAAAAATGAGGCGGCCTCCATCTGCATGGCCACGCCGCCCTGCTCGATGCGCACGCTGCCGGATGATTGCCGGATCATGTCGCCGGTTGGCGAGATGCCAAGGCGGTACTGGCTGTCGTAGAGCTGGAACTGCAACGCTTCGATGACGGCCCCGGTATTCCAGGAGGCATGCCGCGGCTCGGCCAGCCGGTCCCACTCGAGCTGGCCAAACATGCGCCACCACGGCATGTTGCGCGCATAGCCGCCGTTCCACTGATAGCCGTATCTCCAGCGGTTGCCGGCGCGCCAGGTAAGCCGGCTACAGAGATCCTGAAACTCGGCGTAGGTCCAGCCTAGCTTGGGATAGGCGAGGGCGGCCTCATCGAACGGCTGCTTGACGTAGTAGAGCACGAAAGGGTCGGCCTCAGTGGCGACCAGGAAGCGCCGGCCGCGAAAGCGCGATTGCAGCTCATACGCCTCGCCCCCCGGCCACGGCGCCGACCATCGGTCGCGGGTGGCGAGATCATCGAGCGGCTGCAGCGCGCCGGCAGCGGCGAAGGATTGCCAGCGCCAGCCGGCGAAGTAGGTGAGATCGGCTGCCGTTCCGGCGGCCAGGTCGGCCAGAAACTGCTGGTCGTAGGCTTCCAGCGCCTCGCCTTCGCTGCCTGGATCTGGAGCTTCGAGCGGCGAGCCGGACGGAGAAGGTGTGGCGCCGGGAGTGGCAAAGGGATGCACGGCCA
>Ga0070741_10002975_pt1 | contig 43474 bp, 44 predicted proteins | sample Coa_R1_4_FD_66440 | JGI IMG/M metagenome (GOLD analysis project Ga0070741, IMG submission 66440) | Surface soil microbial communities from Centralia Pennsylvania, which are recovering from an underground coalmine fire - Coalmine... | ecosystem: Environmental > Terrestrial > Soil > Unclassified ... | reverse complement strand
CTGCAGCTTCTGCGGGAAGTCGCAGCGCCAGGTCAAGAAGCTGATCGCCGGGCCCGGCGTCTACATCTGCGACGAGTGCATCGATCTCTGCAACGAGATCATCGACGAGGAGCTCACGACCCCGTCGACGCTCGACCTCGACAACCTGCCGCGCCCGAAGGAGATCTACGCCGCCCTCAACGACTACGTCGTCTCGCAGGAGGAGGCGAAGCGCACCCTCTCGGTCGCCGTCTACAACCACTACAAGCGCGTCCAGATGGGCTCGGACGACGGCGACGTCGAGCTGCAGAAGTCGAACATCCTCCTGCTCGGGCCCACCGGGTGCGGCAAGACGCATCTCGCGCAGACGCTCGCGCGGATCCTCAACGTCCCGTTCGCGATCGCCGACGCGACCGCGCTCACCGAGGCCGGGTACGTCGGCGAGGACGTCGAGAACATCCTCCTCAAGCTGATCCAGGCGGCCGACTTCGACATCAAGAAGGCCGAGACCGGGATCATCTACATCGACGAGGTCGACAAGATCGCGCGCAAGGCGGACAACCCGTCGATCACGCGCGACGTCTCGGGCGAGGGCGTGCAGCAGGCGCTCCTGAAGATCCTCGAGGGCACCGTCGCGTCGGTGCCGCCGCAGGGCGGGCGCAAGCATCCGCATCAGGAGTTCCTCTCGATCGACACCACGAACGTGCTCTTCATCTGCGGCGGCGCGTTCGCCGGCCTCGACAAGATCGTCGGCAAGCGGATCGGCAAGAACGCCGTCGGCTTCGGGCGCGAGATCTCGTCGAAGCGCGACGCCGAGAGCGCGGAGCTCCTGTCCGAGGTGATGCCGGAGGACCTGCTCAACTTCGGCCTGATCCCCGAGTTCATCGGCCGCCTCCCCGTCGTCTCCGCGGTGCACCAGCTCAAGCGCGAGGACCTGGTGCAGATCCTGACCGAGCCGAAGAACGCGCTCGTCAAGCAGTACCAGCGCTTCTTCGCCTACGACCACATCGACCTCGTGTTCACCGACGACGCGCTCTGGTCGATCGCCGACCGCGCGCTCGCGCGCGAGACCGGCGCCCGCGGCCTGCGCTCGATCATCGAGAACGCGCTCCTCGACGTGATGTTCGAGCTGCCCTCGCGCAAGGACGTCTCCAAGTGCGTGATCACGAAGGAGACGATCGAGAAGGGCCTCAAGCCGACCCTCGTCACGAGCGCGGGCGCCGGCCTCGACGAGCCCGACGAGCTCGCCGAAGAGTCCGCCTAGCCCGGCGGCGCCTCCTCCCGTGTCGCTCGCGCCGTGACGGCGCGGTGACGGCCCGGTGATGGCCCTCCGCGACGATCGCCGTCCCCGTCGGACGGAACGAGAGGAGGGATGCCCTTGCCGTTCGAAGCACGCAACCTGCGCGTGCAGCTGCCGTGCGGGCCGGTCACGGTCTTTCCGTGCCGGTTCAACACGGTCTTCTGCGCCTACCCGACCTACATCACGTGCGGGTGGTGGTCGAACTGCCGCCTGTTCACGTGGCATTGCCCGTTCGGAAGCTGTCTCGACAGCCCGACGATTTGCCGGTTCGGGACGATCGTCGACTGCGGCCCAGGGTCGCCGATCGCCGATCCCGGCGGCGGGCTCTGCGCGGCCAGCGAGCCGATCCAGCAGGTGACGCACGTCTCGATCGAGGACCTCGCGACGCTCCGCGAGCAGCTGCAGCAGCAGCTCAAGGAGGTCGAGGCGGCCGAGAAGAAGGTCCAGCAGTACGAGAAGGAGCAGGGCTGAGATGGCCTCGCCGGCCCCGTCCGCCGCTTCCGTCCGGGCGGACGGGGCCGGGTTGCCCGACCTGCGCGGGGCCGTGCTCCGCGCGAACCCCGCCTACGAGCTCGTCCCGCTCGAGCGGCTCCCGGCCGGCGAGCGCGCGCTCGCGGGGGAGGCGTCGGCCGGCGAGGACCTCTACGGCCTGCTCCGGCCGGCGCCGGGCTCGGCGCTCGCGCCGCGCGCGGCCGGCGCCGACCTCGCGCTGCTCGTGCTGACGCTGCGGGAGCCGGGGCCGCTCCCGGCGTTCGCCGAGCGGCGGCTCGCGGGCGATCCGGCCCCGCTCGCCCGGCTCGTGCTCGACGGGGTGCTCGAGGTGGAGCGGGAGGGCGCGTTCGTGTCCGGCCCGGCCGCGCTCGGCGCCCCGGCGCGCGCGCCGGCGCCGTCGAGCCGGGTGGCGGAGCTCTCGCTCGCGGCGCTCCGGCACGGGGCCGCGCTCGAGGGCGTCCCGCTCGAGCTGCTCGCCTTCCGCCTCTACGCCTTCGGGCGGCGGCCGCTGACCCCGCGCCTCGCCGCCAGGCTTCCGGACGAGCGGGCCGTCGCGCGCTTCCTCGGCGTCGACGGCCCGGCGCTCGGCGCGTTCGCGGAGTCGGGCACGCGTCCCGGCGACGCCTGGCGGATGTGGCGCCGCCGCGCCCGCCGGGCCCGCGCGGGCCGCGGCGGCGCGTCGTTCAAGCTCTACGTCGCGCCGCGCCTCGAGCACGCGCCCGCCGCGCTCGCGGCGCTCGCGGAGGCCGCCGCCGACCTGCCGGGCTGCGAGGGGTTCAAGGCCGCGCGCGACGCGGCCGGCCTCTGCCGCCCCGACAAGCTCGTCGCCTACTTCGGGCGCGTCGAGGACCTCCACGCCGCGGCCGCCCGGCTCGGGCGCGCGCTCGGGGGCCTCGAGCCGCAGCCCGTGCCCTTCACCGGCGCGGTCGACCCGGCCGGCGTCCTCTCCTTCGGCGTCGACCCGGCCGGCGCGGGCGGCGAGGGGCGCAGCTGGCGGCTCTGGCTCGCCGGGCGCCTCGCGCTCTACCTCGAGGAGGGCCGCGCGGCCGGAGCCGACCCGTGCGCGTTCGCGCTCGAGCGGATCCGGCTCGACGGGATCGACGTCGACGCCTGGGCGCCGGCGAGCACCGGGTGGGACGGGACGCGGTGATCGCCGGGCCCGTCGTGCTGCCCGCGGACGTCGTGCTCGTCCCGGTCGAGGAGCTGCCGGCCGAGACGCGCGCCCGGCTCGAGCACGGACCCGGCGACTACGCGCTCACCCGGCCGCGCACGCGGACGACCTCGAGCATCGTCGACCGCGCGGGCGCGCTCCTGCTCGAGCGCTTCCGGGACCCGAAGACGATCGTCGCGGCCGTCGTCGAGCACTCCCGCAGCGAGGGGCTCGACCCCGGGGAGACGCTCGAGCAGGCGTTCCCGATGCTCGCCGGCCTGGTCAACGCGGGGATGCTGCTCCCGGCCGGGTCGGAGCTGGCCGAGCCGATCGACGCGACCCTCCGGCCCGGTGCGCGCGTCGGCGGGTTCACGGTCGTCGAGGCGGTGCACGTGATCGACGACACGGAGGTGCACCTCGCGCGCGGCGCCGACGGCTCGCCGGTCGCGCTCAAGCTCGCCCGCGCGCCGGGCGCGCGGGCCCTTCGCGGGGCCCTCGACCGCGAGGCGCAGGCGCTCGCGGCGCTCGGCGGCGGGCTCGCGCCGGCGCTGCTCGCTCGCGGGGCCGAGGACGGGCGGGACTTCCTCGCCGTCTCGTGGTGCGCCGGCGTCGACGCGCTCGAGGCCGCCGCCGGCCTCCGCGAGGCGGGCGACACGGCCGGCCTGCTCGCCCTCGCCGGGCGCGTGCTCGGGGCCTACGCGCGGCTGCACGCGCGCGGCTGGCTCCACGGCGACGTGCACCCGCGGAACGTCGTCGTCGGCGCCGGCGGGCGCGTGACGCTGATCGACTTCGGCCTGGCGGCGCCGGCCGCGTCGGCCGGGGGCGTCCCGCGCGGCGGGATCGACCTCTTCCTCGAGCCGGAGCTCGCGCGCGCACGCCTCGCGCGGTCGCCGGCGCCGCCGCTCACGGCGGCCGGCGAGCAGTACTCCGTCGCCGCGCTCGCGTACCTCCTGCTGACGGGCGGGCACACGCACGCCTTCGCGCTCGAGGAGGAGCGGATGCTGCGCCAGCTCGCGGCCGACCCGCCGCTGCCGTTCGCGGCGCACGGCGCCGGCGCGCTCGCATCCGCCGAGCCCGTGCTCGCACGCGCGCTCGCGAAGGATCCCGGCGCTCGCTTCCCCTCGGTCGCCGCGCTCGCAGCCGCGTTCGGCACCGCCTCACCCCCGGCGCGGCGCCGGGCGCGGCCGCGCGCCTCCGAGGGGCGGAGGCTCCTCTCCTCGGTCCTCGAGCGCCTGGCGGGCCCGCTGCTCGAGCAGGAGCTGGAGCCGCCGACCGCGTCGGTGAACCTCGGCGCCGCGGGCCTCGCCTACGGCGCCCTCCGGATCGCGGTCGCGCGCGACGACCCGGAGCTGCTCGCGCTCGCCGAGCGGTGGGCGGCGCGGGCCGCGGCCGCCGGGGGCGAGGCCGCGTTCGAGAACCCGGACCTGGGGATCACCCCGGACGCGTACGGGCGCGCGTCGCTCTTCCACAGCCCGGTCGGCGTCCACTGCGTCGACGCGCTCGCGGCGCACGCGCGCGGCGACCCCGTCGCGCGCGCGCTCGCGGAGGCGCGCTTCGCGGAGGCGGCGGGCGCGCCGGGGGAGCGGCTCGACGTCGCCTTCGGCGCCGCGGGCGCGCTGCTCGGCTGCGCGCTCCTGCTCGAGGCCGACCCGGGGTCGGGCCCGGTCCGGGCCGCGGGGGAGGCGCTCGCCGAGCGGCTCGCGCGTTCGCTCGAGCCGCTGCCGCCGGTCCCCGCCGGCGGGGAGGAGCGCTCGCTCGGCGCCGCGCACGGCTGGGCCGGGTTCCTCTACGCGCTCCTCCGCTTCGCTGAGGCGTCCGGCACGCCCTTCCCCGCCTCCGCCGGCGGGCGCCTCGACGAGCTCGCCGGGCTCGGGCTCCCGCTCGGGCGGGGGCTGCGCTGGCCGCGGGAGGCGGGCCTTCCGGCGGGCGAGAACGCGCTGGCCGCGAGCTGGTGCAACGGGGCCGCCGGGCTCGTGCCGCTCTGGCTCGCGGCCGAGCGGGTCCTCGGGGAGCCGCGCTTCGCCGCGCTCGCCGAGGCCTGCGCCTGGACGGCCTACGACGCGCCCGACGCCGGCGGCGACCTCTGTTGCGGCGCGGCCGGCCGCGCCTACGCGCTCCTCGCCGTCGCCCGCCAGGCGGGCGGACGCGCGTGGCGCGACCGCGCGCGGGCGCTCGCCGAGCGCGCCGCCGTCGCGGTGCGGCGCGAGGCGCTCCGCCGCGACAGCCTCTACAAGGGCGAGGTCGGCGTCGCCGTCCTCGCCGCGGAGCTCGACCGTCCCGAGTGGGCGGCGCTCCCGCTCTACGAGCGCGAGGGCTGGCCCCGGGCGGCGCCACCCAAGGAAAGGAGCGAGAAGTGAGCGAGCAACCGCTCGAGGCCGACCCTCTGCAGGAGCTCCGCGAGCTCGCCGCCGCCGCGGCCGCGCTCGCGAAGAACGAGGAGGCGTTCGACGCTGCCTTCGCCGGCTTCGCGGCGGGCGACGCCACCCGCTTCCAGGCGGCGCTCGACGCCGCCGGGCTCGGGCACGAGTGCCACCGCATCTGCGCCCTCTTCTGCGAGAAGCGCTGCGTCGGCCGCTGCCTGCGGCTCTGCCCGGAGCGGCCGGATCGCCCGGTGACGGCGGCCGAGGTGCGCGAGTTCGTCGAGGCGATCGCGCCGCTCGCGGCGAAGAAGACCGCGCTCGACAAGCTCGTCGCCGCCGCCGACCGCGACGACCTGAAGGCGTGGCAGGCGGAGCTGAAGCGGCTCGGGCTCGAGCGCTTCTGCCACCAGGTGTGCCACTTCCTCTGCCGCCAGCGCTGCCGGCTCGTCTGCCGCGGCCTCTGCGAGCGCCCGCTGATCACGCGCGTCAGCTCGATGATCGCCCCCGACAACTTCAACGCGCTCGGGTTCGGCACGGGGCCGAGCCTGCCCCCTTTCCAGGTGCCGCCCCCGCCGCCGGGCCCCTGGCCGCCCGCCCCGGGCCAGCTCCCGCCGCCTGACGCCGGCAACCACCCGATCGGGGGCTCCTCGTGGCTGATGGGCGTCTTCAACTTCCCGGCCGCGGTCAAGTACCGGATCGAGGTCTCCGACGCGCCGGGCGGTCCCTACGACCCGATCGCCGAGGACGTCCTGGGCTGGAACAACCCGGTGCCGCCGCACCTGCCGCTGCTCGAGCGGAAGGCGGACGCCGGCGGGTGGTTCAGCATCGTCGACGTGATCCCGCCGAGCCCGCCCACCGACCCGCTCAAGCGCGGGATCTTCGTCTCCGACGGCGGCCCGAACGCGGTCGGCGAGAAGACCCTCGTCTACTGGTCGACGGCGTCGGTCCCCGACGGCGTCCACTACCTGCGCCTGCTCGCGCGCGACGGCGGCGGCAACGTCCGCACGAGCAGCCCGCAGAAGGTCGTCGTCGACAACACGCCGCCGCCGACGCCCGTGATCAAGCTCCAGCTCCGCAAGAACGACGGCACGCTCGTCGACCTGAAGTGCGGCAAGGTGCGGCGCGGCGACGGCCTGATCCGGATCACGATCCAAGCGACCGACCCGAACTTCAGCCAGTGCTCGGGGGCCGCCGAGGGGAACACGAGCCTGACCGTGCCGGTGGTCGCGGTGCCCGACCCGCCCGGCGTCGGCCCGGCCGTCCCGCTCTCGAAGAACTACGGCTACAACCCCGCCGACACCGGCTACCCCGTGCCGGTGTCGTTCCTCTGGGACCCGTGGAGCGATCCGAGGGTCGTCTCGTGCTGCTACATCGTCCGCATCGACATCCGGGACCGCGCCGTCGTCGGCAACGTCTGGTCGGGCGGGCACGGGAGCTCGGGCTGGGAGGCGATCGAGATCGGCGTGTAGGCGGCGGGTCAGGGCTCGGCGGCGACCAGGTCGCGCAGCCACTCCCGCACGGTCGCGAGGACGTCCTCCTCGGTCGCCGCCACCGTCTCGGCCGTGCCCTCGTCGCCCGCCGAGGTCCGGGTGATGCGCGCGCGCAGCGCCCGGTCGCCGAAGCCCTCCTCGAGCCACGCCCGGATCACGAGGACCGCCGTCCGCCCGCCAGCAGGCACGAGGGCATCTTGACAAGTCGCGCGTCACCGCATCGTCTCGGCGAGGTCACCGCACCGGCTCTCGGGACTCCGCGCCGGCGAGCAGCTCCCGGATCAGCGGCGAGGGCTCGAGCCCGAGCTGCGCGCGCAGCAGCGCGGCGTAGAGCCGGTACTGGCGGAGCGCCTCGCCGGAGTTGCCGTTCGCGAGGTGCACGCGCACGATCGCCCGGTGCGCGCTCTCGCGCAGCGGCTCGGCCGCGGCCGCCGCCAGCCCGGAGGCCAGCGCCTCGTCGAGCCGGCCGGCGTCGGCTAGGCGCTCGCAGAGGCGCTCGAGCGCCCGCAGACGGAGCTGGCGGTAGCGCTCGCGCTCGAGCAGGACCCAGTCGTCGTACCAGTCGGGGAGCAGGTCGCTCGCGAACGCGGCCGCGTCGAGGGCGAGGTCGGGGCAGGCGCCCGAGACGACGTCGCGCGCGAGCTCCTCCGACTCGCGCAGGTCGACGTCGACGTCGCCGCCGAGGGCGAGCAGCGGCCCGGCCGCCTCGACGAGCTCGGAGCCGGTGCGGCGAAGGCGCCACAGCGCCGAGCGCAGGTTCGCCGCGGCCCGCTCCTCCGGCGAGTCGATCCAGAGCGTTCCCGCGACGAACGCCCGCCGGAGCGGCCGCTCGTGGAGGGCGACGAAGGCGAGCAGCCGCTGCGAGCTCGGCGGCACCCGCAGCGGCGCCCCGGCCCGCTCGAGCCGGAACGCGCCGAGCAGGCTCAGGCGGACCCGGGCCACGGCGGTGCCGGAGCTCCTTCCGGCGACCCGGTGCCGACGGGACGCAGCCACATTCGCCGCAGCGACGAGCGCGATCTCGCCACCGCACGACCCCCTCGTGTCTCCCTCGACGGACGCTAGACCGCCCGGCAGCCCGTGTCAATCTCCCGCCGCCTGGCTAGGCTGGCTCTCCCATGGAGACACGCTACGACCCGCACGGCGTCGAGGAGCGCTGGCAGCGCGTCTGGGAGGAGGAGGGGCTCTACCGGGCCGGCGCCGGCGCCCGCCGCGACGAGGCTTTCGTGATCTGCGTGCCGCCGCCCAACGTGACCGGCGAGCTCCACATGGGCCACGCCCTGAACGGGTCGATCCAGGACACGCTCGTGCGCTTCAACCGGATGCGCGGCTTCGACACGCTCTGGCAGCCGGGCTACGACCACGCCGGGATCTCGACGCAGAACGTCGTCGAGCGCCAGCTCCTCGCCGAGGGCACGTCTCGGCAGGAGCTCGGGCGCGAGGCGTTCCTCGAGCGCACGTGGGCATGGCTCGAGCAGACCGGGCGCACGATCATGGGCCAGTTCCGCCAGCTCGGCTGCTCGCTCGACTACTCGCGCGAGCGCTTCACGATGGACGACGGCTACGTCGACGCGGTGATGACGTTCTTCGTGCGGCTCTGGGAGGCGGGCTACGTCTACCGCGCGGACCGGATCGTCAACTGGTGCCCGTACCACCAGACGGCGATCTCCGACCTCGAGGTGGAGCACGTCGAGGTCGACGACGCCCTCACGTACGCGCGCTACCCGTTCGCGGACGGGGCCGGCGCGATCACGATCGCGACCGTGCGGCCGGCGACGATCCTCGCGGACGTCGCCGTCGCGGTGCATCCCGACGACCCGCGCTACCGCGACGCCGTCGGCAGGGAGGTCGTGGTGCCGGTGGTGGGGCGGCGCGTGCCGGTGATCGCGGACGCGCGCGTCCAGCCGGAGTTCGGGTCGGGGGCGCTCAAGGTCACGCCCGGCCACGACCCCACGGACTTCGAGATCGGCCGTGACCACGACCTGCCGGTGCTGACCGTGGTCGGCCTGGACGGACGGATGACCGCCGAGGGCTTCGAGGGGCTCGAGCAGCGCGAGGCCGACGAGCGGGTCGTCGCGTGGCTCCGTGAGCACGGGCAGCTCGAGAAGCGCGAGAGCTACCGCCACTCGGTCGGGACGTGCGAGCGCTGCCACACGAGGATCGAGCCGCTCGTCTCGCCGCAGTGGTGGTGCCGGATGGACGAGCTCGCGCGGCCGGCGCTCGAGGCGCTCGAGGCGCGGCGCGTGCGCTACCACCCGGAGAGCCAGCACCGCTTCGCGATCGAGTCGCTCCGGCAGGCCCCCGACTGGTGCCTCTCGCGGCAGCTCTGGTGGGGGCACCAGATCCCGATCTGGACGTGCCCCGACGGGCACCGGACGTGCGCCTGGCCGCCGCCGTCGGCGTGCGCCGAGTGCGGGTCCGGCGAGCTCGAGCGCGACCCTGACGTGCTCGACACCTGGTTCTCGTCGGCGCTGTGGCCGTTCGCGACGCTCGGGTGGCCGGCCGAGACGCCGGAGCTCGCGCGCTACTACCCGGGCGACGTGAACGTCACCGCGCGCGAGATCATCCGGCTCTGGGAGAACCGGATGATCTTCTCCGGGCTCTTCCTGCTCGGCGACGTCCCGTTCACGGACGTGATCATCACCTCGACGGTGATGGCGGTCGACGGGCGGCGGATGTCGAAGTCGCTCGGCACCGGGATCGACCCGCTCGAGGCCGTTCGCAAGCACGGCGCCGACGCGACCCGGTACGGCCTGCTGAAGATGTCGTCGGCGCAGGACCCGCGCTTCTCCTGGGGCACGATCGAGGAGGGGCAGAAGCTCGCGAACAAGCTCTGGAACGTCGCGCGGCTCGTCCTGCAGAACGCGGGCGGGGTGGAGCCGGCGCTGCGGCCGTCGGCGCTCGAGGAGCGCTGGATCGTGCGGCGGATCGAGCAGACGCGCGAGGAGATCGAGGCGGCGCTACCGGCGCCGGCGTTCGACTTCGCGCAGGTCGTGAACTCCCTCTACCACCTCGTCTTCGACGACTTCTGCGACTGGTACGCGGAGGCGGTGAAGCCGCGCCTGTACGCGCGCGAGGAGGCGGCGATCGCGACCGCGCTCGGCGCGCTCGAGCGGCTGCTCGCGCTGCTCCACCCGGTGATGCCGCACGTCACCGAGGAGATCTGGTCGCAGTTCCACGACTCGCGGCTGATCGTGGCGCCCTGGCCGGAGCCGGTCGCGGTCGACGCGTCGGCCGACGAGCCGCTCCGGCGGGTGCAGGAGGCGGCGGCGATCTTCCGGCGCTCCGGCGTGGCGCCCCCGCTCGCGGGCGACGAGAAGCGGATCTTCGACGCGGTCGTGAAGCCGGAGCGCGCGCGGGCGAACGGCGACGCCGAGGCCGAGCGGGAGCGCCTGCGCCGCGAGATCGCGCGCGCCGAGGGGATGCTCGCCAACGAGGGCTTCGTGAGCGGCGCGCCCGCGCACGTCGTCGAGGCCGAGCGCGAGAAGCTCGCCCGTTACCGCCGCGAGCTCGAGGCGATCGGCGGCTGACCCGTCCCGCGCGGCCGCGCCTCCCGCCGCCGGCTTCTGAGCGTCCGTCACACTTCGGTCGCAGCGGCCGCCGCCGCGCAGCCCGTTCGTCCCCGCCTGGAAGCCGAATTGCCCTCCACAGGTCAGAGCTCCATCGCAGCGGCTGCCGCTCGACATGGCCCGCGGGGACAGGTCGGGTGGCTCGAGTCGCTGAGCCCGTGGCCGGAGGAGTTCGGGCTCGGGCGGATGCGGCGGCTGCTCGCCGACCTCGGCGAGCCGCAGCGGCGCTACCCCGCCGTCCACGTCGTCGGCACGAACGGGAAGACGTCGACCGCGCTCCTCGCGGCGGAGCTCCTGCGCTCGGCCGGGCTGCGGACCGGCGCGTACGTCTCGCCGCACGTGCGCGCCTGGAGCGAGCGCATCCAGGTCGACGGCGCCGACGCCGACCTCGAAGGGGCGCTCGCGCGCGTGCGCCCGCACGCCGAGGGCGCCACCCAGTTCGAGGTGCTGACCGCCGCCGCGCTCGCCGAGTTCGCCGCCCGCGAGGTCGACGTCGCGGTCGTCGAGGCCGGGCTCGGCGGCCGGCTCGACGCGACCAACGTGCTCGCCGCGCCGGTGGCCGTGCTCACGAACGTCGCGCTCGACCACACCGAGGTGCTCGGCGGGACGCGCGACGCGATCGCCCGGGAGAAGCTCGCCGTCGTCGCGCCCGGCTCGACCGCGATCCTGGGCGACCCCGAGTGGGAGCCGCTCGCCCGCGAGGCGGGCGCCGGCCGCGTCGAGCTCCCCGGCAGCTCGAACCTCGCGCTCGCGGTCGCCGCCGCCGAGGCGCACCTCGGCCGCCCGGTCGACCCCCACGCCGCCGACGGCCTGCGCATCCCCGGCCGGCTCGAGCGCCGCGGCGAGGCCCCGCTCGAGCTCTGGGACGGCGCGCACAATCTCGCCGGGATCGGCTACCTGCTGCCGCGTCTGCCCGACCGGCGCTTCACGCTCGTCGTCTCGATCCTGGCCGACAAGAACGCCGACGGGATGCTGCGCGCCCTCACGGCCGTGGCCGGCACGCTCGTCGCCACCCGCTCGCGCAGCCCCCGCGCGCTCGCCGCCGAGGAGCTCGCGGGCCTCGCCGCGCCCCACTTCGCCCGGGTGGAGGCGGTTCCCGACCCGCACCGGGCGGTCGCGCTCGCCCGCCGCCTCGCGGGCCCCGGCGGCGCGGTGCTCGTGACGGGCTCGCTCTACCTCCTTGCGGACCTGTACAACCCGTACGATGCTTCGGGCACGTGACCGCGCCTCCGTCCTCGCCTTCGCGGCGCTCCTGCTCGCCCTCTGGGTCGGGCTTACCTTCGCGGCGGGCTGGGTACTAGGCCGGATGCTGCTGTGACCGGGAGCCTCTTCGGCGGGATGCACGACTTCTTCCACTCGTCCGCCTGGTCCGCGATCCGCGCCGCGGCGATCGTGTTCGCGATCCTGCTCTGGGCGGCGACCGTCTACTGGGTCCGGAAGGACGCCCGCCGGCGGGTCGCGCGGCCGTCGCTCGTCTGGCTCGCGACCCTCGTCGGCGCCGTGCCGCCCTTCCTCGGACCGCTCGTCTACATGCTCTTCCGCCCGCCGGAGTACCTCGAGGACGTGCGCGAGCGCCAGCTCGAGATCAGGGCGATCGAGAAGCGCCTCGACGAGCGCGAGCGGCAGTGCTCGGTCTGCGGCGCGGAGGTCGGCGCCGACTACCTCGTCTGCCCCGTCTGCACGACGCGCCTGCGCCGGGCGTGCGCGAAGTGCGGCCGCCCGGTCGAGCCGTCGTGGCAGGTCTGCCCCTACTGCGAGACCCCGGTCGGGAGCGAGCCCGTCCCGCTCCCGGCGAAACGCCAGCCCCGCCGCACCACGCGCTCCTCCGGCTAAGGTCTCCGCCCGATGGCGGTCGAGCGGACGCTGATCCTGGCGAAGCCGGACGCGGTCGCCCGCGGGCTCGCGGGCGAGATCCTCGCGCGCTTCGAGCGCCGGGGCTTCACGATCCGCGCCGCCCGCCTCGTCAGGGCCTCGCGCGAGCTCGGCGAGACCCACTACGCCGAGCACCGCGAGAAGCCGTTCTTCGGCGAGCTGGTCGACTTCATCACCTCCGCGCCCACGCTCGCCTTCGTGCTCGAGGGGGAGGGCGCGGTGGCGACGGCGCGCCGGACGATCGGCGCCACGAACCCCGCGGACGCGGACCCCGGCTCCCTGCGCGGCGAGCTCGCGCTCGCGATGCCGAACAACCTCGTCCACGGCTCCGACTCGCCCGAGTCGGCCGAGCGCGAGATCGCGCTCTGGTTCCCCGATGGGCTCGTCTGAGAGCGCGCCCGGGCGCTCGGACGCGGCGGCGGCGACCGGACGGGCCGAGCCGGACGCGGCCGGGAGCGGCGCCGCCCGGACCGGGGCGAACGACGAGCGCGACGATCCGTGAGCGCGGACCGGGCGCGGCGGTGGCCGGCGGAGGCGCTCCGGCTCGCCCGCCGGCGATGATCGTGCTCGCGTCGACCTCGCCGCAGCGCCGGGCGATCCTCGACCAGCTCCGGATCCCGTACGAGGCCGTCGCCCCGGCCTTCGACGAGGGCCCGGACGGCGACCCGGTCGAGCACGCGGCGGGGAAGGCCCGCTCGGTCGACGGCGGCGGCCGGCCGGTGCTCGGCGTGGACACGATCGTCTCGTGCGCGGGCGAGACGATCGGCAAGCCGCGCGACGCCGCCGACGCCGAGCGGATGCTCGAGCTCCTCGCGGGCCGCACGCACGAGGTCGTCTCCGGCCTCTGCCTGCGCACACCGGCGTGGGAGGAGCTCCGCCGCGAGACGACGCGCGTGACCTTCCGGCCGCTGACGCCGCGCGACCTCGGCCACTACCTCGGAAGCGGCGAGTGGGAGGGGCGCGCGGGGGCCTACGCGATCCAGGGCCTCGGCGGCAGCCTCGTGGAGCGGATCGAGGGCGACTACCTGAACGTCGTCGGCCTACCCGGCGCGCTCCTCGTGCGCATCCTCGCCGCGCGCTTCCCGGGGACGTACGGATTCGGCTGAGCGTCAGAGCGCGAGCAGCACGACGCCGCCGAACACGAGCAGCGAGCCCGCGACCCGCGACGGCGCGACGCGCTCGGCGAGCACGCGCCCGGCGAGCAGCGTCGCGAACACGATCGACGACGAGCGGACCGCGAGCACCGGCGCCGCCGCCGCGCGACGGAGCGCGAGCAGCGCGAGCGCGAACGAGCCGAGGTTGGCCGCCGCGGCGGCCACGGTCGCGAGCCCGAGCTCGCGCCTGATCGCGGCGAGGCCGGCGAGCGGCGGGTACACGACGCACGGGCCGGCGAGCACGAGCACGAAGTACGTGAGCGCGCCGGCGCGCTGGATCCCGGCCCGGTCGACGAGGGTGTAGGCGGCGATCGAGGCGGCGATCGCGGCCACGAGCAGGAGCGCGCGCGCGTCGCGCGGCCCGCCGGGCCCGCGCACGAGCACGACCCCGACCGCCACGAGCGCGACGCCCCCGAGCTCGGCCCCCGTCGCGCCGTGCCCGAGCAGCGCCACGGCCGCGGCCAGGGTCAGGACGGGGGCGAGCCCGCGGGTGAGGGGGTAGACGAAGGACACCTCCCCGGCCCGGTAGGCGGCCGCGAGGGCGGCGACGTAGACCGCCTCGCAGAGCGTCGAGGCGAGGGCGTAGGGCCAGACGGAGGGCTCCGCCCGCCACCAGGCGGCGGCGAACGGCGCGGCGAGCGCGACCGAGAGCAGGAAGGTCGCGGCCGCGGCCGCCTGGACGTCGCGCGCCCGTCCGAGCAGGAGGTTCCAGGCCGCGTGCAGCAGCGCCGACCCGAGGGCCAGCGCTAGGGCCGAGAGGACCACTGTAGAGTGAGGCGCCGGTCCACGATGGGCATCTTCAACTACCTCACGGGCTTCGGCGGCCGCGACATGGCCGTCGACCTCGGCACGGCGAACACGCTCGTGTACGTGCGCGGCCGCGGCATCGTGCTGAGCGAGCCGTCGGTCGTCGCGATCGACCAGGCGACGGGCGACGTGCACGCGGTCGGGCTCGAGGCCAAGCGGATGCTCGGCCGGACGCCGGGGACGATCAGCGCGATCCGCCCGCTGAAGGACGGCGTGATCGCGGACTTCGACGTCACCGAGCAGATGCTGCGCCACTTCATCCAGCGCGTGCACCAGCACCGGTTCGCGCACCCCCGCGTCGTCGTGTGCGTGCCGTCGGGCGTCACCGGCGTCGAGAAGCGCGCCGTCGAGGAGGCGACCCTGTCGGCCGGCGCGCGCCAGGCGTACCTGATCGAGGAGCCGATGGCGGCCGCGATCGGCGCGGGCCTTCCGGTCGCCGAGCCGACCGGGAACATGATCGTCGACATCGGCGGCGGCACGACGGAGGTCGCGGTGATCTCGCTCGGCGGCATCGTCGTGTCGCAGTCGCTGCGCGTCGGCGGCGACGAGATGGACGAGGCGATCATCAACCACATCAAGCGCGAGTACAAGCTGCTGATCGGGCAGCAGACCGCGGAGGAGATCAAGCTCGAGGTCGGCTCCGCGCACCCGATGAAGGAGGAGGTGCAGGCCGAGGTCCGCGGCCGCGACATGCTCACCGGCCTCCCGAAGACCGTGATCCTCACGAGCGAGGAGGTGCGGCACGCGCTCGAGGACCCGGTGATGCAGATCATCGACGCGATCAAGTCGACGCTCGACAAGACGCCGCCGGAGCTCGCCGCCGACATCATGGACCGCGGGATCGTGCTCGCCGGCGGCGGCGCGCTCCTGCAGGGCCTCGACCAGCGGCTGCGGCAGGAGACGCACATGCCGACCCACCTGGCCGAGTCGCCGCTCACGTGCGTCGCGGTCGGGTCGGGCCGCAGCCTCGAGGAGTTCGAGGCGATCCGGAACAGCGCCCGCGCCCGGGCGCGCTCCCGCCGCAACGGCCGGAGCAGGTAGCCGCCCGCGGGCGCCGCTAGACTGACCGCGCTCGTGCCTCGCAACCGGACCGCACGCGTCGCGGTTCTCGGCTCGCCAGTCCAGCGCTCCGCGACCTCCGGACCCGCCTCGACCCGCTCGAGCGCCGTCAGGCGCCGGGTCGTCGTCGGAGCGCTCGTGACCGCGTCGCTCGTGCTGCTGACGCTGAGCTTCCGCTCCTCGGCGCTCGACGGCGTGCAGGGGGCGGGCGTCTCGGCGCTGCGGCCGTTCGAGGTCGCCGCGACGCGGGTCGCGCAGCCCTTCCGCGACGCCGCGAGCTGGACGAACGGGCTCTTCCGGGCGAAGAGCGAGAACCGGCGCCTGAAGCGCGAGGTCGAGGAGCTCCGCCGCGAGGTGGCCGGCCTCGCCGCGGCGCGCCGCGCGAACGCCTACCTCGAGCGCCTGCTCAGGTACGAGCGGGCGCCGGCGTTCCCGGAGGACTACACCGCGGTCGCCGCGCAGGTGCTGACGAGCCCGACGGTCTTCGACCAGACGGTCACGATCGCGGCGGGGTCGAACCGCGGCATCCGCGTGCAGGACGTCGTCGTCACCGCCGACGGCCTCGTCGGGCAGGTGACGAAGGTGTTCGGGTCGGTGTCGCGCGTGATGCTGATCACCGCCGCCGACAGCGCGGTGCGCGCCGTCGACGAGCGCGACCAGGCGGCGGTCGGGATCCTGCAGCGCGGCAGCTCCGGCGACACGCTCTCGCTCACGCGCGTCGGCAAGGACAAGCGCGTCTCCGACGGCGACACGATCGTGACGGCCGGCTCGCCGGGCGAGGGCAGGCTGCCGTCGCTCTTCCCGGCGAACATCCCGATCGGCGTCGTCGCGAGCGTCGGCCAGAGCGAGACCGACATCTTCAAGCAGATCCAGGTCGAGCCGTTCGTCGACCTCTCGTCGCTCCAGTCGGTGCTCGTGCTCGTGCCCAAGGCGAAGCCCAGGCGGGCCGCGCGGTAGCCGCGGGGGACCGGTGGACGCCGCCAAGGCCGCAGCGCTCCTCTTCCTCGCGGTGCTCGTCCAGGTCTCGGTCCTGGGCGCCTACACCCCCCTCGGCGGCACCGCCGACCTGCTGCTCGTCGTCCTGCTCGGCGTGGCGCTCCTGCGCGGCGCGGTCTTCGGCGCCGTCGCCGGCTTCGGCACGGGGCTCCTCGTCGACACCGCGAACCTCGGCACGCTCGGCTTCACGTCGCTGCTCCTGACGGTCGCCGGCTTCTGGATCGGCCGCTACGGGGAGACGACCGCCCGCGACCGCGCCCACGCGCCGTACGTCTCGGTCGGCGTCGTGACCGTCCTCTACGCCTTCGGGGCGCTCGTGCTGCGCTTCGTCCTCGGCGACTCGGTGCCGGCCCACGCCGTCGTCACCGGCCTCCCGGCGGGCGTGCTCCTGAACCTGATCCTGACCTGGCCCGCGTACGCGCTCCTCCGGCGCCTCTTCCCGCCGGCCGACGCGGGCGACCGCGTCCGCGAGGTCCGCCTCCTTGCGTGAGCCCGGCCCCCGCGCGCGCCGCTTCCTCCCCGGCGACCCGCGCGTGGAGGAGCCCTACCGGCTGACGCCGCAGCTGGCGCTGCGCGTCGCCATCCTCGGCTTCCTGGCGCTCGGCGTCTTCGCCGTGCTCTTCCTGCGCCTGTGGGCGCTCCAGGTCCTGTCGGGCGACAAGTACCTCGAGCAGGCGAACTCGAACCGGGTGCGCACCCTCCCGATCGACGCGCCGCGCGGCCTCATCCTCGACCGCAACGGCCGCGCGCTCGTGCGCAACACGCTCGGCACCAGCATCGAGCTGTGGCCGGTGGACATGCCGAAGAACCCGAGCGTCCGCCTGCGCGAGCTCCGGCGGCTCTCCACCGTCACGAGCGTGCCGGTCGCCGAGCTGCAGCGCCGCATCCGCGAGTTCAGGCGCGACCCGCTCACGCCGATCGTGATCCGCCGCGGCATCCACGAGGACCAGATCAGCTACATGGAGGAGCACCAGCTCGACTTCCCCGGCGTCCAGCTCGCGACGAGCTACCTCCGCACGTACCCGCACCAGTCGCTCGCGGCGCATCTGCTCGGCTACGTCGGCGAGATCACGCAGGCGCAGCTCAGGGCGAAGCGCAAGCAGGGCTACGAGCTCGGCGACGTGATCGGCCAGGCCGGGGTCGAGGCGACGTACGACCGCTACCTGCGCGGCCGCGACGGCTCGGCGCAGCTCACGGTCGACGCGCGCGGGCGCCCGACGAGCGCGGTCGAGCCGAAGGTGACGCCGCGCCCGGGGAACACGATCCGCCTCACGATCGACCTGCGCCTGCAGCAGGCGGCCGAGCGCGCGCTCCGCTACGGGATCCAGGTCGCGCACGTGAACGGCCAGTGGGCCGCCGACGGAGGCGCGATCGTCGCGCTCGACCCCCGCGACGGCTCGGTGCTCGCGCTCGCGAGCTACCCGACCTACAAGCCGTCGATCTACGTGAGCCGCGACCCGAAGAAGCTCGCCCCCCTCGAGGACGCCGCCGTCGCCGAGCGCGAGAACTTCCCCGGGCTCGACCGCGCGATCGACGTCGGCTACCCGCCGGGGTCGACGTGGAAGCCGGTCACGGCGCTCGCGGCGATGCAGGAGCACCTGATCGGTCCGTACACCTCGCTCCTCTGCTCGCCGACGTTCACGGTGAACGGCCAGACCTTCGACAACTGGGACCCGTCGACGTACCAGTGGATCGACCTGCCGACGGCGATCGCCGAATCGTGCGACACGTACTTCTACCAGGTGGGCTACGACTTCTACGGGCTGCCGCCGAGCCGCGGCCACGCGCTCCAGCTGTGGGCGTCGCGGTTCGGGTTCGGCGCGAAGACGGGCATCGACGTCGGGCCGGAGGCGACCGGCCTCGTGCCCACGCCGGAGTGGCGCTGCGTCCACTACGGCGGGCCGCCGTGCAGCGGCTACATCGACCGGATCTGGAAGCCCGGGTACTCCGTGCAGATGGCGATCGGGCAGGGCGACCTGACGGTGACGCCGCTGCAGATGGCGCGCTTCTACGCGATGATCGCGAACGGCGGGCAGCTCGTGACGCCGCACGTCGTCGCGGACGTCGAGCAGCCGACGAACGACCCGCGGACGCCGACGATCCTGCAGCGGTTCGCGGCGCAGCCGCCCGCGCCGAGCGGCGTCGACGCCGCCGCCCTGCAGGTGGTGCGGCAGGGGCTCTTCGAGGCGACGCACTCGACGTTCGGCACCTCCTCCGGGGTGTTCGGCGCGTTCCCGGTCCCGATCGCGGGCAAGACCGGGACGGCGGAGAAGCTCGTGACCCGGCCCGGCTACCCGAACCCGCTCGAGCTGAACCAGTCCTGGTGGTGCGGCTACGGCCCGACCGACACCCCCACGATCGTCGTCTGCGCCGTGATCGAGAACGGCGGCCACGGCGGCACCGCGGCGGCCCCGGCCGCGCTCAAGGTCTTCGAGGCCTACTTCCACAAGCACGGGCAGACGACGAGCCACATCAGTGACTGAGCTCGTTCACGTCGAGGCGGTCGACGGGCGCGCCCGCGGGCTGCGGGGCGGACGCGCCGGCGACCGCGCGGGCCCGCTCGAGCTCGTCCGGCGGGTCGACCTGCTCCTGCTCGGAGCCGTCCTCGGCGCGGTCGCCTACGGCCTCTACGCGATCGACGGGATCACCAAGCTCGACCCGGGCGGCAGCGCGCTCGGCCGGCAGGCGCTCTACGCCGCGGTCGGCCTCGTGCTGATGGCGGCGGCCGTCTTCGTCGACCCGCGCCTCTACCGCCGCTTCGCGGGCGTGATCTACGTCGGCCTGCTCGCCGGGATGGGCCTCGTCCTCGCGACCGGGGCGGTGACGCGCGGCTCGCGGCGCTGGATCGACGTCGGCTTCTTCCGCTTCCAGCCGTCCGAGTTCGGGAAGCTCCTGATCGCGCTCTTCCTCGCCGCGTTCCTCGCCGACCGGGCGAAGCGCGTCCACGAGCTCAGGGTCGCGATCCAGGCGATCCTGCTCGCCGCCGGGCCGGTGCTGCTCGTCTTCGTACAGCCCGACATCGGCACGGCGCTCGTGTACGGGGCGGTCCTCGCGGCCGCGCTCTTCGTCGCCGGGGTGCGCTGGGCGCACCTCGCCGCGATCGGCGCGGTCGCGCTGCTCGCGACGCTCGCGGTGCTGTGGTGGCTCCCGGCGTCCGGCGTGAACGTGCTCAAGCCGTATCAGGCCCAGCGCCTCACCGGCGTCTTCCACCCGAGCGCGGACCCGCAGGGGGCGACCTACAACGTCAACCAGTCGATCACGACGGTCGGCGCGGGCGGGTTCCGCGGCCGCGGGATCCAGGGCGCGACGCAGACACGCCTCGACTACATCCCCGAGCACGGGACCGACTTCGCGTTCGCCTCGCTCGCCGAGCAGCGCGGGTTCGTCGGCGCGTCGCTGCTGCTCCTCCTCTACCTGCTCGTCGTCTGGCGCGGGCTGCGGGCCGTGACCGGCGCGGGCGACCTCTTCGGGGCGATCGTGGCCGGAGGGATCTCGTTCGCGTTCCTCTTCCAGGTCTACGTGAACGTCGGCATGACGATCGGAATCGCCCCGATCACGGGCATCCCGCTCCCGTTCGTCTCGGTCGGCGGGTCGTCGATGATCGCGAACCTCGCGGCGATGGGCATCCTGCAGGCGGTCCACGTCCGCGGCCGCCGGCGGCGGTGAAGCTCGGCGCCGGCGCGCTCCTCGGCGTCGCGCGCGAGGTGCGGGCGGGCGCCGGCGACCGCCGGCCGCTCGCGGTCGCGGGCGCGCGCGAGCTCGTGCCGCTGCTGGCGAAGGCGCTCCGCGAGGGAGGCGACCCCTCGGCGGTGCGGGAGGGAGGTCCGCCCGAGGGCGCGGCGGCGCTCGTGTGGCTCGGGAAGGCGGACGGGGACGTGCTGCGGCGCGCCTCGCTCGCCCACGTGCCGATCGTCGGCGTGACCGAGGGCGAGAGCCTCCCGTACGTCCTCGACACCGACCTCGTGGTGGTGCGCCCGGGCGAGGCGCTCCCCGTCGAGCGCGTCGCGCGGCGCCTGGCGGCGGCGCTCGGCGACCGCGGGACGGCGCTCGCGGCGCGCCTGCCGCTCCTCCGCGGGCCCGTCGTCGACGTGCTCGTCGAGACCTGCGCCCGGCGGAACGCGCTCGTCGCGGCGGCGGTGTTCGCGCCCGGCGTCGACCTGCCCGTGCTGACGCTGAACCAGGTGCGGCTCGTGCTCCGGATCGCGCTCGCGCACGGGCGCGAGGTCGACCGCGAGCGGCTGCCGGAGGTGCTCGCCGTCGTCGGGGCCGGCTTCGGCCTGCGGGCGGTCGCGCGCGAGCTGCTCGCGCTCGTCCCGGGCGCCGGCCTCGCCGCGAAGGCGGCCGTCGCCTACGCCGGGACGCGCGCGCTCGGCGAGGCCGCCCGCCGCCGCTTCCCCGCCGAGTCCGTCCGGTCCGGGTCCTAGTGTTCGCGGCGGCGATGGCTCCGGCCGGGAACCGCGAGGCCCACGAGCTCCTCCTGATCGAGGAGGCGGATGCCTGGTTCGAGTACGCCGACGCGACGAAGGGTCAGGCGGGCACCCGCTACGAGGAGGTCGAGCCGTGGGCGTGGTCGCGGCTGCAGGGCCGCCTGCGGGCGATCCGCGCCCGCCGCGCGCGGCTCGCGGTCGCCGAGGCGGCGTGAGAGGCCGCGCCGGCCGCTGGTACTCTAGGGGCAGGCCGATGCCAAGGCTTTCCCAGACCATCCGCGACGCGCGCCCGGACGCCGGGCTGCGCTCGCTCGCCCTCGAGGAGATTTCGCTTGCCGCTGAACTGGTTCCGCCGTCGCGCCGCGGCGGAGAAGCAGGCGCCTGCGGAGCCGCAGGCTCCCGTCGAAGCACCTGAGCCCCCGACCGTCGAGGCGCCCCCGCCGGAGGCGGGCGCCGACGCACAACCGACCACCGCCAGGAAGCGCCGCCGGGGAAGCCGGGGCGGCCGCGGCCGCAAGAAGACCGGCGCCGCCGCCGCCGAGAAGGCCGAGCAGCCGCCCGCCGAGCCCGCCGCGGCCGCCGAGAAGGCGGAGAAGCCCGAGAAGCCGGCGCGGGGCGAGCGGTCGCAGCGGCGTGCCCGCGAGCGCGCTCCGCGCGCGCGGACGGCCCCGCGGCGGGCGCCCCTGCCGAAGGCGAAGCGAGAGCTCGTCGTCTCCGTCGACCCGGGCGAGAAGCGCGTGGCCGTGCTCGAGGACGACGTCGTCGCCGAGGTCTACCTCGAGCGGCCCGAGCAGCGCTCGATCGCCGGCAACGTCTACCTCGGCACCGTCGACAACGTCCTCCCGGGCATGGAGGCGGCGTTCGTCGAGATCGGGCTCGAGAAGAACGGCTTCCTCTACGTCGACGAGATCGTCGGCCCGGAGCTCGAGGGCCGGCGGGGCGCCCGGAAGATCCAGGACCTGATCCAGCGCGGCCAGACGATCCTCGTCCAGGCGGTCAAGGACCCGATGAAGACGAAGGGCGCCCGGCTGACCACGGAGATCTCGCTGCCCGGCCGCTTCGTCGTCTTCGTCCCGCACGGCGAGGGGCTCGGCGTGTCCCGCCGGCTCGAGGACGAGGAGCGGAACCGCCTCAAGGCGATCGTCAAGGAGATCGCCCCGAAGCGCGGCGGCGTGATCGTCCGCACCGCGGCCGAGGGGGCCTCCGCGGAGGACGTCCAGCGCGACCTCGAGTTCCTCCAGCGGCTCTGGAAGACGATCGAGGCGCGCGCGAAGACCGCGACGGCGCCGAGCCTCATCTACCAGGAGGCCGAGCTGCCGCTGCGCGTGACGCGCGACCTCTTCACCGAGAGCTTCGAGCGCCTGTTCGTCGACCACGACCGCACCTACAAGCGCATCGTCGGCTACCTGAAGAAGACCTCGCCGCACATGGTCGACCGGGTCGTCCGCTACAAGGAGCGCGAGCCGCTGCTCGAGCGCTTCGGCGTCGAGCAGGAGATCCGCTCGACGCTCAACCGGCGCGTCGACCTGCCCTCCGGCGGCTACCTGATCTTCGACTACGCGGAGGCGTTCACGGTGATCGACGTGAACACCGGGCGGTTCGTCGGCTCGAGGTCGAAGCGGAACGGCGCCGGGAGGCTGGAGGACACGATCACGAAGAACAACCTCGAGGCGGTGAAGGAGGTCGTGCGCCAGCTCCGGCTGCGCGACGTGGGCGGGATCATCGTGATCGACTTCATCGACATGGCGAACCCGAAGAACCGGGCGCAGGTCGAGGACGCGCTCCGCCAGGAGCTCGAGCGCGACCGCACGAAGACGTACGTCGTCGAGATCTCGCCGCTCGGGCTCGTCGAGATGACGCGCCAGAACGTCACCGACGGCCCGCGCGAGGTGATGACCCGCAAGTGCCCGACCTGCGGCGGCGACGGGATCGTCGTCTCGGAGGGGACGACGGCGGTGGAGGTCGAGCGCAAGCTGCGCGCGCTCGTGACGCCGGGCTCGCGCGCGAAGGCGTTCAAGGTGGAGCTCAACGCCAGGATCGCGTCGATCGTCGCCGGCCCGGGCGGCTCGCGGCTGCGCGAGCTCGAGGAGGTCACGAAGCGGACCTTCTTCCTCGTCGGGCTCGAGGACGTCCACCTCGACCACTTCCGCCTGCTCGACCGCGGCGACGTCGCCCGCCTCGCGCCGGAGGCGCCGGTCGAGGCCGGCCAGGAGCTCGAGCTCAAGCTCGGCGAGGTCGGCCTCCACGACCCGCACGCCGGCGTCGGCAAGGTGAAGGGCTTCGACGTCGTCGTCGCGGGCGCCGCCCGCCTCGTCGGGAAGAAGGTCAAGGCGCGCGTCGGCGCGGTGCTCGAGGGCGTCGCGCTCGCCGAGCTCGTCGACGGGCAGGAGGCCGAGCGCCCGATCACGGCCGAGGCGGAGGCCGAGAAGCCGACACGGGCCCGGAAGGGCGCGGCCGAGAAGGCGGAGGAGCCGGCGAAGGAGGCGGCGCCGCGGAGGCGCAGGGCGGCGGCCGCGGAGGAGCCGGAGCGGCCCGCCGCCGAGGCCGGGGAGGAGGCGGAGGCCGGCGAGCCGGCCGAGGCCGCCGTGCCGAGGAAGCGCACCCGCCGCGGCACCCGCGGCGGCCGCGGCCGGAAGAAGAAGACGGCGGCGGCGTCCTCGCCCGCGGCGGAGGCCGTCCCGGAGGAGCCCGCGGCCGGGCCCGGGGGCGAGGAGGCCGAGCGCCCGGCGCCGGTCATCCACCTGCCGGACCGCGACCTCGGCGCCGAGCCGTCCGCGAACGGCGACGAGCCGGCGCCGAAGCGCAGGCCGACCCGCCGCGGAAGCCGCGGCGGGCGCGGGCGCCGGAAGAAGACGGCCGCGGCCGCCGCGCCCGAGGCCGTGGCGGCGGAGGCGCGGGAGGAGCCGCCCGCGGGCGGGGCCGGCGACTGGGAGTACACGCCCATGAGCCGGTGGGACGAGGTCGAGCCGTAGCTGAGGCTACACTGGGCGGCCGCCATGGACTACGCGATCGTGAGGTTCGGCAACAAGCAGCACCGCGTCCGCGACGGGGAGACGCTGGTCGTCGACCGCGTCCCGGCCGAGGAGGGCGCGAGCTTCGAGCCCGAGGTGCTGCTCGGCGAGGCGAAGGTGACCGCCACGGTGGTCGCGCACGAGCGCGGGCCGAAGGTCCGGATCGGCAAGTACCGGCGCCGCACGGGGTACCGCCGCCACAACGGCCACCGCTCGGCGACCTCGCGCGTGCTGATCGCGCTCGGCTCCGGCCGCCGCGCCGCGCCGCCGACGGCGGCCGCGGCCGCCGCCGGGGCGGGGGCGCCTCCCGCGGGCTACGCCGACCTGACGATCGCAGGCATCAAGGCCGCGGCGGAGGAGTGGAGCGGCGCCGAGCTCGAGGCGGCGCTCGCCTACGAGCGGGCGAACGCGGCGCGCAAGGGCGCGATCTCCGCGCTCGAGGCCGCGCTCGCGAAGGGAGGTGAGGGCTGATGGCCCACAAGAAGGGCATGGGCTCGTCGAAGAACGGGCGCGACTCGAACCCGCAGTACCTCGGCGTCAAGGTCTTCGCCGGCCAGGGCGTGCGCGCGGGACAGATCATCGTGCGCCAGCGCGGCACGCGGTTCCGGCCCGGCCCGGGCACGCAGATCGGCAAGGACGACACGATCTTCGCCGTGCGCGACGGCGTGGCGGAGTTCCGCTCGAGCGGCGAGCGCCGGACGGTCGCGGTCGTCGACGCCGGCTAGCCCGACGTTCTCCGACCGGGCGCAGCTCCACGTCGTGGCCGGCCGGGGCGGAGACGGCGGGCTCTCGTTCCGGCGCGAGAAGTACGTCCCGAAGGGCGGCCCCGACGGCGGCGACGGCGGGCGGGGCGGCGACGTCGCGCTGGTCGCCGACGCCGCGCTCCGCGACCTCTCCTCGCTCCGGCGCCGCCGCCGGGTCGCCGCGGGCGGGGGCGGGAACGGCCGCGGCGGCCGCCGCCACGGCGCCGACGGCGAGACGGTCGAGGTGCCCGTCCCCGTCGGGACGCAGGTCTTCGACGGAGGCGACCTCGTCGCCGACCTCGCGCACCCGGGCGCGCGCGTGGTGCTCGCCCGCGGCGGCGAGGGGGGCCGCGGGAACGCGCGCTTCGCCGGGCCCGCGCGCCAGGTGCCCCGCTTCGCCGAGGTGGGGCTGCCGGGTGAGGAGCGCGCGGTCGAGCTGCGGCTGAAGCTGCTCGCGGACGCCGCGCTCGTCGGGCTTCCGAACGCCGGCAAGTCGTCGCTCCTCGCGCGCATCTCGAACGCCCGGCCGAAGGTCGCCGCCTACCCGTTCACGACGGTCGCCCCCGTCCTCGGCACGGTGGAGTCGCCCGACGGGCGGCAGCTCGTCGTCGCCGACGTCCCGGGTCTCGTGGAGGGTGCGAGCGAGGGCGTCGGTCTCGGGCACGACTTCCTCGCGCACCTCGAGCGGGCGCGGACGCTCGTGCACGTGATCGACGCCTCGAAGCCGGCCGACGAGCAGTGGCGGGCGATCGACGCAGAGCTCGTCGCGTACGGCGCCGGGCTCGAGCGGCGGGAGCAGCTCGTCGTCCTGAACAAGATCGACCTCGCGCCGGACCCGCCGTTCGGGATCGCAGACGAGCGGATCGCCGGCGTCTTCCGGGTTTCCTGCGCGACCGGAGAGGGGATCGAGGCGCTCGTGCGCGGCCTCTTCGCGCTCGTCCCGGAGCCCGCGCCGGCGGCGCCGGACGAGCTGCCGGAGTTCCTCGTCTACCGGCCGGAGCCGAGGCGGCCGTGGCGGCTGCTGCGCACGGAGCGCGGGTTCCGCGTCGTCGGGACGCCGCCGGAGGGCGAGGAGCTCGAGCGCGCCCTGCGCGCCGCGGGCGCGCGCGCGGGCGCCGAGGTCGAGGTCGGCGGCGAGGCGCTGGAGCTCGCGTGAGGCTCGGCCTCTTCGGCGGCGCCTTCGACCCGCCCCACAACGGCCACGTGGCCCTCGTCAGCGCCGCGAAGCGCGCGCTCGGGCTCGACCGGGTGATCGTCGTGGTCACGGCCGCTCCGGGCCACAAGGACGTGTACGCGCCGGCCGAGGCGCGGCTCGCGCTCGCCCGCGCGGCCTTCCCGGACGACGAGGTCGTCCTCGACGAGCACCCGCGGACGGTCGACCTGCTGCGGGCGCACCCGGAGTGGCACGGCGCGGTGTTCCTGCTCGGCGCCGACGAGCTCGAGGGCTTCCGCTCGTGGAAGGAGCCGGACGAGGTGCTGCGGCTCGTGACGCTCGGCGTCGCCGCCCGTCCGGGCCACGCGCTGCCGCCGGTCGCCCCCGGGCGGACGGAGACGTTCGCGCTGGACGAGCCCGTCACCTCGCGCGGCCTGCGCGCACGGCTCCAGGCGGGCGAGAACGTGTCCGACGCGGTCCCCGCCGCGGTGTGGGAAGCGATCGAGCGGGAAGGACTCTACGGAGCCCGCCGCAGCTACACTCAGTCCGCTTGACGTCACTCGAACAGGCACGCCGCATCGCGGCGCTCGCGCAGGAGAAGCTCGCGAGAGACGTCGTCATCATGGACATGCAGCCGGTGTGCAGCTACACCGACTACTTCGTGATCTGCACCGGGAACAACCCGCGCCAGACCAAGGCGATCTGGGACGAGGTGCACGTGCGCATGAAGCGCGACGAGGGACTGCTGCCGCGCTCGGTCGCGGGCGAGGGCGAGGCGACGTGGATCGTCGCCGACTACCTGGACGTCGTGCTGCACGTCTTCACGCCCGAGACGCGCGACTTCTACCGGCTCGACGACCTCTGGGGCGACGTGCCCCAGGAGGCGGTCGAGGCGGCTTCGGCGTGAGTCTGTTGTCCGTTTAGGACACGGACAGTCCGAGGGCGCGGGTGGCGCCGGACGGTGCGCGAGCTGACGACGAGCCAGAAGGGCCTCCTGACAGAGGCGGCGATCATCGAGGAGGCGGTCGCGCGGGGGAGCGGGGGCTCCGAAGCCGCTCGGGGAAAACCGGCGGCTCGGGATCACCGGGCGAGGGACGGGCGAATTCGGCGCTAGACTGGGTGGCCTCGGGCCCATAGCTCAGTTGGGAGAGCGCTAGCGTGGCACGCTAGAGGCCGCCGGTTCGAGCCCGGCTGGGTCCACTCCCTCGAGCGGGGAGGCGAGCGGCCGACTCCCGGCCCGCCTCGCGAGCGACCCTGCGGACGGACCCACTAGTGTCCGGCCCGTGACCCCGGAGGCCGCCGCCCGCACCGGCATCCCCGCGGCCGAGCTCGAGGCGAGGCGGGAGCGGCTGCTCGAGCACGTGCGCCGCGCGGGCCTCGCCGGCTACGTCCTCTTCGACCCGGCCTACGTCCGCTATTTCACCGGCTTCAACTACCTCGCGACGGAGCGGCCGGTCGCGGTCGCGCAGAGCGCCCGCGGCGACCTGCTCGTGCTCGTGCCCGAGTTCGAGGTCGAGCGCGTCCGCGCGGAGACGAGCTTCGAGCGGATCGAGTCGTACCCGGAGTACCCGGGACTCGAGCATCCGCTGCGCGTCCTCGCGCGTGCGCTCGCCGACGCCGGGATCGGCGCCGCGATCGGCGCCGACCAGGACGGCTACCCCGGCATCCTCGGCTACCGGGGCCCGCCGCTCTCCGAGGCGACGGGGAGCTCCGTGACGCCGATCGCCGACGCGATCGAGACCATGCTCGCGCGGAAGAGCGAGACCGAGCTCGCGCTCATCCGCGAGAGCGCCCGCTGGTGCGGGCACGCGCACCGGCTCCTGCAGGAGTCCACGCGGCCCGGCGTCACCGAGGCGCAGGCGAGCCTGCGCGCGGGCCACGAGGCGACGCTCGCGATGCTCGAGGCGCTCGGGGAGGCGGGCGGGCAGGCGTCCTCCGACGGCGCCTCGGCCGGCTTCCGCGGCCAGATCGGACGCCGCAGCGCCTGGGCGCACGCCGTCGCGCACAACCTCGAGCTGCGCGCGGGCGACGTCCTCGTCACGGAGACGAGCGCGCCCGTCTTCGGCTACAACGCCGAGCTCGAGCGGACGCTCGTGATCGGCCCGCCGAGCGACGAGGTACGCCGCCTCTTCGGCCACGCGGTCGGCGCGCAGCAGGCGGCGCTCGCCGCGCTCCGCCCCGGCGTCACGTGCGCGGAGGTGGACGGCGCGGTCATGCGCTACCTCGAGGAGCACGGGCTGCTCCGCCACTGGCGCCAGCACACCGGCCACGCAATCGGCCTGCGCAACCACGAGGCGCCGTTCCTCGACCTCGGCGACCGCACCCGCGTCGAGCCGGGCATGGTCTTCACGATCGAGCCCGGCGTCTACGACCCGGCGGTGGGCGGCTTCCGCCACTCGGACACGGTCGCGGTCACCGGCGACGGCGTCGAGCTCCTGACCGAGTATCCGCGCGACATCGAGAGCCTGACCGTCCCGGTCTAGTGGCGGCGGCGTCCGAGCCCGAGCGCTGGTTCCTGCCGGGCGTCCGTGCGATCGGCGCCGCGAGCCTGCTCTCGGACCTCGGCCACGAGGTGCCGACCGCGCTCCTGCCGAGCTTCCTCGCGACGACGCTCGACCTCGGCGCGGCTCGCGCCGCGGCCGCGCTCGGCGTGATCGAGGGGGTGGCGGACGGCGCCGCCGGCGTCGCCCGCTTCGGCGGCGGGCCGCTCGCCGACGACCCGGCGCGGCGCCGCAGGACCGCGGTCGGCGGCTACGCGACGACGGCGGTCTTCTCCTCGGCGATCGGCCTCGCGACCGCGACCTGGCAGGTCGGCGTCCTGCGCTCGGTCGCGTGGGCCGCGCGCGGCGCGCGCGGGCCGTCGCGGAACGCGCTCCTGGCCGACATCGCGCCGCCGTCCGCGTACGGCAAGGCCTACGGGTTCGAGCGGGCGATGGACAACCTCGGCGCGATCGGCGGCCCGCTGCTCGCGCTCGCGCTCGTCGCGCTCGTGGGCGTCCGCGGCGCGATCCTCGTCTCGTTCGTGCCGGGCGCGCTCGCGGCCGTCGCGATCGTGGCCGCGGTCCGGCTCGCGCCGCGGCTGGCGGAGCGCGAGCGGCGGCCGCTGCGGCTCCGTGTGCGCCCCGTCCTGCGCAGCCCGCTCGGCGGGCTGCTCGCAGGGATCGCGGCGTTCGAGCTCGCGAACGTGGCCGCGACGCTCCTGATCCTGCGCACGACCGACCTGCTCGCTCCCGGCGAGTCGTACTCGCGGACGGCGGTGCTCCTCTACGCCGGCTACAACCTCGCCGCCACGCTGGTCGCGGTCCCGGCCGGCCATCTCGCCGACCGGCGCGGCCCCACCGTCGTCCTCGTGCTCGGGGCCGCCGCGTTCGCCGCCGCGTTCGCCGGCTTCGCGCTCGCCGGCGCCTCGGTCCCGCTCCTGGCCCTCCTGTTCGTGCTCGCGGGGCTCGGGATCGGGGTGGGGGAGACGGCGCAGAGCGCCGCTGTGGCGGCCTTCGCGCCGCCCGGCCTGCGCGGCTCGGCCTTCGGCCTCGTCGCGGCGCTGCAGGCGTTCGCGAACCTCGCCGCGAGCGCGGTCGCCGGGCTGCTCTGGCGGGCGGTCTCGCCGGAGGCCGCGTTCCTGTACCTGGCCGCCTGGGCGGGGCTCGCGGCGGTGGTCTTCGCGGGGGCGGCTACGCGCGGCCGCGGTGGAGGCTGAGGCGGGCGAGCACGCCGCGCCGGTCCGGCTCGGCGAGGGCGCGCCGGAGCTGCTCGGCGCGCAGGCGCAGGAGCGGCAGCAGGTGCGCGGTCGGCCGGAACGGGTCGGCGAGCGCGGCTCCTCCCCGGAGGGGCAGGGCGGCGACGACCTCGCCGTCGACCTCCGCGAGCACGAACCGCCCGCGCGGGAGCGGGCGCCCCTCGAGCAGGGCGAGCCGCTCGAGCGCGGGGTCGTCGTGGACGCAGCAGAGCCTGAGCGAGACCCGCTCCTCGACCGGCGCCGCGGGAGCGGCCGGCCGGGCGAGCAGCGCGGAGCGCCGGACGTCGCGCTCGAACTGGCGCGACCGCTCGCGGAGCACGTCGATCCTGAACTGCGGGTGCATCGTCGATCCGCCTCCCTCCGGCGCCTCTGCCTCCCTCCGGCGCTCTAACCGATGTTACCATGTTACCGGTTACGTGAACGCCCGGTCAAGCTCGATGGTCGACAGCCAGCTCATCTGCGACTTCGTCAACACGCTCCACAAGGACCCGGCCGGAGACGAGGAGCTGCTCCGGACGCCCGCCGCGCTCTCCTCCTGGCTCGCCGAGCACGGCCTCGCCGCCCCGCGGCGCGCGACCGCGGCCGACCTCGCGCGGGCGGTGGAGCTGCGCGAGGCTCTCAGGCGGCTGCTGCTCGCGAACAACGGGGTCGAGTCCGGCGCCGAGGGCGCGTACGCCGTGCTCGACGCCGCCGCGCGGCGCGGGCGGGTCGAGCTCCGGTTCGCGGACGGAGCGCCGCAGCTCGCGCCCGCCGCCTCCGGCGTCCCCGGCGCGCTCGGACGCATCGTCGCCGCCGTGCACGGCGCCGTCGCCGACGGAAGCTGGCCTCGTCTCAAGGCCTGCCGCGCGCGCGACTGCGAGTGGGCGTTCGTCGACCGTGCGCGGAACCAGTCGCGCGCGTGGTGCTCGATGCGCTCGTGCGGGAACCGCGAGAAGGCCCGCTCGTTCCGGCGGCGCCACCTCCACGCTCCCGAGACGCGCGGCGACCGCGGCTCGTGAGACGGCTCGGCACCGGAGCGCGAGCTCGAAGGAGCGCGCCCCCCGGCACGGGGTTGCACGTGCAGGGGTCGAGCTCGCGGAAGCCGAGCGACCGGTGGAGCGCCTGGGCGGCGGTCATCGCCGGCACGGTGCCGAGCGCGAGGCGCCGGTAGCCGGCCGCGCGGCCGCCCGCGTCCACCTTCTCCGCGAGCTCGGACCGTCGCCGAGGCGTGCCGGCAGTCTCGGCGGCACACCCTGCCGGGCGTCTCCGGCGCGGTCGCGGTGCGGGCGAGCCTCGCGCTCGCGTGGGCGATCCTCGCCGAGGCGAGCCTCAGCTTCCTCGGCCTCGGCCTCGGCCCGCCGCCGCCGACAGCGTCGCTCGGGCAGACGGTCGGCGAGGGCGGCAGCCTCGCGGGCATCGCCTGGTGGACGCTCGCCGGGCCGTCGATCGCGATCGTGATCGCCGTGATCGGCCTCGACTTCCTCGGCGGCGCGACCGTCCTCGTGCGCGCGGCGGACGACGGCCACGAGCGGGCGGTCGTCGAGCCGGCCGTGTCGGCGCTCCTCGAGGGCTTCGACGAGCGCGTGCGCCACTTCGAGGTGGCGGCGCGCGCCGGGCGCGCAGGCGGCGGGGCCGTGCGGCGAGCGCCTGGCGGGCCGGGGGCCCGTTACCGCGGACCGGATCCCGTTGCCTCGAGCGACGGCTCGCGGGAACCCGGGCGCGAGGTAGCGTCTGCCGGCAGGAAGCCCGAACCCCGCCCGCCGAGGCGATGCCGAGCGAGGAGCACGCGAGACGAGAACGCAGGGATCCCGAGGAGCGGCGCTCGCCGGAGCCGATGACCGCGCAGAGGATCCGGCGCCTCGCCTCGGTGGACGAGACGCAGATCGAGGCGCTCGCGGACCTCATCGTCGACTGCGTCGACGGCGACGCGTCGGTCAGCTTCATGCACCCGCTCTCGCCCGAGAAGGCGCGCGCGTTCTGGCGCCGCGTCGCCGCCTCGGTCGACGCGGGCGGGTGCGCCCTGATCGTCGCCGAGGACGAGCGCGGGATCGCCGGCACGGTCCAGCTCCGCCTCGACCTGCCCGAGAACCAGCCGCACCGCGCCGACCTCGCGAAGATGATGGTGCACCGGCGGGCGCGGCGGCGCGGGCTCGGCGAGGCGCTGATGCGGGCGGCGGAGGACGTCGCGCGCGACTGCGGCCGCACGCTCCTCGTCCTCGACACCGTCCCGGGAAGCGACGCCGAGCGCCTCTACGCGCGCCTCGGCTGGGTCCGCGTCGGCGAGATCCCCGACTACGCGCTCCTCCCCCGCGGCGGCCTCGCGCCCACGGCCGTCTACTACAAGCGGCTCTGAGGGCCGGCGGGCGACCCTGACCTCCCGCGCCGGCTCGGGCGTCGCGCGGGGCTCGGCCCGCGGCCCGGCGACGTCGCTCGGATGGTCGAGGCGCGCCGCGGGCGAAGGCCACGTGCGCGGCCGCCGCCGTCCCGGTCGCGAGCTCCGGCATGCTCCCGGTCGCGACCCCCGTGCCCGCGAGCGCGCAGGGGTCGATCGTCTGCCGCGCGCGCGTCGGTCCGCCCGACCCCGGCACGTAGACGTCGAGGATGTGGCCGCGCCGCGGCGCAGTCCGCACGGCGCGCCGCCCGTCGTTCCACTTTCGGTTCGCTCTTGTCACAGACACGTCGCACCTTGCTCGCTACGTTCGCGTGACCGACAACGAAGGAGGTTCGCGATGTTCTCCGAGCTCACGCGCGAGCTGCTCGACCTCACCGCGGAGGTGAAGGGTGAGACGAGGGCTCTGTTCGCCGCCGTCATCGACTGCTGCAGCTGCTCGTGCTGCGGCTGCGTCTTCTGGTGCGGCTGATGCTCTCCTCGCTCACCGCCGACCTGCTCGACCTCCGCGCCGAGGCGCGCGGGCCGGCGCGCGCGCTCTTCGCGGCTGTGATCGACTGCTGCTGTTGCTGCTGCTTCGGGTTCCGCGGCTGGTGACGCGGATCCCCCGCCTGCCACTGCTCGCCCCGTGGTGCCGCGTCGTCGGCGACGGCGAGCGGCTGCTGCTCGAGCACGCCCAGTCCCTCGTCGTCCTCGAGGGCGCGGCGGTGCGGACGCTGCTGCCCGCCCTGCTCCCGCTCCTCGACGGGACCCGCGACCTCGACGCGCTCGCGGCGCGCCTCGGGCAGCCCGCCCGGCCGGCGATCGCGGCGGCGCTCGAGCTGCTGGCCGGGCACGGCGTCGTCGTCGAGGGCCCGGACGCCCCGCCCGGGCGGCGCGCGGCGGCCCGGGCGGCGGCGGCGGCCTTCGGCCTCCCCCCGGCCGCCGCCGCCGCCCGCCTGGCCGCCTCGGCCGTCGGGATCGTCGGCGCGGGCGAGGCGCGCCTCGAGGTCGCCCGGCTGCTCGCGGCGGCCGGGGTGGGCGCGGTGCGGCGGCTCGGCTGGCGCGGGCGCGGCGGCGTCGACCTGGCCGTGGTCGCGCCCGCGCCCGACGAGCTCGACCGGCTGCCCGCCTGGAACCGGACCGCGCTGCGACGGGAGCTCCGCTGGCTCCTGCTGCGGCCGTTCGACGGACGCTCCTGCGCCGTCGGCCCCCTCGCCGTCCCCGGCCAGACGTGCTGCTACGAGTGCCTCCTCCTGCGCCGCGGCGCGAGCCTCGGCTATCCCGACCTGCTGCGCGAGCTCGAGGCCGCGCCGCTGGCAGCGCCGCCCGACCCCGCGGTGGCGGCGTTCGCGGCGGCGCTCGCGGCGCACGTCGCCGTCCGCTGGGTCGTCGGCGCCGACAGGACGCTCGCCGGGACGCTCTACACGTTCGAGCCGTATCCCGCGCCGAGGCTCGAGGAGCACGCCGTCCTGCGGGTGCCGCGCTGCCCGGCCTGCTCGGGCGCCGGTCGCGTCGCCCCGCCCCTGCCCTGGCACGCGGCGGCGTGATCGCGGCGACGCTCAGCCCGCGGCTGCGCCGCGCGGTCTCCGCGTACGCGGGCATCGTCGGCTCGCTCGAGGAGTGCCTCGCGCCCGCCGGAGAGCCGGCGCTCTTCCGCGCCGCGTGCGACGTCGCGCGGAGCGACGCGCTGCTCGGAGCGCCGATCCCTCACGTCGCCGGCGTCGGCGGCGCCGGGGCGACGCGCGCCGAGGCGGCGGCCGCGGCCGTCGGCGAGGCGCTCGAGCGCTACAGCCTGAGCTTCGTCCCGCGCGAGCGCCTCGTCGTGGCGACCGCCGCGGAGCTCGGCGCCGGCGCGGTCGATCCGGAGCGGTTCGCTCTCTTCTCCGAGCGCCAGCACGCCGCGCCGGGCTTCCCCTTCCGCCCGTTCACGCGCGCCGCCCGGGTGGCCTGGGTGCAGGGCCGCGCGCTCCCCGGCGGCGAGCCGGCGTGGCTGCCGGCCGAGCTCGTCTACCTCGCCGACGCCCGCGTGGAGGAAGCTCCGATCGCGTACGCGACGAGCAGCGGCGCGGCGTGCGGCGAGAGGGTCGAGGAGACGCTCGTCCGCGGCCTCTGCGAGCTGCTCGAGCGCGACGCCTTCATGGTCGCCTGGTCCGCGCGCCTGTCGCTGCCGCGGCTCGACCCGCGCGCCCGCGCCGACCTCGCGGCGATCGACGACCGCTTCTTCGCGCGCACCGGGCTCGCGTACGCCGCCGTCGACCTCTCGCCGTTCCACGCGCTCCCGAGCGTCCTCGGCGTCGTGCGTGCGCCGGCCGGCTGCCCCGGCGCGCTCGGCGTCGGGGCCGGCACGGCGCCCACGCTCGCCCGGGCCTTCTTCAAGGCGCTCGCGGAAGCCTTCGCCTCGCGGGCGGCGGGCGCGAAGCTCGCGCTGCTGGAGCCGAAGCGCTACGGCCCGCTCGGCGAGGGCGTCGCCTCGTTCGAGGACCACATCCGCTTCTACGCCGACCACGCCCGCGCCGCCCCGGCCGCCTTCCTCGACGCCGGCCCGGCGACCCGCACGCCGCCCGAGGAGCTCCGGGGCGAGCCCGTGGCCGCCCTGTGCGCGCGGGTCGCCGCCGCGGGCGCCTCCGCCTACGCGGTCGACGCGACCTCGCCCGACGTCGCCGAGCTCGGCCTCGTCGTCACGAAGGTCGTCGCCCCGGAGCTCTGCGCGCTCGACGTCGCCCACGCAGCCCGGTTCCTCGGCGGCCGCCGGCTGCGGACGGCGGCCGCCGAGCTCGGGCTGGCGCCCGGTCCGCTCGCGGAGGCGGACCTCAACCCCTACCCGCACCCGTTCCCGTGACCGCTCCCACCCCCACCGCCGAGTTCGCGTCGCTCGTCTACGGGCCGGCCGGCGTCCCGCTCGACGACCCGGCGGAGGCCTTCCACGAGGCGTCCCGCCTCTACCCCGACGTCGCGCCGGGGCGGCTCGCCGCGCTCGTCGAGCTCGCGCGCAGCCCCGAGCTGCAGCAGACCGTCGCGCGCTCGAGCCGCACGCACGAGCACCGGCCCGGCGTCGAGCTGCCCGACGCCGGGCTCGGGCGCGCGCGGCTCGCCCGGGCGCTGGCCTCGCGCCGCTCACGTCCCGGCCCCGCCGGCGCGGCGCTGCCGCAGCGCGCGCTCGCAGCGGTCCTCGCGGCGGCCCACCGCTCCGCGGGCGGGCGCCGTGCCGTCCCCTCCGCCGGCGCGCTCTATCCGCTCGAGCTCTACGTCGCGGCGCTCGCGGTCGAGGCCGTCGACCCGGCCGTCTACCACTACGACCCGTTCCGCCACCGGCTCGCCCGCCTCGCCCCGGTCGACCGCGACGCCGTCGCGGCGGCGCTCGTCGACGACGGGCTCGCGGCGAACGCCGCCGCACTCGTCGCCGTCACCGCCGTGTTCTGGCGCTCGCGCTTCAAGTACGGCCTGCGCGGCTACCGCTTCTCGCTGCTCGAGGCCGGGCACCTCGTGCAGAACGCCCTGCTCGCGGCCGCCGCGGTCGGCGTGCCTGCGCTTCCGCTCGGTGGCTTCTACGACCGTCGCCTCGACGCGCTCGTCGGCGCCGACGGGCTCGACGAGGCGAGCGTCTACGCCTTCCTGCTCGGGGGGAGGGCGTGACTCCGCGGAGCCTGTGGACGCGAATCGCGGCCGCGGCGGCGCTCGCGATCGCGCTCGGGCTCGCGCTCTCCCCGCCCCGACCCCCGGCGCGGCTCGGCCCGGCGCCGGGCGCGGCGATCGGGAGCGCGGCCGGGCTCGCGCTCTTCGCCGCCGCCGCTCGCCGGCGGCCGCGCCTCTCCGCAGCCGGTCCCTCCGCGGGGGCGCACCTCGTCCTCGGCGCCCTCGCGGCGAGCGAGGAGGTGGTCTGGCGGCGCATCCTCCTCGGGGAGCTGCTGCGGGCCGGTCCGGTCGCCGCGCTCGCGCTCAGCTCGCTCGCCTTCGCGCTCGCCCACCGCCGCGGGCGGCGGCTCCACGCCGTCACCGGCCTCGCCTTCGGCGGGCTCTACCTCGGGACGGGCGCGCTCGCGGCCAGCCTCGCGGCGCACTGGGTCTACAACGGGCTCGTCGCGTCCCTCGTCGCCCGGGTGCCGCCGTGAACGTCGCCGAGCTGCGCGGCGTGACCAAGCGCTTCGGCGCCGTCACCGCCCTCGAAGGCGTCGACCTCGACGTGCCGCAAGGCGAGGTGGTCGCCCTCCTCGGGCCGAACGGCGCCGGGAAGTCGACAGCGATCGCCGTCCTCCTCGGCCTGCGCGTCCCGGACGCCGGCGCCGCGCGGCTGCACGGCCTCGACCCGCGCGCGCCCCGCGCCCGCCGGGACGTGGGCGTCGTGCCGCAGGAGCTCGGCTTCCCGCCCACCCTGCGCGTGCGCGAGCTGCTCGAGCTCGTCCGCCGCCACTACCCGGCGCCCGGGCCGCCCGAGCGGCTGGCGGCGCGGCTCGGGCTCGGCCCGGTGCTGCACCGGCAGGCCGGCGGCCTCTCGGGAGGCTGGCGGCGCCTCGTGGCCGTCGCGCTCGCCTTCGCCGGGGCGCCGTCGCTCCTCGTCCTCGACGAGCCCACCGCCGCGCTCGACGCCGACGCCCGCCGGGCCGTCTGGGACGCGATCCGCGGCCACGCCGCCCGGGGCGGCACCGTCCTCCTCACGACGCACCACCTCGACGAGGCGGAGGCGCTCGCGACGCGCGTGACCGTCCTCGACCGCGGCCGCGTCGCGGCGAACGGCGGGGTCGCCGCGATCAAGGCGTCGGCCGGGCTCACGCGGGTCTCCTTCCGGGCCCCTGCCGGGCTCGAGCTCGAGGGGGCGGAGCGGGAGGGGGAGAGGCTGCGGCTGGCCGTGGCCGACGCGGGCGTCCTCGTCGCGGAGCTCGTCCGCCGGGGAGTGCGTCTCGACGGCCTCGAGGTGCGTCCGCTCACGCTCGAGGAGGCGCTCGCCGTCCGCGGGAGCCGCGCGTGAGGCTCGTCGCCGCCCACGCGCGCGCCGCCACCCTCGAGCTCGCGCGCCATCCCGCGTACGTCGTCCCGACGCTCTCGCTCCCGGCCGTCTTCTTCCTGCTGTTCGCGCTGCCGGTGACCGGGGGCGACCCGGCCGCCCGGATGGCGGGCTTCGCCGGGTTCGCCGCGATCGGGGTCGCGTTCTTCCAGTTCGGGGTCGGGATCGCGGCCGACCGGAGCTCGCCCTGGGAGTCGTACCTCCGCTCGCTTCCGCTCGCCGCGTGGGTGCGGCTGACGGCGCGCGCGCTCTCCGCGGCGGCGTTCGCCGCCGCGGCGGCCGGGATCCTGTGCGCCGTCGCGGTGCTGACGACGCCGGTCTCGCTGCCGCCCGCCGGCTGGGCCGGCCTCGCGGCGGCGCTCGCCGCCGGCACGGCTCCGTTCGCGCTGCTCGGGACGGCCCTCGGCTACTGGGCGCCGCCGCGGGCCGCGCTCCCGCTCGCGAACCTCCTCTACCTCCTCCTCTCCTACGCCGGCGGCCTCTGGCTCGAGCCGGCGCGACTGCCGGCCGCCGTCGCGCGCGTGTCGCCCTGGCTGCCGACGAGGGCGCTCTCGGACGCGCTGCGCGCCGGCGCCGCGGGAGCGTGGCCGTGGCGGCCGTGGGCCGCCCTCGCCGCCCACGGCGCGCTCTTCGCCCTGCTCGCGGCCCTCGGCTACCGGCGCGACGAGGGCAGGCGGTACCGGTGAGCCCGGCCCGGGGCGGGGGTTCTCCGCGGGCCGCGTCGTGTCGTAGACTTCGCGGCTTCGCCGATGTGGGAGCTGATCTTCATGGTGCTCGTCCTCAAGATCCCGGTGCTGTACGTGTGCTGGGTCGTCTGGTGGGCGATCAGGGCGGAGCCGGTCCCCGGCTCCGAGGGCGAGCCCGTGCACCAGCTCAACTGGAAGCCGTGGCGACGCCCCGAGGGCCCCCGGCCGCGGCGCGGCGGCCCCCACGGCGGGCGGGACCAGGCGGCGCGCCCGGCCCGCCGCGAGCGCGCCGCGCTCTGACCGCGCCCGCGCGGGCGGCAGGAACCGGCGCCCTGCTACAAAACAGGGGACTCATGCACGACGTCGACGGCGTCAATGCCGGTTACGCGCGTCTGCTCCTCGACGAGTATCTCGACAACCCCGAGTCCGTCCCCGCCGAGTGGCGCGCGCTCTTCGAGAGCGGCGAGACCGACCTCGTGCGCAGCCTGCCGGGTCTCGAGCGCCTGCTCGCACGGCTGCCCGAGGCCGGCGGCAACGGGCGGGCCGCGAACGGCGCGGCCGTCGCCGCCCCGCCGGCTCCCGTCCCGGCCGCGGCGGCGCCCGATCCGGAGCTGGTCGGCGCGGTGGCCGCCGCGATGGCGCTCGTCAAGGCCCACCGGATGCACGGCCACCTGGCGGCGCGGCTCGACCCGCTCGGGTCCGAGCCGCTCGGCGACCCGGCGCTCGACCCGCTCCGGCTCGAGCCGAGGCTGACGCCCGAGCTCCAGCGCCGCGTGCCCGCGTCGGTGCTGCGCGTGCACGTCGGAGGCGAGACGCTCGCCGAGGCGCTGCCGCGGCTCCGCGAGACCTACTGCGGCACGATGGCCTACGAGATCGAGCACATCAGCGACCACGCCCAGCGCGTCTGGCTCCGGCAGGCGGTCGAGTCGTGGCGCTACCGGCAGCCGCTCGGCGCGGACGAGCAGCGGCGCCTGTACGCACGGCTCTGCGAGGTCGAGGGGATGGAGCGCTACCTGCGCCGCTCGTTCCTCGGCCAGAAGCAGTTCTCGCTCGAGGGGATCGACGTCGTCATCCCGATGCTCGACGAGGCGCTCGAGCTCGCCGCCGCCGGCGGGGCGCGGGAGGTCGTGCTCGGCATGGCGCACCGCGGGCGCCTCAACGTCCTCGCGCACACCGTCGGGCTCCCCTACGAGAAGATCCTCCGCGAGTTCGAGGGCGAGCGGACGATCGAGGCGGTGGCGGCGGACGCCGAGGGCGGCACCGGCGACGTCAAGTACCACCTCGGCGCCGCGGGGGTCCGGGCGACGGCCGCGGGCAACGTGACGGTCACGCTCGCGGCGAACCCGAGCCACCTCGAGGCGGTCGACCCGGTGGTCGAGGGCCGCACGCGGGCGGTGCAGACCGACCGCTCCTCGGAGGCCGGGCTCCACGACCCGACCGTGGCGATGCCGATCCTCCTCCACGGCGACGCCGCCTTCGCCGGCCAGGGGATCGTCGCCGAGACGCTGAACCTCTACGCGCTCGAGGGGTACTCCACCGGCGGCACGCTCCACGTGATCACGAACAACCAGGTCGGGTTCACCACCGACCCGTCGGAGGGGCGCTCGACGCGGCACTCGTCCGACCTCGCGAAGGGCTTCGACGTCCCGATCATCCACGTGAACGCCGACGACCCGGAGGCCGCGGTCGCGGCCGTCCGGCTCGCGCTGGCCTACCGCGCCCGCTTCGGGCACGACGTCGTGATCGACCTCGTCGGCTACCGGCGCTTCGGTCACAACGAGCAGGACGAGCCGGCCTACACGCAGCCGCTGATGGTCGAGCAGATCGCGAGCCACCCGACCGTGCGGGAGCTGTACGCGCGCGAGCTGGTCGCGCGCGGCGTGCTCACTGCCGAGGAGGCGGAGGCGATCGCGGCCGGCGTGGAGGAGCGCCTGCGCGCCGCGCACGAGCGGCTCCGCGAGAGCTTCGGCCAGGTCGAGATCCCGGCGAAGGCGCCGGAGGAGAGCGTCCCGCGCGAGGCCGCCCGCGCGATCGACACCCGCGTCCCGGCCGAGGACCTCCGCGCGCTCAGCGCGGAGCTCTTGCGGGTCCCCGACGGGTTCACGGTCCACCCGAAGCTCGCGCGCCAGCTCGAGCGCAGGCTGACCGCGCTCGACGAGGGCGGGATCGACTGGGGCCACGCCGAGTCGCTCGCGTTCGCGTCTCTGCTCGTCGACGGCATCCCGATCCGCCTCACCGGCCAGGACACCGAGCGCGGCACCTTCTCGCAGCGGCACCTCGTGCTCCACGACGCGCGCACGGGGGAGCTGTACACCCCGATGCAGGAGCTCGACGACGCCCAGGCGTCGTTCGAGGTCTACAACTCGCCGCTCTCCGAGTACTCCTGCCTCGGGTTCGAGTACGGCTACTCGGTCGCCGCCCCCGAGGCGCTCGTCCTCTGGGAGGCGCAGTTCGGCGACTTCGCGAACGGCGCGCAGATCGTCGTCGACCAGTTCATCTCGAGCGGCCTCGCGAAGTGGAAGCAGACGTCGAGGCTGACGCTCCTCCTCCCGCACGGCTACGAGGGGAACGGCCCCGAGCACTCGAGCGCGAGGCTCGAGCGCTTCCTGCAGCTGGCTGCGCAGGAGAACCTGCGCATCGCCAACTGCACGACCGCGGCGCAGTACTTCCACCTGCTGCGCCGCCAGGCGCTCGACCCGAGCGCGCGTCCGCTCGTCGTGATGACGCCGAAGGGGCTGCTCCGGCTGAAGGAGGCGTCGTCGACGCTCGCGGAGCTCGCCGACGGTGCGTTCCGGCCGATCCTCGACGCGCCGGCGCCCGACAAGGAGCATGTCGGCCGGCTCGTCTTCTGCAGCGGCAAGGTCTACTACGACATCGTCGCCCACGAGGCCGCGGCCGGGGCCTCGAACGTCGCGGTGGCGCGGATCGAGCAGCTCTACCCGTTCCCGGTCGAGGCGGCGCGGAGCCTGATCGGGACGTACGGGCGGCTGGAGGAGATCGTGTGGGCGCAGGAGGAGCCGCAGAACATGGGCGCGTGGCGGACGATCCGGCACCGGCTCGAGGAGGCCGCCTCGGGGATTCCGGTGCGGTTCGTCGGCCGCCCCTGGCGCGCCAGCACGGCCGAGGGCTACCCGACCGCCCACCTCCGCGAGCAGGACCGGATCGCGCGCGCTGTGCTCGCCTGAGCCGGCCGGCCGGCGCGGCTCTAGCGGAGGCGGCGCTTCCGGCGCGCGGCGTAGACCGTCTTCACGAGCCGCGGCCCGTGCTTGCGCGCCTGCCGGAGCAGGCGCCTGCGGTGCTTCGGCGGGATCCGCTTCCACAGGTCCCACACCGCGAGGGCCGTGCCCCAGGCGCCGGCGCGCCGGCCGAGCCTTCGTCCGAACTTGGGCATGGCGGGATTGTCGCCGTTTCGGCGGCGCGGCGGGCGGGCAGGCGCGCGTCCGCGCCGCCCGGCCGGGACGGCTCCTGCCGGCGTCCGCCCGCCCCGGGAGGCGCTAGACTCCGTGCGCCGGGGGATCGAAGTGGCGTACGAGCAGGAGGAACACATGTCCATCGACACGCCCTCGCTCTTCGCGCGGGTGATCCAGGAGCACCTCGAGCTGAAGCGCCGGAACGCCGCGCTCGAGCACGAGATGCCGCTCGAGCGGTACCTGAGCGACGACCCCTTCGAGAACCACCCGCTCTTCAAGACCGAGGAGCAGGCGAGGGTCGAAGACACGATGGACGGCGTCCAGTCGATCGTGGACGAGCCGACCTCGCTCGACTGGCCGACCGTCGAGGACGCCTTCGTCGGCGTCTCGGCCGACGAGAAGGCGGCCAACGGGTCCGCCGACGAGCGCGCGGAGCCCGACGAGAACCTCTGGTCGCGCTCGCGCGACTTCGACTGGGGCGACTAGGCGAGGGGCCGGCGCGGCGCCGCGGCGCCCGCGCCCGGGACGCTCGCCGCGGCGTCGCCCGCCCCGGCGGCCCGGCAGGCCCGGCTCCGCGCGTCCGTACGAGGCGCCGTTACCCTGGACTCCGTGCCCGCCCTGCAGACCTCCGCCCTCTACGCGCCCACCGGCGACCAGCCGCAGGCGATCGAGACGCTCGCCGAGGGGCTGCTCGCGGGGGAGCGCTACCAGACCCTCCTCGGCGCCACCGGCACCGGGAAGACGGCGACGATGGCCTGGATCATCGAGAAGGTGGGGAGGCCCGCGCTCGTGATCGCGCACAACAAGACGCTCGCGGCGCAGCTCTGCAACGAGTTCCGCGAATTCTTCCCCGAGAACGCGGTCGAGTACTTCGTCTCCTACTACGACTACTACCAGCCCGAGGCGTACGTCCCGCAGGCCGACCTCTACATCGAGAAGGACAGCTCGCGCAACGACGACATCGACCGGCTGCGGCACGCCGCCACGTCGAGCCTCCTCTCGCGGCGCGACGTCGTCATCGTCGCGTCGGTGTCGTGCATCTACGGTCTCGGCTCCCCCGAGGAGTACGAGAAGCGCGTCGTCTTCCTCACCGTCGGCGAGGAGGCCGACCGCGACCTCGTGCTGCGGAAGCTCGTCGACATCCAGTACGTGCGCAACGACACGCTGCTCGGCCGGGGCCGCTTCCGGGTCAGGGGCGACGTGCTCGAGCTCCAGCCGGCCTACTCGGAGACCGCGTACCGCGTCTCGTTCTTCGGCGACGAGGTCGAGACGATCACGCACTTCGACCCGCTGACCGGCGAGGTGCTGTCCCGGCTCGACACGATCACCGTCTTCCCGGCGACGCAGTACGTCACGAGCAAGCCCACGATCGAGCGCGCCGTCGTCGAGATCAAGCAGGAGCTGGCCGAGCAGGTGAAGAGGTTCGAGGCGGAGGGGCGGATGCTCGAGGCCCACCGGATCCGGCAGCGCACCGAGTACGACCTCGAGATGATGCGGGAGCTCGGCTTCTGCAACGGGATCGAGAACTACTCGCGCATCCTCGACGGGCGGCCGCCCGGGTCGGCGCCGCACACCCTCCTCGACTACTTCCCGTCCGACTTCGTCGTCTTCGTGGACGAGTCGCACCAGACGATCCCGCAGATCGGCGGCATGTACGAGGGCGACCGCTCGCGCAAGCAGACGCTCGTCGACTTCGGCTTCCGCCTCCCGTCGGCGCTCGACAACCGGCCGCTCCGCTTCGACGAGTTCCTCGCGAAGGTGCCGCAGCTGGTCTTCGTCTCGGCGACGCCCGGAGCGTGGGAGCTGCGGCACTCCACCCGCGTCGCCGAGCAGCTGATCCGGCCGACCGGCATCGTCGACCCCGAGGTGGAGCTGCGCCCGACCCGCAACCAGATCGACGACCTCCTGAACGAGATCCGCCGCCGCGAGGAGCACGGCGAGCGCGTGCTCGTCACGACGCTGACGAAGAAGATGGCGGAGGACCTGACCGACTACCTGCTCGAGGCCGGCGTGAAGGCGCGCTACCTGCACTCCGAGATCGACACGCTCGAGCGTATCCAGATCATCCGCGAGCTCCGTCTCGGCGAGTACGACGTCCTCGTCGGCGTGAACCTGCTGCGCGAGGGGCTCGACCTCCCCGAGGTCTCGCTCGTCGCGATCCTCGACGCCGACAAGGAGGGCTTCCTCCGGGGCCAGACCGCGCTCGTCCAGACGATCGGGCGCGCCGCGCGCAACGTCAACGGCCGTGTCCTCATGTACGCGGACAAGTACACCGAGGCGATCAAGCACGCGATCGACGAGACGAGCCGGAGGCGCGAGAAGCAGCTCGCCTACAACGAGGAGCACGGCGTCACGCCGGAGTCGATCCAGAAGGGCGTGTCCGACATCGCCGAGTTCCTCTCGCTCGAGGCGCCGCACGTGCCGAAGCGCTCGCGCCGCGGCAAGCAGGTCGAGGGAATGGACCGCGACGAGCTCGAGAAGCTCGTGATCACGCTCGAGGAGGAGATGTTCGCCGCCGCCGAGGAGCTCCGGTTCGAGTACGCGGCGAAGCTGCGCGACGAGATCAAGGAGCTCCGGCGCGAGCTCTCCGCGCTCGCCGCCGGCGCCGCCTAGAGTGGACCGTCACCGAGATGTGCCGACAGTTGCGGCTCATCTCGTCTTCACCTTGTTGGCACCGTAGACGATGTCGGCGGGGATGCGGCCGCGGGTGAGGCGGCCGTTGTGGACGCGGCGG
>Ga0070741_10002974_pt1 | contig 43486 bp, 48 predicted proteins | sample Coa_R1_4_FD_66440 | JGI IMG/M metagenome (GOLD analysis project Ga0070741, IMG submission 66440) | Surface soil microbial communities from Centralia Pennsylvania, which are recovering from an underground coalmine fire - Coalmine... | ecosystem: Environmental > Terrestrial > Soil > Unclassified ... | reverse complement strand
CCCGCGCATATCAGTCTGACCGACGCGCCGACACAGGCTGGCGCGCTCCCCCCGCCCACGAACAAGCCCCGCACACCGCGGGCCTCCTCCAGCTGCCGCTTGACAAAAATCCCTCCATATATCAGTTCCATTCGTAGCAAGCTTCCCGCCAGGTCGCCCGACTTCGTCGGCTATCGAGTCCTGATCGACCTTTGCAACGCGATCAACCCGAAAAGCGCGCGGAAGTCGTCGGAAGCCCCTTCGGCCTCGATCGAGGGTACCGCAGTCCTCGCACGTCCTACCAGCGCGAGTGTTGCCGGGCGGGAGAAGTCAGCCAGATGGTCGTAGTCGGGAGCATCGCGCTCCTCCTGGAGGACAATGAACGCCGAGGCCACCGCCGACAGGTCTGCGTTCTCTCGCAGCCGGTCGGCGATATCCCGGAGATGGGTCGGCGGCGTGTTGCCCGAGACCCAGTCGCAGACCTGTTTGATCGCGGTGTGGTCGACGTACCGTGCGCACCCGAAGCGTTCAGCCAGCCAGGCCGATCGCATGAAACAGCGGGTAGGCGGATCATGACGCCCGCCGAAGATTCGTGCTTCGCGGCTGCCAGCGGTCAGCACCCTCGCCCGCGAGTTCCGCTGCAACGCGGAGCAGCCAGGCTGGCCGGATTGAGCGGCGCCTCAGACCACAGCATGTGAGGGCCCGGGATCGTCCTCGTCGGCCTGCGGCTGGTCTGTCTCCGGCCGGACGAGCACAGACCACGGCCACGACAATCCGAGCCGGAGCGCTTCGTCGCGAGTCGCACGATCGAGTGCGGCGAGATCCTCGGGGCGGCCACGTGCCAGCAGCTGGGTTCGGGTCAGCGAGCGCGACCTCGAAGAACCAAGCCTCCTGTCCGACCGAGTCCTCGTCTCGTGGGAAGCCGGACGTCGACTGGGCGAAGCGAGCCGATCCTCTATCTCGTCAACCACTGCCGCACGGTCTCTGCTGCTCGCTGGTCTTCGTGATGAGGGATCGAGGCCACGATTCGACGGTATCGGCGCCGAGACTAGGCTGCCGCGACAGCCTTGTCGCGGCGAAGCAGCGACTCAGCCAACGCGTGGGCGCGTACCGTGCCGATGCCCGCGACTTCGGCCCACCGGACGGGGCCCGCATTCAGGACGCCCTCGACGCTGCCGAAACGCTCGAGCAGGGCCCGAGCAGTAACCTCAGAGATTCCCGGAACGGCGACCAGCACCGCGAGACCGGGCGGGGGTGACGCACGTCGCAATTCCGGCCGTGATCGCGCTTGCGATTTGCGAGCCTGGCGAACAGCAAGTCGATGAATCCACAGCGCAGAGTCCGCAGGATCACGGCTACGCAAGATCGCGACGCCGAGATCCGCAATCGCGAGCAGCGCACCGCGAGTTGCGTTCGGATGCCGAGGCCCCGCATCCAAATCGCCACCTTCCACAAGCAGGAACGGGGGGGGTGACAGCGCAATCGCGGATGCTCCCCACCTGCGCCCAGAGCCGACCGCGACCAAGCGAGCCGTGCAGATCCGCCACCGTCTTTCGCTCGATGACAACGCCGCCGGCGATCCGATAGTCGCCGGCGGGCAGCGGCTCGACCGTCACGCGCGCCCCCAGCCTGCGAAGAGCGGCAGGAACTCCGCTTCCCTGCTCGAAGACGTCCGCGACGACCGCTGCGGTGCCATCCGCGTCCACTTCTGTATTCTACACAGACAACGCGCGGCGGCCTCGCCGACGATCCCGACAAGCTCGCGCGCACCGGGATGCACCACACGGCCTTCGAGTTCCCGACGCTCGACGGCCTGCTCGACACGTACGTCCGGTTGAAGGGCGAGGGCATCCTCCCGCACGCGTGCCTCGACCACGGCATGACGATCTCGCTCTACTACGTCGAACCGGACGGCAACAGCGTCGAGCTGCAGGCGGACGCGTTCGGCGACTGGGCAAAGTCGTCGGAGTTCCTCGCCACCGACCTCTTCACCGGCAACCCGATCGGGACGACGTTCGATCCGGACCTGGCCGTCGCCGCCCGCGACGCGGGACCCGACGCCGCCGAGATCTACCGCCGCGCGTACGCGGGCGAGCTCCCGGCCTCCGTGCCCCTCGACCTCCGCTTCCCTCTTGGCTGACGCCGTTCGGGCCGGACTGCGACCGGGGCCGTACTCGCTGTCGTACGTCGTGGGCGACCAGGTCTTGTGATCGCCCGCGCGGCGAACTAGGCTCCGGACAGTTGCGGCTACCAGGGGGGAGAGCGATGAAGCTGCGGGCCCGGCATCGTGTTCACGCGTGTTCGTGTTTTTCGCATGCGTCGGTTCGACGTGGGCGGAGGTCCGTCGGTGCCTCGGGCGTGCTAGTGGCCTCGGTCGCATTGATGGTGGGCTCGCTTGCCGTCGTAGCGGCCGCCGACGCGACGCAGCCTGTCAAGGCCGTGGGGAGCTCCGCCCTCGCCGACAGCGCGCCGGTCGGGGTCCTGACCGTCGGGCCGGCACCCGAGCTCAGCGGGACGCAGCCGGCGCTGCGGACGCCGGCGAGACCGGCGGGGGCGTTCATCAACCGGCCGACGATGTCGATGTCGGCCTATGAGGCTGCCAAGGCCGCGGCGGCCGCCGACCACGGAGTGCACAAACCGCCGGCCCCGCCGGCAAACGTCTCCACGGCGTTCGCGCCTACCGCGAAAGGCTTTCGAGGCATCACCCAGTCCCAGTCCGACGGGTTCTTCCCGCCTGGCGTCAACGGCGTGGTGGGTGGATCGTTCAACGTCTCGACCACGAACGACCGCTTCGTCGTCTACAGCAAGGGGACGGCGCCGGTGGTCAAGAAGAACGTCAGCCTCAACACGTTCTTCAGCTACGCCGCGGAGGCGTTGTTCGACCCGCGCGTGGTCTACGACCCGGTGTGGAAGCGGTTCGTCACGGAGGCCGACGCCTTCGAGGAGTCGGGCACCACGCAGATCCTGGGCATAAGCGTCACGAAGTCCGGCGACCCCACGAAGGGCACCTGGAACTACCTGATCAACGGCAAGCAGGTCTGCGGCACGGACGTCTTCGTCGACTATCCGCAGATCTCGACCACGCAGGACGCCGTGTTGCTGACGGTGAACTGCTTCCGCGACAGCGACGGGGCGTACCTCGGCTCGCGCGCGTTCGCCGTCGCGAAGTCCATCCTGTACAACGGCCTGGGCTTCACCGTGCCGGTGTTCTCACCGGGCGACGCGACGGCGACACCGCCGAACGTCCTCGACGGCAACCCGCGGGCGCACCTGCTGGTGACGGGCGGCGGCACCGCGGTGCGCGACGTGACCTGGACGGATCCGCAGGCCGGCTTCTACTCCACGATGTCTGCGCCGGTGAACATCACCGGGTTCCAGACCGTGGTCCTGCCGCCGGACGCGCGCCAGGCCGGCTGCTCGACCACGAGTTGCCGGATCGACACGGGCGACGCGCGGTTCGCGTCCCCTTCGACGCAGATCAACGACGACTTGTGGAACGCGACGACATACGGTTTCGCCGGCGGCACGAGCTTCTCGGCCCCCTACTGGGGCGATTTCGACGTCGAGGGCGCGGGCGCCGACACGACCAAGCAGTTCGGCGTGCGGTTCCTGGCGTCCAACTCCGACGATTACAACGTGTCGCTGGTCTCGGGGGCCGACGGCCGTATGTTCATGACCTGGTCATCCAGCAGCCCGACCGCGTTCGTGAGCCAGGCGGTGGCCGCCCGCAAGGCGACCGACGCGGCCGGCACGCTGCCCACGCTGCTCGTGCCGTTCACGAGCAGCGCCACGCTCACCGGCGATTTCGACTCGAACCTCGGCGTCCAGGGCTGGGGCAAGACGTCGCAGATCACGCGCGACACCACTGACACGACCGCATGGGCGTGGAACGAGATCGTCGCCAACCCGTCCGAGTGGGGCACGTTCTCCGCGAGATTCGTGGTTCCGTAGGCGAGGCGGTCCGGAGGGCCGCCGCCGGCGCCCTCCGGCCGCCGGAGTTCAGCGCGTCCCCGCGGCTGCAGCCCAGGCGAGGCTCGTGAGCCGGCGCACGTCGAGCGCCAACCGCCCCGCGGACGTGTAGCCCGTCGCCACGGTCACCGCCTGCCCGGCGCGGTGGAAGCCGATCAGCCGCCGCGGCCCGACAGGAACGCGCCATCGCCGAGCCCCCGCAGGGGGCGCAGGCGCTCCGGTGTCACCCCGGCCGCGCTCACGGCGAGCTCCGCCGCCCTCTTCAGGTCCGCTGCGTCGCCGGTCACGGCGCGCACCTCCGGCACGAGCCCGCCCGCATCGTCGAAGAAGATCGCGCCGCAGCGCTGCCGGCTGCCCGGCGGCGCGTCGACGTGGACCGGCTCGACGGCCCGCTTCTTCGCGAGGTCGAGCGTCTCGTTCAGCGCGCCCACGAGATCGTCCGACTGCCACGAGCGGGTCGCGGTCGCCGGAGCTGCCGCAGGTCAGGTCGGCCCGGCGCTCGAGCGCGCACCCGCCGCTCACCGAACCATGCGTTCAGCGCGTCGCGCAGGCCGGCGTCCGTACCGTCACCCACCCAGGCCACGTGGCCATCGGGCCGGACGAGAACGGCGACGGGGGCCGGTACGCGGCCCAGGACAGGAAGCTCCCAATCGCCGTCGTAGCTCGCGTCGATCGCCGACACCCGGTCCGACCACGGGGAGGTGTCGCAAGCCAGGGGCTCGCCGAGGTTCAGCAGCAGCGCCCTGGCGTCGTGCAGCAATGTGAACACTCGCACCGTGCCATCGGCCGTGACGAGGTCGAGGTCGGGCATCCGCCGCCCGAGCAGCGGATGACCGTCTCCGAGGTCGTAGTGGATGTCGAGGCCGGAGAGCATCGCCGCGATGTGCCTGCGCGGCTCGTCCATGCCGAGGAGGTCGGCCATGGTGTCGCGGAGCGCCTGGTGACGGTCGCCCGGGCGGCTCAGCGCGACCTGGGCCATCGTGTTGCGCAACACGCGGGCACCCACCGGATGCCGCTCGGCGTGGTAGGTGTCGAGGAGGCTCTCGGACGACGTCCCGTCGACGACCTGGGCCAGCTTCCACCCCAGGTTCACGGCGTCCTGGACGCCGGTGTTGAGGCCCTGGCCGCCCTGCGGAGGATGCACGTGGGCCGCGTCCCCGGCGAGCAGCACGCGGCCGCGGCGGTAGGAGGCTGCCTGCCGGGCCATGTCGGTGAACCTCGAGATCCAGTTCGCCCTGCGAAGCCCGTAGTCCGTTCCGTACACGCCCACGAGCGCCTCGCGGAGCTCGTCCGTGCCGGGGTCGCCGGAAGTGGTCGACGCTTCGTTCCGTGAGCACGAGGCGGATCGGCTCCCCTTCCTGCCGTCGACCGATGGCGTGCTGGCCGGCGCTGTCGCGGCGGACGCCGAACTCCGGCTCCTCGTCCAGCTCGACCTCGGCGATCAGCCAGCTGGTCGAGGGTTCCAACCCGGGAAAGTCGATGCCCGCCACCTTGCGGATCAGGCTGCGTCCTCCGTCACAGCCGACGAGGTACTCCGCTCGGAGCGAGACGTCGCCGGACACCGCGACCTCGACGCCGGCGTCATCTTGAGCGAAGCCCAGCACCTCGCGACCACGGAGGATCGGAACCCCGAGCTCGGCGACCCAGCCGGCCAGGATGCGCTCGAAGTGGCTCTGCCAGAGCGCAAGCCCGTAGTTGTGGCGGGTGGGGAAATCGCCGATGTCCAGGGGGATCAGCGAGAACCCCTGAACCTGCATCACCTGCCCGGCCGAGAGGAATCGCTCCGCGATGCCACGCTGATCGAGCACCTCGATCGTGCGCGAGTGGAGACCTCCCGATCGCGACCCGTCGAGATCCTGGCTCGTGCGTCGCTCGACGACGACGGCGTCGACCCCGGCCAGCGCCAACTCGCCTGCCAACATCAACCCTGTCGGACCCGCTCCGGCGATCACCACCGCGTGCTCGGTCGCGGCCGCGCTCCGGCCGGATCCGCGGACCCCAGATACGTGCATTCCGTTCCCCCCATTTCCGTAGCCGTTGGCGTACGCGAGGGCGATTATGGAGGACGACAGGGGGCTTGCCGCAAGCCCTTCGTGCCGTGTAAATTGAGGGTGGAGGAAGGGGTAACGCTTTTCCCCGTGGTTTCCGGTGCGGACGGCTGCGGGCCTCTCGAAGCTAGAGTCGTCGGCATGGATTCGGCCGCGGTCGACCTGTTGCTCGCCGAGCAGCGGCGGTACTACCGCGAGCGGGCGCCCGAGTACGACGACTGGTGGTTTCGCCGCGGCGGCTACGTCCTCGATCCCGAGACCGCCGCCCGCTGGTTCGCCGACGTGCGGGAGCTCGAGGCGGCGCTCGAGGAGTTCGGGGCGCGCGGCGACGTCCTCGAGCTCGCCGCCGGGACCGGGATCTGGACGCGACACCTCCTCCGGCACGCGGAGCGCGTGACCGCCGTCGACGCCGTCGCCGAGGTGCTCGAGCTGAACCGCGCGCGGACCGGCGACGCGGCCGAGTACGTCCTCGCCGATGTCTTCGAGTGGGAGCCGCCGCGTCAGTTCGACGCCTGCTTCTTCGGGTTCTGGCACTCGCATGTGCCGAGCCGGCGCTTCGAGGCGTTCTGGCGGCTGGTCGGCCGCGCGCTGAAGCCGGACGGCCGGGTGTTCTTCGTGGACAACGCGCAGCTGGGCGACTCCCGCCACCTCGTGTCCGCGGCGGGCGAGGTCGCCCGGCGCCGGCTCTCGGACGGCCGCGAGTTCGACATCGTCAAGCGAACCTGGGAGCCGGCGGAGCTCGAGCGGGAGGTCGCAGCCGTTGGGTGGCGCCTGGGCGTCCGCACGACGGCGAACGGCTACTTCATCTCCGCCTCGGGCACGAATCCGCACTCCTGAGCCGGAATCGACGATACTCGCGTCGCATGGGCGAATCCGCAGGCGAGCAAACGCGATCGAGCCCGTATCGGCTCGTCGCGGAGATCTCGACCGGTCTCGAGCCGGAGGGCGTGGCGGTCGACGCGCTCGCGCAGCGGGCCTACGTCGCCTGTGCGCGCAGCAACGTCGTCAGCGTCGTCGACCTGAGCCGAGCGGAGGTCGTGGCCGAGGTAACCGTCGGCCACGAGCCGATGGACATCGCGTTCGACCAGGCGACCGGTCGGCTGTTCACCGCCGACCTGCTCGGCGAGACCGTCTCCGTGGTCGACACCTCCACCCTGCGCCTCGTCGGCTCCGTCCCGGTCGGGTCGTATCCCTCGGGGCTGGCGCTCGACGGCGGGCGGCGCCGCCTCTACTGCGGCTGCGCCCTGTCGGCGCGGGTGGACGTCGTCGACGTCGACACCCTCGAGCAGGTCGGGTCGTACGCGGCCGACGCGGGCGCCGGTGCGGTGGCGGTCGACCTCGAACGCGCGCGCGTCTATGCGGCCAACTTCCTCGCCGGGACGGTGACCGCCGCCGACGGGGTCGAGCGCCGGGTTCTCGGCGAGATCGAGGTCGGTGCCGCTCCCTGCGCGCTCGCGGTGAACCCCTCGCGCGGCGAGCTCTACGTCGCCAGCTCGTTCGCCGACGCGGTCACACGCGTCGATCTGGAAACCTTCGCGGTCCTGGGGACGATGAGCGTCGACCGGACGCCCGTCGGCGCCGCGATCTCGCTGTCCGGCGACCGCCTGTACGTGAGCAATCGCGGAGCCGGCACGGTCAGCGTGCTCGGTGCAGCGGACGCGAGCGAGTGGGCCCGGATCCCGGTCGGCGAGGGGCCCGGGGGCTGTACCGTCGATCCCGCGACGGGGCGGCTGCTCGTGGCGAACGCGGGCTCCTCGACGCTGAGCGTCGTCGAGGATCTGCTCGCCGAACGCCCGGTTGCCGCGCCCGAGCCGCCGCGACACGAGCTGCTCGGCCGCCGGCTGCCGCCGTTCGCGCTCCCCGACGCGAGCACAGGCCTGACGCGCACGAGCCGCGAGTGGGCCGAGCGGAAGTACATCCTCAACTTCTTCGCCAGCTGGTGAGGCCCCTGCAACGCGGAGGCGCCGCTCCTCGAGGACCTGCGCCGCCGCGAGGCAGACCGGTCCGGTCTGGACGTGATCCTGATCGATGTCTGGGAGGGTGGCGACGCCCGCGAGCGAGTGCAGGCGTACTGCGAGCTCTGGGGGATCGAGGGGACCGTCCTCCTGGACGAGTCGGGCGCCTACGCGAGCGCGCTGGGCATCCGCGGAGTGCCCACGAACGTCCTCGTCGACGCGTCCGGCACCGTGCGGACGGTGGGAGCGGGAAACCCGGACGAGCTGCTCGCCGCCGTCGAGGCGCTCGTGGCCGGGTAGTCGCCCGGCCGGTCGCTAACCGTCCGGCCGGTAGGCGACGAGCTTCCAGCTTTCGCCGACGTGCCGGCAGTGCCGGTCGCAGATCTCCTTGACTTGCTTCACGTCGGGCCAGTGGTGGTCGTCGAGGACGACGACGCCGCCGGGCGCGAGCAGCGCCACCGCCAGGCCGGTGTCGGAGAACGGCAGCAGCCCCTCGTGCGAGCCGTCGACGTAGATCAGGTCGAAGGTGTCGTCTGCCCGGACGAGTCGCTTCAGGCCTGCGGTGCTCGTCTCCTCGAGGAGCTCGACCTCGAGCGCAAGGCTGCGGTAGAGCTCCAGCGCCCCGTCCCTGGTGGTCTTGTCGATCCGGATCGTGCTCTCCACGCCCCACGGGCTCGCGGCACCCTCGACGTAGCCGCCCTCGAAGTACGGGTCGATCGAGACCAGCCGGCCGAGCACGTCTCGATTCCGGGCCAGCTCGCCGACGAGCGACATCGAGAGCCCCTGACAGGAGCCGATCTCGAGGTAGGCAAGGGGCCGGCCCGCCGCCGCGAGCAGGTCGAGCGCGCGCTCGAAGACGTGCACGACCTCCCGACGCAGCGCGTTGCTGTAGAAGTTCCACCGCTCTCCGTAGACGGCCTCGGCGGCGCGCCGGACGCGATCGACGCTCACCTCGGTCGCCGCCGACAGCGGAAGGTGCGAGTAGTCCGCCTGCTGGAGCTCCCGGAGCCGCCGCTGCGGCGGTGTGAGCCTCGCCGGCTCGCCGGCGCTCACGGCCGAGCCCGCTCCTTCGCGAACCGCTCCCGGAGCGCCGCCTTCCGGAACTTCCCGACCGCCGTCTTCGGGATCTCGTCCACGAACTCGAACGCGTCCGGGAGCCACCACTTCGCGAACTGCGGCGCGAGGAGCTCGCGCAGCTCCTCGGGCGTCGTCTCGGCACCAGGCGTCAGCACGACCACGGCCAGCGGGCGCTCGTCCCACCGTTCGTCCGGGATCGCGATCACCGCCGCCTCGGCGACGGCAGGGTGTCCCATCAGGGCGTTCTCGAGCGCGACGGAGCTTATCCACTCGCCGCCGGACTTGATCACGTCCTTCGTCCGGTCCTGGATCCGGACGAAGCCGCTCGGCTCGATCGAGACGATGTCGCCGGTCCTGAACCAGCCGTCCTCCGTCCAGCGATCGACCTGCTCGGGCGAGTCGAAGTAGGACGACGCGACCCACGGCCCGCGGATCTCGAGCTCGCCCATCGCCTCGCCGTCCCAGGGCAGCTCGACGCCGTCCGCGTCACGGCCGCGTACCTCCACGAAGGGCAGCGGCAGCCCTTGGAGCGCGGTGTAGTCGAGCCGGATCTCGAGATCGGCGTCGCGTAGCTCGCCGGGAAGCAGCGTCGAGCACGCGATCGGCGAGCTCTCGGTCATCCCCCAGCCGTGGCAGACGTCGATGCCGAAGCGCTCGAAGCCGGCGATCAGCGAGCGCGGCGGCGCGCTGCCGCCGACGAGCATCCCCTTCAGCTGCGAGAGGTCGAAGCGGTCGGGGTTCGCCTCGAGCGCGCGCAACACCCCGAGCCAGATCGTCGGCACGCCGGCCGACCAGGTGACCCGCTCCTGGACGAAGTCCTCGAGCAGGCTCTCGGGATCGAGGTGCGGGCCGGGTAGGACGAGCTTCGCGCCGAGCATCGTGGCGACGTACGGGTAGCCCCACGCGTTCGCGTGGAACATCGGGACGACCGGCAGGAAGACGTCCGACTCGCCGAGCGCGTGGCCGTGCGGCGCCATCGACGCGACCCCGAACGTGTGGAGGACGGTCGAGCGATGGGAGTAGACGACGCCCTTCGGGCGGCCCGTCGTGCCGCTCGTGTAGCACATCGCGGCCGCGTCGTGCTCGTCGAGCTCCGGGTCGCGCCAGGCGTCGGCCCGGGCGCCGGCGAGGAGGTCCTCGTAGCTGTCCTCGACGACGAAGACGTGCTCGATCGCCGTGCCGGCGCGGAACTCGTCGACGAGCGGAACGAGGCTCCGGTCGGCGACGATCGCGCGGTCGCCCGCATGGCTCGCGATGTACGCGAGGTCGCTCGGGTGCAGGCGCGGGTTGAGCGTGTGGAGGACGAAGCCGCCGCACGGGACGCCGAGGTAGCACTCGAGGTGCGCGGAGTGGTTCCAGCAGAGTGTTGCGACGCGGTCGCCGCGCTCGAGGCCGAGCGACGCGAGCGCGCCGGCGAGCTCCCGCGCGCGCCGGCCGACCTCGCCGTAGGTCGTCCGGTGGAAGGTCCGATCGGCCAGGCGGGAGACGACCTCCTTGCTCCCGAAGTAGGTCTCGGCCCGGCGGAGGAGCGTCGGCAAGGTCAGCTGGAAGTCCATCATCTGGCCTCGCATGCGGGCACTCTACGACGCGCCGGGCGACGATTTCTAGGCGGCGGCGGGCAGGCGCGACGCGGCCCTGAGATCGACGAGGTAGGCCGGCCGGTGCGAGCGGAGGTAGCCGACGACCGACGCCTCGTCCTTCGCCGCCGGCAGGAGCGTCTTCCACGTCTCGAGGTGCTCGCGCCGGTGGAAGTCGCCGCTCGCGACGACGGGCAGCCCTGCCGCCGCGACCCAGTGGAAGCAGTCGCGCCGGTTGAAGAGCTCGAACCGGTCGACCGCGCCCGCGAGCTCGCGCCACTCGAGCGCGAAGCGGGCGGTGGTGCGCGGCGCGCCGCCCGCGGCTGCCGGATCGTACGGGTGCGCAGCGATCAGCGCCGCGCCGCCGGAGCGGGCGGTGGCGAGCGCCGCGTCGAGGCCGCTCTCGAGCCCGACGAACGACCTCGACCCGACGGCGACCGCGTGCGCGCTGCGGGCCGGGTCGACGTCGTCGTAGGTGAGCTCGAGGCCAGGAAGGACGAGCAGGTCGTAGAGAGCGCGGGCGCGGTCGGCCTCGGCGTCGACCGCGGCCAGGTACTCGTCGAAAAGCGCTTGCGTCACCGACCGGCCGTCATCGCGGTCGCCCGCCACGGGTCGTCGCCGCGGACGACGTGGTCGGTGACGCAGAGGACGTCGAAGCCGTTCCGGCCGTACAGGTCGACGAGCTCCGGCAGCGCGAGCTCGCCATCGCTCCACGTCGTGTGCGCGTGGAGCTCGCAGAGCAGCGGATTGCGCTTCGACTTCACGGTTCCCCCTTCGGCCAGGCTAGCGCGGCCCCTCGCCACGATCCGGTTCCCGGACGGAGACGAGCTGGTGACGGCGGCGCTCGCCGCGCGCTACCGTGGTGCCGATGCTCCGGCTCCTGGCGCTGCCGTTCGCGCTTGCCGCGCTCCACCCGTTCCACGCGTCGATCCGGCCGTTGCCGGCCCCGGACCGGGGCCGGCCGTTGCCGGCCCCGGTCCGGGCCGAGCTCGCCGGGCGCTACTGGCATTCGGGCTGCCCGGTCACGCTCGGGGAGCTCCGTGTCCTGACCGTCGATTACTGGGGTTTCGACCGCCGCGTCCACACCGGGCAGCTCGTGGTCGACGGGCGCGTCGCGGCGCCGCTGGCACGGGTCTTCGCGCGCCTCTACGAGCTTCGATTTCCGATCCACCACATGGCCCTTTCGGACGCGTACGGCCCTGCGCGGTCGCGACCGTCCGACGGCGACGTCACGGCGTCCTTCGAATGCAGGCAGGCCGTCCCGTCGCCGTGCACGGGCGGTACCGGGACCGGCACGTGGTCCGAGCATGCGTACGGCGAGGCCGTCGACCTGAACCCGGTCGAGAACCCGTACGTCGGGTGCGGCATGACCCGCGACAAGACGGCGCTCGCTTACCTCGACCGCAGCCGCGTGCGCCGGGGCATGGTGACGCCCGCGGTCGTCCAGGCGTTCCGCTCGATCGGCTGGGGCTGGGGCGGCGCCTGGAGCGGAAACACGAAGGACTACATGCATTTCTCGGCGACCGGTCATTGAGCGGAGGGGCCGGGCCCACCGCCCGGCCCCCATTCGCTCCTCCCTAGTTCGGCGCCTTCGGCGTCGGAGTGCTGGACACGACGAAGTCGGCGGAGTTGTCGTCCGAGTCGTCGCCGTCCGGGAGCCGGGCGTCGCTCGACCCCGGTGCGGCCGTCGTCGGCGGAGCCGTCGCCGGACTCGTCTCGACGAAGGCGTTCGTCGCGGCCCCGTAGCCGACCGAGTCGACGAGGTTGCCGTCGCCGTCGCGCAACCCGATTCCGCCGCCGGTCGAGGCGAGCCCGGCCGAGAACGACTGGTCGGGAGTGGCCGAGCCGGCATAGCCGCTGCCGCCCAGGAGGTAGAAGCCGCCGGCGGGGATCGACGTGCCGGTCGGGATCGTCGCGAGCGTCGTGTCGCTCGTCCCCGCGGCCGACCGGTACGCGACCTTCCACCCGCCGACGTCCGCCGCGGCCGAGCCGCCGTTGAACAGCTCGACGAACTCGTTCGCAGCCGCGCCGGTGACGCCGGTCGAGAACTCGTTGATCCGGACGGGGCTGCTTCCGCCGCCGCCTCCGCCACCACCGCCGACGACGCAGGCGATGATCGCCTTGTTGCTCGAGTCGTAGCTGACGGAGACGGTGCCGGTTCCCTTGCAGGGCACGCCGTTCAGCGACTCGAGCGACGAGATCGCCGAGCCTGGATCGCCCTTCGGACCCTGCGGTCCGGTCGGGCCGGCCGGCCCTTGCGCGCCTGCCGCGCCGGCCGGGCCGGTCGGTCCGGCCGGACCCGCGGGACCCGGGTCGCCGGCGGGACCGGCCGGTCCGGTGGGGCCGGCCGGGCCGGGCGGGCCCGCCGGGCCGGGATCGCCCTGTGGACCGCCGGGATCGCCGGGAGGTCCGGGCGGCCCCTCGGGACCGGCCGGGCCGGTGGGACCTGCCGGGCCCTGGGGGCCCGCTTCGCCGGCGGGGCCGGCCGGCCCCTGCGGGCCCGCGTCGCCCGCAGGACCGGTCGGGCCTGCCGGGCCGGGGTCGCCCGCCGGTCCGGCAGCGCCGGCAGCGCCGGCGGGACCGGCCGGACCTGCCGGCCCAGGGTCGCCCTTCGGCCCCTTCACGTTCCAGCTCATGAGCTGCTCGCCGGCCCGGCACGACGTCGGGTCGGGCGGAACGCGGAGCCTCCCGTTCTTCGTGTTCTTGCAGGCGAAGATGACGTGGTTCGCTCCCTGCAGCCGGTCCGACGCCGCGAACGCGGCGCCGGACACGACGGCTGCGAGCCCCACGACGGCGAGCGCGCGCCAGCCTCGAAGTGCACTGCTTCGCATTGCGAAGCCTCCTCTCGTTCGGGTTGTCGGCGCCCATGGAAGAGGGCGCGGCACCGGATGACGAGAGCCCGTTACAGATTCGGCACGAAGTTGGCGCGAATCCGTTACGAAGTGCGCCGGAAGGGACTAGCCCTTGGGACCGCCGGCGACGACGATCGTCTGCCCGCTGACGTACGACGCGTCCTCGCTGCAGAGGAACGCGACGACGCCGGCGACGTCGTCGGGCGTTCCGACGCGACCGAGCGGAATCTCCTTGCTCGCGAGCGCCTTGAACTCCTCGAAGTCGATGCCGATCCGCGCGGCGGTCGCCTCGGTCATGCGCGTCTCGATGAAGCCGGGCGCGACGGCGTTTGCAGTGACGTTGAAGCGGCCGAGCTCGATCGCGAGCGTCCGCGCCATCGCGACGATCCCGGCCTTGGCCGCGGAGTAGTTCAGCTGGCCGCGGTTGCCGAACGCCGAGATCGACGACATGAAGACCATCCGGCCGGAGCGCTGCTCGACCATCTGCTTCTGCGCCGCCTGCGCGCACAGGTACGTCCCGCGCAGGTGCGTGTCGATGACGAGCGACCAGTCGTCGTCGCTCAGCTTGTGGATGAGGTTGTCCCGGATGACGCCCGCACAGGTGACGAGGAAGTCCAGACGGCCGAGCTCGGAGACCGTTCGCTCGACCGCGCCTTCGACCTGCGCGCGATCGGCGACGTCGCACGCGAGCGCGAGCGCCTTGCCGCCGGCGGCCTCGATCGCCGCTGCCGTCTCGTCCGCGGGCTCCGCGTCGAGGTCGGTGACCGCGACGCCGGCGCCTTCCGACGCGAGCCGCTTCGCCGTCGCCGCGCCGATCCCGCGCCCGCCGCCCGTCACGAGCGCGACCTTCCCGTCGAACCTCATCCGATCTCCACCTCCGCCTCGCCGGTCGTGACCTTCTGGCCGTCCTGGTTCTCCGCCCAGAGCTCGAGCCGCACGCGTCCGCCCTCGACCGCCGCGACCGTCCCGCGGCACGTGATCTCGTCGCCCGGCTTGACCATGCCGGCGAAGCGCACGCGGAGCCGCTTGACGGCGGCCGGCCCGGCCACGGCGGCCGCGTACTGGCCGAGGAAGCCCATGCTGAGCATCCCGTGCGCGATGACGCCTTCGAGACCGACCGAGCGCGCCGTCTCGTCGTCCGTGTGGATCAGGTTGTAATCGCCGGATGCGCCGGCGTACATGACGAGTTGCTTCTTCGTCACGGGCTCCTTGCGGAGCGGCGTCAGCTCGTCGCCGGCGTTCATCGGACGAGGATCGTCTCCTTCCCCGTGAAGACGGGCGAGCCGTCCCGCTCGTCGCGGCCCTCGAACTCGACCGTGATGAACGTGGCCGTTCCGAGCCGCGTCTCCTTCTCCGTGACGGAGACGATCCGTCCGGTGCAGGCCAGACGGTCATCGGCGTGCAGCGGCCGCTCGTAGGCGAACTCCTGCTCGCCGTGGAGGACGCGCGCCGGGTCGATACCCTCGCGCCCTGGCACCTGGATCTGGAAGCAGAACGTGATCGGGAACGTCGGCGGAGCGGCCGTTCCGGCCAGGTACTCCGGGTGCGGATCGCCGATCGCCCGCGCGAACTTCACGATCGCGCCGCGCTCGACGTCGAACGTCTGCGGCTCGGAGGCGACCCCGATCATGGACTCGTCGACCACGGCCATGGCCGGCGTAGCCTAAAGCGCGGCGACACACTTCTGGCGCACTTCCGTTGCGTTCGCGTCACACCTCGGGCGGTACCGTGTCCCGCAGGGGACATCGGGGGTCCCCAGGGGGTGTCCTGCGCGGAGACCGCTACTGGGCGGCGGCGGACACGTCCGGTCCGGCCGGGGGCGGCACCGTAGAGTTCGCCCGGTGAGTCTCGAGCACGAGCTGCGGACGGCGTTCGGGGACGCCGTCGTCGCGGGGACGCCCGCGCACTACCTCACCGACTTCACCCAGACGCCCGGCCGGGCCGAGGCCGTCGTCGCGCCGAGCACCGCCGGCGGGGTCGCCGACGTCCTCGCGTGGTGCTACGAGCGCGACGTCCCGGTCGTGCCGCGCGGCGGCGGCACCGGGCTCGCCGGCGGCGGCGTGCCGGACGGCGGCGTCGTCCTCTCGCTCGAGCGCCTGACGCGGATCCGGTCGTTCGATCCGCTGCTCTGGCGGATCGAGGTCGAGGCGGGCGTGACCACGTGGACGCTCCAGCGCACGGTCCGCGAGAGCGGGCTCATCTTCGCCCCGGACCCCGGAGCGCTCGAGCAGTCGCAGATCGGCGGCAACATCGCGACGAACGCCGGCGGGCCGCACGCGTTCAAGTACGGCGTCACCGGCGACTGGGTGACGGGACTCGAGGCGGCCCTGCCGCCGGGCGAGCTCGTCTCCGTCGGCGGGCCGATCCGCAAGGACGTCGCCGGCTACGACCTGAAACGGCTCCTGATCGGCTCCGAGGGGACGCTCGGGATCGTCACCGCGGCCTGGCTCAAGCTCGTCCCGGCGCCGGAGCTCGTCCTCCCGGTCGCGGTCTTCTACGCGAGCGCGCGCGAGGGCTGCGAGGCGTTCACCCGAGTGCTCGGAAGCGGCGTCGTGCCGGCGGCGCTCGAGCTCCTCGACGGCGAGACGCTCCGCGTCGGCGCGGCGACCTTCCCCGGCGGGGTGCCCGCCGGCGCCGACTTCCTCCTGCTCGCCGAGACGGACGGCTCGCGCGCCGAGGCCGAGCGGGCGCAGGCGGAGCTCGTCGAGGCGGCAGGCGAAGGCGCGGTCGCGGTCCTCGCCCCACGCGACCGCCAGGACGTCGACGCGCTCTGGCGCTGGCGCCACGGGCTCGGCCACGTCGTGCGCGCGCAGCGCGGCAACGCCCTCGCCGAGGACGTCGTCGTCCCGCTCGACCGGATCGCCGACGTCGTCGAGGGAACGGCCGAGATCGGCCGCCGGCACCGCCTCGCCGCCCTCTGCTTCGGCCACGCGGGCGACGGCAACCTGCACTCGACGTTCCTGTTCGCACCGGAGAGCGCCGAGGAGCAGCACCGCGCGGAGCTCGCCGCCGAGGATCTCTTCGAGCTCGCCGCGCGTCTCGGCGGCTCGGTCTCGGGCGAGCACGGCCTCGGCCTCTTGAAGCGCGGCCAGCTCGCTCGCCAGTGGGCGCCGCGCGCCCTCGACCTCCACGAGCAGATCAAGCGCGTCTTCGACCCGAAGAACCTGCTGAACCCGGGGAAGAAGCTCGCGCGGCCGCCGGTCGCCGTCGCCGAGGTCGTCGCCGCGGGCTGATCCCCATGCGCCTCGGGTTCTCGATGGGCTACGCGCCGCCTGGGACGAACCCGGTCGAGCTGATCGCGCTCGCACAGGAGGCCGAGCGGCTCGGTTACGACTCGGCCTGGGCGGCCGAGGCCTGGGGCACCGACGCCGTCACCGTCCTCTCCTGGCTGGCCGCGACGACGACCCGGCTGAAGATCGGCTCGGCGATCCTGCAGATGCCTGCGCGCACGCCGGCCGCGACGGCGATGACCGCGGCGACGCTCGACCTCATGTCCGGCGGACGCTTCCTGCTCGGGCTCGGCGTCTCGGGTCCGCAGGTCGTCGAGGGCTGGCACGGGCAGCCGTGGGGCCGCCCGCTCGCCCGGACGCGCGAGTACGTCGAGATCGTCCGCGCGGCCCTCCGGCGCGACGTCGTCGAGCACCACGGCGAGGAGTACACGGTTCCGTACGGCGGCCCGGGTGCGACCGGGCTCGGCAAGCCGCTGAAGCTGATGCTCCGCCCGCTGCGCGCGGACCTCCCGATCTACCTCGCCGCGATCGGGCCGAGGAACGTCGCGCTCGCGTTCGAGATCGCCGACGGCTGGCTCCCGATCTTCCTCTCGCCCGAGCGGTTCCGCGGGCTCTACGGCGAGCCGCGCGCGGGCTTCGACGTCGCCCCGAACGTGCCGGTCGTGCTCACGGACGACCTCGACGCGGGCCGCGACGCGATCCGCCCGCTGCTCGCGCTCTACGTCGGCGGCATGGGCGCCCGCGGTCAGAACTTCTACAACGCGCTCGTCCGCCGCTACGGCTACGAGGCGGAGGCCGAGCGGATCCAGGAGCTCTACCTCGAGGGCCGGCAGCGGGACGCCGCGGCAGCCGTGCCGGACGCGCTCGTCGACGAGGTGGCGCTCGTCGGGCCGCGCGAGCGGATCGCCGACCGGCTCGGGGCGTGGCGCGAGTCCGGCGTGACGACGCTGCTCGTGCAGACGCGCGACCCCGGGACGCTCCGGACGATGGCCGAGCTCGTCCTCTAACCGAGGAACGACTCGACGAGGCGGACGAAGGTCTCCGGATCCTCGATCGGGAGGTTGTGCCCGCGGCCCCGGAGCTCGACGAGCTCGGCATCCGGGAGCCGCGCGGCCAGGCGACGGCCGTTCTCGACCGGGATGATCAGGTCCTCGTCTCCGTGGACGACGAGGGCCGGAGCGGCCACGTTTTCCACCGGGACGGCGCGCTCGTACCACGCGTAGCAGGCGTCGATGTGGGCGAGCACCGTTTCCGGGGACGTCGGATGCTCGAGCCGCGTCCGGATCAGCTCGTCCAGGTCCTCCGGATGCGACCCGGCCCAGCCGGCCGAGAACGTGTACGGGAGCGTCGCGCGCAGGTGCTCCTCGGCCGGCAGGCCCCACGCCGCCGCGAAGGCCTCGCGCACGTGATCCGGCCTCGGCACGCGCGCGGGACCGCCGGCGCCCGTGCCCGCGAGGACGAGCGAGCGCACGAGCGCGGGCTCGGAGAGCGCCAGCGTGAGCGCGACGTAGCCGCCCATCGAGAAGCCGACGACGTCCACAGGGCTCCCGCCGAGCTCGAGGATCAGCGCCGCCGTGACGTCGGCGAGCTGCTCGATCGAGAGCGGTCCGGCCGGGGGCGCCGAGCGGCCGCAGCCCGGCAGGTCGAACGCGATCGCCCGCCGCCGGCGCCCGAGCCCCGGCAGAACGCGCCGCCACAGCCAGACGCCCTGGCCGAGCCCGTGGACGAGAACGACCGGCTGGCCCTCGCCCACCTCCTCCACGTCGAGTTTCCCGCCCACCGTCCCGGTTAGTCTTGCCGTCGAGTGGCGGAGTCGGGGCACCACCGGCAGGCCGCGATCGCGGCGACGCTCGCCACCGCGGCTGTGCTCGCGGCGGGGCTGGGCGCACGCGCCGCGCTCCTCTTCGATCGCTCCGACACGAGGCTGCAGAGCTCGCTGCGTACCGAGATCAAGCGCGGCGTCGCGGCCGTCGAGGACGTCCGCTTCGTCTACCAGACGGAGGCGCCGATCGCGTTTCGCTACGCGCGCGCCGCCGTCGAGGCCGAGGAGCTCGCCAAGCAGGCCGCGAAGCAGACCGGCGCGGCCCGCGAGGAGACGCTCGTCGAGGCGGACACGCAGCGGCGTCTCGCGCAGTCGCTCCGCTCGGCTTCCGACATCGCCAAGAGCGGGAAGTATGCGACGAAGATCGGCGGCTTCGACGTCGGCAAGCGGCTCCACGACGTCCGCGAGGAGAGTCCCGACCTCGTCGGGCTCGAGCCGGACCGGCCGGCCGAGAAGGGGGAGCGGCTCGCGTGGCACGCGAACCTCGACGTCGCCGCGACGCTCGCGCCCGCGCTCGCGTTCCTGCTCGGCGCGGTCGCGCAGGCGTTCGGCCGCCGCGTCCGAAAGCCGGCCGTCGTCCTCGCCTGGGCGTTGATCGTCGCGGGCCTGAGCGCCGCGATCGTCTTCGAGTTCACGTTGCCATGAGCGAGATCGTCCCGACCGAGCTCGAGAGCATCCCCGAGGAGCACAGCCCGTTCCACCGGACGATCTCGGTCCTGATCGGCCTGGTGGCGGTCGTCGCGGCGCTCAACGCGACGCTCGAGTCGGACGCCAAACGGCACAAGGACTCGCAGGTCAACTTCAGCGCCCGGCTCGCGACGCGCGCGTCCGACCAGATCGCCGCCAGCGGCATCTACACGACGTTCCAGCTGAGCTCGCTGCAGGAGTCGATCGGCGACAGCCTCGCCGCCACGGCCCGCCTGCTCGCGATCTTCTCCCACCCGACGACGCGCGCCAACGAGACGCCGCGAGCGCTCGCCGAGGTCGCCGCGAGCAAGCGGATCCAGGCGATCGCCAAGGAGATGGGCGCCGCGCCGACGGAGCAGGACGGGGTCGACGAATTCACCCGGGAGGCGATGACCGCGTCGACGGACGAGGAGGCGGCGCTCGTGGCCGAACAGAACCGCGCCGTCGGCGCGGCCGACCGCTACGGCGGCCGGGAGGAGCGCGCGATCCTCGGCCTGTCGCTCGCCGCGAGCGCCGCCGCGCTGCTCGGCCTCGCCGGGATCATCAGCCGGGGCCGCGCAAGCAGGATCCTCCTGGCCGTCGCCGGTGCCGCCCTGCTCGGCGCGATCGCAGCGGGCGCGTCCGGGCTGGCGCTCTGACGGCCCGCCTGTCGCTCGCCGAGCGGCTCCCGCCCGCTCTCCGGCAGCGCGACTACGCGCTCCTGTGGGTCGCCTTCCTCGCCAGCACGATGGCCGCCCAGATGACCGCCGTCGCGGTCGGCTGGCAGGTGTACTCGATCCACCATCGGGCCTTCGACCTCGGGCTGATCGGGCTCCTCGAGTTCGCGCCGCTGCCGCTGCTCGCCCTGCCGGCGGGCCACGTCGCGGACCGGTTGCCGAGACGGCGGATCATGGGCGCCGCCTTCGTCCTCGAGGGCGCGGTCGCCGGCGCGCTGCTCGCGGTGACGCTGTCAGGGGCGCGCGAGCTCTGGCCGTTCCTCCTGCTCGCGTTCGCCGGCGGCGTCGCGGTCGCGCTCGGGACGCCCGCGGCGCGCGCCCTGCCGCCGATGCTCGTGCCGCCGGAGCTCCTCGCGGGCGCGCTGGCAACGCGCTCGGTCGCCTTCCAGATCGCGACGACGAGCGGCCCGGCGCTCGGCGGAGTCCTCTTCGCCATCCGGCCGGAGCTGGTCTACGCGATCGGCGCGGGCCTGCTCCTCGCCTCGGTCGGCTGCGCCGTCGCGCTCCGCGAGCCGCGCTCGGTCGAGCGGCTGCACGCGGCCGAGCCGCCGCCGGGGCTCGCGAGCGTGCTCGGCGGGATCCGCTTCATCCGCTCGGCGCCGATCCTGCTCGGCGCGATCTCGCTCGATCTCTTCGCGGTCCTCTTCGGCGGCGCCGTCGCGCTGCTGCCGCTCTACGCGCAGTCGATCCTCCACGTCGGGCCGACCGGGTTCGGCGTGCTGCGCAGCGCACCGTCGGTCGGCGCGCTGCTCGCCGCGCTGTGGCTGACGCGGCGGCCGACCGACCGGCGCATCGGCCGGACGCTCCTGCTCGTGATCGGCCTGTTCGGCGCGAGCATGGTCGTGTTCGGGCTCTCGCGCTGGTTCGCCGTCTCCGCCGTGGCGCTCGCGGTCAGCGGCCTCGTGGACATGTTCAGCGTGAACATCCGCTCGACGACGGTCGCGGTGGCGACGCCCGATGCGCTCCGAGGCCGCGTCCTGGCCGTCGAGATGGTCTTCATCAGCGCGTCGAACGAACTGGGCGCCTTCGAGTCGGGCGCGGCGGCGGCGCTCGTCGGCGCCGTGCCGGCGGTGGTCGCCGGCGGCGCCTTCACGATCGCGCTGGCGATCGCCTCCTTCCGGCTGTTCCCGCAGCTCGCCTCGGTCGACCGGTTCGAGGACGTGCGGCCGGCCGCCGGGTGAGCCCGGCTACGCTGGGCGCCGTGGCAGGACGAGCACGGCTCGGCGTCGCCCTCTGGAGCTGCGTCGCCTGCATCGTCGCACCGGGCTCCGGTGCCGACTCCGGTCCGGTCAGGGAGTTTCCGCTCCCGGACCTGAGCCGGCCGTCATCGATCGCGTCCGGCCCGGACGGCGCCCTCTGGTTCGTCGACTATGGGCGCGGGAGGATCGGGCGCTTCGATCCGGCGTCGGAGACGCTGACCGAGTTCCCGGGGACCACGAGCGGCGGCGGCAACGACATCACGACCGGGCCGGACGGAAACCTGTGGTTCACGGAGGGGAGCCTGAAGAAGATCGGGCGGCTCACGCCCTCCGGCGACCTCACCGAGTTCTCGTCGGCCAACGGCTTCGCCTTAGACATCACGAGTGGCCCCGACGGGAACCTCTGGTTCACGACCTCGCGCTCCACGATCGGGCAGATGAGCACCACCGGCGGCGTCCGGTTGTTCAGCGTGCGGCGGCAGTGCTACACGTACGGCATCACCTCCGGGCCGGACGGCAACCTCTGGTTCACGGAGGCGACGGCCAACCGGGTGGGCCGGATCACGCCCGCGGGAAACGCCCGCGACTTCCTCATTCCGACGCCGAACAGCAATCCCGCCGGGATCACGCTCGGCGCCGACGGCAACCTCTGGTTCGCGGAGCAGAACGGCAATCGGATCGGCCGCGCCACGCCCGAGGGTGTGATCACCGAGTTCCCGGTTCCCACGCCGCAGAGCAATCCGCTCGACGTCGTCGGCGGCCCCGACGGCAACGTCTGGTTCACCGAACTCTCCGCCGACCGGATCGGGAGGATCAGCCCCGCCGGCGCGATCACCGAATACCCGACGACGGGCGGGCCCTACGGGATCGCGAGCGGCCCCGACGGCAACGTGTGGTTCACGGAATTCGGGGCCGATCGCCTCGCCAGGATCAACCTCGGCGTCACGACGCAGCCGCCGTCCGGCCTCTCGGTGGCCGCGGGAACCGTCGAGTCGGGAGACGCAGGGAGCCTCGCCGCCAGGGATGCCGACGAGCTGTCGATCTCCTCCAAAGGCACGCCGGGCCTCACTGCGTGGCACGGCGTCATGGAGAGCGTCCCGAACTCGCTCACCGACCTGCGCGTGACGTACACGGGCGGGAACTCGGCCACGGCGACGCAGGTGATCCAGATCCGGAACTTCACGACCGGTTCGTGGAAGGTGCTCGACTCGCGCACCGTGGGCCCGGCGGAAGTCAGGGTCAAGAACCTGGTCCCGCCCGGTCCGGCCGCCGACTACGTCAGCGGCGAGACCGGCAGCGGCGAGGTCTGGGTGCGAGTCCGAACGACCGCCGCGTCCGGTTCGTTCGTGCAGCACGCGAACCTGATGCGGATCACGTACACCCTGGGTTAGGGCCCCGCGCGCGTCTCCTCGACGAAGCAGTAGCCGCGCTTCGTGCCGGTCGCTGCCGAGGCGCCCTCCCAGAACGTCGGCACGATCACGCCGTGGAAGAGCTGATCGCGCGCGAGCGAGCGGACGCTGACGCGGAGCCCGAGCGCGGGCACGCGGACGAGCCAGTCGAGCGGCCAGCGGTGGCCGGCGGCCGCGAACACCCGCTCGCCCGGCGCGACCGAGAAGCCCCGCACGGCCCGTGCGGACCCGTCGCGGGCGACGTACGTGCCGTTCCCCTCGCCCGTCGCGCGGAAGCGGTAGAGCATCAGCTCCGTCCGGTCGTCGAACCGGCACGAGAACCAGTCCCAGGCGAACGCGCGCGGGTCGTTCTCGAAGTCGCCCCACTGGTGGTCGAGCCACGCGGTGCCCGTGAACGCGACGCGCCGCCCGCCGGAGAGGATCGTCCCGCGCGCCGACATCCTCGTCGCCGAGTAGTACGCGCTCGGCCCGACGACCGACTGGCGGATGACGCCCGTGCCTCCGCCGTGGAGCGCGTACGGCTTCTCCGGCTTCGCCGTCAGCTCGAGCCCGTAGCCGGCGGGCGCCGAGGCCGAGAAGTGCCACGTGTTCGCAGCCCCGTCGTAGCGCAGGCCCGCGCCGCCCGCGGAGACGTCGAGCGAGCCCGGTCCCAGCTCTGCCCGCGCGACCCGCTCCGAATGGCCGACCCGCCGACCCGTGTCGAGGTCGATCACCTGGCTGATCGGCAGCACGTAGCCGCTTCGCCTGAACAGCGTGGCGAAGACCGAGTAGCGGTGCCCGTCGGCGCCGCGGACGAGGCCCGTCACGTACCACCACTCGATGCCGGCGCCCGGGTGCGGGAAGTGGTCGCGCGGCAAGTGCACGTGCAGGCCGACCCCGAGCGCGGCCGCGAGTGACGCGAGGGCGATGCGCACCGGCTCGAGCCTACCCGCCGCATCGACCGCGCCCGCCCCGGACCTGCCGGGACGGGCGCGGCTTTGACGAATGCGTCAGATCAGGCGGCCTCGTCGGCCATCGCCAGCTCGCCGACGACCGGCGCCGCGGCCTCGGCCGGCTTCGGCTCGACGAGCCAGGCGGTCAGCACCGCAGCGACGACGGCGATCGCCGCGAGCACCCAGTACGCGATGTGATACCCGTGCGTGAGGGCGGCCGCGGTCGACGCACCCGGGTGCGAGTGGGCGTAGCGGGTCGTGAACGTCGTGGCGATCGTCGTCGCCGCGGCGAGCCCGATCGCGCCGCCGATCTGCTGGCTCGTGTTCAGGAGCCCGGACGCGATCCCCGCGTCGGCGGGAGCCACGCCCGCGAGACCGGCGATCGCCATCGGCACGAACGCGAGCGCCAGGCCGATGCCCGTCAGCAGGAAGCCCGGGAAGAGATCCCAGAAGTAGTGGCCGTGCACCGGCGTCCGCGTGTAGAGCACGAGCGCGACGGCCGCCAGCAGGAGCCCCACGGGCATGACCTTCCGGACGCCGATCCGGGTCGCCAGGCCCTGCGCGACGTTCGCGAGGACGATGATCGTCAGCGTCGTCGCGATGTAGGCGACGCCGCTCTTGATCGGCGAGTAGCCGAGGATCCCCTGCATGTAGAGCGTCGTCAGGAAGAACTGCGAGAAGAGCGCCGCGCCGAGCAGGAACCCGCCGATGTTCGCTGCGGAGAGCGTCCGGAGGCGGAAGATCCGCATCGGCAGGAGCGGCGCCTTCGAGCGCAGCTCGACGACGAGGAACGCGGCGATCAGCGCGGCCGAGGCCGCGAGCAGGCCGATCGTCTCGCCCGTGCCCCAGCCGTGCTGCGTGGCGCGGGTCATCGCGTAGACGAGCAGCATCAGCCCGCCGGTGACGGTCGTCGCGCCGGCGAGGTCGAAGTGGCGATGCGTGAGGTTCGCGTGGCTCTCGCGGACGAGCACGTAGGCGGCGGCGACGACGATCGCGCCGACGGGCACGTTGACGAAGAAGATCCACGACCAGCTGAGCGAGCTCGTCAGGACGCCGCCGAGCAGCACGCCGGCCGCGGCGCCGCTTCCGGACACGGCTCCCCAGATGCCGAGCGCCATGTTCCGCTCGCGGCCTTCCTCGAAGGTCGTCGTCAGGATCGAGAGCGCCGCCGGCGAGAGCAGACCGCCGCCGAGCCCCTGGAGCGCGCGGAACGCGATCAGCGAACCTTCCGACCAGGCGAGGCCGGAGAGCAGCGAGCTGACGGTGAAGAGCACGAGCCCGGCGACGAACAAGCGCCGGCGGCCGAGCAGGTCGGCCATGCGCCCGCCGAGCAGGAGGACGCCGCCGAACAGGATCGAGTAGGCGGTGATCACCCACTGCAGGCTCTCCTGGCTGAAGTGGAGATCGGTCTTGATCGACGGCAGCGCGACGTTCACGATCGCGACGTCGAGCACGACCATGAACTGGGCCGCGACGATCGCGGCAAGGACGAGCCACTTGCGCGTGGGCGCATCGTCCGAGCCGCGGCGATGGAGTAGGGCGATGTTCGACACGAGTCCTCCTGGCTTCCGGGCGGATTCCGTTTCCGCTCTCAACGTTTTCGGTGTGCGATCCATTTCCTATCGAAAACGATCCTTGTTTGTCAAATCTTGTCGGCGCGCTATGATTCGGCGCAATGGCACTAGCGGAGACCCGGCTCGACGACGAGCACCTCCCGATCCGGATCCCGGAGGTCGCGCCCGTCGGGATCCTGCTCGTGAAGATCGGGCTCGAGGCGAAGCGGCGATTCACAGAGGCGCTGCGCCCCACGCAGCTCTCCCCGCGCCACGTGGTCGCCCTGCTCGAGCTCGACCGCGGGCCGGCGAGCCAGCAGGCGCTCTGCGACGCCGTCGGCGTCGACGCGAGCAAGCTCGTCGGGCTGCTCAACGACCTCGAGGCGGACGGCCTCGTGGAGCGCCGGCGCGACAGCGCCGACCGCCGCCGTCACATCGTCCAGATCTCGGAGCTCGGACGGACGCGGCTGGCGGCGGCCCGCGAGGCTGCGACCGCGGTCGACGAGCGGCTGCTGTCGGCGCTCTCGGGCGAGGAGCGCGGCAAGCTCCAGAGCTTCCTCGTTCGCATCGCCGAGAGCAACGGGCTCGGCAGCTGCCCCGAGCTCGCGGCGCCGGACCCGTAGCCGGCGCTAACCCGCCTGTGCCAACCGGCCGACTCTCGGTCGGTGAGGGGATTTCCGCTTCTGGTCGTCGTGGGCGCGAGCTTCGTCGCCGGTTGCGGCGGGGCGACCGCCGACAGGTCGGCGTCGATCACCTGCGTCCGGCTCAGCGCCGCGTTCGCGAGAGACAGCTCGGGCCCTTCGGATCTGCCGCGCCTTCGATCCGCGTGCCGCGATGGGCGTTCCACGCGGGCTCCTCGACCTCCGGATCCCGCGCGAGGCGGCGCGGACGTTCGTCGATTACACGGATGTCCTGAATCAGGAGCCGATTCGCTTGGAAACGCGGCGCCGGCCGTAGTGCGCGCCTTGCGCAGCGCCGACCGGTAGCCCTATCGTCCCCGCGTGACGCCGGACGAGCTCGTCCAGAAGGCGGACGAGGCGGGCCTTCGCCTCGTGCGCCTCCTCTGGTGCGGGAACGACGGCACCGTCCGCGCGAAGTCGTCCGCCCGGCACGGGCTCGAGAGGCGCCTCGCGAGCGGGATCGGGCTGACGGTCGCGCTGCAGGCGATGAACGCACTCGACCACCTGCAGCCGGTCGAGGGGATGGGGCCGGTCGGCGAGATCCGGCTCCTGCCCGACCTCGACACGTTCCGCGTCCTGCCCTACGCGCCGAACGTCGGAGCAGTGCTGACGGATCACGTCGGCCTCGACGGCGAGCCCGCGCCGGTCTGCCAGCGCTCGTTCCTGAAGCGGCTCGAGTCGCGGCTCGCGGAGCGCGGCCTGACCCTCCGCGCGTCGTTCGAGAACGAGTTCTCGCTGGCGCGGGTCGTCGACGGTCAGTTCGTGCCGCTCGACTCCGGGCTCTGCTTCTCGACGATCTCGGCCACGGCCGCGCAGGACTACGTCGACGAGCTCGCGGCCGCGCTCGACGCGCAGGCGATCCCGCTCGAGCAGTACTACTCCGAGCTCGGGCACGGCCAGCACGAGATCTCGACCGGCCACGCGCCGGCGCTGCGTGCGGCGGACGAGCAGCTCCTCGTCCGCGAGACGATCCGGGCGGTCGCGACGAAGCACTGGCTCGTGGCCTCGCTCGCGCCGAAGCCCTGGCCGGAGAACGCCGGCAACGGCTCGCACGTCCATTTCTCGCTCTGGGAGGGCGCCCGCAACCGCTTCTACGACGGCTCGCGCGCCGACGGCCTCTCGCCGGAGGCGCGATCGTTCATCGCCGGCGTCCTCGCGCACCTTCCGGGGCTGTGCGGCCTGGCCGCGCCGAGCTTCAACTCGTACCACCGGCTGATCCCGCAGTACTGGGCCGGCGCGTTCACCTGCTGGGGGTTCGACAACCGCGAGGCGCCGGTGCGGGTCGCGTCGGTCTTCCGCGGCGCCGAGGAGGCGTCGACGAACGCCGAGCTGAAGGCCTGCGACGCGACGTGCAACCCGTACCTCGCGCTCGGCGGGCTGATCGCCGCGGGCCTCGACGGGCTCGAGCGGGGCCTCGAGCCGCCGGAGCCGCTGTCGGTCGATCCCGCGACGATTCCGGAGGACGAGCGCGAGCGGCGCGGGATCGTCCGGCTCCCGGCGACGCAGGCCGAGGCACTCGACGCGCTCGAGGGCGACTCCGTCCTGTGCGCCGCGCTCGGGCCGACGCTGCTCGGCTCCTACCTCGCCGTCCGCCGCTCGGAATGGGCGGCCTACTCCGCGGGAGACGCGGCATTCGAGCAGCAGGGGCATTTCGAGAAGTACTGAGGTCGATCCCGCTCGTCGACCACCATGCGCACGGCGTCCTGCGGGCGCCGCCGTCGTCGCTCGACGAGTTCCGCGGCCTCTTCTCCGAGAGCCCGGACCCGCGCCAGTGGCCGCACGTCGCCTGGGGCGTCACCTACCGGCGGGCGCTCGGCGTCCTCGCGGAGCACCTCGGCTGCGAGCCGACCGAGGAGGCCGTGCACGAGCGCCGGCTCACGACTGACCCGGCCGGGTACGCGTCGTCGTTCCTCGGCGCGACCGGGACCGAGTGGCTCCTCGTGGACGACGGCTATCCGCCGGCTGGCGAAGGTACCTCTCTCGAGGAGCTCGCCGGGTACGCCGGTTGCCGGGCGGCGCCGGTGCTTCGCCTCGAAACACGGGGCGAGCGCGCGGCGGACGAGGCGTCGGCGGCTCGGGCACGCGGCTTCGTCGCGCTGAAGACGATCGCGGCGTATCGCGGTGGCCTCGACCGCGTTTCGGAGCACGTGGTCGCCGCGCTCGAGGCGAACGAGGGGACGGGCGACCCGCTGCCGGTACAGGTGCACTGCGGCTTCGGCGACTCCGACCTGTGGCTCCCGCGCTCCGACCCCGGCTGGCTGAAGCCGCTCGTCGAGCGGTTCCGCGACACGACGTTCGTGCTCCTCCACTGCTACCCGTTCGTCCGCGAGGCCGGGTGGCTCGCGCACGCGTACGGGAACGTCTGCTTCGACCTGTCGCTGACGATCCCGCACGTCGCCCGGCCGGCCGAGGCGCTCCGCGAGGCGCTCGAGCTGGCGCCGGTGTCGAAGCTCCTGTACGCGTCGGACGCGGCCAGGACGCCCGAGCTCTACCTCCTGGCCTCGCTGTGGTGGCGGGACGCCCTGGCCGCGGTGCTCCCCGAGCTGCTCGCACCGGAGGACGTCGAGCCGGCCGCACGGATGATCCTCCGCGAGAACGCGCTGCGCGTGTACCGCCTGCCTGCCGCGTCGCCGGCGTAATCGGTCGTGTCCCGAGGGCGGGCTGGTGCCTGGCACCGGGCACGGCCGACCGGGACACGGCTACCGCGGCGAGGGGAGCACGAGCGAGACCGCCGCGCCGGCGCCCTCGCCGTTGGCGGCTTTCGCCGTCCCGCCATGGGCTTCGGCGATGGCCCGCACGATCGAGAGTCCGAGCCCTGCGCCGCCGCCGGTTCGCGACTCGTCCGCGCGCGCGAACCGCTCGAAGACGCGGCCGAGGAAGGCGGGCGGGAAGCCGGGCCCGTCGTCGGCCACGGCCAGCTCCACCGTCCCGTCGACGGCCGACGCCGCGAGCCGCACCTCGCCCGCGCCGTGTCGGAGCGCGTTGTCGACGAGATTCCCGAGCGCCTGCTCGAGCCGGATCCGGTCGCCGTCGAGCCTCAGGTCGGCGGGCGCGGCGACCCGCAGCCGCCGCCCCTCCTCCTCTGCCCGCCAGGAGAACCGCGTCGCGACCGACTCGAGGAGCTCGGCCGCGCCGAGGGGCTCCCGGCGGAGCTGGAGCTGCCCCTGATCCGTCCGCGCGATCAGGAGCAGGTCCTCGGCGAGCCGGCCCAGGCGGTCGGCCTCGTCCGACGACCTGCGCACGGCTTCCCGCAGCTCCTCCGCCGAGTCCGCGTGGCGCAGCGCGAGCTCGAGCTCCGTGCGAAGCAAGGCGAGCGGCGTCCGCAGCTCGTGCCCGGCGTCCGCGACGAACTGCCGCTCCCGCTGCAGCCCGGCGTCGAGCCGGCCGAGCATCGCGTTCAGCGTCTCGCCGAGCCGCTCGACCTCGTCCCCGGTCGGCGCCACGGGCAGCCGCTCGCCGGCGGTCTCGGCGGTGATCGCGGCCGCACGCCGGCGCATCGCCTCGACCGGCCGGAGCGCGAGGCCGGCCAGCAGGTAGCCGGCGGCGCTCGCGAGCACGAGCGCGAGCGGCCCCGCGATCAGCAGCTCCTCGCGCAGGCTGGAAAGCGTCTCGGCACCGTTCTGCTGCGTGGCGCCCACCACGAGGACGAGCCGCGCGCGCCCTCGCGAGACGGGCGTCGCGAGCAGCCTCGAAGGTTCGTCGAGGCCGGGCACGCGACGGCGGTCGGAGTAGATCGTGCCCGCGCCGGCGCGCGCGAGCTCGCCGCCCGACAGCAAACTCCGGTGGCCGAGACCCGGCGTCGCCTGGAGCACGCTGCCGCGCGGGTCGAGCAGCTGTGCGTAGCTCTCGCCCTGCTCGACGAGCCGCCCGCCGGCCGTCGCGAGGGACGAGCCGGGCTGCCGGACGAGCGCGGCGAGGTCCTGCGCTCGGAGCCGCAGGTCGCCGTCGAGCGAGCCGCGGAGGTCGGACTCGAGCCGCGAGTAGAGGAAGAACCCCGTCCCCGCGAGGACGATCGCCATCGCCACCGCGAACGCGGCCGCAACGCGAAGCCGGATCGGGATGCGCCTCATCCGCCGCCGTCCGCGCGGAGCCGGTAGCCCGCGTGCCGGACGGTCTCGAGCGACTGCACGCCGAACGGCTCGTCGATCGTCCGCCGCAGCCGCCGGATGAAGACGTCGATGACGTTCGAGCGGTTCTCGTACGCGAAGTCCCACGCGTGCTCGAGCAGGTGCAGCCGGCTGAGCACCTCTCCCGGCCGCCGCATGAACGTCTCGAGGATCGTGAACTCCTTGCTCGAGAGGTCGAGCTCCGCCTCGCCGCGCCAGACCCGCCGTGCGGCGGGGTCGAGCCGGAGCGAACCGACCTCGAGCACCGCCGGCCGCTCGCGCTCGCCGCGGCGGGCGAGCGCCCGGAGGCGTGCGAGCAGCTCCGCGAACGCGAACGGCTTCAGCAGGTAGTCGTCCGCGCCGGTGTCGAGACCGGCCACGCGATCCTCGACGGTATCGCGCGCCGTCAGCATCAGCACGGGCGCCCAGACCTCGGCCGCGCGCAGCCGCCGGCACGTCTCGAACCCGTCGATGCCCGGAAGCATCACGTCGAGGACGACGGCGTCGTACTCGTGCGCCCGCGCGCGCCACAGCGCATCCTCGCCGTTGCCGACGACGTCGGCCGCGAGTCCCTCCCGCTCGAGCCCGCGGCGGAGCAGCGCCGCCATCCGCGGCTCGTCCTCGACGATCAGGACACGCACGCCCACATCGTGCCGCCCGGCGCATGAACGCGAGCTGAACGAGGCCGGTCATCTCCCGTTCATGGCCGGTTCCTACGCTCGTTCGAAATCGACGAGGAGGTTGAGATGTTCGTTGTTCCGATGCTCCTGGCCGCGGCGACCGGCTTCAGCGCCCACGTGGACAACCCCTGGTTCCCGCTCAGGCCCGGAACCGTCTACGTGTACCGCGGCACGAAAGACGGCAAGCCCGCTCGCGACGTCATGACCGTGACCCACCGCGTGAGGACGATCACCGGCGCGCCGTGCGTCTCGGTCGCGGACCGGCTGTACCTCAACGGGAAGCTCGAGGAGCGCACGACCGACTGGTACTCGCAGGACGCGAAGGGCAACGTCTGGTACTTCGGCGAGGCGACGGCGGAGCTCGACGAACACGGCCACGTGAAGAACACGAGCGGCAGCTGGCAGGCCGGCGTCAACGGCGCGAAGGCCGGGGTCTTCATGTTCGCCCACCCGCGTGTGGGTCAGGCGGCCCGGCAGGAGTACCTGAGGGGCGAGGCCGAGGATCACTTCCGCGTGCTGAGCCTGCACGCGTCCGCCCGCGTCCCCTTCGTCTCGTCCCGGAACGCCCTGCTCACGAAGGAATGGACGCCGCTCGAGCCGGACACGATCGATCACAAGCTCTACGTCCGCGGCATCGGCGAGGTGCTCGAGCAGACGGTGAGGGGCGGCAACGAGCGAGCCGAGCTCGTCTCGGTGCGGCGAATGTCGTAGCGCGGCTCAGCGTCCGCGCGGATGCCGCCGGCCGCGGCACCCCCCATCCTCGGACCAGGAGGTGAGAACGATGACGCTTTCTGCCAAGGACGCCGCGGCGACAGCGTTCACGAGCCTCGGCGTGCTCGCGTTCCTGGCCACCCACGAGGGTTGGGGTGTGCCGCTGATCGGCGCAAGCCACCGCTGGGCGGCGGGCGCCGTCGCGCTGCTCGGCATCCTGACGTGCGGGCTGGGCTCCCGGGAGCCGGGACGGAGCGCGACGCTGCCGTCGGTGCTGGGAACGGCCGCACTCGTGCTGTCGGCGGTTGCGATCGCGACCGGCTCGCTGACGGCGCTGTCGCTGCTGGTACTCGACATCGTGCTGCTCTGGGCGCTCTCGACGCTGCGCCACGGGAGGAGCCATGCGCCGCACCGCACCCTGACGGCCTGAGCTGCCCGTCGCGACGAGGCTACAATCGACCGGCCCGCCCTCTTAGCTCAGCAGGTAGAGCACCTCCATGGTAAGGAGGGGGTCGACGGTTCGAGTCCGTCAGAGGGCTCTCGCGGAAGCCCTGCACACGCGGGCTTTCGGGCCTGGCGCGGCGGACGGTGGTGGCGGGCGCGGCAGGCTCGCGGCAGGCGGAGGTCACGTCGCGGTTACCTCGGACGAGAACGCACGCTCGAGCGCGTTGCGGATCAGCGGCTCGGTGCCGGCGATCGGGCGGGTATAGCCGCGGTGCGTCCGCTCGTCGACGTGCCCGGCGAGCTGCTCCGTGATGGCCGCGGGGAGCCCCTGCGCTCGGACGTGGGAGACGAAGAAGTAGCGGAGTACGTGGAAGGTCACGGTGGGCAGCCCTGCGGCCTCGCGGGCCGGCTTCCAGACCCGCCGGTCGAGGTTCGTGTCGAGCCAGTAGCCGCCTCCGGGGGCGGGGAACACGAGCCCGTGCGGGTTCGGCCGGTCGTCGACCAGCTGCTGGGCGGATAGCTCGCGGAGGACGGTGACGAGCTTCGGCGCGAGCAGGACCTCCCGTGCCCCCGCCGGGGTCTTCGTCGCGTCGACGAGGACGCCCTTGTAGTACTGGCGTAGGATGCGGGCGGTCCCGTTCGCGAGGTCGACGGCGTCCCAGGCGAGCGCGAGGCACTCCGACTTCCGGCAGCCGGTGAAGGCCGCGAACAGCGTCAGCGCGCGCGTCTCCGGGCTCGGCATCGCTGCGGCCAGGCGGTGGACGTCCGCGAGTGTGGGCAGCGCGGGCCGGCGCCGCCGCGGCCTCGGCTTCTCGACCTCACTGATCGGGTTGAAGGCGAGGTGGCCGTAGCGGCGCGCGGGTTTGAGCGCGACCGACAGCGTGCTGAAAGCGCGGAGGACGCTGTCGGGCGCCAACCGCTGCAACAGCTCGGCCTGGCAACGCTCGAGCATGGCGATGTCCGCCATATCGCTCGCCCGCTTCCTTCCGAGCAGCGGGAGGAGGTGCAACCGGACGTCTCGCTCGTCTTGCGCGTAAGTGCTCGACCGCAGCTCGCCGCGTTCGACCATCGCCCTCCGGACGAGAAGGAATTGCTCGAAGAGCTCCGACATCAGCGGTGAGCGGCCGCCGACCGCGAGCCCCCGGGCAAGCTCCGCGCGCCGGAGTGCCTCCCACTGCTCAGCGTCGCGCTTCCGCTCGAAGCCGCGCTTCTGGTGAAGCTGGCCGTCGAGCTCGAACTGAGCCTTCCATCGCCTCCCGGCGCGCGTCGCGTAGTGGTAGGCGGGCATCAGGCGCGTCCTCGCGCGAGGAACTGCTCTGGGGCGTCGGCCGGGATGTACCACCGGGACTTCGCGAGGTGCGGGAAAGTCTTGAACGCGCCGGGCACGGCGCCGCCCTCCAACAGCCGGTACGCCTTCGAGGCGGTGACGCAGAGCCGCGAAGCCAGCTCGGGGACCGTCAGCGGCGCCGCGGTGGCGCCAGCCGCAGACGCAACGGCTGAGCGGTTCCCGCCTCCGAATCGCTGCTCGATCAGCTCGCTCCACAGCTGCTCGATTCGCTCTTCGGATAGACTTCCAGTTGACTCGTAAGGCAACGAGGTTTCTCCTTCCCCGAGGGGCCGCTGTCGCGGGCGGCCCTTCGCTTTGAGGGGTTACGTCACGTCAGTTCCAGCGCGGGGCGTCGACGATGAGGAGTCCGTGCTCGGAGGACTCGAGGGTCAGGCAGGCGCCTGCGTCTCGCAGGTCTTGGACGGTCTCGAACGCGCGCTCGAAGATCGCGATCTCGTCGGGGTGTCCCACCGGCGGCGAGACGAGCAGCCAGCCGCGGTCCGCAAGCACGTCAAGGAGGTTGAGCGCGCGGTTCGCGCGGTCGAGGTCAAGGACGCGTCTCACGCCGGGGCCTTCGCGAGGTGCGCCGCAGGGGTGATCGGGGCCGCGAACGCGAGCGCGGTCAGCTTCCGAAGCTGACGCATGACCATTTCGCGCTCGCCCTCCAGGTCGAGGCCGAGGGCGTCGACCTCCAGCTCGCCGACCCGCGTGCGCAAGTACGCGGCCGAGTGGGCGAGGAGGTGGAGCCGGACTGCGAGCCGCAGCTCCTGTGCGAAGCTGCGCCCATGCGCGTGCGCGAACGCCCTCAGTCCGTCCAGCTCGTCGGCGGGCGCCCTCACGATCGCGCTCTTCGTGCTCGGCTTCTCAGCCATCAGCTTCTCCTTCCAGGGGTGGCGACGACACACATGTAGCGCGTCGACGGGGCGGCAGCCAATGCGGCAGGAGGTGCCGCCTCAGCACGAGCCGACGCTGCGCCCTGGCCGGCGTTCAGAGAGCGAGCGTCGAGGCCAGGGATCGCCCATAGATTGCAATCTATGGGACTGAGAGTCGGTACTCGGGCGAGCCCCGGACGCGGCGCCCCGTGGCGACGATGAACCCCTCCTGCGCCAGCGCTCGGGTCGCGTACGAGGCGGCGCCGCGGTTGACGCCCGCCTCCCGGCACGCGTCGGCGGCCGTGGCGACGTGGAGCCGGTGGTATGCCTCGCGGAGCCGCTCGAGGTTCGCGTGCCCAGCGAGCGTCGCCAGAGAGGACGGCGCCTTCGTCGAGAGCGCAAGCCTGTGCCGGCGGCGCCGGTCGATTTCGACGCGGAGCGCGTGCCGTTCGTCGGCGGTCACGCGGCGAGCGGGTCGGGCGGGGGCGGGGACGGGGCGGCGCAGCCGCTGCGGCGGATCAGCTGCTGCCCGGCGAGCGCCCGCATCGCCTTCGGCGGCGGCTCGACCGCCGGCCTCGCGACGGCGACGAGCATCGGGTTGAGCGCCTCGTCGCCGGCGACCTAGTCGGGGCCGAGGAGGAGCATCCACTCGGCCATGGCGCAGGTGGCGTCGCGGAGCGCCTGCCGTTGCGCGTCCGTGAGGGCGGCGAGGGCGTCGCCTGCGTAGGCGCGGCCGGTCGCGGGGTCGCGGGGGCCTCCGAGGACGACGTCGAGGTAGCGTTCGGCGTCCTCCAGCAGCCCCGCCGGGTCGGCGGGGAGCTCGGGGGCGGCGGGGCCGCCCGCGAGGTAGGCGGCGAGGTCGTCGGCGTCGGCGTACATCAGGTGGCGTCGATCCGGACGGCGGCGTCGGTCCGCTCGACTCCGAACGCGGCGTGGCCTTCCATGCGGACGGTCGAGGTGTTCGTCTGGCCGGAGTTCTCCTCGAACGTGGCGAGCGAGATCCCGGTCGAGTAGAGCGTCCCGAAGGCGGAGGAGTCGACGACGACGGGCGCCTCGGCCGCCTTCGACACCCGGACCGAGAGTCCGAAGATGGGGCCGGGCGCGAACCGGCCGGCGCCGAACACCCACAGCTTCTCGCTGCCGGAGGTCTGGAGCACGTCGAGCGCCTCGCTGTCCTCGGGGCGGAGGACGAGCACGTCCGGGGCGTAGCCGAGCGCCTGCAGGATGGTGATCGCCTTGCGGACGGAGATGAGCAGCGGGTCAGTCGTCGGGTCGTGGTTGGGGGCGGTCGCGATCGCGTCGAGGACGAGCTTGTCGAGCGCCTCGTTGAGCGCGAGCCGGAGGTCGACGCCGACGACGTTGCGGAGCTGGTCGTTCTGGAGGAACAGGTTCGGGATCGCGGACTGGATCGCTGCGATCTGGTTCATGCTCACCGTGACGAGGTCGCGCTCGGAGCCGACTTCGGGCTTCGTCGTGGTTGCGGTCAGGTCGCGGATTACGTCGTCCGGGTCGGGCAGCGTCCGGCCTGTCTGCATCAGCACCTGCACCGAGGTGGTGCCGCCGTCGACCGACACCGACGGGAACACCGGGTAGGCGTAGCGGCGGTCGAAGCCGAGCGGAGGGCCCTCGCGGCGGATCGGCGCGAGGCTATCGATCGTGCCGCTCCAGACGACCGTGCGCTGCTCGGCCGCCTCGGCGAACTCCCGCCAGCGGATCTCCGCCCGCTGCCCCGGCCTCCAGCCGGCCGCCCGAAACCGGTCGAGCAGCGCCCGCTGCTCCGGCTCGCCCGTGTTCGCGTCGGCGACCGTGAGGCCGCCGCCTGCCCTCGTCTCCATCTCCTCCTCCTGTTCTCCGGCCGGCGGCCGGGATCGCAGCTCCACGCTCGCGGCCGGGTAGGCCGGTACGGTCGCGAGCGAGCAGTCGAACAGGCGCGCGACCGAGCGCACCTCGCGGACGCCGTCGTCCCAGGCGTCCTCGCCGCACTGGAAGCGAAACGAGGCACCGTCGATGTCGCCCCGCCGCACCGCCTCGCGCACGTTCTCGCCGAGCGGCGAGCCGGGCAGGTCGAGCTCGAACCGCAGCCCACGCGCGTCGTCCGCGAGCCTGAGCGTGCCGCTCTTCGTCCGGCCCAGCACCTGGTTCACGTCGTGGTTCAAGAGCGCCCGCACGTCCGGCGCCGAGGCGAGCACCTCCGCGAACGCGCCCCGCGCGATCCGCTCCCGGAACCCGCCGAGGTCCTCGCTCAACGCGCCGTAGACGGCGGCGTAGCCGACCACCCGGTTCCCGCGCACATCGAGGTCGCGCACGTCGACGTCGACCGTCCGCACCTCTCCTTCGTGGTTCATCGTCCTTCCTCCCTTCTTCTTGGCGGACGCGCTGGCCGCAGCTGCGGCAGCCGCGAGCTTGAGCAGCCCGTCCGGCGGTTCCTCCTCGAGCACGTCGCGGTACAGCGACACGAGCTTCCGGGCCGCAGCGATCACGAGCGAGCGTGGCGCGTCGACCTGGCCGATGCGGGCGGCGGCGGCGTGCACCGCGTTCCGGTTCAGCTCGCCGGAGGGCTCGCGGACCGGGAGCGAGTAACGCTCCTCCGCGCTCGCGACGCCGGGGCCGCGGTCGATCAGGCAGCTCCTCGCGTATTCGTCGGGCGAGAAGCGGCTCGTGCTGCCGTCCCAGGCGCGGTCTGTGACGCGGTCAGCCGTCTGCGGCTCCTCGCCCCCGCCGGGCTGTTCCTGGGGCGCAGGCGGCCTCCGTGCGGCCTTCAGCTCGGCGACGGCGGCGCACGCCTCCGCCCGGCTTGCCGCGTTCACGTGCACCGGCAGGTTCGGGCTGGCGCCGGTCGAGCAGAACGAGACCGCGGTCGCGATCGCCGTCGAGGTCGCCTTCGCCTCGTCCATCCCGCGCTCCGCGAACAGGTGCGCCCGGATCCGCTCCATGTAGCCGGGAAGCGGCGGCAGCGCCACGGTTCACGCCGCCACTGGCGAGGTCTCCGCGGGCAGGTTCTCGCGCTCCCGCACTTCGCCGCGCGTCATGAACCCGGGCGCGCCGGTCTGCGGGTTGCCGAGCGCGATCTGGTACGCCTGGTAGCGGGTCAGCGTGTCCGGCCGCATCAACGCGTCGTAGAGGAACTCGACGTAGCTCAGCTCGGAGCAGAGCGGCGACGCGCTCAGCGCCTGCTCGATCGCGGTCGTGTACGCCGAGAGCGTGAACCGCACCAGGTGCGCGCTCATCGACTCCGTCGTCGAGTAGGTGAGCGCGTCGTTCGCCGGCGCGTTCAGGAACACCGGCGGGATCCCCCAGACGCGCGCCACCTCCTGCGTCGAGAGGCGTCTTTGCTCGACCAGCTGCGCGTCCTCGGGGCTGAGCGAGACGGGGACGAACCCGATCTCGCCGGAGAGGACCGCGACCCGGCCGCGGTTCGCCGGGCCGCCATGGCGGCGCTCCCACGCCTCCCGCAGCCGCTCCACCGCGTCGTCGGCGCCCGGTCCGGGCGGCACCCTGAGCAGCCCGAGCGGCACGGACTCGTTGGCGACGTTCGCGCGCGCCGACTCAGCCAGCGCGCGCGCCAGGTCGAAGCTCTCGCGCAGCAGCGCGAGCGGCGACGCGCCCCGCACTCCGTCCAGGCTGAGCGGCAGCCTGACGTGGACGATGTCGTCGGTCGTGTGCTCGGTCTGCGTCCCGTCGAGGTGCGCCAGCCGGTAGCGCGGCTCCCCGCTCACGATCCGAACCTGGACGCGCTCGGGCGCGATGATCCCGAGCTGCGCGACCAGCCCGTCGTCGCCCGCGTAGAGACCGATGAACGCTTCGCCGCGGGCGGCGAGCCACATCACCAGCTGGCCGACGAAGACGCCCTGCGCCGTCCCCGGCGACGGCTCCGCCAGCAGCCGCACCAGCTTGCCGCCCGCCAGCCGCTCCCGCCCGGACGGGGCGCGCCGGTAACCGACGAGCGGGAGCGTCGAAGCGACGTTCGCGAGCAGCGAGATGCACGCCCACACGTCCGGGAGCGAGAGCGCGCCGCGCAGCCCGGCGCTCTCACCGCCGACGACGAGCGGGCCGCCGCCGAACAGGACGAGCGGCTGCGACTCGCGGCGGAACATCCGCTCCTCCTCGCCGCGCCTCCCGAGCAGCCGCGTCACAGCACCCATACCGATTCACACAGTAGGGAAATGCCGGAGTGAAATGCTGTTGCAAATGGACAGCTAATGCTGTTGCCTGGATTTACACTGTCGTCGTGGCCGCCACACTCGCCTCGTTCAAGCGCTTCGCCGACCGGGTCGGCTACCGGCTCGAGCCTTTCCAGAAGCGGATCGTCCAGGCGTACTTCGGCGCCGAGCGCGAGCTCGCCGTCGTGCTCCCGAAGGGCAACGCCAAGTCCAGCCTGGCCGCGCTGCTCGCCGTCCACCACCTGCTCGAGACCCCGCGGCCGACCGTCGTCCTCGGCGCCGGCAGCCGCGAGCAGGCCCGCGTCGTCTTCGAGCTCGCCCGCGACCTCGCGCTCCGTCCGTCCCTCGCCGCGCGGATCGTCGTCCGCCACCTCGAGCTGCGCGTCCCCGGCGGCACGTTGCGCGTCGTCGCCGCCGACGGCGCTCTGGCCCATGGCCCCACGCCGACGCTCTCCGTGGCGGACGAACTCTGGGCGCACAAGAAGGGCGAGCTGTACGAGGCGATGCGCACCGCCCTCGTCAAAGCGCCCGGAGCCCGACTGCTGGTCCTCTCGACCGCCCCGCGCAGCGGCGACACCCCGCTGGGACGCCTCCGGCGGCGCGCCATCGCTGGCCACGTCTCCCGCCGCGGCGTCGTCACGGACGCCTGCGCCCCCGGCCTCCGCCTCCTCGAATGGAGCCTCGACCCGCAGACAGACGACCTCGACGACGACCGGCTCGTCGCTCGCTGCAACCCCGCCAGCTGGATCTCCCCGGAAGTGCTCGCTGAGCAGCGGCTCGCCTTACCGCGGCACGTGTTCCTGCAGTTCCACGCCTCCGTCACCGGCGCCGGCGAAGGCGCCTGGCTCCCGCCCGGCGCCTGGACCGCCTGCCGCGACGACTACCAGATCGAGGAGGGCGCGCCGGTCGTCGCTGGCGTCGACATCGGCGGCTCCCGCGCCACCACCGCCATCGTCGCCGTCACCCGCGACCTACGCGTCGTCGAGGTCACCGTCTTCGAGGGCGACGACGCCGTCCTCCAGGTCCCCGACGCCCTCCTCGACCTCGCCCGCCGGCACCCCGTCGAGGAGGTCGCCTACGACCCCTGGCGGTTCCAGTCCGAGGCGCTTCGCCTCGAACGCGACCACGGGCTTCTCATGGTCGCCTTCCCCCAATCCCACTCCCGGATGACGGTCGCCTCCGAGCGGCTTCACCAAGCCGTCGTCGAGCGCCGCCTCCGACACCGCGGATTCCCGCAGCTCGACCGGCACATCGCCGCCGCCACCGCAAAGCAGACCGGCCGCGGCTGGCGGCTCGACCGCGCCAGCGCCGACCCAATCGACGCCTGCATCGCGCTAGCGATCGCCGTCGACCGAGCCCAGCACATCACCGAGCCCGTTCGGCTGCTCGGCTGGCTCTGAGCCGCGCCCGCTCGTACGCCAGGAACGGTGCCGCCTCCACCCACACGATCTCCGTCGCGCTCGGCGGCCTCCAGAACACGCGGCCGCCGAACTCGTGCCGCGTGTCCTCCACCCCCAGCAGCTTCTTCGCGCTGTCGAACGTCCGCTTCGACACCCCCGCCTCCCTCGCGAGCGCGTACAACTCGACCGCCGGCCGCTCCCCCGCCGCAAGCTCCCGGCGCAACAATCGGCATGCCCGCCAGAGCTTCGGCTGCCGAGTCGGGTGCGGCTCGCGCCATCCGGTCTTCACCCCGACGACTTCGTCCCACCGCAGCAGCCGCCGACGACCGCGCCGTGCTTCGACATGCGGCATCCCCGGCGGCCCCGACAGCGCCCGCTCCAGCGCTTCCCAGCCCATCAGCTCCGCGTACGCCCGCACCTGACCCTCTGGGATCGACGCGTAGGTTGCAAACCTCCGGGGCAGGTGCCGAGGCTAACACGGGGCGTGCTAAGCGCGACCAGCCGGTATCAGCCTGTGCCAGACGCCCGACTGCTCCGCGAAGTCCGAAGAGATTAGAAAGTCCGCTGGGACTCTCGACTGAGGAAGAACCCGTGGCCGCTGCGAACGCTCCAACACCGAAGACCACTCGTCATCGAGTGGCAGCGGAACGGACCGCCCTGCAGGGTCGAGCCGTACGCCAACACGAACCGTGCCGGTAGCGGATCGACCGGCGGACGAGAGAAGATGACGCGGCCGGTCGGGAAGAGAAGCCACGCTCCCGCATGATGCGTTCGCGTCCGGGTCGAGAAGACCCAGCATTGGACGGCGTCCGGCTCGCCTCCGACACCATTGCCCCAGCCCATCGAACAAACAATGTTCCGAGAGGGAGTGGTGAAAAGGCGGACGGCCGCGTCGGCTTGTGCAGCCCCCCGCTGAGGATTCCCAGCGAAGACCGCGACAACCGCGCAGACCGTCAAACCGAGGGTGCGCTTCATCGCTCACAGCCATGTTTGCACGGAACAGGAGGGCGGAGCGGGATAGCAGGATTCCTCAAAAACGGTGTCCGTCTGGGCCGGAGGGAAGAATTCTTTGTATGGCCGACGCTACCGATGTGCTGCTGAAGCAGATCGACGAGGTCCTCCACCGTCTGGGGCTCGGACCTGGCGAACAGGCAACTTACGAGGGCCTCAAGCGGAAAACAGGCGGTGCAGACAGTGCCGTCGCGGCAGCGTGCGTATCGGTGGCAGCGTCGATCGAGCGACTGACGCCGCCCGGCAGTCACTATCGGAAGGCCATGGATCAGATCTTCGCCCGGTACCACGACCCGCACGTGCTGGAGAACCTTGAGGGTCTTGTCGGGCTTCTGAGCGCAGTGCGTGCCGACCTCCAGGCGGGCTACTTCAAGACGGTTGCGGAGCTTCTCCACGCCGACCTTTTCGGTGACTTCCTGGAGATGGGGAAGGAGCTGCTCGATAAGGGATTCAAAGATCCCGCGGCGGTCGTAGCCGGTTCCGTACTTGAAGAACATCTCCGGAAGCTCTGTGAGAAGGCCGGAGTAGACGTTGCAAAGCCGGATGGGTCTTGGCGGAACGCAGATGCACTCAATGCGGACCTGGCGAAAGCTGGCGTCTACGGCACACTCGAGCAGAAAGCGGTCACGGCATGGCTCGCGCTGCGCAACCATGCGGCGCATGGGCGCTACGGAGAGTACGACCACCCCCTCGTGGCTCAGCTACTTGATGGCATCCGTGGGTTTTTGATCCGTCATCCGGCGTGAGCGAGCATGCACGCCTGCATGACACCTATTACAGAGCGTCACTAGGTTTTCGACGTCGTGCGCCCCGTCGTGGGCGACCTGCCGGAGGTGGTGGACGCGCAGCTTCTCGGTCGAACCGCAGAGGACGCAGCGGTTCCCGTCGCGCTCGCGGACGGCGCGGCGCAGGGCTGGCGAGGGGCGGTCGCGGGAGGAGGGGGACGGGCGGACGCGAAAGCCTGAGGACCGGACCGGCTGGTGGGCCGGACAGTAGGAGCCGGACGCGACGAGCGCGCCGCACCGGAGGCAGGGCTTCCGTGGCATCAGGCAGACCTTGCTGGCTCTGCCGCCGAGGCAGCATCTCGCGCTGCGGCCTCTCGTCTCGCCGCGCTCCGCATCAGCCGCTCCTCGACTGGAAGCTCGGCCTCGGCCGCCGATGCGAGCTGCGCCCAGTTCCTCGCGAGCGCCGTCGGCGTCAGCACCATGTCACCAAACGTCTTGTGGCGTCGCCACGCCCGCGCCCGCAACTCCACATCCGTCGCGGTCCCCCCGGCGGCGGCGATCTCCATCGCCGCCCTCGACACCCGTTCAAGCTCCGACGCCGTCGCGTCCTCCCGGCGAAAGCCGCACGCCATCGCCACTGCCGGCTCCAGGGCGAGAATGTGGCGAGTTCCATCATCGTCGCGCGCCAACGCACTTCTTCTCGGAGTTCTTCTCGGAACGTCTTGTTCACGCGTGAGGGTCGAATCGGCCCCCTTTTCCGAGCCGGATCGGCCCTCTTTTCGACTTGAATAGGGGGCGCGGTCGGCCCCCTTTTCATCAGAGGGCAGACCCACCCACGACAGGTTCCCGCGACCGCGTCCGGGCTCGTAGCTGATCAACCCCTTCGCCGCGAGCGACGAGAGCGCACGCCGGGCGTTGCGCGGGTGCAGTCCCGCCTCCATCGCGAGCTGGGCGTGCGAGACGTGGTCTTCCAGCTTCGAGTACAACGCGGTGAGCGAGACGACGGCCTGGAGCGTCGCCAGCTCTTCGAGCCCGCAGCCGAGTTGGCGCGCCTTCCGAAAGGCGGCGCGAGCCGCCGCGCCAGCCGTCCGGTACGGGACCCGCGTCATCGCGCTCGTGGCAGGTTCGCGGCAGGCTGCGCTCCCGCGGAGGGGTGAGAACGGGCGCGAACGGCGGCCCCGGCGGTGTCGGAAAGCCCCGCATATGCGGGAGAAGCCGTGAACCCGCCGGAACGGCCGCCAACCCCGCGGCCTCGATGGTAAGGAGGGGGTCGACGGTTCGAGTCCGTCAGAGGGCTCTGCAAAAGCGCCGCGTTCTCGTTCACGCCGACTTGCTCTCGACACACGAGCCTGCCCCACAGAGAACGTCGAGCCAGGAGACGGACACGCCGAGGTTCATCGTCCTTCGCGTCGCGGCGACCCGATCGAGTCGATCCAGCGTTCGAGCTGGCGACCCTGGCGCGCGAGGATCGTCGGATCGCGGAACGTGTTCGCGAGCAGCGCGGCGCCTTGGACACCTGCGAAGAGCGAGAGGGCTAGGTCGCGGGCGTCTCGCCGCCCGAGCTGGCGGAACTGATCCTCGGCCCAGTCGATGATGATCGCGAGGACGGCCGCCGCATCGTCCGCCGCTTCCCCGTCGCTCTTGTCGAGCTCGCTGCAGAGCGTTCCCATCGGGCAGCCGTGCTCGGCAATCGCGTCGCGCATCGAGTTCCAGTTGCCGACGAGCGCCTTCAGCCGGGCCTTGGGCGAGCGGTGGTGCTCGAACTTTTCGAGCAGCGCAGCAGCCTCCCGTGTGTAGCTCTCGAGCACGGCGCCGACCAGCTCGTCCTTCGTCTTGAAGTAGTAGTAGACGTTGCCGAGCGGGACGTCGGCACGCGCTGCGACGTCGGCCAGCGTGGTGCGGTGGACGCCCTGCTCGTGGATGAGCGTTCTGGCGCTCGCGATCAAGCGGTCCCGCTTTCCCGGCCTTGCTTCCATCGTTGAGTTAGACATCTCACTCACAGGATAGCTCTGCTCGTGTAGACTCCGAGTTAGTCAGCTAACTAACTCGGAGGTACGACTCGAATGTCGTCTCAGGCAGCAGTCCACGAGATCCGCGCCCAGCCGTCGTTCCTCGCCACCCGGCGCGGGAAGCTGACGCTCGCCTTCTTATGCATGGTCGGGTTCCTCGACTTCGTCGACGCGTCGATTGTCAACGTCGCTCTCCCCTCGATCAGGCGTGACCTCCACTTCTCGCTGCAGAACCTGCAGTGGATCCTGAGCGGCTACCTGCTGACCTACGGCGGGTTCATGCTTCTCGGCGGCCGTGCCGCTGACCTGCTCGGCCGCCGCCGCATCCTCGTCGCGGGGATCGTCGTCTTCGCGGC